>Ga0209341_10003364_pt1 | contig 14971 bp, 16 predicted proteins | sample RifCSP13_2_FD_184020 | JGI IMG/M metagenome (GOLD analysis project Ga0209341, IMG submission 184020) | Soil microbial communities from Rifle, Colorado - Rifle CSP2_sed 13_2 (SPAdes) (version 2) | ecosystem: Environmental > Terrestrial > Deep subsurface > Rock core/Sediment | place: Rifle...
CAGTACGGCGGCTTCGCAGGCTTCTACGACTACGGCCACAACGGGGCGCTCCTGCGGAGGCACTGGGAGGACCTCTGGCTCGAGACCTTCCTCGGCCTGAGCGACAACTACTACCTCATCGACTCGACGACAGTCCTCCCGGAGGCTCCCCTCAAGGCGTCGGGCCACGTGGACCACTTCACGGACCTTCTCGTGACGTGCATGAAGTGCGGGGAGTCCTATCGCGCGGACCACCTGCTCTCCGCGGTGACGAAGGAGGAATACGAGGGCCTTACCCCGGAGGAGGCGGACGCGAAGATCCGCGAACTCAAGCTCCGCTGCACGCGGTGCAAGGGCGAACTCGGACCTGCGAAGCCGTTCAACATGATGTTCCCCCTCGGCGTCGGCCCGACCGGGAAGGACAAGGCCTACCTGCGTCCGGAGACGGCCCAGGGCGTCTACCTGAACTTCAAGCGGGAGTTCGAGGCGCTCCGCCGGAGGCTGCCCATGGGCCTCGCGATCGTCGGCCGCGCGTACCGCAACGAGATCAGCCCGCGCCAGGGCACGTACCGGATGCGGGAGTTCCTCCAGGCCGAGCTGCAAATCTTCTTCGACCCCGCGAGGTTCGCGGACCAGCTTCCCTCCGGGGAGGTGGCCGACGTCCCCGTACGGATCTGCTGGGCCGCGGAGAAGAACCAGCCCACCGCCCACGACATCCCCGCGAAGGACCTCGTCACCCGCGGGCTCCCATCCTGGTACGTGTACCATCTCGTGCAGGTCCAGCGCTTCTACCTGGACCGGCTCCGGATCCCCCGCGAGCGCTTTCGCTTCGCGGAGCTCGACGAAAAGGAGCGGGCCTTCTACAACAAGGTCCACTTCGACGTCCAGGTGGACCAGGAGAGCCTGGGCGGGTTCCGCGAGGTCGGGGGGGTGCACTACCGCACGGACCACGACCTGGCGGGCCACGAGGCGATGTCCAAGGTCACCCAATCCGTCACCGTCGGCACGACGAAGGTCCTCCCCCATGTCCTGGAACTCTCCTTCGGCGTGGACCGGAACGTGTGGGCCCTCCTGGACCTGGGGTACACGAAGACGGACCGCGTCGTCCTCCGTCTTCCGCCGCGCCTGGCGCCGACCGCCGTGGCCGTCTTCCCGCTCGTCTCCAAGGACGGGCTGCCCGAGCGGGCCGAGGCGATCCACGCGGCCCTGCGGAAGACCCTGGCCGCCTTCTACGACGATTCCGGGTCGATCGGGAAGCGGTACGCGCGGATGGACGAGATCGGCACGCCCTACTGCGTGACCGTGGACCACGACACCCTGGAGGGGAAGGGCGTGACCCTGCGGGAGCGGGATTCCCAGAAGCAGGTCCGCGTCGCGGAGGACCGTCTGGCTTCCCTCCTGGGCCAGCTCCTGGCGGGCGAGGCGCGCTTCGAGGGCCTCGGGTGAGCCCACCCCCGGGGCCGTGCGGCTGCTGCACCGTCAAGCGCTGCGCGGCCGTGCGCCTTCGTCGCGATCATTGCATCTTGACTAGTAAGTATAAATAGACCCCTCGCGAATGGAGACGCTCGCCGCCGTCAAACACGAGCGGAGCGTCAGTTGGGGGGCGTCCACTGACCGGGCACACGAGAGCGAATGCGGCGAGCAGCATCTTCACCGTCTTGGCGGTCGGGTTCGCGGCCCTCCTTGCGCTGAGCCTCCTCTTCTCCGCCTCCGCGGCCCTCCCGCGATCCTACTTCGAGCTCACGGTCGTGTACGACGAGCAGGACTTCCCGCAGCTGCGCTTCACGTTCCAGCTCACGAACCCGGTCTACGTGCCGGACCAGAACATGGAGGCGGCGAACGTCTCCGTGACGGTGACCGTGGGGCCCGAGCTCATCGTGGATGGCGTGGGGGGCGGCACGTGGAGCGCGTTCGCGGAGGACGTGTCGAGCAGCGTTTCCTTCCGCATGTTCGCGAACGTGACCCCATCGGCTCAGGACACGATGTCCTCGAACCCCGGCACGACGATCTTCACCTCCGTCTTCGTCACCGTGCAGTACACGGACGACCAGGGGAACGGGGTCCGCACGATCCAGCGCACGCTCACCTTCCCGCTGGACTACCATCCGCCCGCGAGCTCGTTGTACCTGGCCGGGGCCGTGGGGATGGGCCTCGGTGGCGCGGGGGTCGCGGCCCTCGGCTTCTTCCTCGTCCGCCGGGCGCGCCTCAATGAACTCTACCTGATGCACGACAGCGGCATGCTGATCCGCCACTGGTCCAAGAGCGGCGGCCTGATCCATGACAGCGACATCATGAGCGGCATGCTCATCGTCCTCCAGGAGTTCGTCCGCGACACGTGGAAGTCCTACGACAATGGGGACGCGTCCCTGGAGGAACTGCGCTTCGGCCCGGAGCGGGTGCTCCTCGCGCGCGGTAAGCATTCCGTCCTGGCGGCGGTCGTCCAGGGTCGGTACCTCAACGGTCTGCCGAAGAAGCTCCAGCAGGCCGTGACGGAGTTCGAGCGCTCCCACGAGGCCGTCCTGCGCAATTGGAACGGGAACTTGGACCTTCTCCCGGGAACGGACGATGTCGCCCACCGGTTCCTGAAGGGCCGGCCCCGGCCCGCCTGAGAGGGGCCAATTCGCAGGGGTGACATCCAGCGGAAAAGCGTTATAAGCGTGGCCCCCGCATGGGACGCCCGCCGTCATGACCGATGACCACATCAAGCGCAAGGTTCTCCTCCTCGGTGATGGCGCGGTCGGGAAGACCTCCCTGATCCGGCGGTTCGTCGTGGACAAGTTTTCGGACGACTACATCACGACGATCGGGACGAAGGTCACGAAGAAGGACCTCCGCATCGAGGCGCCCGGGAAGGCCACCGATGTCACGTTCATGATCTGGGACGTGCTGGGGCAGAAGGGCTACAAGAACATCCAGGAGAGCTCGTTCCAGGGCGCCAAGGGGGCCCTCCTCGTCTACGATGTCTCCCGAGTGGATACGCTGCGGAGCGTGAAGGAGTACTGGATCCCCCGGCTGCTCGACATCACGAAGGCGATCCCCATCGTCCTCGTCGGGAACAAGATCGACCTGTCCAGGGACCGCGCGGGCGCGCGGATGGACCTCGAGGACGCGATGGAAGAGCTCCGCGTGAACGGCTTCCTGAGTTCCGCGAAGACGGGGGAGAGCGTCGAGGCGGGCTTCGTCTGCCTCGCGAAGCACGTGATCGCGGAGGCGGAGGCGAAGATCCGCAAGGGGGAGCGCGTGGAAGAGGACGTGCCCAACGAACTCATCGCGGTGGCGGACCAGATCATCATGGACTTCTGCGATGTGATGGGCGGCCACGAACAGGCCATGCCGATCGTTCGGCAGCAGCTCACCCGCGCGGGCGTCGACGTCAAGGCGCCCACGGTCCCGGGGCTTCGCCTGAGCGTCGAGTACCTCGCAGAGACGGAGTCCTCGTTCCGGAACGCGGAGGACGTCGAGGCGAGCAAGCTCAAGCGCCTCGGCTGGATCAAGGCCGTCGAGTGATCACAGGTCCTTGACCATGTAGGGCGCCTCGAGGCGGTAGCCCAGAGAGCGGTAGTAGCCGCGCACGCCGACGCCCGACGTGACGCGGATCCGCGGCGTGTGGAACTCTCCCCGAGCGAGGGCCTCGCAGCGCTCGAGCAGCCCTCGTCCGATCCCGCGGTGCTGCCATCGGCCCCCCCCGGGCGCGTGGATGGGCACGACCTGTCCGAAGACCTTCAGCTCGCGGACCGTCGCCCCCGCCGAGTCGATCCGAAGGCGAGCGTAGGCGACGAGCACGTCACGCCCCTCGTCCTCGAGGCTGAGGAACACCTCACGGCCTCCGGAGGCCTCGTAGTCCTCCCGCAGGTGGGTGAGGGCCCCCGGCCGCGGCTCGACCCCGCGCAACCCCACCTCCCGACAGCGCACGCAGTGGCACTCCAGGCCCCAGGCCCGCAGCCGCTCCTTCGCAAGGACCCGCAGGTCCCCCTTCGTCGGGCCGCCGCGGATCTCGGGTGCTCCGATCTCCCGCTGCACCCGCTGGATGCGGCACCAGCGGGGGACGATCGCCTTCATGCGGGCCACGAGATCCACCGCATCCTCCAGGGTGAGCGGTGCGTAGCGACCGTGGGCCCACATCTCGTGCAGCGCGGTCCCCTCGAGGACGAGCGTGGGGTAGATCTTCAGGAAGTCGGGGCGGTAGGCCGGATCCTCGAAGAGGGAGCGGAAGGATTCGAGGTCGCGGTCCGCGTCGGAGCCCGGCAGGCCGGGCATCATGTGGACCCCCACCTTGAGCCCCGCTTCCTTCGCGCGGCGGATCGCCTCGCGGCTCTGGGCGTCCGTGTGGCCCCGGTGCACGAAGGCAAGGACGTCGTCGTGGGTCGACTGGAGCCCGAGCTCCACGCGGGTGGCGCCCAGGGCAAGGGAGCGCTCGACCTCCGCCCCTAGGAAGCAATCCGGCTTCGTCTCGATCGTGAGTCCGATGCAGCGGGCGGGAGCGCTCTCGTTGGTGAGCTCGGCCTCCTTCAGGGACGCGGCCACGCTCCCGTTCATCGCGTCGAGGCAGCCCTTCACGAACCATTCCTGGTAGCCCTCTTCCATCGAGGTGAAGGTACCGCCGATGACGATGAGGTCCACCTTGTCCGTGCGGTGCCCGATGCCTCGCAGCGCCTCGAGCCGCGCGAGGGTCTGGCCGTTGGGGTCGTAGTGGTGCTGCGCCGCGCGCTTTGCGGCGGGCTCCGTGCCCGTGTACGACTGCGGGGTGTGGAACCGGGGGCCCCCCGGGCAGTAGATGCAGACTCCGTGAGGGCAGGCATGGGGCGCCGTCATCACCGTGACGACGGCAACCCCGCTCGCGGTCCGGGCGGGCTTCACGCGCAGGAGATCCTCGTACGCCGCCCGTTCCGCGGCCGGGATGCGGGCGAGGATGTCCGCGTCCTTCGGGAGAACGGCAAGCCCGTGGGAACGTGCGAGGGTCACCTTGAGCCGATGGAGCTCCGCCTTGGAGGTCGGCGGTTCGCACTCCATTTCTTCCAGGAGAGCGGCGTAGAAGGCCTGGTCTGCGGGGCCGGACCCTTCGAGCATAGACCCTCGGCCACCGCCCGGCCCGGCAATAAACCCTGCGGCGATTCGCGCGATTCCTTCAGCCGTACATCGTGCCGTGCTTCTCCGGAGGCGGGGTTTCTCCCGCCACCTGCTCCAGCACGTCCACGGAAAGGATCACATGTAGGGGGATGAGCCGCAGCTTCCCCTTCAGCTCCTGGTGGCTGTCGTCCAGCTCGACGACGAGCGCGTCGTCCGGGCCGATCGTCGCATAGCCGCGGAAGATCCCCTTCGTGATCTTCGTGTGGTCCCGCGTCTCCATCGACTCGATGCGGTAGCGGGAGCCTTTCGTCAGCGCGACCACGCCGGGTTCGGCGATCGTCTCACCTCCGCTGCTCCGCAAGCTTCTGCATGTGGTCGACGGTCTTGCGGTAGTTCTCGATCGCGATCTCCACGTTCGACTCCACGAAGTTCCATGCCTTGGAGAGGTTGCCGTAGCGGATGCGGTAGCCCTTCCGCACGGTCCCGCGCTCGTTCAGGTTGACCTCGTCCAGAAGGTCCATGTCCTTCAGCTTGTTGATGTGACGGTAGATCGTCGCCTTCGTCGTCTTCAGCTTCGCGGCGAGCTGTTCGACGGTCCATCCCTTGTCCAGCCGTCCCAGGAGGCATTCGACGAAGAGGCGGTAGGGGACGGACTCGCGCACGTTGCTCGCGTCGGTCTTCGGATCGTAGCCCTTGGGGATGTACCCGATCTGGGTGAGGAAGAGGAGGGCGACGTCGTCAAGGTCTTTGAGCGGGGTCAGCGGTGTGTTGCTGACCACCATGATTTCGAACGGAATGGAGGAACCCCCATCCTGGGTAACCGTGGATACTAGTTAAGCCTTATGATTGAATATTATCACATTTGGCGATAAAAAAATCCGTCAAACGTCGACAATCACGTCGTACGGACCGACGCGAACCTCGGGGGACCGCCGCCCGCAAGGGCGCGGGTCGACGCGGGGATGGTCCGAGACCACGAGTTCATGGTCTCAAGGGGCTCTGCGAGGCGACCCCCATCGACGTGGGTGTAGAAAACCGTGTCGATGCCCCGATCGGCTGCGGTTTTCGCATACCTCCCCCCGAAGTCTTTTTCAACCTTGGCTCGATGGGGGATGGGGAATCGATTGGAATCCCGCGTCCCTTCAGAGGACTTGGCCCGGTCGGGCGTGCTCGTGCGGATCCCTTCCGCCCTGCTCTCCTTCACCGGCGGCCAGGACGAGATCCTCCTCGATGCGGCGGATCTCGCGTCGGTCCTCGCGCGTCTCGACGAGGCGTTCCCGGGAATCGGCGATCGCATCGTGGACGAGGCCGGGCAGCTCCGCCAGTTCGTGAACGTGTTCGTCAACGCGGAGCTCATCCGAGCGCCGCCGGGACGCGTCGCCCTCTCTCCGGGGGACGAGGTCCACATCCTCCCCAGCGTCGCGGGTGGTAGCCTTGGTTAGGGTCAAGAAGGGAAGCGCGGTCGTGCTCGTGGGAACGCGAAAGGGCGGTTTCATCTTCCACTCCTCCGACCGGAGGAAGTGGTCGATGATGCGCCCGGTCATGGAAGGGACCTCCGTGTATCATATGATCCTGGATCCACGCGACGGACGCACGGTCTACGCCGCGGCCCCGTCCCCGGCAGAGCAGTGGGGGCCTGCCGTGTACCGCGGCCCGCTGGGCGGATCTCTGAAAAGCACGAAGGGCGCGCCGAAGTTCGATCCGGAGAGCGGGCTCGCCGTGAGCCGAATCTGGCATGTCGAGCCTGGGACTCCACAGGAGCCGGAGACCGTCTACGTCGGCGTCGAGCCGGCGGCGCTGTTCCGGAGCCGCGATCGAGGCGACACCTGGGAGGGGTTCCCCGCCCTTAACTACCATCCGGGCCGCAAGGACTGGCAGGGCGGGTTCGGAGGCCTCTGCGCCCACTCCGTCCTCGTGGATCCGAGGAACCCGCGGCACCTCCTCGTGGGGATCAGCGCGGTCGGGACGTGGGAGAGCAAGGACGGTGGGGCCACCTGGGCACCCAAGAACGAGAACGTGCGGGCCGAGTTCCTTCCGAACAAGTATCCCGAGACGGGGCAGTGCGTGCATCATCTCGTGTGGGATTCCGCGGGGGACGGATCCATCTTCCACCAGAACCACTGCGGCACGTACCACCGCAGCCCGGAGGGAGGGAAATGGACGGAGGTCACGAAAGGCCTCCCCTCGGACTTCGGCTTCGCCATGGCCGCGGATGCGAGCGTCGGGCACACGGCGTACGTGGCTCCGCTCGTGGGAGCGGAGAACCGGGTGCCGCCCAAGGGTCAGCTTGCCGTCTGGAAGACGACGAACGCGGGGCGCACGTGGCGGCGCTTCACGAAAGGCCTGCCCGGGCCCGGGGCCTTCATGGGCGTCCTGCGGGAAGGGTTGAGCACAGACTCCGCAGACCCGACGGGCGTGTACGTGGGCACGAACACGGGGCAGCTCTACGCAAGCCGAGATGCCGGAGAGTCGTGGAAGCAGATTACTCCAAACCTCCCGCCGATCCTCTCCGTGAGTGCGGGGACGGCTCTCTAGGCTGACACAGAGAAAGGGAAGGGAGGCGGCGCTCCCCGGCGCCGCCTGGATTCGTTCGCTCTCGCCCCGGCTCAGAGCAGGAACAGAAGGACGACGACGGCCCCAATGAGCTGGGCGATCTTCCACGCGCTGCTGTCGTCCTTGCCGCCCGCTCCGACGTAGGCCCCGAGGAACAGGGCCAGGACGACAAAGAACGCCCCGATGCCCGCGAGGATCGCGGCGACGAACCAGACCGCCAGCGACGACGGGGCCAACAGGTAGCTGTTGATCGCCCGGGCGATCACCCCGGTCAGGAGCGCCACGAGTCCGAAGAACAGGAACGTCAGGTGCTGGGGCGGCGACTTGCCGATGTCGTAGAGCCTGTCTGCCATCGTTGGCATTGAGCCACCTCACCCGAAGATGGTGGTGGGACTCGCCAGGACCAACAGCAGGGCGATGAAGGCCAGGATCAGCAAGAACAGGCGTACGAAGGGATCCAGTTCCTCGAGGACGATGCCCGCGAGCACGAGACCGCCCACGAAGAAGAACATGCCGACATCCCAAAGGATGGGGGCCCAGACATGCTGCTGGTTGTACCGGTTGATCTGCTGTTCGTTCGTGTCGTTCAGCACTTGGGCGCCGCCGAGGTTGAAGATAATCCCGCCGGCCATCAAAAGGAGAAGGCCGAGGCCGATCGCGCCGACAATCAACATCCGATTCCGAGACATCATTGGCTGCTGCATCATAGGGGGTGGGGGACCTTGCATCATAACCCTTCCTCGGGAGACCCCACTCATGTCTCGATTTATATAAATTGTGCTCTATGCCACGCTCCCATTAATATAAATTGCGATAAATATGGCTCGCCGGCGTCGAGCCCCCTCCCGGCCCGTGAGCCCGCGCGACGCTCCTGCGGCGACACCGGTCGAGGTGCCTCGGACGCGCGTCGCCGCCGAAGGGCCGCTCAGGAACGCTCGAGGACGTAAAGGGTGTACGCCTTCCTCGCAGGCGTCGCGTAGCCGTTGTGCTCCAGCCGGACGGGGATCCAGGAGTCCGGGATGTCGAGGAGTTCGTCCTCGTTACACTCGATCTCGTGCAGCTTGACTTTCATGCCATCCTCGCCTGTGGGGTGCGCGGGGCACATGACAAGGCTTTCGGGTCCGTTCTCGCGAGTGATTCTCTAGGGAGGGACCACGGGGCCGGTGCCCAGGACGCGGAGGGACCCGGGGCCTCGGAGGGCCGCCAGGAACGCCGTGTCTCCCGCGATGAGGGGCATTGGTCGGTCCGCGGTCGCCTCCAGGGAGGAGCCCACCTCGTTCAGGACCACCGGACGCACGTAGGGCCCAGCCGCGAGATGGAACCCGCGCGCGCCGACCTCCACCGCGTCCCTGGCGAAGTCGATCCGGTGGTACGGGTTCACGGCCACGACGGGGCGGGAGAGGACGCTCTCGTCCGCCGTGAGCATGAAACCCCGCTCGATCTCGTTCGCCTCGACGCCCTTCAGGGCGACGCCCACGCGGCTGCCCGGAGGGGCCTCCGCCACGTCCTCGTCGAACCGCTGGATCGAGCGGATCAGGACGGTCTCGTCCAGGGGAGCGAGCCTCAGTTCATCGTGGAGCCGTAGCGTGCCACGCCGTACGAAACCGAGGGCGACCGTCCCGACGCCGCGAACGCTGAACGCGTGGTCGAGCACGACCGTGCACGGAGCCGCTGCATCCCGGGGGACGAGGATGCCCGGGAGCAGCTCGCGGAACCGGCGCGCGGACTCCTCCCCCGCCCAATCCATGTGCACCCACCCATGGAGGCGATCCTTGACGAGGCCCCTGGCCCTCTCCGCGGTGGCGGGGTCGCGGAGGATCATGAGGCCCGTCTTTCGGGTCGCCGAGAGGGCGATTGCGATCTCCCCGAAGGCCGAGTCGAGCCGGTTCGCATCGAGGACCGGATAGTCGCAGAGGGCCGCCACCTGGAGCATCGGCACGATCTTCTCCGGGTACGTGCTCGGAGCGATCGCCGTGAGGGAGAGGTCGCGGTCCTTCTTGTTCCAGAGGCGCAGGTCGCTCTCCGTCCCCGTCTTCCCGATCACGGACCCCAGGAGCCGGAGGAAATCGGGATCCGTCCCGAAGAGGCCCACGGTGAGGGGAGGCGGGAACTCGGCCACAGCCGCTCCATCCGGCGAGGCGATATGGCCCTTTCGGTTCCGAGTGGACCGCCCTCCATAGGCTCAGGGAGGACCATAAAATGAGCATAATGAAGCTACATCCGCCCCCGCATCCGACGCGTCTAAGGGAGGGAAACGCTTTTGACACCCTAGTGCATGGAGGGGCGAGGTCAAACATGCCGTACACGTACCAGGGATGGACGCTGTACTCGCGAGCGGTGAAGCTGAAGAAGGGACCGACAGTGACGATCTACTTCTTCAGCAAGAGGAAGCCCAAGTCCGGCAAACCGTGCGACGAGATGCCGAAGGGACGCAAGGTCGGCGTGAACAAGCGCACGGGCCTTCCGTTCCTGCGGAAGTCGTAGACGGGCCCTCTCGACGAGATCAGCCGAGGCATCGGGGAGGCCCTCGGCACCTTTACTTTCTCCCGAACTAGGGAGAAATGTTCTTTCGCGTGGTTGTCATGGGCCATGCGGGTGCGAGGCTTGGCGGAATTCGACGTCATCATCGTGGGCGGAGGCCATAACGGCCTCGTAGCCGCGGGCTATCTCGCGAGGGCGGGCTCCCGGGTGATCGTCCTGGAGAAGCGCCCCATGGTGGGCGGGGCCGCGATCACGGAGGAGCCGTGGCCCGGCTTTCGCATCAACACCTTCGCGTACGTCTGTGGGCTGATCCGCCCCCAGATCGTCGAGGATCTCCAGCTCCACAAGTTTGGCTATGAGACGATTCTGTACGACCCCCAGTACTTCGTGCCGTTCCCGGACGGTCGGTCGCTCGTGATGTGGCTTGACGAGGACAAGACCCAGAAGGAAATCGCGAAGTTCTCCGAGAAGGATGCGAAGGCCTATCCGAAGTATCTCGAATTCTGGAACGAGGTCATCGAGCTCGTCGAGCCGACGATGATGGCGCCCCCCGTGTCCATCGCGGACCTCTTCGCCATGTTCTCCGGCCCGGAGGCCGAGCGCCTCCTGCGGGAACTCTTCCTCATGAGTGCGAAGGATTTCCTCGACGAGTGGTTCGAATCCGAGGAGCTCAAGGCCGCCTTGTCCGCCCAGGCGATCATCGGGACGTTCATGGGACCCTACAGTCCCGGGACGGCGTACGTCCTTGGGCACCACAACATCGGCATCCTGGACGGACACCGGGAGGTGTGGGGCTACGCGAAGGGCGGGATGGGCCGCGTCACGGAGGCCATGGCGAGAGCCGCCCAGCACTTCGGGGCCGTCACTCGGACGGACGCGGGCGTGCGGCGCATCCTCGTGAAGGACGGCAGGGCTGTAGGAGTCGAAACCGAGGCCGGCGAGACGATTCACGCGAAGGTCGTGGCCTCAAGCCTGGACGCCAAGCAGACCTTCCTCCATCTCCTGCCCGGCGACGCGGTCGAGCCCGAATTCCTGGAGCGCGTGAAGAAGATCCGGACGAGAGGAGCCGCCTTGAAGTTCAACGCCGCGCTCGACGGCCTCCCGAAATACAACGCGCGGCCCGAGACTCCCGGGGCGCACCACAACGGGACCGTCGATATCATCCCTTCCATGGACTACGTCGAGCAAGCGTTCGACGAAGCGAAGTTCGGCGCGTTCTCGAGTCATCCCTTTGTCGAGACGCAATTCCAGAGCGTGCTGGACCCCACGATGGCGCCTCCGGGGAAGCACACGATGTCGTGTTTCGTCCAGTACGCGCCGACGGAGCTGAAGCGGACCACGTGGGACGGTTTCAAATCGCAGGCCGCCGAGATTATCCTGGACACGATTGAAGGGTACGCGCCCAACATCCGTAAGGTCGTGACTCAATGGCAGATCATTTCGCCCGCGGATCTCGAGCGCATCCTCGGCCTTACGGGTGGCAACATCTTCCAGGGAGACATCACGCCGGACCAGATCTTTTCCTTCCGACCCATGCCCGGATGGTCCCAGTACCGCATGCCGGTCGGGGGTTTGTACCTCTGCGGATCCGCCACCCACCCCGGCGGCGGCGTGCTCGGCGCGCCGGGCTACAATGCAGCTCAGGTGATCTTGGGCGATCTCAAGACAATACGGTGACCCCGCGAGAGAGGCGAGTCCCGCCCAGGCCCGGACGGCTCCGTGCGGCGTGTCTGCGCCCGCGGAGACGTTTCGCTCCTCAATAATGAAAACGGGAGGTACGGGCTATTTAACGGTCCTCCGGGCCATCGGGTCCCGTGGCCATGCCCCCACCGGCGAGTGGGCCGAGCCCGCCCGCCCGACCACCGCTGATCGCAGAGGACCTCCTCCTCTACGACAACGACGGGCAGTCCCTCCTGGACGACCACGCCCTGCGGATCCTCATCGCCCTGCACCAGGAGACCCTCACCGCCCAGGAGATCTCCCAGCGGTACAAGATCCCGATCGCGCCGTGCTACCGCCGTCTTCGCCGCCTCGTCTCCCTCGGTCTCATCTCCGAGGCAGGCTACGTGACGGAGGGCCGGCGGCGTCCGGCACACCTGTACAAGTCCGAGGTGGACAAGTTCACGATCGCGTACGGGAGCGGGGAGATGAATCTCCACCTCCTCCTGCGTAACGGGACGTCCGCGAACACGGTCGTGCGGTTCCCGCCGGACCTCGGGGCTAGTGGAACAGGGTCTCCAGCCCCGCTCGATATCGCGGAACGTCCGACCGCATGATGTCGGGATCGGCCTTTCTCGCCAGCGCCGTGTAGTAGGCAAGAAACTGCATCGGGATGATCGAGAGGACAGGCCGGAGGATCCGGTCGATCTTCGGGAGCGGTACGTCGACGCCTTTCGCATCCCCCGCGGTCGTGAGGTTCGCGCCCGTCTTCGCGAGTCCCCGGAGGATCTCCTTTGATCGATTCCCGTCGTCGCGGGAGCGGAGCGCCACCACGGCTTCCACGCGGTCCAGGGAAAGGAAGGGACCATGGAGGAACTGCTCCGTGTGGTAGCCGCTCGCCGGGAGGCTGGACGTCTCCCGAATCTTGAGGGCCGCCTCGAGCGCCGTGATGTCGTCCAGACCGCTCCCGAGGAACGTGACGCGCTTGCGGAGCGCCACCCGCTTCGCGATTCGTTGCACCGCGTCCTCGCACCCCAACGCCTTCTCGATCCGACGGGGAAGGATCCCCAGGTCGACCGGCACCTCGCCCCGCACACGGCCCGCGAGCCATGCGAGAGCCGCGAGCTGGCTCGTGTAGCTCATCGTGTTGGCCCACGAGTGATCGTGGGTCGAGCCGATCACGAGCGTGCGATCCGCGACCGCCTCCATGGGCGAGCGCGGGAGGCCGCAGAGAGCGAGGGCCTCGCCCCCGGACCGGCGGGCGACCGCGAGCGCGCGGTTCGTGGTCGAGGTGTTCCCGCTGTGGCTCACCCCGAGGACCGTGCTTCCATCATCGATCGCGACGCCGTGCAAGAGGTCGTACGCGTGGACGGCCTCGACGACAGCGTGTGTTCCCAGCGAGGACTGGAGGAGTCGGGCCCCGTACATGGCCGCGTGAAAGGAGGTCCCGCAGCCCGTGACGACGAGGTGGCGGGGTTCTCCGATGAAGGACGCCGCGTCCTCCCTCCCCACGCGCGCGAGGGTCTCCCGCACGTACCCCGGCTGGCCTAGGATCATGTCGTGCATGTGGTAAGGAGGGCGAGACCGCGGGTTGGGGAAGGAGACCATGGGGACGGCAACGCCGGCTGGCTCTTCAACACACCGCCTGTGGGACTCACGGGTGCAGGAACACGGGGACGGACGTGAAGGCCTGAAGGAGGACCGCCAGGAGCAGCGCGATCATGAACAGGCCCCCGTAGTTGCGGTTCAGGAGGAAGGCGAAGCCCACGAACCATAGGGGCCAGGACTCCTTCGGATAGCCCTCCGGCGGACCGGCGGGCTTGGGGCTGCGGAACACCCTCACGGCCAGAGACGCCTGCTTCAGGCTGAGGAAGACCAGGAGCACGAGCCACGGGAGGAGGCCGACGAAGACGAGGACGGCCGCGAGCGCATACATGAGCACGAAGATTCCGATCGACGCCGTGCGGGCCTGCGTCTCCCCGAGGATCACGGGGAGGGTGCGGATGCCCTTCTTCGTGTCGTCCTCGATCTTGTCGATGTGCTTCCCGAAGAGGACGCCCGTGGTCCCGAGGGCGTACGGGAGGGACGCGAGGACCACCCAGGGCGGCAGTGTGCCTGTGATCACGAAGTAGGAGCCGCCGACCATGAGGGGGCCCCAGGTGAGGAAGACCGCAGGCTCCCCCAGGCCGAGGTACTTCAGCGGGAACGGCTTGCCCGCGTAGGAGAGCATGATGAAGCCGCCGAGGACCGCGAGGACGACGACCCAGGGGCCTCGCACCCAGGTGAGGTACAGCCCGATCGCCACGGAGAACGCGGTCGTGCCGACCGCCCAGGTGAGGAGCTGCCGCTCCGTGAACAGGCCCGCCACGAGGGGATGCGGGCCATACTGGGCGCGGAAGTAGTTGTCCGTGTCGACGCCCTGCTTGTAGTCCCAATAGTCGTTGAAGAGGTTGCTCGCACCGTGGGCGATCACGAGCCCGACGGCGACGAGGATGTAGAGGCCCGCGTCGAACTGGCCCGCCAGCGCTGCGAACAGCCCGCCCAGGGTGGCCGACAGGAACGTCATGATGAGGACTGCTCCCCGCGTCGCGATGAGCCATCGGGCGAGCGGATCCAGGCGATCGAACTCCGCCTTCTCGATGCGCGGGATCACGCGCAGGGCAGCGGCCCACATCCTTGGATTCACGGTCACGGACTCGTCCCCGGTTCGCGATGGGACAGTCCATGAAGAACCACTAGGTCCACGAAAGGGAGCAAAATCGGAAGCCTTTCCGTCGTCGATGATGCCGCTGCAGTCGGGGTTCGCATCGATGAGTTGATACCTCAGGCGTTGCGGCTCACACAGAGGGAAATCGATTACGTCAACTCTGCAGTAGGCAGAAGTGGAAGGCTCTTCTATAGGTCCGCGCCGGGGGCAAGACTTGTCCCCTACGAACCCTTGAACCCAGCAGGGTCCAACCGGCTCCCGGGGCTGGGCTACTACGCAGAGCGGGTCGGTGGAGAACTAAAGATAACCGGCTGGGCTGGCGCCACCATCCGCCAAGAGGCAGGAATCTCTAGAACGACGTTTGTCGAAGGAGCTCGCATCTACGGCTTCCCTCGAGGCCTCACCGCTGCGAGAGCTGAGGCCATCATTTACGAACGTGAAGCGTACCATGCCTGGAGATTTTCCAGGGGGCTGGCCTACGAGCCCGTCGATGAGGCAGCCGGCGAGTTGATTGCTTGGATGAAA
>Ga0209341_10003365_pt1 | contig 14969 bp, 13 predicted proteins | sample RifCSP13_2_FD_184020 | JGI IMG/M metagenome (GOLD analysis project Ga0209341, IMG submission 184020) | Soil microbial communities from Rifle, Colorado - Rifle CSP2_sed 13_2 (SPAdes) (version 2) | ecosystem: Environmental > Terrestrial > Deep subsurface > Rock core/Sediment | place: Rifle...
GACAATTGCAGTACTTGTGACATAGTGATTTTGTGAGGCGTGACACGTGAGGCGTGATTTTGGAGACAAAACACGCATCACGCTTCACGTATCACGTTCTCTTACTCCACACCCCCGTCCACTCCGGCAGGCGCGCCCAGCCGTTCGCCCTGATTTTCTCCGCCATTTCCGGGCCGAAGAAGAACTCCGAGCGCGCGGCGGCTTCCTCCGCACTGGCGAATTGATAATCCGTGCTAATCGTCTCCCGCGTGAAGCCCCATTCATTTTCCAGCCAGACGTAGTATTCCGCCAGGCCTTCCGTCGGCGGGGCGGGCGTCAGACTCCCAGTGGTGAGCGTTTCCATGATGATGAGTACGCCTCCCGGCGCGGCCATGCGGTGCATCTCGCGCAGGATGCGCCCGATCTGGTTTTGCCAGTCGTCGGCATACCAGCCGCGCAGGTGGCCGATGGCCCAGCCCGCCGTGACGACCTCCGCCCACGCGGAGGGGAACGGCAACTCGCGCATGTCGCCCTGTACTAATCCCCAATTGCTATTTACTTGTTCTCGCTGAATGGCATTCTCCCTCAGCATGTCCCAGTGCAAATCCAGCCCTACTATCTGGGCCGCCTCGCTTGCCAGGAGCAACGGCAGCCGCCCGGTCCCTGTCCCCAGGTCGAGGATGCGCTTCCCGCGCGGGATGTGACGCTGCAGAGTCTGCCCCAGATTGCCGTCCGTGTCCTCTGGGGCAATCATACGATGATAGTCGGCGGCGCGGCGCGAGTAAATTTGGCGAAAGTGGTCCATCGGTGTTGAACGAAGGTCTGACGTCACTGGGCTTTGTTAGACTACTTCGCCTTCCCCTGCATGGCCACGGCCTCGGCGGCTTTCTTCACCGCCTCCTCGTCGCCGAGGTAGTAACTCTTAATTGGTTTCAAGTCGGCGTCCAGTTCGTAGACGAGCGGGATGCCGGTGGGGATGTTCAGTTCGGGGATGGCTTCGTCCGAGATGCCGTCGAGGTATTTCACGAGCGCGCGCAGGCTGTTGCCGTGCGCCGCGATGAGCACCCGCTGGCCGGATTGCACGACCGGAGCGAGCGTGCTGTGCCAGTAAGGGAGCATGCGCCCCACCGTGTCTTTCAGCGCCTCGCAGCGCGGGAGCTCCTCCGCCGAAAGGGAGGCGTAGCGCCGATCAAGGCGCGGATGGCGCAGGTCGTCCCATTCCAGCGGGGGCGGGGGGATGTCGTAACTGCGCCGCCATAGTTTGACCTGCGCCTCGCCGTACTGGGCCGCCATCTCCGCCTTGTTCAAGCCCTGCAGCGCGCCGTAGTGCCGCTCGTTCAACTGCCACGCCCGTATTACCGGAATCCACTCGAGCTCCATCGTCTCCAACACGATCCACAGCGTCTTGATCGCGCGCCTGACCACGGAAGTGTAGGCCACGTCGAAGGTGAAGCCGTCGTCGCGCAGGACCTCCCCGGCGGTGCGCGCCTCCTGCCGCCCCTGCTCGGTCAGATCCACGTCCGTCCAGCCGGTGAAGCGGTTTTCGAGATTCCACGTGCTCTGCCCGTGGCGGAGCAGGACTAATGTGTAAGCGGTCATGGTGTGCCTCGTCGTCAGAGGGATTTATTCACAGGCGATTATAAGCCTCGACCGAGAGGCGTCAAATGAGGCGAAGATTCCCTTGGGGCAACCGCATCTGAAGCCTTACCCCCTTCTCCTGACGGTGCGCTTGGCGGTCAGGAGAGGGGGCAGGGGGGTGAGACGGGCGTGTTACGGCTGGGAGGGTTGCGGCGGCGGGGGCGGCGGCATCTCGGAGGCCGAGGAGGAGGCCCGGCGCAGCGTGAAGAACCCGACGGCGATGGGGATGATGATGAAGACCAGGCCTACACACATCGCGCCCAGGCCCATCAACAACGCGGCGGTAGGATCATTGGTGCCGAAGACATCTATATCTGCGCCGGGCATCTGGCTGGCGGCGGCGGAGATGACGCCAAAAAAGCAGGCGAACAGGCCGGGGCAGCCGCACAAGAGGGCGCTGGCGACCGTAGCGATGATGGCGGTATTTCGGTTCATGTGTTTTCTCCTGGGTCAAAGTCAGAATGCCGCTATCTTACACCAAAAAACATTATGCGCCCCTTCCACAAAATGCGGTTCAAACCTGTTTGACGCCTCTTGGAACTTCGGGTAAGATTTGCCCCGTTCGACCCGGGGCTTTCCCGTGAACGTGGGTAGGCCCCTTTTTCATGGAGATTGCCCATGTCCGATGCGCCCGCTTCCCAACCCGAGATGACCTCCGCTGGGTCTGCAGGTGAACCGATCCCCGGCACGGTGAACATTTCGCAGAGCGGGGCAGATGTGGTCCGGGCTGAGGCCGTGAACATCAGCCAGGGCGGCGCAAACCGCGTGTACGCGCAGGACGTGAAAGTGGAGCAGGGCGGCGTGAACTGGGTCGAGGCCGACGCCGTAGCCGTCCACCAGGGCGGAGTGGCGATGGCCCGCACGCAGGCCCTGAACGTCGAGCAGGGGGGCGTCGGCGTGGTGTATGCGGACGTGGCGAACATGGCCGACTCCCGCAACGGCATCGTGATCGCCGAGCACGCCGAATTGTCGAACTCCCGCACGGTGGTCCTGCTCTCCCGCGAAGTGCACGGGAACGTGGAGACCGTGCTGGACACGCGCGGGGCCGCGCTCGCCGGGATCGCCGCAGGCCTCGCGGTGGGGCTCATGCTAATCATCGGCGGGCTGTTGAGACGCCGTGATACGTAGGGGCAGGCAGCTGCCTGCCCAAACCAATTTTTAGTGGAGCGAAGGCACCCTGACGACAGGGGAGAGGCGCTCCGGGAGAGAATAAGACGATGGAAAGCATTGCGTTAGTCGCGACCAGACGGACGGTCACGGGCAGGCAGGTGGGGCAGCTGCGCCGCGCCGGGAAACTGCCCGCCGTCCTCTACGGGCCGGGCGTCGAGCCGCTGCCGATTGAACTGGATGCGCGCGAGGCGACCCGCATCATCCGCCGCGTGCACGGCGCGCAACTCCTCGACCTGACGGTGGATGGGAAGACGCACAAGGTGCTGCTGCAGGACCTGCAGCGGGACTCGATCAGGGGCCATTTCCTGCACGCCGATTTTTACGTGGTGGACCTGAACCGCCCGATCCGGGTGCGCGTTCCCATCCGGCTGGTCGGCGTGTCCCACGCGGTGACCTCGCTCTCCGGCGTGCTCGTGCACGGCATCACCGAACTGGCGATTGAGTGCCTCCCCGCCGATCTGCTGGTCACCGTGGACGCCGACCTGGGCGAGCTCAAGGAGATCGGCCAGGGCCTGCACGTGCGCGACCTGTACCTGCCGAAGACGATCAGGGTGCTCTCCGACCCCGACGAGCTGGTCGCCCGCATAACTTACCAGCAGAAGGAAGAAGACTTGGCGGCCCCCGTGGCGGCGGTTAGCGCCGAAGTGGAAGTGATCGAGAAGGGCAAGATCGAGGAAGAGGGCGCAGAGGCAGAAGGCGGCGAGGCCAAAGCCGCCCCCCCGGCGGCCAAGAAGTAATCCGCTCTGGGCGATGGAAGCGCAACGGGCCGGAGGCAACTCCAGCCCGTTTTTTTTCTGCTTCATCAGGCGCTATTGGGGGATCCTGTCAGTCGAGTATGGGTTTCACGAACTGCAGGAAATTCACTACGATCCGCGCGGTGACGCCCCAGATGGTGTGGCCCTGATACCGGAAGTAGTAGACAGGAATTCGTGGCCCGGTGGTGATCGGCTCGCGATATTGAGTCTCGCAGTGCGCCGGGTCGGCCAGCCACCTGAGCGGGACGCCGAACACCTCCGACAGTTCATGCGCCGAAAGCACGAAGGGGTAGGGCCAGGGGAACACGCCGACGACCGGCGTGACGCGGTACTGTGTGACCGTGAGGAGCTCGTCCAGTTGCCCCAGCACGGCGACGTCGGCGCGCTTCAGGCCGATCTCTTCCTCGGTCTCGCGCAGGGCGGTGTCCACGCGCGAGGCGTCCCCGTCGTCCACGCGCCCGCCGGGGAAAGCCACCTGTCCCTTGTGGTCTTCCACCGTGTGCGTGCGCTCGGTGAACAGCACGCGCCATTCCCTATCCTCGCGATAAAGGGGGATCAGCACGGCGGCGGGGCGCGCGTTCCACTCGGCGATCACGTCGGGCCGGTGGGCCGCGAGCTGCGCGCGGATGCGGTCGGGGAAGTCGTCCACCTGCTAACGCGCGAAGCCGTTATTGGCGATCACGTCACGATACCACAGAGCGCTGTCCTTCGGGCGGCGCTGCTGGGTCTGATAGTCTACCCACACGATCCCGAAGCGCTGGGTGTAGCCTTTGGCCCATTCAAAGTTATCCATCAGCGACCACACGAAGTAGCCCGCCAGCGGCGCGCCAGCGTCGAGGGCGCGGTGCGCGGCCGTGAAATGGCGGAGCAGATAATTCAGTCGCCGCTCGTCCCGCACGCGGCCCTCTCTGTCGGGTCCGTCGGAATAACTCGCGCCATTCTCGGTAACGTAGAGCTTGCGCGGTTGGTAGTCGAAGTGCAGGCGGCACAGCAGACGGTACAGGCCGTCCGGGTACACCTCCCAACTCATCTCGGTCCATTCCGCCTCCGGGGCCTTGAACTCGGTCGGCGGCAGGTTGCCGGGAGCGGCTTCGTCACGCGCCACCATGCGCGTGTAGTAGTTCGCACCCAGGAAGTCGGTGCGCGCGGCGATGGCGTCCAGGTCGCCGGACCGGATCAGGCCCGCATCCCAATAACCGGCGGCGGCGTACTCGGCAACCTTGTCGGCGGGGTAGCCGCGGCCATAGAGCGGGTCCGCGAACCAGCGGTTGAAATAGCCATCGTGGGCGCGCGCGGCGTGATAGTCCGGGGCGCTGGGGGAGGCGGGCATGGTCCACTCGAAATTGAGCGTGATGCCAACCTCAGCCCCCGGGCTGTCCCGGCGGATGACGGGCACGGCCCAGCCGTGCGAGAGCAGGACGTGATGCGCGGCGGCCAGCGCGCGCTTCCAGTCGCCCTTGACGCCCGGCGCGTGCTCGCCCTTCGCGTAGCCGAGGAACGCGGCGCACCAGGGTTCGTTGTGCGTGATCCAGTTCTTCACGCGGTCGCCGAGGCGGCGGCTGACCAGGTCCGCGTACTCCACGAAGGCTTCGGCGGTCGCGCGGGCGGGCCAGCCGCCTTCGTCTTGCAGCGCCTGCGGCAGCTCCCAGTGGTAGAGCGTCACAAAAGGCGTGATCCCGGCCTCCAGCAGGCCATCCACTAAACGGCTGTAGAAATCCAGCCCCGCAGCGTTCACCGGCCCCCGGCCCTGGGGCAGGACGCGCGGCCAATTGATCGAAAAGCGATACGCCTGCAGACCGAGCGATTTCATCAACGCAATGTCGTCGCGCCAGCGGTGATAGTGGTCGCAGGCGACATCGCCGGTTGAGCCGTCCTCGATTTTGCCGGGCGTATGCGCGAACCGATCCCAGATGGACTCGCCTTTGCCATCCTCATTCCAGCCCCCCTCGATCTGGTACGCCGACGTGGCGGCGCCCCAGATAAACCCCTTTGGAAATTCAAGCCAAGACTCGGTCATGATAATGGGTTACTCCAGGCTGCATTCGAGAAATCCGGTTTCTCGCAGAAACCGGGTCTCTGAGACAGGTTTTCAGGCGCGCGCTTAAGGCATGGGACAGTCGGGCAAAACCTGGGACGGCTCCTTGACGCCCAGGCCATACCCGAACGGAAACAGGGGCGCATCGCAGCCCTCGGCGGGGAGGTCCTTGAAGTCGAACGGCAGCTGGTCGTTTGAGCGCGGCCAGGTGTAAGGCAGTTTGCCGGTGAAGTCATCGTCGCCAAAGAGCACGTCGGCCACGCCCGCGCCCTCGGTACCGGGCAGCCATGCCGCCACAAAGGCATCCCATGTGGATAGCGGCCCCGTCACGACGAGCGGGCGGCCGGAGATCAGGATGACGACGATCTTCTTGCTCTGCGCCCGGAGCCGGTCAATCAGGGCCGCGTCACTCCCCAAGAGCGTCAGATCTTCCCGGTCACCCACGCCCTCGGCATACGGCGGTTCGCCGACGACCGCGATCCCGACATCGGCGACGAGCGAGTTGCCGCCGGCGTCCTTCAGACTGTCAAAGTTGCCGGAGCGGTCAAACTCCACCCTCGTCTGGGCCGAGACGGCCCCTTTGATCCCGTCGAGGATCGTCGTCCCCGGCGTGATGTCCCCCAGCTTGCCCTGCCAGTCAATCGTCCACCCGCCGCTCTGTAGGCCGATGTCGTCCGCCGCCTGCCCGGCGACGAAGATCAACGGTGTGTCCTTTGCCAAAGGCAGGGTCTGCACCTCATTCTTGAGCAAGACCAGAGACTCGCGCACAGCCTCGCGCGCCAACTGCCGATGAGCCTCCGAACCGACGAGCGCCAGCGCCGCCGGGTCGGAGTAGGGGCGCTCAAACAGCCCGAGCGCGAACTTGGCGCGGAGGATGCGGCGCACCGCGTCGTCAACGCGCGCCGTCGGCACATCGCCCTTTTCCACCGCCTGAGTCAGCGCCGAGATGAACGTCTGATAATCGTACGGGACCATGATCATGTCCAGCCCGGCGTTGATGGACGTGACTACGTCCGAGTAATAATCGCCAGGAATCTGGTCAATGGCGCCCCAGTCTGAAACCAGGAAGCCGGCAAAGCCCAACTCGCCCTTGAGCACGTCGGTCAGCCAGTATTTGTGCGCGTGCATCTTCGTCCCGTTCCAACTGCTGAACGAGACCATGATGCTCTGCGCGCCCGCCCCGACGGCGGCCCGGTAAGGCGGCAGGAACAGCGCGCGCACGGTCGCCTCGTCTGCTTGCATGTCGCCCTGGTCGAGCGTGTAGGGGTGGTTCATGATGTTCGTCGTTGACGTCCCCCATGCCGTGCCGCCGTCGCCGATAAAGTGCTTCGGCGTGGCCAGGGCGGTAAGCGGACTCCCCAATTGGGTTTTGCCGTCCAGAGATTGCAGGCCCCGAATGTAGGCCGCGCTCAACTGAGTGACAATCTCGGTGTTCTCGCTGTACCCTTCGTAGGTGCGCCCCCAGCGGATGTCCTGCGGCGCGGCCACGACGGGAGCGAAGTTCCACCAGATACCGGCGGCGGCTATCTCCTCGGCGGTGGCCCGCCCGATCCGCTCGACGAGTTCCGGGTCGCGCGTCGCGCCGAGGCCGATGTTGTGCGGGAAGAGCGTCGCCCCATAGAGATTGCCGTGCCCGTGCACCGCATCTACGCCGTAGAGGAGCGGGATGCCCAGGCGGGTCTTCAGCGCGTACTGCTGAAAGCCGTCCGTCATCTCGGCCCAGCCTTCCGCCGTGTTGGTCGCGGGCGACCCACCCCCGCCGCTCAGGATCGAGCCGAGAGACATGGTCGTGATGTCGTCCGGGTGGATGCTGTTCTTCTCCACCTGCGTCATCTGCCCGATTTTTTCGGCGGGCGTCATCCGCGCGAGCAAGTCTTCGACGCGCTGTTCAATGGGCAGGCTGGCGTTGCGATAGGCGGGCGATTCGTCGGTGGGGGTGGGCAAGGCAGCGGTGAGGGCCATGGTAGGAGTGGGCGTGACCGGCGTCGGCTGGCAGGCGGCCAGGAGCAGGGCAGCCGCGCAAAGAACCGTGGGGAGTCTGAGAAATTGGGCGATTGGGTGATTGAGCAGTTGAGTCACTGGATCAGTGTCCGTGTCTATCTTACCAAATTTTTGGTCACGTCAAGCTCAAATTTCCTGGTGGGCGAGTGGAATTATGCTACAATCCGGCGGGTTGCATCCCGGCTACACTGCTCTGAGGAGAATCTAACCGTGTCTGAAGTCGTCGTCAAGCCCCGTCATGAAATTCCGGTGGACTATACGTGGAACGCGCCGAGCGTCTTTGCCTCCGATGCCGCGTGGGAGGTGGAACTCAAGAGCGTGGTGGAGAGCCTCGAAGAGGTGGGGAAATATCGCGGGCGGCTGGCCGAAGGCCCGACGAGGCTGGCGGAGGCCATAGAAGCCATTGAAACGCTGCTGCGCCGGACCACCCGGGTGTTCACCTACGCCACCATGGCGCACAACGTGGACACTAAGCATCAACCGGCGGCGAAGATGAACAGCCAGGCGCAGGGATTATTCGGACAGGTGCTGGCGACGATCTCTTTCCTCGATCCCGAATTGCTGGCGATCGGACAGGAGCAACTCCAGCAATGGATCGCCGAGACGCCCCGGCTTGCCGTCTACCGCCACTACGTGGACGATCTGTTCCGCCGGCAGGCCCACGTCCGTTCGGCGGAGGTGGAGGAGCTTCTCGGCCTGCTGGCCGATCCCTTCTCCAGCACGTATAACACCATGGGGATGCTGACCAACGCCGATTTGACGTTCCGCCCGGCGCGGACGAGCGACGGGCGTGAAATCCAGGTTACGCAGGGCTCGTATGAAAGCATCCTGGCCGGGACTGACCGCGAGGCCCGGCGCACCGCGTGGGAGAGTTACGCCGACGCTTATCTCGCGTTCAAAAACACGCTGGCGAGCAACCTCACCACGTCCATCAAGCAAAACGTCCTCTCGATGCGCGCTCGCCGCCACACCTCGACCCTCGCGGCCTCGCTCTTCGACAACCATATCCCGGTGGAGGTCTTCCTCAACCTGATCGCTGTTTACCGCCAGAACCTGCCGATGTGGCACCGCTACTGGGCCATCCGCCGCAAGGCGCTCGGGGTGGAGACTCTGCACCCCTACGACATCTGGGCGCCACTCACCTCTAACCCGCCTAGCGTCGCCTACGCGCAGGCCGTGGACCGGATCTGCCAGGGGCTGGTGCCGCTGGGCGATGACTACGTGCGCGTGCTGCGGCAGGGGTGCCTCGAGGATCGCTGGGTGGATGTGTATCCCAACCAGGGCAAGACGGAAGGCGCATTTTCGGCCGGCTCGCCGGGCACGCATCCGTTCATCCTGATGAGCTACGACGACACGCTCATCAGCCTGAGCACGCTGGCGCACGAACTCGGCCACTCGATGCACTCGTACCTCACCTGGCAGAATCAGCCGATGATCTACAGCAACTATTCGCTGTTCGTGGCCGAGGTGGCTTCCAACTTCAACCAGGCGATGGTGCGCGCGCACCTGCTGGAGACCAACCGCGACCCCGACTTCCAGATCGGCGTGATCGAAGAAGCCATGGCGAACTTCCACCGCTACTTCTTCATCATGCCCACGCTGGCGCGCTTCGAGCTGGAGACGCATGAGCGGGCGGAGCGGGGCGAAGGCCTGACCGCCGACGACATGATCTCGCTGATGGCCGATCTGTTCGGCGAGGGTTACGGCGGCGAGCTGCACGTGGACCGCGAGCGCGTGGGCATCACCTGGGCGATGTTCAGCCACCTGTACGCCGATTACTACGTCTATCAGTATGCGACGGGCATCTCCGCGGCCAACACGCTGTCGCGGCGCATCCTCTCCGGCGCGCCCGGCGCGGCGGCGGACTACCTCAGTTTCCTGAAGGCGGGCAGCTCGGTGTATCCGCTCGAGGCGCTCAAGCTGGCGGGAGTAGATATGACCACCCCCCAGGCGGTGGAGGCAGCCTTTGCCGTGCTCTCCGGGTTGGTAGACCGGCTGGAGAAATTGGTTGGCAAATGACCCGCTTCTCGCGGCTGTGAGTGAATGGACTTCGGCTCGATCCTCCTCGGCCTGGCGTTGTTGCTGCTTGCCGGGTTCATCGTCGCCCGCCCGCTGATTGATGGGGAGCGCCCGCACGAGGCCGAGGCAACCCCGGCGGACAGCCTCCTGGCCGAGCGCGACAACCTCCTCACCGCTTTGCGTGACCTCGACTTTGACCACGCCACAGGCAAAATCGCCGACGAGGACTACACGCCTCAACGGGCGCAGCTTGTGGCGCGAGGCGTGTCCGTGCTGAAGGAGCTGGAAGCCTTGGGCGCGGAGGGGAGGATCGCGGCGGAAGACGAGATCGAACAGGCGGTTGCCGCTCGCCGCCGCGCCGGAAAGGATGCGGCCGATGGGACAGAACGGGGAGTCGAAACTGAGAAAGCGGCGCGGCAGGGCTTAAAGCCGATCACCACCTCCGATTTGAAATGCCCGAGCTGCGGCGCTCTGGCGTTGCCGGAAGACAAATTCTGCGCGAAATGCGGGACGAGGTTGTAGCCCGTGAGGATTCCCGCCAAAATGCTGCTCGGAAATACCGTTTAAGACTCCTTAGTTAGCCGCTCACCAACCGCGTCCTCGCGGGCCCTTCGGCAACTGCGAGGACGCGGGCTATGAGCCTCATCATAAACAGTATTGAGTTTAGAAACCCGGTTTCTTCAAGAAACTGGGTTTCTCTGTTGCTCGGCCACAGACGCGCGCTGGGGCTGGCGTGTCCGCAGGCCCAGCGTCACCGCAAAGGTGAGCAGGCCAATGACGGTTGCGGCGACTATCGGGGCGGAGGGGTGGACGTATTGAAACAGCAGGCCGCCCATCACCGGCCCGAGCACGCGGCCCAATCCCTGAATTGACCCGGATAACCCAATCGCCTGCCCCCGCTGGTCAGGCGGCGCCGTATAGGTGACCAGCGCGATCAGGGCCGGCATCAGGACCCCGTTGCCGACTGCCAGCATGGGCGTCACCGCGACCACGAGGACCACGATTGGAGCCAGAGTCATCGTGATCCAAGCAAAACAACGGATCAGGTTCCCCCCCGCCACCATCCGTTTTTCCCCAAACCGGCGTACGAGCGGCGCGACCAGCCAGAATTGGGTGATGATGCCGCACACGCCCACGAAAGTGAGGATCCCGCCGACCGCCTGCTGGACGAACTGAGGGTCGCGCCCGGCGAAGAGGATCTTCTCGGCCCACAGGACGTAGATGGACTGAAAGTTGAGAAACGCAAACTCCCCGCCGAAAGCGACCACCATGAGCAGCGCCATGCCCGGCAGGCGCAGCAGCCCCGCATTGCTCAGGCGGGCGCGGCCGGCCTGCCGGGCGGCGACTTCCCTCCGCCGCTCCGGAGTGAGCGATTCCGGCAGCAAGAAAATCGAGAGGGTGATCGTCAATAGCGAGACACACGCGGCGATGAAGAAGGGCGCACGCGGCCCGAACTGCGCCGCCATGAACGCGCCGAAGGCCGGGCCAAAGATGAACCCGGAGGCGAAGCCGGCATGGACGATGCCGAGGCCCCGCGCCCGGTTGTGCTCGTCGGTGATGTCGCTGAGGTAGGCCTGAGCGACCGAGATATTGCCGCCGGTCAACCCGTCCACGATGCGCGCCAGGTAGAGGAACGGCAGGGCGGAGGCCAGGCCGCTCACCAGAAAGGCGGTCAGCGTGCCGGACTGGCTGAGGATGAGGACCGGCCGGCGCCCCACGCGGTCGGAGAGGCGCCCGAGGTACGGCGCGGCAAAAAACTGGGCGACAAAGTACGCGCTCTGTAGCAGGGTGATCTGCAGCGCCGACGCCTGGAAAAGGTTCTGGGCGTAGAGCGGGAGGACGGGCAGGATGATGCCCAGGCCCAACATGTCCACGAACACGATCATGAAGATGGGGAACATGGGAGAGCGCAAGAAGCGCCCTGCGCGGGCGAATTGCCCCGAGAGCAGGGATGTTGCCTGGGTCATGTTCAGCCTCTAAACTTTGGGGAATTTCCGGGCCGTGTCTCTGATTACCGGGCCATGCCTCACGCAGACGATCTGCGTGCTGGGCGCGGCCTGCGCCTTGACCGGTTTACTCCGTCTGAAGCACGCTGCCGCAATAGGCGCATTCGGCGCTGTGTGCGTCAATCCATTCGACCTCGTCGCCGCGCACCGGGCCGCCGCAGCCGGGGCACTTGGCCGGGAGGGGGCCGTGCGGACGGTCGCTAGGCGAGGGAGGCGCGCTGACCTCGGCAAAGCCGACCTCTGACATCCCCAACCGGGACTGGATCGCGCGCTCAAGAGTCTCGGCCTCGGCCGACAGGCCCCAACTGCGCATGTCCTGCACCAGGCGAGGCAGCCTGAGCGCCGCTCGTTCGGCCATGCCCGCGCCGATCAGCACGTTCAGCGCGGCCAGACCCTCTTCGAGCGCGGCCTCCCCGTTATTGATGGCCGCAAAACTGCGCGCGGCCTGCAAGTGCATGTGCGCGGCGCGTCCCGGCATGTCCAGGGATTGCGCTATCCCTGCCAACTCGGCGTAGAGGGATGCGGCCAGTGCGGGTTGCCCTTCGGCTGACAGGCGGTGCGCCTCGATGAGTTTGCGGCGCGGGCCGATGCCAAGCGCGCCGCCCGCGCCAAAAAGCCGCGGCCCCCAGCGCAGCGGGCCGGGGCGGCGAAAGAGGCGACCGGGTCGGAAACGCATAGAGACGACTCCTTGAGCGAGCAGACGCGAGATGCTACTCTTCTTCGTGATCGGCTTCGTAGACCTCGGCGGCGGGATGGTCGGCCGGCGCCGGCCGGTTGACCGCGCGGCCAAAGATCAGGAAGCCGGTGTGGGCCACCATCCGGTCGACGGGGCGCAACCGCTGGGGCACGGTCTTGTAGTAGCGCAGGAGCACTTCACACACCTCGAGGAATTCAAAACGGGAACGCTGGAGGGCGATGAGCAGGTCGGAGACCTGATTCGTGGTTGGCAGGATGCTGCCGAAGAAACCGCCGCCTTTGAGAGCGCGGTGCGCCTGCTCGGTGTAGTCCCACGGGTTGGGCACGTCCATGAAAAGCGCGTCAGCCTCCGTCTCGTCAAAGCCCTCCGCGATGTCGCGCAGTTTGAAGGTGACGCGGTCGGCGAGACCCACGCGGGCGAGGTTCTTCTTGGCGAGGTTCTGGTGGTCGTCGCGGACCTCGTAAGTGACGATGCGCCCGGCCGGCCCGATGGCCTGCGCCAGCACGGTCGTCATCGCGCCGCTGCCCGTGCCGGCCTCGACGACGGTGATGCCCGGCCGGATGGACATCTTCATTAAAATGAACCCGATATCTTTGGGATAGATGATCTGGGAGCTACGCTTGATCTCGCGGATGAGGTCGTCGGTGGAGGGCTCGAGCAGGAGGAAGGGATGCCCCAGGTGGCTGAGGACTTCTGAGCCAAGCTCTCTGCCGATCAGGTGGTCGTGCTCGAAAATGCCCCGGTGGGTTTCGAGGCGCTCGCCGGGGGTGAGGCGGAGGATGAAGTATTTGTGGTCGCGTCCGACGAGCTGAATGATTGCGCCGGCTTGAGTCGTCGTCATGCGGGGAGTTTACCACATACGGACACAGGCGCCCCGCCTATCCTCGACAATCCCGATCTGGACGGCATTTTGATCCGGCCGCAGCCATACACGAGCGCCTCGACGCCGTACGTCGTGGACATTAAGTTTCATGCTTTGCAGGGCGCCGACCCGGTGCGGATCGAGGCCTGCGCAATTGACGTGAAGGATGACCGGGTCTGCGACACGGCGGTGGGGGATTTTGATTACCGGCTTTACTTGCCGTTGACTGCGAAATAGCAATTTGCATTTTCGGACAGAAGGACTAAACTTTCCCTGCTTTTCTGTGAATAAGCGCATATAGACCTGTCGGGTCTCGCAGACCTGACAAGTCTCCCCTCAAGAAATTTCGTGGGCTTGTGAGGAGGTGTCCGGGGCAAGAAAATCCGAGTCATAGACGAACGTCCCTGAACTGACATTGCTGGTCCTTTATTGACCCTTTAGATTGGAGGAGAGATCATGTCAGTATCCGCCACAACCCCCGAGGTCTTTACGCGCAAGGCTTCGGGCCTCGTCCGGGTGATGTCACCCTATTCCGCGTTCGTGTACAACATCCTCACCATGGGATTGATCTTCCCGTGGACGTATCTGTGGGCCCCCGGCGCGCTGCCGGGCGGCAACCTGGTTTGGGGGATCCTCCTCGCCACCCTTATCGAAATCCCGATCGCGTATGCGTACGTCTGGCTCTCGACCGCGCTCCCGCGCTCGGGCGGCGACTACGTCTTCCAGAGCCGGGTGTTCGGCGGCGGAGTGGCGTTCACCATCGTGATGTCCGGGTTCGTGATCTGGATTTTGCAGTGGGTCGCGCTCTCCGGCTGGCTCGTGGCGTACCTCGGTTTCGCGCCGCTGTTCCTCGGCCTGGGCGCGACGATAGGCAACGCGACCCTCTCGAGCCTCGGCGTGTGGTTCACGACTGCGCCGGGGATCATCATCACGAGCATTGTCAACGCGCTCCTCTCGCTCATCCTGCTGGTCAGCGGCTTCAAGAACTACGTGCGCTTCCAGCATGTGATGTGGTGGGGCACGCTGCTGGCCTTCGCGGTGGTGTTCTTCGTCCTGTTCACCACGCCTCCCTCGGCTTTCGTGGAGCGGCTGAATGCCTTCTCCGTCGCCTCCGGCGGCGTGGAGAATTTTTACCAGACCGCCGTAGGCGCGGTACAGGGGGCGGGTATTGACCTGCAGCCGAAGTTCAACCTGTGGTACACCCTTCTCGTCGCGCCTATCGCGTGGACCTCGCTCCAGTGGGCGACATACTCGGCCCAGCAGAACGGCGAGATTAAGGACGCCAAGAACTTCCGGGCGCAGACCTTTATCATGGTCGGCTCGCTCATCTTCACCGGCCTGCTGCTGGCGCTGCTGGCGGTGGGGATTGAGCGGGTAGCGGGCAAGGAGTTCCTGTACGTCGCGGGCGCGGGCTACTGGTCGCTCATCGGCGAGGCGAACATCGCCGGCTTCAACCTGTGGCCGCCGATCCTCGCCGTCGCCCTCACCGCGAGCCCGCTGGTCGTGCTCATCATTGGCATTGGCTACATCCTCAACGGCTTTCAAATTGTGTGCAACTGCTACATCGGCATGACGCGCGTGCTGGTCGCCATGTCGCTCGACCGACTGCTGCCCGAGTGGTTCAGCCGCGTGGACGAGAAATTGCACACCCCGGTGAACGCGCACCTGGCCTACTTCCTCGCCAGCATCCCGGTCATCCTCGCCTATAACCTCGTGCCCGGCTGGATCGGCCTGACCCTCGGCGTGACCTTCGGGTGCGGCTACGTTTTCGTCGTCACCAGCCTCGCGGGCGCGCTGCTGCCTTACC
>Ga0209341_10003368_pt1 | contig 14965 bp, 7 predicted proteins | sample RifCSP13_2_FD_184020 | JGI IMG/M metagenome (GOLD analysis project Ga0209341, IMG submission 184020) | Soil microbial communities from Rifle, Colorado - Rifle CSP2_sed 13_2 (SPAdes) (version 2) | ecosystem: Environmental > Terrestrial > Deep subsurface > Rock core/Sediment | place: Rifle...
TCAGAGTGGCAAGCTGCCCTTTCGAAATTTCGTCATCCAGTCGATCGGCAATCAAATCCCTGAATTCACTATGGTACGACTCCCTGGGTGTGGACAATCCCGGCTGGTGCAAGGCTTGAATTTCGTATCGCGCCTGTTGTAAGTATTCCCTCGCCTTTTCGGGCTGCATGCCCACTATCTGGGCAATTTCTGGTAAGGTTAATTGGTGGACATAACGCAGGACGAGCGGGGAACGGTATTCCCAGGGCAAACAGAAAATCAAATCTTTCAGTGAATTTTCGTCTCTCGCTATCGGCTGAGCAGGTTTCACCGAATTACTCCAGTAGGTTTTTTCCATCCTGACAACGCGTGAAAACAACCAGATTTTGAAATTTGTGCCGGGCTGGTATTCGGTGAGGTTTAGCGCCAGGGACTCGATCGCTGCCTGGCTGGCTGCCTCGATATCCCGCTGGGACGGAAACAGCGAGGCTATCAGGCTGTAAACCTGAGCGTAAAATTCAGCGATCAAGATGGGTATCGCCAGCGGATGATTGTGCCCCTGGCTCTGCAGGAAAAGATCGAAGTCAATCGACTGCTCAGACATTTGAATATCGATTTGCTGCCATTCCATCCATTTATTCCGAATCCAGGTCAATTATATTGCAGGTGAAAAGGCTCGTATACAGTTTGGGGAATAGAGGCCGTGCTATAATTTTGTAAATTGAAGTGCATGCGAATACCTCGAATTCGCTTGTTAAAAGTCAACCCTGACTTGAAATTGTCATCACCCTTGATGAGGAGACCAGGATGTACGACCGCCAAAAATTAGCTCAGCTACGCGAAGACATGGAAAAATGGGAAGAGATCAGTCTGCAAAACAGCCTGAAGCGCATGCCAGAACGCAAAAATGAATTTATCACCACCTCTTCTGAGCCTATCGCCAGACTGTACACGCCTCTGGATGTGGCTGATATGGACTACCAGCGCGACCTGGGTTTTCCTGGCGAATTCCCGTTCACCCGCGGGGTGCATCCCACCATGCACCGAGGCCGGCTGTGGACGATGCGCATGTTCGCCGGGTTTGGCACGGCCGAAGAGACCAACGCCCGCTTCAAGTATTTGCTGGAGCAGGGCCAGACGGGATTATCCATTGCTTTCGACCTGCCCACCCTGATGGGCTATGACACCGACGCTCCGGAAGCGCTGGGTGAATTCGGGAAGTGCGGCGTGGCGGTATCATCGCTAAAGGACATGGAAATTCTGCTGGACGGCATCCCGTTGGATAAAGTCTCTTCGAGTATGACGATCAACTCTCCAGCAGCTATTATTTGGGCCATGTACATCGCCGCGGCCGAAAAACAGGGCGTCCACCCGGATCAACTGCGTGGCACGATTCAGAACGACATCCTCAAGGAATTTATCGCCCAAAAAGAATATATCTTTCCTCCAGAGCCGTCCATGCGGCTGGTGGTTGACACCATCGAATATGGCGCTAACCATGTCCCCCAGTGGAATACGATCAGCATTTCGGGCTACCACATTCGCGAAGCCGGTTCTACCGCAGCTCAGGAGCTGGCATTTACCCTGGCAGATGGGATGGAATACGTGCGCTGGGGGATCCAGCGCGGCTTAGATATCGACGAATTCGCCCCTCGCCTATCCTACTTCTTCAACGCCCACAATGATTTTTTCGAGGAGGTCGCCAAATACCGCGCCGCGCGGCGCATCTGGGGCCGCGAGATGCGCTCAACCTTCGGGGCAAAGAACCCACGCTCCTGGCTGATGCGTTTTCACACCCAAACCGCGGGGGTATCCCTGACTGCCCAGCAGCCGGAAAACAACATCGTGCGGGTTGCCATCCAGGCGCTGGCAGCGGTGCTCGGCGGCACCCAATCGCTGCATACCAACAGCATGGATGAAGCCCTGGCGCTGCCTTCCGAACACGCCGTGACGATTGCGCTGCGCACCCAGCAGATCCTCGCCGAGGAATCGGGCGTCGCCAACACCATCGACCCGCTGGCTGGCTCATTTTTCGTAGAAGCGCAAACCAACCGGATGGAAGCCCAGGCGTACGACTATTTCAGGCGGATCGAAGAGCTGGGCGGCGTGCTGCCGGCGATTGAGAAAGGCTTTTTCCAGAGCGAGATTGCCGACGCTGCCTATCGCTACCAGCGCGAAATAGATGAGGGCGCCCGCAGCATCGTTGGCGTGAATGCACACCAGGACAACCAGCCCATCACCGTCCCACTCCTTGAAATGGATCCGCTTGGCTACCGGCGCCAGATCGAGCGATTGAGGCAAATCCGCCAGGATCGCGATCCAGGACGGGTTGGACAGGCCCTGGACCGCCTGCGGGTCGCCTGCGAAGGCACTGAAAATACGATGCCCCTCATCCTGGAGGCGGTTCGCGCCTACGCGACGCTGGGCGAAATTGTCACGATGATGCGCCAGGTCTTTGGTACGTATGAAGAACCCACCTGGATCTGACCGGGCGGGTTATAGTAATCCATCATATTGAGGTAACACGATGGCTAATATCAAGAAATACAAAGGGGTGATTGGGATCCTTACCGGAGGAGGCGATGTCCCCGGTTTGAATCCCGCTATCCGGGCGGTGACTTTTCGGGCGCTCCGGGAGGGCTACCAGGTAATCGGCCTGCGCCGGGGCTGGGCGGGTTTGATCGACATCAAGCGTGACCCCGAAGAAGATAACAGCAGCTCGTATCAATTCTTAACCGAAGAGATTGTCAACCGGGCAGGGCGCACTGGCGGCACGTTTTTACATACTTCTCGCACCCGACCCAGTCATATTAAAAAAGAAAGCCTCCCTGAGCATTTGAGGAGCGCTTACACCGCTGAAGAAAATGACCTGACCCCAGAAGTTCTCAATAATCTCGAATTCCTGGGCATCGATTACCTGATCCCGATTGGTGGAGACGATACCCTTAGTTATGCAGTCCGCCTGTATAGAGAGGGCGTCAAGATTGTCGGCATACCAAAAACGATGGATAACGATGTGCCCGGGACCGACTACTGCATCGGCTTCAGCACATGCGTAACCCGCACGATCCAAATGACCAACAGCCTGCGCACCTCGGCAGGCTCACACGAACGCATCCTCGTCCTGGAGGTCTTTGGTCGCTACGCCGGTTTTACCGCCATGCTCCCTACCATGGCTGGCGCAGCTCACCGCTGCGTGATACCGGAATATAAATTCAAGATCGACAAACTCACTGAGCTGCTCGTCTCGGATCGCAATTTGAATCCAAGTAAATATTCTGTGGTGCTGGTATCCGAAGGCGCCATGTATGAAGGCGGCGAAATGGTTTTCGAGGATACGAGTACAGACGCTTACGGCCATAAGAAGCTCGGCGGTATCGGGGATCTCGTCTCGGTCAAGATCCGCGAACTCAGCGCAGAATATAACAATGGCAAGCCTATCAACGTGATCAATCAGAAGTTAGGCTATCTGGTGCGCGGCGGCGACCCCGACGCAATCGACTCCATCGTACCGATGGCGTATGGAAATCTCGCCTTGGACTTGATCCTAAACAAATTTCATGGGCGCCTGGTTGTCCTGAAGAATGGTCGCTATGATAATGTTCCCATCGAGGTGGTTACCAGCACCAAGAAATTGGTGAACGTCGAGCGTTTCTACAACAAGGAACGCCTGCGACCCAATTATGAAAGCTTCGAGATGATGCCGCTATTTATCATGACCAGCGATTAGGGAGGTATTACAGAAAGGTGATACGCTCGACGATCACATTTTTGGATCCCACGAGCATACGCAGCCTGGTGATTAATTCCGGGCACAAACCAGTGGTAAAGTTTGGAAATTCCACCAGGTACCCATGGCCGCGTTCGTACACCTGAAACGCAAAGCGGTCATTGCCCGGATAGCTCATTATGATCCCATGCATTCGTCGCAGGCGGAGCACATCGCGGGTTTTATCTCCGGTCGTGCGCAGGACAATCGTGATCATATGCACCGCCTCGCCTTCCTGAGAAGTAGGAGGCGGCACCAGGTACGGCGGCATGCCGATGAACGGATCAGACTGCTGTAGATGATTTGTCTCTTCGACTGGCAGGCTGCTTACACCGGTCGAACCAGACGGTTCCGGGTCTGTTTCAGGCTGATCCTCAGGTTCCTGATGATCATCGGAATCCGCCTGTGGAGCAGTAGCCTGATTTTGCGCTGCCGGTAGGTTAGGGGTAGGATTCTCATTGACGAAACCAGCTCCACCAGGCGAAGTATCCCATCCCGGTGGAAATAGATCCGGCTCGGGCGGGAAACTACGGTTTTCGGCGAGACGTTCCCTCACAGGCTCAATATCCGCAGGCGATGCCTCTAAACCTCCGCCTTCATCGACAATCGCCTCGACCTTCGGTTGCGCGACCACTTTTTCGGTTTTAAAATCAGGTGGTTTTTGCGCCAGGCGCCTGTTCGCATTTGCCTCGCCATTTGTAGCAAAGGTCAGGTTAAAGTCTGTGGTCAACTGATCGACCAGGACTTTTGGCTCTGCGCCAGAGGTGTCCAGTCTGCCGCTCGCCAGGACAATCCGGTCGTGTTCGATCAGCTCAGTATACCTGGCCCAGACGCGAGGGAAGACGACCAACTCAATCGTCCCCTGGAGGTCTTCCAGGGTTACAAACCCCATGGGCTTGCCGGCTTTGCTCTGGTGGTGGCGAATGCGGATGACCAATCCTGCCACACGCACGCGCTCCTCATGGGCTGCCTCAGCAAGCTGAGCTGAAAAGTGTGTCACCACCTGGGTCAGCTCCTTCAGCACCGGGTTGAGCGGGTGATCTGAAACGTATAAACCGATCAGTTCTCGCTCCCAGTTGAGCACTTCCCGCCGGCTGATTTCGGTCAGCACCTGCGGCAGGTGAAGCTTCTGGGTCAGGCCAGTATGCTCGCCGAACAGGCTCATCTGTCCGAGTTCACGGGCGCGGAAATGCGCTGCGCTTACCGAAAAGATGCGATCCAGGCTCTCCAGCAACGCCTGCCGGGGGCCGAATCCATCCATAGCGCCGACCTTGATCAGGCATTCCAGAGGGCGTTTGCCCACATGGCGCAAATCCACCCGGTGGACGAAATCACTTAGATCTGAAAATGGCTTTTCGCCGCGCCCGGCCAGGATAGCATCTACCGGCCCATGCCCGACATTCTTGACTGCCCCGAGGCCGAAACGGATAGTGGTTGAGCTATCCGGATTGTCCTCAATGGTGAAATCCCAACCGCTTATGTTTACGTCGGGAGGCTTTGCTTCCAGGCCTATCCGCCGGCAATCTGCCACATATAAAGCTACTTTTGCCGTGTCGTTCTGGGTGACCGAAAGCAAGGCAGTCATATACTCCACTGGATAGTGGGCTTTCAGATAGGCCGTTTGGACAGCGATAATGCCGTAATCGGCGGCGTGGGCTTTGTTAAAGCCGTAGCGGGCGAACTCTTCCCAATCGTCAAAGATCGCCTGGGCGGTATCTTTATCGATATTGTTTTTGACCGCGCCATTGATAAACTTCTGGCGGTGTTTCTGCAGTTTGTCCTTCTGCTTCTTGGCTATCGCTTTGCGCAAGTCATCCGCTTCAGGGGCGCTGTAGCCGGCAAGCTGCATGACGGCAAACATGAGCTGCTCCTGGTACACGGGGTAACCGTAGGTCTCTTCGAAGATCGGCTCCAGCAAAGGATGGCGGTAAGCCACCTCCTCTTTACCGTGCATGCGCTGGATATATCCGGGGATGAAATCCATCGGTCCGGGCCGGAATAGGGCGACCATGGCGATGACGTTGGCAAGCTCTTTGGGCTTCATCTCCATTAACCAGCGCCGCATTCCCGAGCCTTCCACCTGGAACACACCGGCTGTTTCGCCCCGCCCCAACAGCTCGTAGGTTTCAGGGTCATCCGTGGGAATGCTGTCCAGGGTCAGATCAACGCCATGGCGTTGGCGGATTAAATCGCAGGCGCGAGCCATAATGGTCAATGTCGCCAGGCCCAGGAAATCTACTTTGAGCAGGCCGAGCGCATCCAGGACAGACATTTCGAACTGGGTGACTGTCTTGATCGGGCTGTCTTCAGACGAGCTGCCGGTAGGCCGGTGAAGGGGTATGTATTCGATGATCGGCTTGTCGGCGATGATCACGCCGGCGGCATGGGTGCCTACGCTGCGGACGACCCCTTCCATCTGGGCTGCGGTATCGATCAATTCCTGTAAATAGGGTGTGTTCTCGTAAAGCTGCTTGAATTCAGTGATTTCTTCTAACGCCTGCTCGATAGTGACCGGCTTGCCGGGGATATTGGGCACCAGCTTGGCTACCTTATCCACTTCTCCCAGTGGGATATCCATGACTCGCCCCACATCCCGGATGGCCGCTCGTGCCCCAAGGGTGCCAAAGGTGACGATCTGGGCAACCTTGTCGTCCCCATACTTGCGGGCGGTATAAGCCAGCATATCGGCCCGGCGGTCATCCCGGAAATCCAGGTCGATGTCCGGCATGGATATTCTCCCCGGGTTCAAAAAGCGTTCGAATATCAGCCCATGTTCTATCGGGTCGACCATGGTGATTTCCAGGGTATAGGCGACAATCGACCCGGCTGCTGACCCGCGAGCGTTGTACCAGATGTCTTGTTCGCGCGCATAACGGCACAGATCCCACACGATCAAGAAGTACGTATCAAAGCCCATCTGGTGGATGATGCCCAGCTCGTATTCCAGGCGCTGGCGCAAGGCTGGGTCGCTCGCCCGGGCAGTATAGCGCCGGTTCAAGCCCTCATCACACAACTGGCGCAGGTAGCTCTCCGGTGTATGTCTGGCGGGGACATCGAACTGCGGCAGGTGGTAGCCGCTGAAACCCAGGTCGATATTGCAGCGCTCGGCAATCAAGAGCGAGTTGCTGATCGCTCCGGGCACTTCCGCGAATAGGGCGGCCATCTCGTCAGGACTGCGCAGGTAATAAGAGTTGTCCGTCATGCGTAAACGGTTAGGATCGCTCAAGACGCATCCGGTCTGGATCGCCAAAAGGATATCCTGCAGTCGAGCGTCATCTTTGTCGACATAGTGCACGTCATTGGTGGCGACAAAACGGGCGTCGTAGCTCCTGCCCAGCGAGACCAGGTTCTTATTGATGCTCTCCAATTGTTTTATATCGTGGGACTGTAATTCCAGGAAAAATCGATCTTTACCGAAGACCTCGTAGTACCAATCCATCTGCTGTCGGGCAGCCTCCAGGTTGCCCTGCTGGATCAACCTGGGGATTTCCGCGGACATGCATCCCGAGGTGCAAATCAGACCCTCAGCATTTTGCGCCAGATGATCGTGGTCTATGCGTGGGAAATAATAAAAGCCTTCCAGTTGGGCAGCCGTGGCGATCTTGAGCAGGTTCTTATAACCGGTCTCATTCTCCGCCAGCAAAAGCAGGTGCGAGGATTTTTTGTCTTCATGGGGATCACGCTCGCGCATCGTGCGCGAGGCCAGGTAGGCTTCCATGCCGATGATAGGCTTGATCCCGGCTGAAGTCGCCGCGTTATAGAAATCGATCACTCCGAACATCGTGCCGTGATCGGTCAGAGCCAGGGCAGGCATACCCATCTCCTTGGCGCGCCTGACCAACTTCCTGATATTGCTGAAGCCGTCTAGAAGGGAGTATTCAGAGTGAACGTGGAGATGGACGAAAGACATAACCCTGGAAAGTGGTTGAGGTCAACCATGCCTGTGGATTTACTTGTGTGGATACGCAGTCGGCACCAAATAGCGCCCAGGATTTTCTATCCTATCCCGCGATTCCCAGCGCCAAAAGGCATATCACGATCCACTCGAAATTATAGCATGGGCTGGCCAAGTGAATACATAAAAAGGCTTAAAATATTTATTATTTTAATATGCCGGAAAGAGAGTGAGCGGACTCATGGATTTTTTTAAGGAAAAGTTCATCATCAACTGTGCCAGGAGATATAGAATAATGGGAATTCACTGATACTGCCTTAGGATGACTATTGACCGCCTGTGCTATAATCGCAGCCATGAGGTAAAAATGCTTAAAAAGATCGTCCAAATGATCGGGGGAGACCCCAATAAGCGCGAAATTGAAAAATATTCCGAGGTGGTTGAACAGATCAACGACCTGGAAGGCCAATATGAAGAACTCAGCGATGAAGCGCTGGCTGACAAGACAGACGAGTTCCGCCACCGCCTGTCGCAGGGTGAGACCTTAGATGACCTGCTGCCCGAAGCTTTTGCAGCCGTGCGCGAAGCCAGCAAACGCACAGTCGGTATGCGCCATTTCGATGTGCAGTTGGTAGGCGGCATCGCCCTGCACCACGGCAAAATCGCAGAGATGCAAACCGGCGAGGGCAAAACCCTGGTAGCCACCCTACCGCTCTACCTGAACGCCCTTACCGGCAAAGGCACCCATTTGGTGACGGTCAACGATTACCTGGCGCGCCGCGACGCCCGCTGGATGGCGCCAATTTACGACTTACTAGGGTTAAGTGTAGGTGTGCTCCAAATGGCCGCCCGAACCGAGAGCGGCAAGAAGGCATTCATTGTCGATCTGGAGCGGGAGTCGCCACACGAGGACCAGCACCAGCTTCGCATGGTGCCTCGCCTGCAGGCATATGCCGCCGACATCCTGTACGGCACGAACAGCGAATTTGGCTTCGATTACCTGCGCGATAACATGACCCTGCGCCTGGAAGACCGGGTCCAGCGTGGCCATCACTACGCGATCGTCGACGAAGTGGACAATGTGCTCATCGACGAAGCGCGCACCCCCCTGATCATCTCCGGACCTGCCCAGGACGAAGCCGAGTGGTACGTCCGGACGGCGCAGGTCGTCAAGCAGCTCCGCCCCGAGGATTACGAAATCAGCGAAAAAGACAGGACTGTAACCCTCACCGAAATCGGCGAAGCGCATGTAGAAGAGCTGTTGGGGATGGCTTTGCGCGATCCTGACCGGCCTGAAGATGTCACCCCCGAACAAGCCCGCATGCTGGGTTACCTGGAACAGGCGTTGCGCGCCCAGCATTTATTCCAGCGCAATAAAGAGTACCTGGTGCAGGCGGGTAAAGTGGTCATCGTTGACGAATTCACCGGTCGCCTGATGCCTGGACGGCGCTGGTCGGACGGGCTTCACCAGGCGGTGGAAGCCAAAGAGGGCGTCCGCGTCCAGCCCGAAAACGTCACCTACGCCACGATCACCATCCAGAACTACTTCCGCATGTACGAGAAATTAGCGGGTATGAGCGGCACCGCCCTGACCGAAGCAGAGGAGTTTGATAAGATCTATTCTTTGGGCGTGCTGGCGATACCGACCAACCTGGAATACCAAGCCTCCCGGCCCAACTCGGACTTAGAGCAGGTTGAAGACCGCGACCAGGCAGGCTACAAATACACCTATTACGCCCATCCTTCTGACCCGAATAAGGTACCGGTCTTTTGGAAGCGCAAGGATTATCCCGACGTAGTTTACCGCACAGAAGAAGCCAAGCTGCGCGCCATTTGCCAGGAAATTCTGCAGTATCACAGCCTCGGCAGGCCGATTCTGGTGGGCACCACCTCGGTTGAGCTGTCGGAGCGCCTGTCTGCACGGTTAAGGGCAGAGCCCCTGCGCCGCCTGGCGCAGGCCTTGCTTTTACGCCGGGTCTGGTTCGAGCAAAACGACCGCGTCGAGGATGGCCGCCAGGTGCAAGAGCTGCAATTTCTCAACGCACCGCTCGACCAACTGGATATCAGCGCGATGCGCAAGCTGTCCAGGGAGCTGGACATCTCGTTCAACCCCGAAGAGGCGGAAAATGTGGAGCGTCTGCTCCTCATATTGGGTTTGCAGGCGACCAGCCGCGAGCGTCTGGTTGCAGGGCTGAAAGGGGGCATTTCCCACCAGGTGCTCAACGCCCGCAAACATACTGAAGAAAGCCAGATCATCGCCCGCGGCGGCGAGTTTGGAGCCGTTACCATTGCCACCAATATGGCTGGTCGTGGAGTAGATATAAAGCTGGGTGGGGAATTGGACGAAAATATCCTCGCCACTCTCAATCGGGTCCTGAGGCGCGCCGGTTTCAATGACGCGTATGATATGACCATGGAAGAGCGGCTTCAGGCGCTGGAGAAAATGAATCCTGAGCAATATGGCATATATGGCGACCAGGTATCTGCCTTCTTTAGACACATGGAACGGATGAAGCTGGTCAAAGAACTGGGTGGTCTGCACGTGATCGGTTCGGTACGCCACGAAGCCAGGCGGATCGATAACCAGCTCCGCGGCCGTTCAGCCCGCCAGGGTGATCCCGGGTCGTCCCGCTTTTACCTCTCGATGGAAGACGACCTGATGCGCTTGTTCGGCGGCCAACAGGCGGATGCCCTGATGCAGCGCATGAAAATCGATGATGCCATGCCCCTGGAAGTCGGCCTGGTCAGCCGCATTGTCGAGCAATCCCAAACCCGGGTGGAGGGGGCTAACTTCGATGTGCGCAAACACCTGCTCGAATACGATGACGTCTTGAACGATCAGCGGGCTAAAATCTACGCTCAACGCAACATCATATTCACCAAGGACGATTTGAGTGAAGATGTGACCGAGATGCTGCGTGCTGAGGTGTCCCGCCGGGTCCCGGAAGCGCTCGTGGATCAAGAAGGACCCTGGAAATTGATCGCCTGGTTGGACCAGATTCAACCACCATTACCGAACGATGGCACGATTTTCCCCTCGTATTCATTAAAGCTACTGGTGGATGATCTTACCGCCAGGGCGCAAGCTCTTGACGCCCGAACAGTTTTAGAGCACCTGCTGGAGATTGCACGGCAGGCAATAAACGCCGAGGAAAACCACCTGCTTAAAACGGTCGATCTGCTGCTCATCCAGGCCCAGGATCGCCTGGAGCTTCATCTTGCAGAAAGAAATGAAAGCGTAGACACCTTCCTGGAAGGGTTAAAACTCGCGGACGAGACCGATACACGATCGCCACGCCAGGCGGTGGAGGAACTGTCTTCCGCTGTGCGCCTCCCGATCAGGCTATCTTCACAACAGCAGCGCATGCTGTTCGAGGACCCGGACGAAGTAGCGGATGAAATCTACGCACAGGTAGAAAACACCATTATTGGCCAAGCAGTTACCCGTTTGATCGGCTCAATTGAGCGCCGCCTGGATGAGACTCTTGACCTGGACAGCAATGAGCTTTCTTTGGGAGACTTTAACCAGCTTGCCGATCTGGTCTTAACGGCTATTCAGTCGATTTACCAGCGTCGCAAGGAGCGTTATCTGGGGGATGGCGCGGGAGGTCAAATCGCCAAGGATCTGGAAGCCAGCTTGGGGCGGCTGGGCAATTCGCTTGACACCAACCTGCTGTACCATCTCTTGATCATGATGCCGCAAGGCGCCAAAGCTGCTTTCGATAAAAGGACTCACCGCCGTGTTTTTCTGCGAACGACCCGCCTCACCTATAACTTTTATGTGGCTCAATTCCTGGAAAGGCGCGATCCCCAGGAAATCTCCGAAGATGTTCTGGCTCATCTGGAGGAAGCGCAGGCGTTTTTAAAACAGGCCTGGGGAGTACACGAATCGAACCGGATCGCTTCGGCTTCTTTCGCCGAACTCGACCAGACAACCCAGAAAGGCCTGCGCAACGTTCTGGAAGGAGAGCTTTTCCAGCAACACGATAACCAGCCCTTGAAAAGCCTGGCAGGCGAACATAGACAGATCGTCGTCAGCGAGCTGGGCAGGCAGGCGCTCACCGAGATCTATCGCCAGCTCCTGCTGCAGGTGATCACCGAATTATGGGTGGATTATCTGACCCAGATGGAAGCCTTGCGGGTTTCTATCGGCCTGGAAGCTTACGCTCAACGGGATCCGTTGGTACAGTACAAAAGCCGAGCTTTCTCGCTTTTTCAGGAGCTGCTCGGCAACATCCGCCTGAGCATCGTTTCCAAAATGTTTACTTTCCGCCCGCGGGACCTGAGCAGCGTACAAACCACCGTCAGCCGGGTAGAAACGCCAGAAATTGAGGTAGGTGAGCCGGAAGCGATCCTGGAAACCCAAAACCGACCCGAAAAGGATGCCGGTCCAGGTAAAAACAAAAAACGCAGGCGCAGACGCCGCTAATACAGGCGCGGCGAGAGCAGCGCTGAAGGTTGGGTGATGAGGCTCTCACAAACTCTACGGCGACCAGCCGAATTTTATCGCTCAATACCAAAGGTGGAATTACACCGCCATTTGGAAGGTTCGCTGCGATTTGAGACCGTTCGCGAGCTGGCCCGTTCTCATGGGATAGATTTGCCGCCGACTGGCCAACTGAAAGGCATGGTGCAGGTCCAGGAAAACGAGCCGCTCACTTTCGAAAATTTTTTATCCAAATTTGTCACATTACGCCTGTTTTACCGTTCGCCTGAAATCATCACGCGGATCACCCGTGAAGCCATTGAAGACGCGGCTGCCGATAACATTCGCTACCTGGAGCTGCGCTTCACTCCGGTCGCTTTGAGTCGAGCTCAAGACTTCCCCTTGGACAAGGTGATGGATTGGGTGATCCAGGGCGCCCAGCAGGCTGAAAGAGATTTCGGGGTGAAGACGCGCCTGATCGCCAGCCTGAACCGGCATGAGAGCGTGGCGCTTGGCGCTCAGGTAACTTCTCTGGCGGTAGAAAGAATACCCGCCGGGATCGTGGGGCTCGATCTCGCCGGCGATGAAGCCGGTTTCTCTGCCCAACCCTTTCGCGAGATCATCGATTATGCCCGCGGACAGGGCTTGCATATTTGCATTCACGCAGGAGAGTGGAACGGCGGGGAGAACGTCGCCCAGGCAATCGATCTGCTGGGGGCGGAACGCATCGGTCACGGGATCCGGGTCTTCGAAAGCCCGCGAGCGGTTGAATTAGCGCTGATGCGCAACACAACCTTCGAGGTCTGTATAACCAGCAATTACCAATCCGGGGTGGTAGCTGCTGTTGAGGAGCATCCCATCACGCGTATGCTGAATGAAGGCCTGAACGTCACGATCAACTCCGACGATCCGGGCATCTCGAACATCACCTTGAGCGACGAATACCAACTGGTATGCGAAGTATTGGGTTTATCGCTGCAAAACTTACGCCACAGGGTTTTAGCTGCGGCCCAGGCAGCATTCCTACCCGCAGAGGAGGTCCGCCTCCTGGTGGCTGAGATTGCCGCCGAGTTTCCCCCTGATTCGAGCGTATAACAGCTCAGGTATTAACCGATTTATCCTCGCTCACTCGACGTTCCCACTCTGAAACTGCGGAACGGATCAGCCTGCGTATCTCCTCATTAGGAACCGCATCGATGCCCGCGTACTGGTCCAGCCCAACCATCACAACCATCCCTTTTTGAGGCAGTTCCAGCAGGCGGATCGCTCTCGACTGGAGCGGGGATTCTGATAGCATTTCCTGTAATATTTCATCGATCTGTTCGGCAATACTCCGGGCGTAGGGATTAGTTGGATGGCTGGCAGGCTGTAACGCCCGAGCGAATGTGTCCAGAGGGTTCATACTGAGGCGTTTGACCGGACTTTGATCTTGGGATGGCAGCATGTTTCGTGATGGAGCCAGGGCTGGCTGGGCTATTGAAGCCTCTCTACCCGGCGAGTCTGGCCTCGGTTTGCTTTCAACATTATTTCCTGGCAGGAATTGCGCTTTGAAGTCGCTTTGTGGGCTGCGCAAACTGTTCACCAGCATCCCTAGGGCAAATCCAATCCCAATGCCGATAACACCCACTGCGAAGATCAGAAAGGTATCGCTCATATCACCACCTCCAGCAGTTTCAATTGTATTGCCGAAAGCGAGATTGGGCAACTTTCAATCTTGATAACCTGAGGGTGCCTGGCAATGCGGGCAAAAATGGGCGCTTCGCTGCCCAATAATGATGCGCTCGATAGGAGCGCCGCACTCCCCACAAGGCTGGCCGCTGCGTCCATAGACCCGCAGGTATTTCTGGTAATCTCCTCCCCGATAAACCCAATCGATAGAAGTGCCGTTGCGCTGGATACCCCCACGGAGCACGCTGCGGATGTTGCGCCAAAGGCGCTCCGCTTGCTCGAAGGTGATAGATTGCGACGGTTGCAGCGGGTGCAGGTGCGCCAAGTGTAGTGCTTCATCGGTGTATATATTACCCAAGCCAGCAATAAAGCTTTGGTCGAGCAGCAAAGGTTTTAACTCGCGCCTTCGCCTTCGCAAAGCCTCAAACAGCCCTTGGGTCGTGAAACCGTCATCCAATGGCTCGGGGCCCAATCCCCCCAGGATTGAATCCGGATCGGCAGTCAGCCATACCCGTCCGAACTTGCGCGGATCCACAAACGCCAGCCGGATTCCACCAGCAAGATCCAGGATCAAACGATGGTGTTTGCCCACGGGCGCAGCGACGGGCTCCACCGCTAGATCGCCGCTCATCCGCAGGTGGATCAAAAGCGAGTCAGCGGTCAACTGAAAGAGCAGGAATTTTCCCCGGCGTCCAATCGACTGGAACGACTGACCTGTTATCCGCTCCGGGAATTCACTGGGCGATGGCTCTGCCAGCGTCCGTTCCCAGAGCAGGCTGGCGCGGAGAATATCTCGCCCGATCAGGCTGGGCTGGTCCCCCATTCCGCCTCTGAGGTTGTTCGCGATCGTCTCTACTTCCGGCAGCTCGGGCATGGCTCACTCGTCGAACATTTCCCCCACGCTACGGCCTTCATGAGCCCTGCGGATCACCTCGCCCAGTAAAGGCGCCACCGAGAGAATTTTCAATTTGTCGCCAAGCGGAGCGCCTTTCTCGGCGGGTACCGGAATCGTATCCGTGGTGATGATCTGGGTGATCGGCAATGCAGCCAGAAGCTCAACCGCAGGAGGCGAAAATACCGGGTGCACCATGACCAGGTACACTTTCCCGGCTCCATGCGCTTTGACTAGCTTCACCGCCTGAGAAGCAGAGCCAGCGGTAACCACCTCATCATCCACGATGATCACATCCCGCTCGTTCACATCCCCGATCAAGGTCACAGCTTCGGG
>Ga0209341_10003371_pt1 | contig 14959 bp, 9 predicted proteins | sample RifCSP13_2_FD_184020 | JGI IMG/M metagenome (GOLD analysis project Ga0209341, IMG submission 184020) | Soil microbial communities from Rifle, Colorado - Rifle CSP2_sed 13_2 (SPAdes) (version 2) | ecosystem: Environmental > Terrestrial > Deep subsurface > Rock core/Sediment | place: Rifle...
GCGCTCGTGCTCGCCGCCAAAGCGGGCGTCGATCCAGCCAAAGTGAGGCAAGCGTTACTCGGCGGCTTTGCCCAGTCGAAAATTCTCGAAGCGCATGGGCAAAAGATGCTGGACCGCAATTTCAAACCCGGCTTTCGCATCCGCCTGCACGAGAAAGACATGAAGATCGCGCTGGCAACGGGGAGCGAATACGGCGTGCCGCTCATGGTCACTGGCGTCGTCGGCCAAATGATGACCGCGATGAAGGGAATGGGCAACGGCGACCTGGATCACTCAGGGTTGGTGAAGTTCGTAGAGGAGTTGGCGAAGAAAGAACTGAGTGCTTAACGCATTTGGTACCAGTAACGCGTAGGGTGCGCTTGCGCACCCAACCTTAACTCGAAACCCGAATCCCGAAACACGCAACCGACGCGTAGCGTCACGGCCTCCACCCTGTCTTGTTCAACTGTTGGTCCGCTTCCAGCGCGAAGCTGAAGTCGTAGGCCTTCGCGGTCGGGACCGTATCGTTGGAGTTGACGACCTGGCGGACGATGTTCAGATCGTTCCGCTGCGCCTCCTCGTCTACCGCGCCGCTGCGGCTAAAAGTGGGCATCAGATCGTCGTAAAGCCGGCTCGCCTGCTGGCGGGAGACTCCGGAGAACTTTATAAGTGCCGCGATGGCGGATTCTTTGTCCTGGCGAAGATAGCGCAACGCTTTGATCGTTGCGCGAACATATGCGCTAACTAGCTTGGGATTTTCCTTGATCAGCTTGTCGGTCGTTCCGAGCGTGCCCCAGGAGTTTTTGACTTCGTTGCCGAAAAAAAACATCTCCCGCATTCCCTTGTCGAGACCAACGTAGCGCTGCTCCACGCTCAGCACCGCGGCATCCATGGTTCCCGCCAGCAGCGCCGGCAGTTGGTTGTTGGTGCCGGGGTCGAGATAAATAACGTCCTTGCTGGCATCGAGCCCATGTTTGGCGAGAATCTGCTTCAGCATGAAGGTTGCGATGGAGGCGACTCCCGTAGTCGCGATTCTCTTCCCTTTGAGCTCCTTGGGGTCGCTGATATTGGGCCGGGTGAGCAGCCACTGAAGCACCCGATCGTTGGTTGACACGATCACCTTCAGAGGCGCGTTCGCCCTGGCGATGCTCACCAGCGCGCTCGATCCCGCGCCGGTAAATTGGACATCGCCGCCGAGCATCGCCTGGATGCTCGTCACCGGAGCGATATAAATGACCTTGAGGTCGATTCCCTCCTCTTTCATGTATCCCTTCTGTTGCGCCAGCGGGTAGATCACCATCTGAAAGCTTCTCGAAGGAATCGCCATGTTGACGGTTTGGAGTGTTTGCCCGCCGCCATTTTGTGGGACGGTCAGTACCAGGCAAACTACCAGCATGACCGGCGCCAGCGTTACCTTCCGACTCTGCCAACGAAAGATTTGTAATCCACGTCTCATGATTTTTCCCTCCTCAGCTAATACAAACGTATTAAGTAACGTTACCTGCTCGGGGAAAAAAGCCTTCGGACCGGGAGCGATGGGCCTCTACCTCGAAGGCCACCCGCGCCAACCCCTTAGGCTGCTTATAGTGACGGTCTGGGCCTGGGATGATTTTCACTTTCCTACGCTCCCGGTTCCTCAGTCTTCCTTCCCCTCGCAACAATCCAAATGTAACATCGATAAAGGCGTTTGTATTAGTTCAGCGGGTAGAAGAACTTCGGGTTGTCGAACAGGATCTTATCCGTCAACGCCCGCGAAATATCTTCCCGCGCCCGCAGCGCCGCCACCAGTTGGCGCTCTTCCGACGGGTCTTGATGGCCGTAATCCGAACCGATGATCAGATGATCTTCACCGGTGAATCGGGCAACGTAATTGACATCCTCGTCGGCTTCGCAAGCGACGAAGACGCGGTATTCGCGGAACATGTCTGGGTCCGACGAAAACTTCCATTTCTCCTTGAAGAGTCGTTTCAGAATATGGAGCAGGAAGGGCACCCAGCCCGCGGAAGCTTCGATGAAGCCGAACTTGAGACGGGGAAATTGCTCTGGGATCTTATTCGCGATAATGTCGCGAAAAGCCAAGAGCGGTTGCACCCGGCTGTGGCCGAAGGTGTGATTGCGCTCGACGTTGAATAGATTGAGGAACAACGGGCAGCCGGCGCCGGTGTGAATGCAGATCGGCAGACCTAGGTCGTTGGCCGCCTGGTAAATGGGAAACAGATACGGGTTGTCGAGCGTCCACCCGCCTTCGATGCCGCGGAAAAAGACGCCCACCGCGCCGTTGTCCTTGGCCCATTTCAATTCCTTGACGGATTCGTCAATAGACTTCAGCGGCGGCACGACGATCCAGCGCATCCGGCCGCCGGATTTCGCGCAGGCCTGGGCGAGGAACCGATTGTAGGCGCGGCAGAGCGCGACTTCCAAAGCGGTATCGTCGGTCAGGTAAATCAGAAACAATGTGGGAAAGACGACTTGAGTCGCGACGTTGAGCCTGTCCATGTCCTTGAGGCGCGCCGGGATATCGGTCATTTCCCTACACGCGATCGCGATATCTCCCCGGGATGATTCCAGCTTCGTCGCCGACGGTGTAATTAGACGGAAACTGCCTTTGCCGCTGGGCTTGGGGAAAATATTGCCGTCAATGAGCCAAAACGCATTGCGCGGGCCGTAAAGCGTGTCTTCCGGTGCTTTGAGCATCACCGGGCGGCGAGGATGCATCTCCTTGTCCATCATCGACCACATCGCCTCGCCCTCTGAAATATGAGTGTCCGCATCGATTATGCCCGGCATAAGAAGCCTCCCTGACCGTTCGAATTGATGCGATGGCTGACGGATCGTGTGCCCCCAGCACTTCGGACCTGTCACCGCCTTGAGATATATCAAAAATGATCGCTGTTGCGCCACCGGCCAGGCAACCTGCCCCGCGGAACTCCTAAAGGAATGACCTAGGCTCGGAGCGCGCCTGCAACAATCCATTCGGAGGCGATCTGGCGTGCGTCGCTGCTTTTCTCCGGGGCCACCTGGGACAGAAGCCGCTCGAACTGCTTGAAGTCAACCGCCAGCGACTCGTCCATGCACACCAGATACTCTTCGACCGTCTTAGCCGTAAGGCTCGGCGAGTGGCCGAACCTCCCAGCAAGTAGCTTAATCGCTTCATTCCGATTCGCCTTAATGTAACGGACGCCTTCCCGATGGGCATCAATGAAAGTACGGAATTCGTCTCGCCGCTCTTTCGCAAGCGCCGCCGTGGTTTCAATGGTAATGGGCAGCGGATCATCCACGACAGCGGGCCAAGCAGTGATTCTCTTGAATCCCATTTCCTCGGCCATGAAACCATAAGGGCGCGGCAGCAACGCGGCGTCTACCTGACCGCTCATGAGAAAACGGAACGCCTCCTGATCGCTATTGGGCAGCTTGAGGGTGACGTCACCGCCCAACTCAAGTCCGGCGTACTCTTGTAAGACCCGCTCGAACGGCACGCCGCGCGCCGGACCTTCGCGGCATGCGATCGTCCGTCCCTTGAGGTCCTTGATCGCATGGATTGAGGAATCGGCCACCAAGTAGTAAGGGCAGGTGTTCATCACGCAGCCGAGGACGCGCGTCGATTGGGTATCGAGAAAATGTTGCAGCGAAGCCCGCCCGACGACGAAAGAAATTTGCGCTTCGCCGCTTTCGAGCCGCCGGTATCTTTCCTCGGTCCCCTGCACATGGTTCCAAGAAATTTCCAAGCCATGTTTCTGGTAAATGCCGGTCTCGATGGAAAGGTAACCCGACGGATCGCGCGCAAACTTGCGCTCCGTTCCTTCCAGGTGGCCATACATGACGTTCAGGTGTACCAGACTCATGTTCGAAACTTCAGGTCCTTTCTCCACTACAGCCGAATCGTTTTCAACGCCCCTTGCCGTAGCTACCTTGCAGGGTCAACGTGTTGATGAATCGTTCCATGGCCGCGTCGTCGCGATATTTATTCATGTCGTATCGCTCGTAGTGGACGATCTCTTCCAATTCGCGGCGCGGCGGCGTAGCAAAATTTCCCTTGGCATAGCCGATCGGCACCAGGTGATAGATGCGCAGCGGCTCGGGGATCTTGAGTAACGCCTTGAGCAGCGTTTCCATGTAGGGAGAGTTGGCGTCGCTCACGTATTGCGACGCCAGACCTAACGCCGCTGCGGCCAAGTGAATCAGCAGAGTCGCGTTGGCCAGTCCGGTGATGAAATGCGAGTCCGCTTTCTCTAATTTCGTTCTGATCGGATACGACTCTTTTACCCTTGGATCGCCGAGAATGACGAGATGCACCGGAGCGTGGCGAAAGCCGTCGCCGGTCATCTTGGCCGTCCCGCGCACGGCCAAATCCATCTCGCGCTTGGGTTTTAACTGTTTCAGATAGATGTCGGCGATCTTGTCCCGCGTCTCCTTGTCTCTGACGACGACGAACTCCCACGGCTGGCCGTTGCCGCCCGACGGCGCCCAACGCGCGCAGTCCAGGATCGCCCGGACCGCCTCCTCCGACACCTCCCGGCTCTCGTCATAACCGCGAATACTACGGCGCCGCATCGCCAACTCGCGCAACCCATCGATGTTCATCATGGTCGTCTCCCTAGTCAGGATTATTCACCGTAAGTAGTCCGAGGAGCGAGCCTCTCCGTTCGCGGGCAATGGGTCCGTACCTTGAAGCGGCCTGCAAACTTAAGAGGCAGAGCGCACAGTGAGAAGGAGCGCAAACCTGTTACCAAGCACCGTACAAGCCGGCGTGGCTTTACGCTCCTGTGCCCGCTCACTACGAGGCCCACCCCTCGGACTACGGGCTATTGCTTCTTTTCCTCGGCCTATGAATAGTCCGGGCTGGGTCCACCCGCGACCGAGCATTAGATTTCGCTGCGCCTCATGAGAGGTTTAGCGCTTGCGTGAGCTTCACGTGAATCCGTCGCACCCGCTCGACCTGGCCCTTGGCGGGAAAACGCTCGTAGAAACCGTCCGCGCGAAACTCCCGCGTTAACTCCGTCCATGGCTTGACGACGCTCGTGAATGCCTTCGCCGACCGTTCCTCATCCCATCCTTGAACGATCTTGCGGTTGCGCAGCAGATCGCCGAAGACGCGAAACAGCGCCTTAAGGGTCACGTCCCGTGTAAACATAAACTTGTCGTTCCCGCCCCAGACCGATTCCATCACGTCGCGCACCGCTTTTAAGTAATCGCGCACCAAGCCGTAGGTCCGGTCGGCGCGCATCTGAAAGCGCTCCTCGAAGAACCGCCGGTTCGCCATGACCACTTTGTAGACCTCGTTGAAAACCTCCGACTGAAGGATCCATTTTTCCTGGCGGCTCCTGCCCCCCAGGCGGTTGATGCGATAGCGCAGCGGCGAATCGGCTTCTTCGTAGAGCAGATTCACCAGCTTGGCGGCGAATTTTTTCTCCGCCGTTTCCCAGGACACCCGCTCGTAAAGATCCACGAGATGGGATTTGTTGATCCGGGTGTGCGTAGAGTTGATGATCACGAACATCTCGGTGGCGAAATCGGCGCTCTTGCCGTCGAAGAGCACGCAGGGAACCTCGATCCTGTTCGTTTGGTCGGGATGCTTCTGGCGAAAGAAATGAAGCGCCGCGAGCCGGTGTTGTCCGTCGATGATCAGGTAATGGCCGTTAGGTTCACTGAGAAAACCGACGCTCTCCGAGGAGTCCGAGCGGCGAAAGCGTAGCGTTTCATCCGTAAACAGCAAGATCGTGCCGGGAATCAACGGCTGGTTAACCGCGGTCTCGTAGAAGTTCACGATCTGGCGAATCTTTCTGCGGTTGAGCAGGCGCTGGAACGACTTTTCGCTCTTTTCGATGCCGGCGATGAACTTCGCGACCTCGTCGTCGCCGGGTTCATCCGCTTCGATCTGTTCGCCCTCGAAGTAGTAGCGGCTGCTGAAGCTCACATGGTCCAAGAGATCGACCGCTTTGAAAGCGACGAAATAGAAAACGCCCTCTTTCTGGGTGATCCGCGTGGCAAGCATAGGCCCTCCTTGGTTCGGGCGAGTATAATGCCCCTGCGGGGCGATTTGCCAGTCCAAAATATCTATTACATTGCACGCCGATAAGAAATTGCCGGCGGCAATTTCGTTTATGCGAGTGGCATGTTATTGTAACAGGAACTCGTAAAGCAAAATGAACGGCAAGTGGAGCCCCACGGGCAAGTCGGTTGCATCTTCCAGTACGCCCGTGGAGCGGAATCCTGAGCAAGAGTCCGCGGCCAAGGCCGGGGCTCGAGTCGAAGTGTCGGTTCCCGTCGGCCTCACGCAACTATCCTCCTTGGCCTCGCGGGTTACTCTGTTTTTAAACAAGCGCCGGCTGAAGGTGTGGCTCCGGTGGCTGGTCGCGGTTTTAATCCTGGCCGCTCTGGTCCTTGTCGAAATTCACACCTCGGTCCTGCAATCCTGGATCTTTACCCGTGTCAACGACCAAGTTACCTATGAGCTCGCGGCGGGGGCCAGTCCGAGCATTGCGTTTCCGCGCGCGGGTCCCTTTGACGATCGCCGCGGGTACCCTAGGATCCCCGCCTTCCGAGCGAGACTTCAGACTCAGGGCTACCGCCTAACGCAACAGACGCGCCAATCCGAAACGTTGCTCGATTTGATCCGCCGCGGCGTTTCGCCTCCCTACGACGAACGGCCCGGGACGGGCATCGATATTCGCGGTTTCGACGGCGCGCCCTTGTTTCGGTACGCGCAGTCGGAGTTTCTCTTCGAAAAAATTGACGACATTCCGCCACTGCTGGTCAAGACTCTGCTTTTTTTGGAAAACCGCGATCTCGGCCGTCCGAGCACGTCGTGGCAAAACCCGGCCATCGAATGGGAACGGCTTTTCAAGGCCGGGCTGCTTTACATTGGCGCCAAGCTTTTTCTTCCCGTCTCGGTTCAGGGCGGCAGCACCCTCGCCGTGCAGCTGGAGAAATTTCGCCACTCGCCGAACGGTCGCACGGATACGCCGGTGGAAAAGTTTCGTCAGGTGGTCGGCGCCAGCCTCAAAGCCTACCGCGCAGGCAAGAACACGCGCGCCTGGCGCGAATGGATCATCGTCGATTATCTCAATACCGTTCCGCTGGCGGCTGCGCCGGGCTACGGCGAAATCCACGGATTGGGCGAAGGTCTCCACGCCTGGTTCGGCATGCCGCTCTCGGAGGCCGTCGCGGCGCTCAACGCGCCCGGCATGGCGCCCGCGAAGGCGCGCGCATTTAAGCATGTCCTGACTTTGCTGATCTCGGTGCGCGCGCCGTCGGTGTTTCTCGGCGAAGAGCGCGCATCGCTGGATCAAAAAGTAACGCGGTTCATCGGTCTCCTGGTCAAGCGGCGGATCATCGATGATGCGATGGCGAAGGCGCTACGGCAAACGCCCATTGAGTTTTTGCCCGCCGCGCCCCTGCCGCCCCAACCGTCCTCCGGCAAGAACAAGGCGGCCAACGCCATCCGCGTGGCGATGATGGAGCATCTGGGCGTCACCAATCTGTATGACCTCAATCGCCTTCATCTTGACGTTCAGAGCACCATCGACGTCGAGTTGCAGAAGAAAATAACCGACTTTTTGCACAGCCTCACCGATCCGAAAGTGATCCAAGCCAAAGGGCTCAACGGCGAGCGGTTGCTCCAGAACGCCGACCCGGCGAAAGTGATCTATTCCTTTCTCCTGGTGGAGCCTACGGCGGAAGGAAATTTCGTGCGCGTCCAGGCCGACAACCTCGCCGCGCCCTTCGATTTCAACAAGAGCGTTAAGTTAGAGCTCGGAAGCACCGCCAAACTGCGCACGCTGACGCATTATCTCGAGATCATAGCGGAGCTGCACAAAGGACTTGGACAGGCCAGCGATGCGGAATCGATCAAGCAAATCGCCAGCGCCCGCGACCCGCTCACGCGCTGGGCTGGAGAAACCTTGCGCAACGAAAAAAATCTCGCCCTCGAGCCGTTCCTGGAGCGCGCCCTGGAGCGCCACTACTCCGCCAACCCGAGCGAGGCCTTTTTTACCGGCGGGGGCGTGCACCATTTCGAAAACTTCGAGCGCGAAGAGAATAGCCGCGTGCCGACGCTGCGCGAGGCCCTCCGCAACTCGACTAACTTGGCTTTCATCCGCCTGATGCGCGATCTCGTCGCCTATCATCGCGTCCGACTGTCCTACAACTCGGACGATGTGCTCGCCGACCCCGGCCAACCGGAGCGCAAACGAATGCTCCAGGAGATAGCCGAAGAAGAGTCCTTGTCTGTGCTACGGCGCGCCTACCAGAATTACCGCGGGCACACGCGCGAGGAGTTGCTGAAACGTCTTATCGGGACCAAGGCCAACGCCAACCGCCGGTTGGCGATTGTCTTTTTTGCCTGGGCGATCGGCAACGACGAAAAAGCGCTGGCCGACTGGCTGGCGCAAAACGGCGCGCTCGCCACCGCGGAGGAGGTCGCGAAACTGTTCCGCGCCTACCAGAGTTCACGGCTCAATCTGGCGGATTACGCTTACCTGCTGTCGGTCCATCCGCTCGATCTCTGGTGCGCCGGTGAGCTTTCCAAAAACGCTAATCTTTCTTGGCAGGATATATTCGCCCGCAGCCGCGAAGCTCGCCGTGTGGGCTCCTCCTGGCTGCTCAACCCGCGCAACCGCCGGGCACAGGATCTGCGCTTGCGTATCCGTTTCGAGAAAGACGCCTTCGCCCGCATGACTCCTTACTGGCAACGACTGGGATTTCCGTTCAAGACAATGGTGCCGTCCTACGCGACGGCCATCGGGGTTTCATCCGACCGGCCCGTGGCGCTCGCCGAGCTCGTCGGGATTCTGGTCAACGACGGCGTGCGCCGCCAACCGGCCAGCCTCACGCAGATTCATTTCGCCCGCGCGACCCCCTATGAAACCGTCTTTGAGCGTGCGCCGGATAAAGGAGAGCAAGTCCTGGCCCCGGAAGTAGCGCGTACGATGCGCAAGGCGATGGCCGAGGTGGTCGAGCAGGGAACCGCGCGGCGGCTCAGCGGTGTCTTCAAGCTGGCGGACGGTAAACGCATTAGCGTTGGCGGCAAAACCGGCTCCGGCGACAATCGCTTCGAAACTTTCAATCGCGCCGGCGACGTCGTCACCTCCCGCGCCACCAACCGCACCGCCGCCTTCCTCTTTTACATCGGCGAGCGTTACTACGGTGTAGTTACCGCCTTCGTCCAGGGACGCGAAGCCGAGAACTACCACTTTACCAGTGCCCTACCGGTGACGGTCCTCAAGCTGCTGGCGCCGACGATCATCGCCAAACTCGACAAGAGCGCCGCACCGGCCACCTCACCCACCGCTCCGAGCAAAGAGAATCGAGCCGGCGTCGCTGCAAGCGGCGTCCGACTCGCGATCAACCGATGATCGCTCGATGGCGTGAGATTCCAACCGTAGCGAGGACTGAGTCCCTCTGCGATTGCAAAAGGCAAAATGCAGATTGAAAAATGCAAAATGAATCACAGAACGAGGATTCTTCATTTTGCAATTTGCATTATGCAATTTGAATTTCCGAGCGCAGCGAGGATCAGGTTCCTCGTCGATTGCCGAACAAATCGATATGCAGGCGCGGGGTAAACCCGTAGCCATGTTCTTTGCACAGCTCGACGATCCACTTCGCCTTGCGCCGCACCTCTTCCGACGTCTTCCCTTGCGCCATGACTAACACCCGCGCCCGGTCTACCCCGACAAGTTGGTCGAGGAGATCGCGAATCTCCGTGAAATCTTGCCGCCGCTCTACGACGAATTTTAGCTGGTAATCGTAGCCTTCAAGAAATTTTCGCAGGACACCGAAGTTCAGCCGGCGCTCTTCGTGCATCTTGGCGAATTTTCCCTTCTCTCTCTTCCACGGCGTGGAATGGGCGAGCTTCGGGCTCATTGAAATCAAATCACAGGCGACCGGCTTAAAAATCGTCGCCGCGGTTTCGATCGTAATATGCGCGCCTGCGCGTTTTAGTTCCGTCGCCAGCTCCTCGATTTCAGGCGCGAGCAGCGGCTCGCCACCGGTCACGACGACGTGGTGGGCGGGATATTTGTGCACTTCACGCAGAATTGCCTTGACGTTCCAACCTCGCCCTTCCGGCCGCCATGAGGTGTATGGGGTGTCGCACCAGACGCAGCGCAGGTTGCAACCCGAAGTACGAATAAACACCGACGGCATGCCGAGGAGCCGGCCTTCGCCCTGGAGCGAGTAGAAGATCTCCGCGATGCGCATGCACGAAGATTAACAGAGGCAGCACTCGCAAGGAAGCAGGGGCAGGCCAGAGCCTGCCCTGAGTTTATCGAATGGGTGCCTGCCCTCCGACCGGGCAACCACATAAGGTTGCCCCGACAAATTTTGGCGAAACTGAACCACTACCCTTGGAAGCGATGTTTGATTCATCGAGTGCCTATGATAGATGTTATAGGTTGGCGCAGCGGAAAAACTGCCGCACCACTACCAAAGATGATCCTCATGGCCGTGGACAAGGAAGCATTGCTGGCCGAAGAGCGCAAGCTGCGCAGGCTGCGCCGGGCGATGGATGTCGCCGCGACTCTGCTCCGGCAGGTGGATCTCTCGCTGGAGGAAGCGCAAGACGTTGTGAACCACGCCAAACGGACCGCCTTGCAGCTCTTTCCCGATAAAGAAGAGACCTTCGATTTGATCTACGGCCCGCGCTTCCGCAGGATTCTCGTGGAGAAATACCAGCTTCAGTAAATCGCCGCCATGGGCAACGCATTCATCGACATCAAGGGCGCCAAGCAGAATAACCTCAAGAATCTGGATTTGCGGATTCCGCTTAACGCGCTCACGGTGATCACCGGCGTGAGCGGCTCGGGAAAATCGACCCTCGCCTTCGACATCCTCTATGCCGAAGGCCAGCGCCGCTACGTCGAGAGCTTCTCCGCCTACGCGCGCCAGTTCCTCGACCGTATGGACAAGCCCGACGTGGAATCGATCGAAGGGCTGCCGCCGACCATCGCCATCGACCAGAGCCGGTCGGTGAAGACTTCGCGTTCCACGGTCGGCACCATGACCGAGCTGCACGACCACTTCAAGCTGCTCTTCGCCAAAATCGCCGTGCTCCATTGCCGCGGCTGTGACCGCGTCGTCGAGCGCGACACCGCCCAGTCGGTCTTCAAGAAATTATCGACGCTGGCGGAAGGAACGCCGGTCATCCTGACCTTTGCGCTGGCGCCCTCGTCGCTGCCCTGGGAAGAAATAAAGTCCGGCTTGCAGCGGGCCGGTTTTCACCGCCTGCTCTGCGGCCAAATGTTATGCGAGCTGGACGATCTTAATGAAGCTCCGGCGGGCGGCGAAGCGCTGCAAGTCGTCGCCGACCGCTTCGCCTACCGAACGCAAAACCGCAAGCGCATCTCGGACTCGTTGGAACAGGCGTTTCACTACGGCAAGGGAAAATTGAATCTCTTCCTGCCGCAGGAAGATTGGCGCCGCGAACCGTTCAGCAATCATCTGCACTGCCCACACTGCGATATCTCATATCGCGACCCCACGGCCAATCTTTTTTCATTCAACAGTCCGCTCGGCGCCTGCGAGACCTGCCGCGGCTTTGGCCGGGTGATCGACATCGATCTCGATCTAGTCATTCCCGACCCCGGCAAATCGCTGAGCGACGGCGCCATCAAACCGTGGATCCATCGGGCGCGGCGCATGCGCCGCCTGCTCGATTTCTGCGAGCGCAAAAAAATCCCGACGCAAAAGCCCTACGGCGAGCTTTCGGAAAAGCACAAGCAGCTCATCGTCAACGGCGAGCGCGAGTTCAAGGGCATCCGCGGCTGGTTCCGCCGGCTGGAGCGGAGAAGCTACCGCATGCATGTGCGCGTGATGCTGGCGCGCTACCGCGCCTATCTGCTCTGCCCGGAGTGCCAGGGAAGCCGCCTCAAACCGAACGCGCTCCATTATCGCATCGACGGCAAGAACATGGCTGAGGTCAACGCCATGAGCGTGGGCGAGGCGCAGCGCTTTTTCGACGCGCTCAAGCCGGCGGGCGCCGCGGATCAAGTGGCGCGCCTGATCCTCGACGAGATTCGCCGCCGCTTCGGCTATCTGGTCGGCGTCGGCCTGGAATACCTGACGCTGGATCGCCAGTCCCGCACGCTCTCCGGCGGAGAGCTCGAGCGCGTCGATCTCACCACCGCTATCGGCTCGTCGCTGGTCAACACGCTCTACGTCCTCGACGAGCCCTCTATCGGCCTGCACCCGCGCGACAGCCGGCGGCTGGTGGAAATCCTTCATCGCCTGCGCGCCAATCAAAACACCGTGGTGGTCGTCGAGCACGATCCCGAGATCATCAAGGAGAGCGATTACATCATCGACCTCGGACCCAAGGCCGGCGAACAGGGCGGCCAGATCATATTCGCCGGCTCCTACGATTCACTGCTCAAAGATGAGCGATCGCTCACCGCCGCCTACTTGAGCCGGCGCAGAGCCATTCCGTTCCCCAGCCGTAACCGCAAGCCGTTCTTGCAGCGCTCGATCAAGATCAAGGGAGCCCGGGCGAACAATCTTAAGAATATCGACGTGGAAATCCCCCTCGGCATCCTGGTTTGCATCACCGGCGTGTCGGGTTCGGGGAAATCGAGCCTGGTCGATGAGGTTATCTATCGCAACTTAAAAAAACTCAAAGAGGCGCCCACCGCCAACATCGTCGATTGCGCCGCCATCGAGGGCACGGACAAGATTTCCGAGATCGTCCTGGTCGATCAGTCGCCGGTGGGCACCACGCCGCGCTCTAATCCGGCGACTTATATGAAAGCCTTCGACGCCGTTCGCCGGCTCTTCGCCGCCGCCGATCTCTCGCGCCTGCGCGGTTACGCCCCGGCGACCTTTTCTTTCAACGTGGAGGGCGGGCGCTGCGAGACCTGCCGCGGCGAGGGTTTTGAAAAGGTCGAGATGCAGTTTCTTTCCGACGTCTACACTTCCTGCCCGGAATGCCACGGCAGCCGTTACCGGGAGGAAATCCTGGAAGTCACTTACCGCGGGCGAAACATCCGGCAGGTTTTGGATCTGACGGTCACCGAAGCTTTGGAGTTCTTCAAAGACAGCGCGGAAATCAAGCAAGCACTCTACCCGCTGCGCGCCGTCGGGCTTGAATATGTTCGCCTCGGGCAGCCCCTCACGACGCTATCGGGCGGCGAGTCGCAGCGGCTCAAATTAGCCGCTCATATGGCGAGGGCGAAGAAAGCCGGCACGCTTTTTATTTTTGACGAGCCGACCACCGGCCTGCACTTCCACGACATCGAAAGACTACTTCGGGCTTTCAATGAGCTCATCGATCAGGGCCACTCCATCGTCGTCATCGAACACAACATGGAAGTGGTGAAATGCGCCGACCATATCATCGACCTGGGGCCGGAAGGCGGCGACGGCGGCGGCGAGATCATCGCGACGGGAACGCCCGAGCAAGTTGCCAAAATGGACCGCTCCCACACGGGCGTTTACCTGCGGCCGTATCTGGCAAGAGCGGACTCATCGCCATTTGCTCCGGTGCTGGGAAAGCGTTCAAGGCATGCCCTGAGCGAAGCCGAAGGGTTCAAGGCTTGCCCTGAGCCTAGTCGAAGGGTTCAAAGTTCAAGGGTCGAGGACAACGCGATCATGATCGTCGGCGCGAAAGAGCATAATCTCAAGAACATCAGCCTCAACATCCCACGCGACCGCTTCGTGGTGATCACCGGCCTGAGCGGCTCCGGCAAATCGTCGCTCGCCTTCGATATCATTTATGCCGAGGGGCAGCGGCGCTACATCGACAGCCTGTCCGCCTATGCGCGGCAGTTTCTCCAGGTGATGGCGCGGCCCAACGTCGACCTGCTGGCCGGCATTCCGCCCACCGTCGCCATCGAGCAGCGCTTGAGCCAAGGCGGACGAAACTCGACGGTGGCGACGGTCACCGAGATCTATCATTATCTCCGTTTGCTCTACTCCAAGGTTGGCAAGCAACATTGCGTTAAGTGCGGCCGGCAGATTCGCTCGCTCACGCGCAGCCAAATCCTCGACCGCATCGGCCGTGGCTATCGCGGCAAAGAGGTCATGGTCTTGAGCCCCATCGTGCGCGGGCGCAAAGGGTTTCACAAAGAAGTCATCGACGGGGCGCGCCGCCTCGGCTACCGCCGCGCCCGCATCGACGGCGAAGCGGTCGACCTCCGATCTCCCGCGCTGTTCAACGGGCTCGAACGGTATAAAGAGCACGACATCGACATCGTCATCGGCAAGGCCAAGGCTGGCGGCCGCGAAGTCGAATTGATGGTCGATCAGGGGCTGCGCCTGGGCAACGGCGTCATTCATCTGATCACCGAACGCGGCGAACAGATTTTCAACCAGCGGCTCTTCTGCCTCCCCTGCGGCATTGGCTACGAGCCGCTGGACCCGCGGCTTTTTTCGTTCAACAGCCGCCAGGGCGCTTGCGCGCAGTGCGGCGGCTTGGGCTTTCAGTGGGATTTCGCTCCCGAGCTGATTTTCGCCGAGCCGCGCAAGTCCGTCCGCGCTTCCCTCACCGCCATCGCCGATTCCTTCAGCGCCAACGCGGCGCACTTGCGGCGCGCCGTGCAACGGCTGCTCCAAGAATTGGCGAGCCGTGTCGATCCCGACAAACCCTTCGGCCGGTTGGCGAAAAAAACCCGAGAAGAAATTCTCTACGGCGGCAGCGGGCCTGCCCGCCGCCAGGCAGGCGGGCGGTCGGCTTTCGGCGGCGTGATTCCCCATCTAAGAGAACTCTGGAAAGACGGCGCGGACGAAGCGAACAACGAGCTATCCGAACTGCTAAACGAATCGCCTTGCAGCGCCTGCCAGGGCCGCAGGCTCAACTCACGGGCGCAGGCCGTGCGCGTCGACGGTAAAAGTATCTGGCAGGTCACGGCCCTATCGGTTGAGGAAGCGAAAGAGTACTTCGACGCGTTGGACCTCGGGCGGGGTGAAAATGGCAACGCCGAGCGCGACCGCGCGGTGGCTGAAAAAATTACCAGGGAAATCCAGCAGCGGTTGAATTTCCTCGCGGAAG
>Ga0209341_10003372_pt1 | contig 14955 bp, 19 predicted proteins | sample RifCSP13_2_FD_184020 | JGI IMG/M metagenome (GOLD analysis project Ga0209341, IMG submission 184020) | Soil microbial communities from Rifle, Colorado - Rifle CSP2_sed 13_2 (SPAdes) (version 2) | ecosystem: Environmental > Terrestrial > Deep subsurface > Rock core/Sediment | place: Rifle...
CCGGCCTCGTCGAGCCAGGCTCGCAGCGTCCTGACCGGGCAGAGCGCCTTGTCCTTCAGCTCCGGCACGATCTTGATCTGCCCGCGCGCTTCCTGGTCCGCCTTGCTGCGCCGGACGACGATGCGCAGCACGCCATCGCCGAAGCGCAGATCGGCCACGTCCAGCGCGACGAGCTCCGAGCGGCGGAATGCGCCAGCATACCCGATCAGCAGCAGCGCGCGATTGCGATGGCCGACGAGTGAATCCGGCAGCGCGCTGATCATTGCCCGGACCGGCTTGAGCGTCGCCGGCGCTTTCTTCTGCGGCGCCGTGCCCAGTGTGCGCCGGATGCCGGCCATGACTGCCTTCACGTCCTCGAATGTCGTCGGGTCGGGATGGTTTTCAATGCGATGCCGCCAGGCGATGGCGGCGAGCTTCACTTGAATCGTCGAGGTCTTCGCGCCGTGCTCGGCCAGATCGGTCAGGTAGTCGATGACCGTCGCCGGCTGAGCCGGGAGTGCGGTCTCGCTGCGCAGGTCTTCCGCGAAGTGCCGGAACTCCGACCAGGCGGCCGCGTAGATGTCAAGAGTGCGATCAGCCTTTGACTTGCGCGCGTATTTGCGCGCGGTGGTCGTGCGGATGGCGGTGGGTTTGGGAGCGGGAATCAGATGAGTCATGGACAGTTGCTGTCGGGTCATAACTAGCGATAAGTGGCCTTGTCGCTAGTTAGGAAGCTGCCTGTAATCCTCGCCTGGCGACTTTGAATGATACAACCCAAACCCACGGATTGCTCTTCCATGAAAAGCCACGCTTGGCATTGATGCTGTCCCAGACGGTTACGAATGATTCGAGGTTATAAGACCTACTACCAAATGGCTCAGGCCGAATCGGTATAGTCGGTTTGACTCCCTCAGCAAGGACATCCTCCTCACTGATGGCTTGCAACCGTTCAACACGGACGTTGATGACCTCGAGCGTGAGACGCGAAGCCCAGCGTGGCATATGAATAGATGGTCTCCACCCACCTTCAATGTCTGGCCCGGGCTCGTCGTCTAGCCAATCATCTGCGCGATAAGCTATTTCGACTGCTCCGTCTTCGTCAGGGAAGCTGATCTGCGACCACGTCTCGCGCACCCAGAGCAGATCTCTGGGACGGCCATAAGGGCATTTGAAACCCTCTCCATTTGGATAGGCGCGCTTTGTGAAATCGACTAGATCGGGCGCGTCCGTAGACCAGGCTACCCAATTACCACGGCCATCCTGATGCACGGATTTGATCCAACTCACATCCGGCTGCTGATATGCATGTTTCGGGAACCGGATAACTCGACGTGTCTGCGTTTTGTATCCATCGACAATAGCGCGGACCATCTCGTCAGAAAACAAGATAGGATGCTCTGCCACCTTACTTTCTCCTCTTCTCGCTCCGCCTGCGCGACGCCAGCCGGCGCGCTCGCTCTCGGCGTTCTTTTGCTGATTGCTTCCGCTGATCGGCGTGCGCCAGATTGGCGCATCCGTCCGAGCAATACAGCCGGCGCGAATCGCCGACGAAGTGCACGCGGCACTTTCTCCAGGCGCACTTGCGCGAGTGGCCGAGGATGACGGCGCCTTCGCGCACGCCGCGCGCGTAGACACGCACCGAGCGCTTGCCGTTCGTCGCCTCCCGGCCTGCGAGAGTCAGCAGCGCATCGAGCAGCCGATTCGTGATCGGATATTTCGCTTCGGCTCCATCATATCGGTTGAGGTGGATGAGGACATAGAGATGCCGATGTCCCCACGGCTTGGCGCGGCCGGCAATCTCCGCTGCGCGGTGACCGATGTCGGCCAGGCACGATGCGTTCGGCTCTGTGGAGCCGCAGATCGAGAAAATCGCTTTTCTGAGCAGCCTGTGACGCTGGCTACGGACTTGAGTACTCATCGCGTTGGAAACCTGTTGGAAGTGCCTAGAAGCCCGATTTGACGGCTTATGCACCGGATCGAGGATGTGCGCCAGGTTCGGTTTTGGCCGTTTCGGCCTGGGCGGCGCAGTAGGCTCGAAAATCTCGCAGCGCCATCCTGACGAGGATCGGATTGGCGTGCATCCGCTCGCTGAGCCAGCCGGCCAGGAATGCCTCGGCGTCGGCGACGTGATTGAATGCATCACGGATAGCCTGGGCGTCTGCCTGGCTGGAGCAGCGCGCGACGATGTATGGATTGCATCTATCCGGCACGCGCCGATCCTTTACGTACCAGATGACGCTGCGGTCATCGAATTCACGCGAGGTCACGAAGTAGCGAGGAGTCACGTGCACCTCCCGCACTCACACGCCGGCGGCCGGCGCGCGTCGATCGCCGCCAGCACCGCTTTCGCCTTGTGCTCCATCTTTTGACCCGCGCGAGTGTCTTTCGACACGCTCAGCACATAATGCTGAAACGTGTCGCGGTTGATGGCGAATACGACTGCATTCGTCCAAGGTCCGTACAGCAAATAGGTTTGAATCTGATAGTAGCTATCTGACTTCAATCGGCCCGTTTGAATGAGTGCACAATACGCCTCATCGCTGAGGCTCTTGATCTCCGCCAGGTCGCCGTCCGCCGTCTCGCCATCGGGATGGCCCCGAAAGCGAGAGTCAAACGGCGCGACGATCTCTGCGACGCGCGCCGGCTGATAGATGCCGTCCAGCGTGAGCCGTTCTTTGACGTCTCTCTCGAATAGATAGCCGACGTGCGCCATCCGGTGAGCGTCCATCGTCGGACTGATGCCATTGACGAAATTGAAATACAGCACGCGAGGGCAGCGCCCGATCGTGCTCATGCCGAGATAGGTCCGGTCCGTCTCGAATCGAGAGCGCCGGCGAAGGCCATCGTTGATCCGAACAAGCATCTCTTCGGTGTTCATGGGTTCCTCCACTACCGAAACATGAAACATGGAAACATTTGAAATACTATGAAACACGGGTGGCTCGACACGGATTCGGGCACGGATACACGGATGAGTGTGCGTGTCATGAAACATTCGGTGAAACATCGGTCGAAACGAGATGACGATCTGTGATTTGAAGATCATCGAATAGCTTCCGGGTCACGCGCCGGCCACCCATGGGGTCGGGCGCCAGCCAAAGATGGCCGTTGGCCCAGGCCTGGCCGATGGCGATCAGGCGGTGCCAACTCACGCGGCCGCGCACCAGGGAGAACATTTCGCGGTCGGTGTAATGGCCGGCGGTGCCTTCCGGCTTCGGCGCGAGCAACACGTCGAGGACGGCGCGCTCATCGGGCGAGAGTTCGATGTGCTCGAACTCGGCTACGGCGGGCGTGGACTCCCCTACCCCACTGCTGATCGCGCGCAACTCATCCTCGCCGATGAACGGCGACTGGAAGATAGTCAAGCCATGCGTGCCGGGCAGCTTGCCGATCATCCGGCCGCGGATGATCGGGAGCGAGGCGGCCGCGTTCGAGCGGAACGTCGCCATCGACGAGCCATTATCCGCATAGCCGGAGATCTTCGTCTCCAAGTTGTTGCGCAGCGCCGAGTCCATCCATTCGGCCTGCGGCGAGGTCGTGGCGACGAAGAGGTGCACGCCGGCGCCGCGCGCCCGGCCGGCCACGTCGATCAGGGTCGTGTAGAACCACGACCGCCGGCCGCTCTTGAGCGCGAACATGAGCAGCTCGTCGACGAAGCAGGCGATGCGCGGCAGGGGCTTGTCGGGATGCAGGCGGTTATAGCCGTCGAGGTCGAGGACGGCACTCTTGACGAAGAGCGCCAGCCGCCGCTCGACCTCGCGCTGCAGGTTGACGATGGCATTCGTGGCGCCGTTGAGGTTGAACGCGACGTTGTCGATCAGGTGCGGTGCATTCGACCAGAAGGCGTATTCGGTGCGCTTGCCGTCGATGAGCACCAGGCGCAATTCGTCGGTCGTCGAGCGCAGCACGAGCGATGCGATCAGCGCGCGGTACAGGCTCGATTTGCCGCTGCCGCTTGTGCCGGTCAGCAGCACGTGGACGAGATTGTGCAGCGGGATCCAGAGCGGACCGGCCATGCCCTGGCCGAAGAACAGCATCAGGTCGCCGTCCGGTCTTTCGTCGAGCGAGAACGGAACACGCGTCGGCAGCCGGCTATCGTGCGATGGCCTCAACCGCACGACGAGTGAATAGCCGAAGCGCCAATTGCGGCCGGATGGATCGCGGACGGTGAAGCCTTCGGTGCTGGCGACCGGGTATCCGGAGGCGGCGGCCAGCGTGCGCTTTACGTCTGCGCGGTCGATGTCGCCGATGGAGACCGGCAGGCGCTTGGCGTCGACGACAAACACGGCCATCTGATCCTTCAGCGTCAGGACGTTGCTGAAGAGCACCGGCCACGGGCCATGCCTGGTCTCGCGCTTGAGACCGAGGTTGAACATGGCCTGCAGGAGCGAGCGGCCGATCTCGGAGATTTGCTGGTTGAATAGTTGGAGTTCGGTCGTCATGGGAACAGGAACAGCGGATTGAAGACTGAACTTCGATCGTCATTCATTGAACAGCTTCTCCAGCTCGTCGATCAGTTCGTCGGCTTCTGTGCCGTCGAGCGGGACGAGTGCCAGATCGCCCGGGCGATCTTCGTAGGGCGATACGCCGCGCGCGGCGTGGTAGTGGCGATGCTGCTCGACGATGGTGACCGGCTTGCGCCGGGCCGCGAATAGGATGACGACTACCATGGCGCCGAAGGCGCTCGCGGTGGCAAGCGCCGTCGCGCCGAGAAACTGGACGCGCGCATCGCGCTCGTTCTGCAGCAGCGATTGCGCCTGCGCACTCTCGGCTCCGAGACGCGCTATCTCGATCTGCGCCGAGCTCAGATCGGCGGCCAGGTGCGCTGCTCGGGCTGCTGCTTCGTTGGCCCGGGCGAGTGCAACCGCTGCCTCGCTCATGGCCATGTCGGCGGCCGCTATCGCCGCCTGCGCCTGGCTCACGCTTTCGTCGGCGAGGTGCTGCGCAGCGCCGGCGCGATCGATGGCAGCTTGCGCCTCGATCAGCGTTGCGTTGAGCTTCGCCTGCTCGGCGGCCTGACGCGCGACGCTCGCCTCGGCTTGCGCCGACTGGGCGCGTGATAGAGCCGCCTGCGCTTCGGCCTGCGCGCTCGAGGCGCGCTGCTGTGCAGACTGCGCCTCGGCGGCCAGGCGCGCTGCTTCGTCTGCGGCGGCCTGCACGGCGTCCGGCGTCGGATCCGGATTCTGCGCCAGCGCCGGCGACGGCATCAGGAATAGAACGATGAGAGCGATTAAGGCCCTGGAGATTGGAGATTGGAGATTGGAGATTTTCACGATGCCTCCAGTTGCTTGATCACTTCGTCGGCGTTGACGATCTCAACCGGCGTCGGGACGTTGAAGGTCCACGGCGCGGCGCCGCCGGTGATGGAGCTGACGGCGGCAGAATAGGCTTGTGCATTCGCCGGCGATCCGGGATGCCGAGTGGCGGCCGTCAACATGCCGATGCGCTGATCGTTCGCCGTGATCTCGGCGGTCACCGCATCGGATGTTGAAATCTGTACCCACGGCTTAGGCTCCGGCAGATCGGCCGGCGCGCCGCTACGCACGGCATGCAGATAGGCCAGCGCCATCGTCATGCGCTCGATCAGGCCGGGCTTTCCGATCAGCATGTGCGAGCCTGGCACGCGCCCGGGCAGGAAGATCCCTTCCGGCCGGTTCAGCGCCGGGAATTGGCCATCGACTGGCCGGATGATCTGACCCCAGTTCGTGAGCCAGGCGTTGACGCCGGCGGCCGCGCCTCCGCTCAGGCGCACGGCGAACAGCGTCAATCCGATTGACAGTGCGACGACGGCAATCGAGAAAGCCATCGCTTCCGCCTGCCGCTGGCTCAGAGCCGCACGCTCTTTCTCCAGGCCGATGAGAATCTCGGTGCGCTGCTGCTCGCCTTCGGTCTCGATGTTCTTGAGCGTCTCGGCATGGCGCTCCTCGCGTTCTGCTTCCTGGCGTGCCTGCTCTGCGCGAGCGGCCGCGAGCTTGCCTTCGGCTTCGATCTGCGCCTCGGCCGGGACGATGACCGTCTCGCGCACCTGGCGGTTGGCCAGGTCCTGCTGTGCGTTGGCTTCGTCGATGCGCGTCTGGGCGCGAACGCGATCGGCTTCGGCCAAGTCCTGCGGTGAAGCGCAGGAGGCGATGAGGAGCAGGGAGAGGGCACACACAGATTCTGCACGGATTACACGGAACATGGTTACCTCATTGTCGCGGGTGATTCATCGACAGCCACAGGTCACGCGCGCATTTCCATTTGCACGTTGCGGGTGCGCTCACGCGCCAGTGCGATATAGCTTGGATTCAATTCGATGCCGACGAAGCGTCGGCCATGCCGAGCACAGACACGGCCAACGGTTGAAGTACCCGCGAAGGGGTCGAGCACTGTGCACGGAATCGGATCGCCGGCATTGCAGGTGCATGACGGATGCCAATCAATCATGACGGATTCCGTTGTTCCGCGCGGGATGCCTTGCCAATGATTGTTTTGATCCATTGGCTTCTGCCCATCTGCACCACGCACACCGCGCTGTAGAGAGACATCTTCCTGCGGTTGAAAATGCTTCTCCGTAATCCGAACCCACGGCGCGCCGCAGGCTGGGCAGCAGCCTTGCGCCGAGGTGCCGGCCAGGATCATCGGCTCGACGAGGGCCGGCGGGAATGTGGCAAAGTGGGCGCCGGGATAGGGAGTCGTGGCGACTGTCCAGACGGAGCGGCGATTCCGACCCATTCGCCCGTTATCCCGCATAGCTCGCAAGATGTCAGCAGGTCTTCTATCGCGCATCTTACGCCCCGGGTGATTTTGTTGATACGCCTCAGTTTTGAATCCGCCCATTTGATTATCAAGATCCGATTGAGACAACTGTCCCGGTGTGGAATCCGCAAAGGGTTCAGCGATAGCAAGCTGATCGTAATAATATCGCTCCGACTTCGACAGCAGGAAGATGTACTCATGCGATTTCGTCGTCCTATCGGTCACGCTCTCCGGCATCGGATTCGGCTTGCTCCAGATGATGTCGGAGCGGAGATACCAGCCGTCGGCCTGGAGCGCGATGGCAACGCGGGCGGGAATCATGCAGAGGTCTTTTGGCTTGAGGCCATCAGGTGTATCGGGTCGCAGCAATCCATCGGCGAAATGATCGCCCTCGAAAGCCAGATGCTTCTTGCTCTGACGGGGGTCTCGTATTGTTCTTCCTCCACTCGTATAGCTGTCGCCGAGATTCAGCCAGAGCGTTCCATCCGGTCGCAGCACGCGCCACACCTCGCGCATGACTTGCACGAGATGCTCGCTATATAGATCCGGTGTCGGCTCAAGGCCAAGCGATCCGCGCCAAGCGCCGCAATGCGCGCAGAAGGCACCTTGTCGCACTACTTGAGCATCATCATGTGATTCTGGACGCTGGCTTCCGCCTTCGAGCGTCGAATGATCGCCGACCTTGCCCCGCTTCTTCTGCTCTATGAGTTTTCCCCACTCATGCGCACAGCCTGGGGATCCGCCCCACATGAGCGGCGGCAGACCATAATCGCGCAGCCCCCAGTACGGGGGCGACGTAATGGCGCAGTGCACGGATTCATTGGGCAGCGGGATAGACCGCGCGTCGCCGTGCAACAGGGCAATCATCATTCGCTCCGCTCTTCGCTGTCGCTCATCATTGTCCGAACATCTGGGTCGGTGTTGTGCACGATCCGGTTACGGCCATCGCGCAGCCGGCTGCTAATCCACTGCGGCAGCGCGCCGGGCGATTCGTTCATTGCGATCGCCGTGCCGCACAGGCTGGCCAGACCGTTTCGATAGCGATGATCGACGATGGCCGTCTCTAGCTCTTGCACCCACTCGGTCGGCTTGAGCTTGTCGAATTCGTCGATACACAGAACTCTCACGCTTTGAAAGCGCCGCACGCGCTGCCAGGCGGATTCGCTGTCATCGCGGAACGCCTCACGCACGTAGCCGGCCAGGTCGTAGAGCGTGACGTAGACTGCCTGCGTGCTGCGCTCCAGGCATTCGTTGACGATGGCTTGCAGTATCATTGTCTTCGCGTTGCCAGGACCACCCCATAGCGTCAGGATTCCGCGCGGCTCGATCAGGAAAAGCCTCGCGGCTGCGAGCATCTCATCTGTCGCGCCTCCGGTGGCGCCGATGTCGTCGAGCCGGATGCAACGCTCATCCGGGTTCAGGCCGGAAATCGCCTGGAGCGCCTGCGATCGGCGCTGTGGCTCGCAGGCGTGGCACGGCTGTCCGAAGCCCAGCGGGTTGATCATCACGCCAGAGCCGCCACAGGTCCGGCACGACTCTGAGACTCCAGAGCGGCGCAGCAGATCGGCGTACTCAGTCAGAGCCGCTCGCGCGCGCTGCTCTCTTAGCTGCTCGCGCGGCGTTGATGCGATCTGCGAGTGCCTGGCGTCGCGCACGCTCAGCGGGATCGAGACCTGCAAGCGGGTCAATGTTTTTGTGATGTTCTCCATGTCCATTTCCATTCATGTAGCGCGGCCACTCTCGGGCCACGTCCGCCGGCTTCGGCGGCTGGTGTTTCTGGCCGCGCCAGTCGTTGGCGTTCCACCACGGCCTGAAGGCCGCGATCTGTTCCGGCGTCGCGCCGGCGTCGCGCAACTCTTTGGCGTATCGGTTGAGCTGGCCGGCGGCGGTCCGCGTGAGATGTTTCCATTCCCGATCGGGCGGTGTCAGATCTGTGACGTCCGACAGGGCTTCAAAGTGCAGGTCACGCGGTCGGGTTTTACGCGGCGTAGTCGCGTTAAGATCTGATGGTTCTATTGATGGATCTAATGATGGATCGGGTGCAATAGCTATTGCACCCCTGGTGCCGGATTTTGCACCCCTGGATGTCGGATTTTGCACCCCTGAGACAGTATCCAGGGGTGCAAATTTTGCATCCCTGGCGCTCTCAGAGAATGGCGGCTTCGCTCTGGCTTTTGACAAATCGATCCGGTATTCGGTCGCGCGGTGCTGGGTTGCTTTCGCCATGATGATGAGTATGCCAATGTTCCTGAGTCGCTTTAGAATATTTTGGACATTGCGCTCTTTGTAGCCAGTCTTCCAGGCGATACGTGGCACGCTCGGATAGACATTGCTGCCATCATCATCTGCATGATCGGCCAGGGCGAGCATGATCGACTGCTCAGCGTGATCAAAATCGCACTCCCAAACTCTACCCATAAGCTTGATGCTCATCGTTATCCCCCCCTTGACAAGGGTGCTATAAATGGGGGTGCATTGTGACAGGATTTTGCACCACCCAGAGGAGCCGGCGCCACGTTGGGGGACGTGGCGTCAGCGTTTATAGGGTCGGCGAAACGGATTGCTCGGATGAGCGGATTTGCTTTGCCTCGGCTGTGGCCAGGGGGCCACTCCATACGTATCCGTTTTCGCGGATGATCTCACTCGGCGGGTAGCCGAATTTTTGCTCGAAGCGGGTGGCTGCGGCTTCATCGGTGATCATAGCTGGGAAGACGAGCCAGTAGGCGTTCGCTAGCGCTGCACTCATCGTTATCTCCTAGATCGCCTGGGTCGTGAATGATGAATTTTTCGGCCGGACGTCCAGCGTCTGATAGCCGGCCAGGTCGCACCGTCTCACGTCCGCCGGCGTGATGTTGTGCGCTGCCAGGTGGCGGCGCATCTGGAGATCCGGGTCTTCGCCCGGCGCGACGAAGAATTTCGATCGACGATCATCGATCAGGTAAACCTTGTACAGATCGTATTGCTTCGGCGCAGGCAGCAGCCCGGTAGCGCGAGCGGCGATCAGAGCTGGCTGGCATTGCTCTCGATACCATAGCGCGATGTCTGTGCCGATCTCAATGGCGGCCAATGTTGAGGCACACAGACGCGCTGCGTCCAACTTTTCCATCAGACGCGTCACCTCGTCGAGAGTCGATTCTTGCTCGCCGGCGCCGATGACCGCACGGATGTCGCGCAACATCTGCCAGGCAGAATCTCGATGTGCTTTCGCCTCATCCAGTAGATCCATCCCCAATCGTTTCGGTCGCATTGTTGATCTCCTTATTCTGAAACAAAAAACTCTACTCGCGTAGAGTTCATGGTATAATCCATCCCGAAGCGCTTTGCCCGTTTGGCGGCGTAGCTCAGTGGCAGAGCAGGGGACTCATAAGCCCCGGCTCAAACCGCCGACCCCAAACGGGGCACACCACCTCTACGCGAGAGGTGTGCAAGCGCTATTCGGTTGTTAGGGTGCCTTGATCGCCCGGCTCTTGGTGGAGGGGGCTATCAGGGTAATGGCCGAAGCGCGGCGGCGCGTTCAGTCTTTCTCAGACTGGACGCGCCGCTTCTTTTGTGACGCCTCTGTCGCGCGTCCTGATTGCTGTTCCTTGATTTGAGCTTCGACAACGCCCGCAGGAAACAGCCATTTCGAGGTCTTCCCTGGGCCGGACTTATACGCTTCGGGAAACCACCCCACCGCCAGCCTGCGCAGGATTGTCCTCGTCGATACCCCGAAGACTTCGGCGACTTCATGGATACTCAAGATTCGCTTTTTCACTGCGCCCCCTATGTGACAGTTGCGACGCAGTATAACCCCTCCGCCGAGGATTGTCAACATGGAATTTCCAACCATTCTCGCCCCGCGTTCGCCGCGCTGTGCACCCACTCATGGCACTCCCGGCACAGCAGGACGATGTTGTCTGGCGCAAGCCTCAGCTCCGGGTGAGCCTTCCACGGCCGGAGGTGATGCATGTGCATCCCGCGCTTGCGATTCACCCGCTCACCGCAGCGCCGGCAGCGATGCCCATCGCGCTCGCAGACCTGGCGCCTGAATTCTTGCCATGCTGCGGATGAATAAACGCGCTGGCGTTCCGGCGATTGACCATGCTTGAAATTCGGGTTTGCTTTCCCGTTTCGGCCATACATGCCATTGCCATGCCCGCGCCGGGCGGGACACGGCTTCGACACGGCTCGAGCGATCTTGAGTCGGGTCGCTTCGGAATGGCGCCGACTGATGAATTTTTTACCCATGCGCTACCTCGGTCGTCTGCTCGATTGCGTGCTGCTCGAGGTCGCGCAGCACGGCCGAAAGGTTTTCGTCTGTGATCTCCTGGTAGCCACATTTCAGCGCGGCGCCGGCCAGGTGGTACAGGTTCGGCTGGCCTTTTTTGTCCTGGTAGTATGTGACCCGGGCGGCGAGCTTCTTGGCGCGCTCGAACCATGCGCTGGACTTGACGTGCGCGTACTTGCGATCATCGTTTGCGAGTGGTGTGGGCTTCGGCTTGGCTCTTGCCTGAGCTACATCGGCATAGATTGGCGCGTGAGCCTGTGCCTCTTCGGCGGGATGTGCCTGCTCAGGTCTGGGAGCCGCGGCCGGCTTGCCGTTTCCTACCTTCTCAGCCACTTTGCCCGGTAGTGGCTCCGCCTCGCCTGGCTCACGGAATGTGATCAGGCGCGCGTAGCGCACGCCCGTCTCGTCCTTGCCGATTGGCCGCGAGAACCAGATGGCTGAGCCGAATTTGTTGGACGGCGAGCGGCGCGTCCACTGGTAGCCGCCCCACTCCAGAACGGTCGGACCGTGTTGATCGCGCGCGGCAACTTTCGCGCCGATGGCGTCGAAATCGAACTCAGCGTATTCGCCGATCGGCCGGACGAAGTTCGGGGCCGGCGCTTTGGTCAAGGCAATGGCCTCGAGCGCGGTGGCGATGCGATGGAGAACTGCGACGGTTGCGGCTTGAAGCTGGATCATTGTTTTCTCTTCGCTCATGCGTGAACCTCCTCAGGTTCATTGGCTTCGAAACGATGGTCGACCGGGTAGCGATCGCATACGCCGCGGATGGCGCTGGCGGCGACCATGTGCTTCGGTCGATGCGCCTGGCACCAGGATTGGAAATGCTTCTGGTCGTAGAAGATATGGACGGTGTAACGCGGGCCGGTTTGCTCGAAGGCGCGGAATTGATCAGTCATCGCGATCTACCTCCACCATCGTTGCACGCCGGATCTCGGATGGCGACGCGCAGTAGCAGTGGATGAGGCCGCAGAATGGACACTCGCCGTTCGGGCCACGGCGCTCTTGATGCCGGGCTGCGGCTACTTCTTCCAGCGCTGCCTGCTCTTCGGTCTGTGTTAAGCGCGGATCGGGAGAATTGTCGGATTGGCGGTCGTGGTAGAAGTCGGCGTTGACGGAGATGGCATCGGATGCCGAGAGCACGGACGCCGACAGCACCCGTGCTGCGCCCCAGCCGAAGCCGCGGCCGCGCGTCCGCGCACGCGCTGCACTTCGGGCGCGACGTCGACAGGCTGTGCATTTCCGATATGGTGGATTGACGAGATTCTTGCATCCCGGCGTACAACAGGGCCGCGGGGACTTGCCGGCTTTCGCCGGCGTGGAAAGAACCGCAGTTGATGACACTGCACCCTCCTGCGAGGGCGCGAGGACGAACAGAAGGGGGAGTCCTGCGCTCTCGGTTGCTAGGACCCACTCACGCTAGGCTCTGGTGGAGGTTGCGTGACCGGGTGTGGCAATTACGAACAACTACGACATCATTATAAACCCGTTTCTCTGCGTGTCAAGCTCCAATTTGGTTAGAGATTTGTAAGCACGACGCCCGGGCGGGGTAGGGGGACGCTCGCCGCCGGGGCGTCCGTTCCGTGCTCACACTGCATAAGACATACCGCCAATCGGTTAGAAAAGTGACTACCAAAAAGTAACAAATTGGTATGAAATGCGCACACACGGATTCTGCACGGATTGCACGGACAGGAAGTCTCGACATCGATCGAGAGTGCCAACTCTGACGAACACGGATGTGGATGTCTAACCGTCGTCAAACCGAGAGGGATTGACAAAAGTTCGTTTTGTGGCTTATACTCTCTCACGGCGACGAACGCTATGGCTGTCACGGTCACTCTCAAGGATGGCAGCCGGCATACGATCAACGGGCGAGATGGCGAGATCATCGAGTGGTGGACTCGCAATGTTCAGGAGCTGAAGAAGTACAACACGATTAAGATCGAGGTGAACTGCTCCGGGCCTGATGTGAGAATTCGCCCGTATCCCGATCTATCCGTGCAACTGCCTGCGCCAAGAGACTAGCCGGCTGTCGAACTGAAAAGGCTGAGAGGCCACGGAGTTAGCGATGCAAAGCGCTCCGGTTCCAGAAATGGGATCGGAGCGCGTTTTTTGTGTCTAACCGTTTTCATACCATTTCGAGGAGGGTGTCATGTCTGGTGACGAAATCGTAATCGGTGGCATCGGCACAGGAGTGGTCGTGTCGTTCCTGGTCGCGGTGGCGAAGCGACTCGGATTGCGCGATGGATTGGCCGGCCTGTTGGCGGCCGGGTTGTCCGTCGTGCTTTTTGCTGTGTATCAGGCGACGCAGCTCTTTCCCGGCATCGAGCCGACAGTGGTCGGCGTGCTGAAGGTGATCGCATTTGTGGCGGTGACCTTCGGCGGGTCGATCCTGACCTACATCGGATCGAAGCAGGCGAAGATTCCGATGCTGGGATATTCTCATAAGCGCGCGGGCGGCGCGCGATAAGGCCGGGCTGGGTGCGGGGCAGGGGTGCCCGGCCGGCGTCCCTGAACAGCGGATCTGGTGAATTCTCGGATCGTGCTGCCTCCTTGGGGAACTTTCTCTTTACCTACGGGACGCTTCTCCTTCGCCTCTGCCCCTTCCGACACGGATGCACGACACGGATTCGGGCACGGATAGCACGGATGAATGGATGAACGGATAACACGGATTAAGAATGATTGATTGGACGCAGGTGATTGTCGCGGCGCTGGCTGGGCTGCTGAGCGGCGCGGCGATTACGGCCGCATGGAAGGGTCTGGAGGCGCGTTCGGCTTCGAGGCGGTCGGATGATAAGGCGCACATCGAGGCTGCGGATGCAGTCAGTGAGCTGAGCAGTGCCTCACTGCGGCGGATGGTCGAGGAGTATGAGGCACGGATTGCACGCTACGACGAACGATTGGCCGCTCTCGAGGAGAAGTGTCGCCGCTACGAGATGGCGTTCGAGTCGATGAGACTCGACCTCGTCCAGGCGCGGCTGACGATCTCGCAACTGGAGTTGGCGAATGGTGAGCTTCAGAAGCGGGTGAAGGCGCTGGAAGATGAGAATGCAGAGCTGCGCAGGCGGCTGGATGATGCGCAGCGAATAGACGGCGGGTGAACTGTGAGCAAGCTCGGCTGCCACGTTGTTCAAGGTCCGCGCAATGGCTTTGGGGATTTCCTCTCTCGCATCCGCGGTGCGAATCAGCTCCTGACGCTCGTCAAGTGCGTCGACGACTTCGGGGCGGCCTACGAAGCCAAGCAGCACAATTCGATCACGATTACGATCGGCCGGCTCAATGGCATCTACGACGAGAATGGCAACTGGCGCGACCTGCAGGCGTTCGAGCCGCGCGATTGGCCGAGCGCACAGGCTGCCGCCGACGCTTATTTCTCGCTCGTGCGGGCGCGATGGAGCTTGAATCCCTGGATTGATGTATGGGAGACGTTCAACGAGTTCTCGGCGCATTGGGCTTGGCAGGCGGATTTCTACATTCGGATGATGGAGCTCGCTGAGGCCAACGGGTACACGCTGGCGCTGTACGCCTGCTCGACCGGGAATCCGCCGCGGCCGGCAGACGACGGCGGCGCTGCCTATGCCGCGATCTTGTCCGCTTGCAGGCGCGCCCAGGTCGGCGGGCACTTTCTTGCGCTCCACGAATACGGCCTGTCGGGGACGCTGCGGGGCACGCAGCCCGACCTGGCGCTGCGCTATCGCGGCCTGGCGACGTATCTCCTCGAGCGCGATGCCATGATTCCGCTCATCATCAGCGAGGCCGGCCAGAACGCCGGCTATCAATTCATCGGCACACAGAGCTTCATCGACGATTTCGCCTGGTACGATTCTGAGCTCATGCGCGATGCCTACGTCGTCGGCGCGGCGGCGTGGACGCTGGGCAAGTGGGAGGAGGCGAATTTCCAGGAGGCGCTGCCGGCGCTGGCCGAATACATCATCGCGCATCCGACGCCGGCGCCGCTGACGATGGAG
>Ga0209341_10003373_pt1 | contig 14954 bp, 17 predicted proteins | sample RifCSP13_2_FD_184020 | JGI IMG/M metagenome (GOLD analysis project Ga0209341, IMG submission 184020) | Soil microbial communities from Rifle, Colorado - Rifle CSP2_sed 13_2 (SPAdes) (version 2) | ecosystem: Environmental > Terrestrial > Deep subsurface > Rock core/Sediment | place: Rifle...
CATCCGGGGGATGGGCGACAAGAAGGACGCCCCCGACCCGATTCCCGCCACTCCCGCCGAGCTCGAGGCCCTCCTCGCCGCACCCACGCCCTGGATCGCGACCGCCTTCGGCGGGATCGGGTTCGTGGCGATCGTGTGGCTGATGATCGCCAAGCCCTTCTAGGTAGCCGGCACCCCGGCCCGGGTCGGATCCAGCAGCCAGGTGGTCATGGGGCCCTTGCCCTTGACCTCCACCCCGTCGCGACGCTCGAACGGGTAGCGACCCGCCAGCAGGGCACACGTCCGCTCGGTGACCTGGATACAGCCCGGCACCCCGCTCGACTCCATCCGCGACGCGGTGTTCACCGTGTCGCCCCACAGGTCGTAGCTGAACTTGCGCTCACCGATGACCCCGGCCATCAGCGGCCCGCTGGCGATCCCGGTCCGGATCTGGAGTGCATGGCCACCGATGGCCGGCATGCCCCGCACCAGGGCATGCATGGCGAGGGCCATCTCGACCATCACCCCGGCATGGTCGTCACGCGACTGGGGCACGCCGGCCACGACCATGTAGGCGTCGCCGATGGTCTTGATCTTCTCCAGGCCGCGCTCCTCGGCCAGCCGATCAAAGCCGGTGAACAGCTCATTCAGGACCGCGACCACCTCCGCCGGGGCGCGGCCCTCGGCGAAGGGAGTGAAGTCCACCACGTCGGCGAACAGGACCGAGGCCTGGTCGTAGTGGTCGGCGATGACCCGCTCCCCGGCCTTGAGCCGATCGGCGATCGCCCGGGGCAGGACGTTGAGCAGCAGCGCGTCTGACTCGCGCCGGGCGCGCAGCCGCTGACCGTCGATGTAGACCACCAGGCCGAGGGCCAACGCCGCCGGGGCCAGCAGGTTCAGGGCAGTCAGGCCCAGGGCCACCGCCACCGGCAGGTCGGGAACGGTGGGGATGTAAGGATCGAGGATGGCGGCCCCGATCACGAGCGCGACCAGCACCAGGTATGCCGGAACGGCGGCGCGCGCGCCGATCAGGAGCACGGCGCCGATCGGGGCCAGCAAGCCCCACACCGCGTTGGCGGAGGCGTGGTTCAGGCCGCCCAGCGCGACCACGCCGCTGGCGACGGTGGCCATGCCCAGCGCGACGATGGTGATCACGATCGGGGTCAGCCGGCGGAAGCGGCTGAATGCCACGAGGTTGAGGGCCTGGCCGGCCATCTGGAGTGCCGCCGGGATGGCGATCGCCGGACGGTCGCCGACCATGCCCACCACCAGGTAGAAGAATCCGGCCAGCTCCAGGGCCAGGGAGGTGGCGACCGCGGTGCGCTTGCGAACGCGCAGGTCGGCGTCATCGGTCGGATCGGCCCCGATGTCGAGGATCCGGTTCAGCAGCCTGCCCATCCGGGGATGCTAAGGCAGACAACGGGTACCATCCGTGCATGTCCAGCACCGCGGTGACCTGCCGCCATCTCGATGGGCTGGCCCCGGTGACCCCCAGCGCTGACGGGTGCGAGGACTGCCTGAAGATCGGTGGCCGCTGGGTCCACCTGCGCATCTGCCTCAACTGCGGCCACGTGGGCTGCTGCGACAACTCGCCCAACCGCCACGCCAGCCGCCACTTCGCGGAGACCGGCCACCCGGTGATGCAGTCATTCGAGCCGGGCGAGGACTGGATCTGGTGTTTCGTGGACGAGGTCTACCCCTGACCCGATACGACGGGGTGGTGGTGGGCTCCGGCCCCAACGGCCTGGCGGCCGCCATCACCCTCGCCCGCGCCGGACGCAGCGTGCTGGTGGTCGAGGCCAATGACACGCTCGGCGGCGGGACCCGTTCGGCGGCGCTCACCCTGCCCGGGCTGGTCCACGACCTGTGCAGCGCGGTCCATCCGATGGCCGCCGCGTCGCCGGTCTTCGCCGAATGGCCGCTGCGCGAGCACGGCCTGGAGTGGATCGAGCCACCGCTGGCGCTGGCCCACCCGCTCGACGACGGCGATGCCGTGGTGGTCGCGCGCGACCTGGCCGCCACGGTCGCCGGGCTGGGTGACGACGGCGAGGCATACCGCAACCTGATCGGCCCGGTGGCGACCGACTGGCCGGTGATCGTGGACGCCTTCTTCGGACCGCTGCGCCCGACCGCCATCGTGCGGCATCCGTGGCGCACGGCCCGCTTTGGGTTGCGGGCACTGCAGCCGGCCAGCCTCCTATCCCGGCGCTTCTCGGCGCCGCGCACCCGAGCCCTGTTCGCGGGGGTGGCCGCCCACTCGATGCTGCGGCTCGAGCAGCCGGTGAGCGGCGCGGTGGCCATGACCCTGCTGGGTGCCGCGCATCGGGTGGGCTGGCCGATCGCCCGGGGCGGCTCGCAGGCCATCGCCGACGCGCTCATCGGGTACCTGCGCTCGCTCGGCGGGGAGCTGGTCACTGGCTGGCGAGTGGGGTCACTTTCCGATCTGCCCGAGCATCGGGCCGTGCTGCTCGACCTGGCGCCGCGCGGGGTGCTGGAGGTGGCCGGAGAGCGGCTCCGGGGCCGTTATCGGCGGGCGCTGCGCCGGTTCCGCCACGGGCCCGGGGTCTTCAAGCTCGACCTGGCGCTGGACGCGCCGCTGCCGTGGGCCAATCCGGACGTCGCCCGGGCCGGCACGGTGCACCTAGGCGGCGACGTGGAGGAGATCCGTAACGGGGAGCGGGCAGTCGCGCGCGGGAAGGCCGTGGAACGCCCGTTCGTCCTTCTCTCCCAGCCGACCCTCTTCGATCCAAGCCGTTCGACCGATGACCGGCACGTGGTGTGGGCGTATTGCCACGTCCCGAACGGATCGGAGGTGGACATGACCGAACCGATCCTGGACCAGGTCGAGCGCTTTGCGCCGGGCGCGCGGCGCCGGGTCATCGGGCTGTCGGCGATGGGCCCCGCGGCGATCGAGAGCCGCAATGCGGCCCACGTGGGCGGCGACATCAACGGCGGGGCGCAGGACATCTGGCAGACCTTCACCCGGCCGGCCTGGCGCGCCGATCCCTACTCCACGCCCGATCCCGCGATCTTCGTGTGCTCGGCCTCCACGCCCCCCGGCGGTGGCGTGCACGGACTGTGCGGCTGGCGCGCGGCGCGCTCTGCCCTGCGCGGAGTGCTGCGCTAGCAATGTGGCAGACTCGTCCGATGATCAGCAGCGTGCGCGTGGTGGGCACCGGGCGAGCCGGCGGCGCCATCGCGGGGCGCCTGCGCGAGCGTGGCATCGAGGTGCGCGCCGGGAGGGAGGCGCTCGCTGACGCCGACCTGGTGCTCCTGGCGGTGCCCGACGCCGCCATCGCCGAGGTGGCCCGCGCCGTGCCGGTCGGGCCGTGGATCGGCCACGTCAGCGGCGCCACCCGGCTCGAGGCGCTGGATCCACACCTCCCCGCTCGCCGGTTCAGCGTCCACCCGCTCCAGACCCTGACCCGGCAACGCGGTCCGGAGCAGCTCGTCGGGGCGTGGGCGGCCGTCACCGCCGAGACCGATGCGGCGGCGGACGCCGCGGCGTGGCTGACCACCAGCCTGGGCCTGCGCCCGTTCCCGCTGGCCGATGACGACAAGCCGCTGTATCACGCCGGGGCGGTGATCGCCGGCAACTTCCTGGTGACCCTGTACCGGGCCGCGGCACGCCTGATGGAGGCCAGCGGCGCGCCGCCAGAGGCGCTGGTCCCGCTGATGACGCGCACCATCGAGAACGGATTCGCGCTGACCGGACCGATCGCGCGCGGCGATTGGTCCACCGTCGAGGCGCACCTGGCCGCCCTGCGCGACCGCGCGCCGGACCTGGTGCCGCTGTACCGGGCCCTGGCGGATGCCACCCGGGTCGAGGCCGGTCGATGAAGCTGGTCCACACCGTCGTCGAGCTCGAGGCGGCCCTCGCGCCTGCCCGGGAGGGCGGCGCCACCATCGGCCTGGTGCCGACCATGGGTGCCTTCCACGACGGGCACCTGAGCCTGATGCGCGCCGCCCGCGCGGGCAGCCAGACCCTGGTCGTCAGCCTGTTCGTCAATCCCGCCCAGTTCGGCCGCACCGAGGACCTGTCCCGCTACCCGCGCGACGAGGCGCACGACGCCGAGATGGCCCGGGCCGAGCGGGTGGACATCCTGTTCGCCCCGGCCGTGGAGGAGGTGTACCCGGCCGGCTTCGATACGTGGGTCGATCCGGGTGAGATCGGCGCCAGCCTGGAGGGCATGGTGCGGCCGGCCCACTTCCGCGGGGTGGCGACGGTGTGCCTGAAGCTGTTCGGGCTGGTTCGGCCGGACGTGGCCTGGTTCGGGCGCAAGGACGCCCAGCAGCTGGCCGTCATTCGCCAGATGGTGCGCGACCTCAGCCTCCCGATCCGGATCGTGGCCTGTCCCACGGTGCGGGATGCCGACGGCCTGGCCCTCTCGTCGCGCAACGCGTACCTGTCGGCCGAGGACCGGGCCATTGCGCGCGTGCTGCCCCGGGCGCTGGAGGCGGGCCTGGCGGCACATCGGGCGGGAACCGATGCGGGCGAGGCGGCCCGTGCCGTGCTGCAGGGTCAACCCGGGGTCCGGGTGGACTACGCCGCGGTAGCCGACCTCGACGGGCCGACCCTGGCGGCCGCGATTCGCGTGGGCTCGACACGTCTGATAGACAATGTGCTTCTCAGCGACAAGGAGCACCCATGAGCACCAGCCACACCAACGTCGGGGACGCGCAGGTTCCGGCCAAGCTGACCCTCACCGAACTGGCCGACCTGAAGCGCCGCGGCACCAAGATCGCAATGGTCACCGCCTACGACGCGGCGGGCGGGCGGCTGGCCGAGGCGGCCGGCATCGACGTGGTGCTGGTGGGCGACTCCGCGGCGATGGTGGTGCTCGGACACGAAGCCACCGTGCCGGTGACGATGGACGAGATGCTGCTCTTGACCCGCGCCGTCGCCCGGTCCGTTCGCCACCCGCTGGTGGTCGGCGACATGCCCTTCGGTTCGTTTCAGGTCTCTGACAGCGATGCCGTGCGCAACGCGATTCGCTTCATCAAGGAGGCGGGCGCCGACACGGTAAAGCTCGAGGGTGCCGGGCGGATGCTGGCCCGGGTACGCGCGATCGTCGAATCGGGCATCCCGGTGATGGGCCACCTCGGCCTGACCCCCCAATCCGCCACCGCACTGGGTGGCTACAAGGCCCAGGGCCGCACCGCCGCCAAGGCGCGGCGCCTGCTGGCCGATGCCCTGGCCCTCCAGGAGGCCGGCTGCTACTCGCTGGTGCTCGAGGCCGTCCCCACGCCGGTGGCCGCCGCGGTGACGGCGGCACTGGAGATCCCCACCATCGGGATCGGTGCCGGACCGCACTGCGACGGGCAGGTGCTGGTCTACCACGACCTGCTGGGCCTGACCGCCGGACACACCGCGCGCTTCGTGAAGCGCTACGCGGACCTGGCGACGATCATTCGCGAGGCACTCACCGCCTACGTGGCCGATGTCCGTTCCGGCGCCTATCCCGAGGAGCGCCACACCTACGCCATGCCGGCCGATGAGCTGGCCGCCTTCGAGGCGACGGCCGACTGATTTGAGCCTCAGGCGTCGACCTCGTAGACGTACTCGAGGCCGTCCTCCTCGTCCCACTGCTCCCCGACTCGCTCGAAGCCGAGCTTGGTGATCAGGTTCAGCGAGCGCTCGTTGCCAGGCGCCACGCTGGCTCGGAAGCGGCGCACCCCGGGGTGCTGCCGCGCCCAGTCAAACATGGCGCGGACGGCCTCAAGCGCGTAGCCGTGGCCGCGATACGCGGGCAGCAGGGCGTAGCCGATCTCGACCCGGCCGTCAGCGTGCGGAGCGGCGTGGAAGTTCACGTAGCCGATGGCATCGGCTGGCGCACCGTCCACGCCGCGCAGCAGGATCGGGCGGAGCAGCCAGGTGCGGTCCCGCGGGCGCCGGCGGGCCTGTTCGGCACGCAGGCTGGACAGCCGTCGGACCTCCGCGACCCATGCCGGCGCGAGGGTCGCGTTGAGCTGGGCGGCGACCGGGCTCGGGTCGGCGGCGGCCAGCCGATCGAGCTGGTCGAGGCTCAGCAACGGCAGCTCGAGGCGCTCCGACCTGACCGGGGCATCCGCATCCGTCACGGCGCGGATGCTAGCGGTTGAGAGGTCAGCGGCTGAGGGTGCTCCCCAGAAGGATCCCGTTGGCCCAGTACGCGCCGGTCGCGCCGGACGGCAGCAGGTCGAAGGTGGTCCCGCCGCCGTACGCCTCGAGCGCGGCACTGAGAACGGTCGCGCCGTCCAGGAGATCGCCGGGGCGCAGGTCGCCGACCAGGCGGCCATCGGCGGTCGGATGACCCGGCGAGATCCAGGCCTGGCGGCCGTCATCCAGGACCAGGTGGACCACCCGATGCTCGGCAGGAGCGGTCATGCTGCCCACCTGCTCGATGACGCCCGCGACGCGTCGCCCGGTTGCGTCAACCGTCCACACCGCATCCCCGACGCGCAGCAGCTCCACTGCCACCGGGCCGTCGGGCGTGTCGATCTGCGTCCCGCGTGCCAGGCAGATGGGACAATTCGGGCCGCTGGCATCGGGCTCCTGCTGCTCGATCGTGATCGCACCGCGGTCGGTGATCGTGCCGCGGGTGTGGGAACCGGCCTGCGCATCGGGCTGGGGGTGCGTCAGGACATCGAAGCGCCACACGTCGCGGTCGACCGTCTGCAGGGTGATGGCGCGCAGCACCTTCCATTCACGGTAGGCGGTCAGCTTGTCGGCATCGGTGAACTCGCGCGCTGCGTCCCAGTCGAGGTGTTCCACGATGGCCGCGAAGGACTCCGCGTCGGCGAGGATCTCGGGCCAGTGCTCGAGGGCGGCCTCCTGTTCGGGGCGCGTCTCGATCGGGTAGAAGTCGGGGTCGCAGTACCACAGGAAGCCGAGCTCCCCCAGGATCGCGTATTTGACCTGCGCCTCGCTGAGCGGCTCTCCGCCCGGCGTTGGCGAGGGAGATGGCGAGGGAGAAGGGCTGCCCGCCGCGCAGGCGGCCAACACAACCGCGAGCACCAGGGGCAGAACGGCGATCCGCGAATGCTTCATGTCGGAGGGACGGGCGCGGGTCCGTCCGGGTTCCGCGCGGACGCCGACTGCAGCTCGCCGGGCTCGACGGGACGGTGGCTTCGAGCTAGTTGGCCCAGATCACGAAGCTGATCACCAACTGGTCTCCCGCGCCCGCCACGTAGACCGAGGTCCGGCCGCCATTCGTCACGGCCACCAGCCGGCCCCAGCCGCTGGCCGCGCCAGCCGCCTGCACCGAGCTGGCCAGCGTGGTCGTCGAGTCGAGGTGCGCGTAGATCGTCTCCAGTTGCGCGAAGTCGTGGGCGTTGGGGTGCTCATTGGACGGGTCGGTCGCCGATGCTCCGCCCGCGCCACCGTCCGGATCGTTGGTGTAGTCCATGCAACTGCCCAGGTTGGCGTTGCTCTGGGTCTCGTCCTGGTGGCCGAGGCCGAAGGTGTGGGCCACCTCCTGGCACATCACCATTCGGCGCCAGGCGGGCGTGTTATAGGAAGCCATGTTGAAGTAGAAGTCGTTGACCTTCGCCGTCCCCTGGGTGATGTGCGTGCCGCCACTGACCCAGATCTGCGCCACCCCCAGCCACCCGTTGTTGCCGTAGGAGGCGTTGCAGACCTCCACCCGGCCGGCGCTCGGACGGCAGTTCTTGGGGCGGGCCAAGCCCGCCACGATGGTCGTGTCCAGCACGCTCGAGGCGCTCCAATCGCTGCTCGCGGTCACCAGGTACGCGTCCCACGCCGTCGACACGTTGTCACCCAGCTTCAGGGTGAACGGGTTGCTGGTCCGAGCCCAGTGGTACCCACCCCACGAGTGGGTGGCGGCGGTCAACGCCGGGAAGGTGATCGAGATAGTGGCGACCAGGGCGATCGCAATCGCCAACCGACGGGACGTGCGCACGAACCAGGACCCTCCATGAATTCGGTCTGGGGGCGCGGGGCGGTCGCGCCGGGTCCGAACAGTATGCACGGATGGTGCAACTGCCTTGCACCGTACCGCACCCCACCGATCCGCGTCGACGGGGGCGCGGAGGCCAGCCGCGGGCGCGGCGGCCAGCCGGACGTCGTGACCTTCGACTCTAGGCAGGGCGCCCCGGCTGACCGATGCTCGAGGAGCGCATCGGGCCGGAAGCGGCCCAAGGAGGACCCCGGTGACACGGGTGCTGGTGGTTCATCACGACGTCGACATCGCCGACATCGAGGTCGAGGAGCTGCGACGCGCCGGCTACGAGGTGGAGCAGTGCGCCGGACCGATGGGTGGCGGCTCGTGCCCGGTGCTCTTCGGGCAGCCCTGCTGGCAGGTTGACCGGGCCGATGTCCTGGTCTATGACGTCTGGGCCGCGGGCGATGGCCGCCGCGCGCTGATCGACGACATCCGCGATCTGTACCCCGACACGCCGGTGGTCCTCACCTCGGGTGGCCTGATGCTCGACTGGGTCGAGACCAGCGGGCCGATGGGCGTCACGCCCGTCCTCGGCGCCCCGAGCGGGACGTTGCTTGCCGCTGCCGTCGAGGCTGCCCTCCGTTCGGCCGCGCCGCGCCGGCAGCAGGCTTCGATCGGCCACCGAGTCGTGGCGCCCGACGCGGGACACGCGCCTCGCTGGTAGGCCTCGATGCCGCTAGGCAGCCGCGCTCCTCGCAATGCGCGACTGCATGAAGGCCATGAAGAATGGAATGAGCAGCTCAAGCACCGTCATCGCGATGAAGAAGGGGCTGGGCAAACCAACCGCGGCCATCGAAACCAGGCGCGCCAGTCCCCCGACAAGAAAGGTCAGTGCAAGAACGTAGACGGCCATGCTCTTGCGTTCGACGTCTCTGATGCACCACAGGAGTGCCGCCCCGTACGCCGCGAACAGCGTGGCGTAGAACCGATCCTCACTGTCCATCGTGGCATTCACGGGGATGGATCCCGGTATCGCTGCGGGTCCAAGGATGACGTGCAGCGCTGCGATCACGATTGCCGACACGCCGAACAGGCCCAGAAATGCCTGAAAGGCCCTCTTCATTCCCATTTCTTCCCGACGGCCTGCCTCGGAGTGGAGCGCGCGTCCAGATCGTCGAATGCCGACACGTCCACAGGGTCCATCACCCCAGCCCGAATCGTCAAGAATCGCCGAGAAGCGTTGGTCGGGGCGAGAGGATTTGAACCTCCGACTTCAGCGTCCCGAACGCTGCGCGCTACCTGGCTGCGCCACGCCCCGACCGGCCATCCGTGGGATGGGAGCCGCATCCTACCAGCCCGACCCCTATCGGCCAACCGGGCGCCCCTGCTACATTCCGATCATGACCGAGCCGATGGACGCCTCCGCGGTCGAAACCCAGTGGCACGCAATCCTGTCCGGCGTCGGGCAGCGTCGCGACCGCCTGCAGCGCATCTTCGACCGGCTGCCGTCCGATCCGCGCTGCCGAGCCTGCAGCGCGCCGTTCGGGAAGCCCTTTGGACCCCTGATCGGGCTCCTCGGATTTGGGCGGATGAAGACGCTCCCGCAGCTCTGCAACCCGTGCTTCAGCGGGATGGCCAGGCACCCCGGCGGCGCGGAGATCGAGCTGTCGATGCTGTTCGCCGACGTGCGCGGCTCCACCGCGCTGGCGGAGCGGATGCCGCCCGCCGCCTATCGGGCACTGCTGGATCGCTTCTACGCGACGGCCACCTCGGCCGTCCAGGGCAACGGCGGGATCATCGACAAGTTCCTGGGAGACGGGGTGATGGCCCTCTTCATCCCGCTGATGGCCGGCGGGGGCCACGCTGCGGCGGCACGGCAGGCGGGGCGCGCCATCCTGTCCGGGGCCGAGCTGCCGGTCGGGGCCGGGGTCCACACCGGGAGCGCGTGGGTGGGATTCGTGGGCGGCAGCGGCGACGTGCAGGGCTTCACCGCGATCGGCGATGCGGTCAACGCGGCGCATCGGCTGGGGGAGCAGGCGGCGGCCGGCGAGCTGTTGCTGAGCGACGCGACTGCCTCCGCGGCCGCCCTGGATACCGTCGCCCTCGAGCATCGTGAGCTGGGGCTGAAGGGCCGCGAGCAACCGATGGGGGTGTGGTCGGAGCTCGTGCCACGCGTCGCACCTGACCCGTCCGCGGCGACCTGAGCCGCGCGCGGTGATGCGACTGGAGCGCAGCGACTGGCTGCTGGCCGGGGCCGTGCTGGCGGTCAAGCTGGCGACCCTGCTCTACGGCGTCATCGCGTACGGGTTGGTGAGCGAAGGCTCGGTGGGCAGCTTTTCCGGCGTCCTCGGGCTGTGGAACCACTGGGACACGCCGCACTACCTGGACGTGGCGAACTGGGGCTACCTCGCCGCCGATCCATCGGTCCCCGGCGCCGTTGAGCCCGATGCCTGCTACCGGCCGACCTTCAGCAAGACCTGCGACCTCGACCTGTTCATCGTCTTCTACCCGCTCTACCCGTGGCTTACCGCAGCGGCCAAGTTCGTGCTCGGCGACGTGCTGCTGTCGGCCTTCGTGGTGAGCGGCATCGCCTCGCTGTTCGTGGCGCCGCTCCTGTATCGGCTGGTCCGGATCGAGACCGATCCAGGGGTGGCGGGCCGCGCCGCCATCTTCGCCCTGATCTTCCCGACCGCCTACTTCCTGCACATCGGCTACACCGAGGCGCTGTTCATGGCGCTGGTCCTGGGCTCGTTCCTGGCGGCGCGCACCGATCGCTGGTGGCTGGCCGGCCTGCTCGGCGGGCTGGCGGCGCTGACCCGGGTCAACGGGCTGATCCTGGTTCCGGCCCTGGCGGCGGAGGCCGCCACGCAGTGGTTCGGCAGGCCGCCGGCGGAGCGGCGGGTGCGCCCGGAATGGCTGGCTATCGGTCTGGTGCTGGTCGGATTCGGGGTCTACCTGGGGGTCAACCAGGCGGTCTACGGCGAGCCGTTCGCGTTCCTGCGGATCCAGGACGTGCACTGGTTCAAGTCGCTCGCCCCGCCGTGGGAGGGGATCGCCGGCGTCTTCGGCTGGCTCGGCAACGAGAACCCGGAGACCCGCCTGATGATCGGCTGGATGGAGCTGCTGTTCATCGGGATCGGGCTGGTGGGCACGGTGGTTGTGGCCATGCGCTTCCGGCCGAGCTGGTTCGTGTGGATGGCCGGCAACTGGCTGCTCTTCGTGTCCACCTCGTTCGTGCTCAGCGTGCCGCGGTACGCGCTGACCCTCTTCCCGATCTACGCCGCGATGGCGGTCCTGTCACGCCGCTGGCAGGTGGCGGTGGCTTTGGGTGCGGTCTCGCTGATCGGGTACGGCTTCTTCGCGATGAAATTCGCCAACGGGGGTTGGGCGTTCTAGGCAGCACGTCCCAGGCAGCAGGCGGCCCGGGTGCTCGTCGGCAGGTCACGCGTGCTCGTCGCCAGGTCACGCGGGCGGGCGACGGGGCTCCGGAACGGTGTAATCCCCCAGAGCGTGGTGTGACCGGCGGACCGGCCGATCTGGCCCGATTCCGGTCGGTTCAATCACCCCGCGCTTCGGGCGACCGCAGAACGGCGGGTGGACGGCCCGACACCTCGGTGCGTCGGTCGTACCAATGCCGTGAGGATTAGCGCCTCGACCCAGGCCAGCGCCGGGGCAGCAGCATGGGTCGCTGGAACGGCCGGCAGCACGCGTTCAGCAGCTCGGTTGGCAACTTGACCGCGACCGCGGGGGGCTGTCGGGGCGATCAGCCGAAAGAGCGCCAGGCCGGGATCGTCCGGACGGTGTGGGCCGCGCGAAGACGGCGGCACAAGACCTGCCGGGACGGCCGCACGCCCGGGCGCGTTGCGGGCAGCGCCGGTCTGCCCGTGTTCGCTCAGGGGAAGGGGATGACCACGGGTCCCTGGGTCCAGGCGATCACGATTGTGCCGGTGACGGTGGGAGTGACGTCCAGCAAGTTCGCAGGCAGCGGGTAGGCGTCGTAGCAGTGCACCTTCAACGTGAGCACCGCAGCTGACGACAAGACGTTCGGGGCCGTGACCGCGCTGCTCCAGTTCGTGAGGTCGGTGGTGGTGTCCTTCAGGAACCAGAGACCGAGGTTGCCGACTGAGCCGGGATTGACGAACACCTGGACGGCGGCGCAGCCGACCGGAACGTCCGTGACGCTGATCGTTCCCGACACCATGGCCAGGGTGGATCCCGCAGGGAATACGGTGGTGCCGTTCACGTAGTCGCGGTTCGGCGCTGCCGCGCGCGTGAAGTTCCACCGCACCTCGGGGTGGTCGCCAAGCAGATCGGTGGAGGTGAACCCATCCAGTTTGTCGGCGTTGACGACGGGCGTCTTGCCCGCGGCCAGGGCGCCCAGCCGGTTCATGAAGGCGGCCATCTGCGCGCGGGTGACGTACGCGCTCGGGCAGTAGTTGCCGCCTCCGCAACCGCTGGTCACGCCCGCGTCGGCGATGGCGTCGATGTCGGCGTGGAACACGTTGGAGTCGGGCACGTCGGCAAATTGGTGGCTCCCCAGCGTGCCAATTGGGAACGCGGCAAGGCTGAGGGCGAGGGCGAGGATCGGCAGCAGGCGGCGAGCAGACATCGGGCACACTCCGGCAGTCGGCCCGGCATGCGGCCGGCGTCGGAGCAGGGCCAGCAGTGACGCGACCGGGATCGTGCTCATGATTGTGGGTGCGCATGTCAAGCCGTCAACCGGTCACCCCCTGCGGTGGCGATCACGACCCCGGCTCGACCTCCTGAGCGTGGTGTGACCGAACCTGCCGATCTGACCCGATTCCGGTCGGTTCAATCACCCGGCGTTTCAAACGACGGCCAGGGGACGGTGGATGGCCCGGTGCCTCGGTTCGTCGGTCGTACCAATGCCGTGGCGTTTAGCGTCGCGACCCGGGCCGGCGCGGCGGGCAACGAAATGTCCCGAAGGAACCGCGGCGACCGTTGATGTGATCTCCAGTGCACCAGCTGCCCCTTCGGGACGGGCGAAGGATGCGCCGGTGCCGCAAGGCCGGCAAGAGGGTTATCCACAACTTTCTCGGTCCAGCGACGGGTTATCCACAATCAGCGCGCGTCGGATGGGCTTGACATTGGAGTGGCTCCAAGGTTTAGGCTGCTCGGTGAGCCGGCGGAACCGGCCGCATCGAGGAGTCAGCAACCGATGGTCGACTACGCCGTGAGCCAGCAGATCAACCGATCTCCCGAGGCCGTGTTCCCCTTCCTCGAAGAGCCGATGCGCTGGGATTGGATGCGCGAGATGCGCTCCGAGCGGGCGGCCGGCGCGACGAGCGGGATCGGTGCCCGCTACCGGGTGAGCATGGAAGAGGAGGGGAAGCCGACGAGCATGGAGCTGGAGGTCACCGAGCTCGAGCCCGGGCATCGGGTGGCCTTCCGCACCGTCGCCTCGACCGGCATGCGCTGGGACGGGTCGTTCAGCGTTGAGCCTCACGAGGGCGGCACCCTGGTGCGCAGCGAGGGGCGCATCCGATTGAACGGCCTGCGCAGGCTGCTCGAGCCGTTCGCCGGCGGCGAGATCCGGCGCGGCGAGGCCGCCGAGCTGGGACGGTTGAAGGTGATGCTCGAGGCGGTCGGGAGCGAGTCTGTGAGCGAGTCGTGAGCGCCGCGCCATCTCGACCCGCGGCGGTCGAGCGGGTCTGCCTGCTCCTGGCCGACCTGTCCGGGTACACCGCCTACCTGGCCGGCGCGGAGCCGGATCACGCGCCGGCGATGGCCGGTGACCTGGTCGAGACCGTGATCCGTCAGCTTCGGCCCGCCTTCCGGCTGGCGAAGGTCGAGGGCGATGCGGCGTTCCTGGTGGCGCCGCTGGAGCGGGTGGATGGACCGATCCTGCTCGACGCGATCGAGGCCGCCGATGACGCCTTCGCTCGCCGCCTCGCCGGACTGACGGCAGCCACCACCTGCGATTGCGAATCCTGCAGGCGCGTCCCGCAACTCGACCTGAAGTTCGTGGCCCACGCCGGCAGCGTGGTCCGCCACCGGGTGGCCGGGCGCGAGGAGCTCGGCGGAACCGATGCGATCATCGTCCACCGCCTGCTCAAGGCCGATGCCCCCGCGGCCGCGGGGGTGGGCCGCTACCTGCTCTTTACCGATGCCTGCGCCGTGGCGCTCGGGCTCGATGCCTCCGCGCTGGGGGCCACGCCCGCGGTGGAGCGCTTCGACCACATCGGTGAGGTGCCCGTCCATCTGCTCGACCTGGCCAACCGCGGCCGCGAGGGCACCGCACGCTGGCAGCCGCCCCGCAGCGCGGCGCTGGCACGCGTCGAGCTGAGCGTGGCCGCCGCCCCGATGACGGTCTGGGAGGAGCTCACCTCGCCGCACCGCCGTCAGGCGTGGGAGGGCCTGCTGCGGATCGAGGAAGAGCCGGTCGGCGGACGGCGCGGGGTCGGCACCCTGAGCAGCTGCGCCGCGAACGGCTCAGCACCCTGGAGGAGATCCTCGAGTGGCGCCCCTTTGAAGCGTTCGTGCGGCGCGCCACCCTGCCGGGGATCGGGCGCCTGGCGATGCGCGCCGAGCTGCGCGGTGATGATTCGGACGCGGCCCGCACCAACCTGTCAGTGGCGTGGTACGGCACGGCCGTGACCGGGGCCGAGGCGGCAGCCCAACGCGAGCGGCTGCTGGCCCACGCGGCGTCGCTGCGCGAGGTCACGACGTGACCATCGGAGGCAGCGGTTTGCGGATCGGCGAGCTCGCTGATCGCCTGGGCGTGACGACCGACACGCTGCGGTTCTACGAACGGGCGGGCTGGCTCCCCCGCCCAACGCGCGGCGAGAACGGCTACCGCCGCTATGCCGTGTCCGACATGGAGCATCTCCGGCTGCTGATCGACCTGCGCCGAATGGACCTGCCGCTCGACGAGGCCGCCCGCCTGGCATCGTGGTGCCACGCCGGGCACTGCGCCTCGACGACCGCCAGCCTGCCCGGGCTGATCGGGGCGCGGCGGGCGGAGATCGCGCATCGGATGGAGGGGCTGCGGGCGCTGGACGACCGGCTGGCCGATCTCGAGCGCCACCTCGCGGCAGAATCCGGCTCGACCCTCCATCCGATGCGTGATCT
>Ga0209341_10003374_pt1 | contig 14942 bp, 14 predicted proteins | sample RifCSP13_2_FD_184020 | JGI IMG/M metagenome (GOLD analysis project Ga0209341, IMG submission 184020) | Soil microbial communities from Rifle, Colorado - Rifle CSP2_sed 13_2 (SPAdes) (version 2) | ecosystem: Environmental > Terrestrial > Deep subsurface > Rock core/Sediment | place: Rifle...
TGAGCGTCCCGCACCAGGCCCAATTCGAGGCTTCGATCCAGCTGCCGGAGAGCGGCGAGAGCGTCGATGTCGTAGCGGCCACGCTGGTCGCCCCACAGCCAACCCCTGGCACCTCACCCTTCGGCAGCGAGTGGCGCGGCCACGTCACGCAGCGCACGCAGGTGCCCCATGACGGCGTGTGGACCGTGGCCGAGGCAGACCTGGCCTTCACGCTCGCGCCACATACCGTGCCTTCCCCCTTCTACGTCTATGAGTTGACCGGTGGCACGATGTTCTTCTCCGTCAGCGGAGCCGATTCGGAGGGCTGTACGTTCGAACTGTCCCCAGTCGAGATTCCAATCACCCCCGAAATGGCCGAGTCCGCCCAGGGCTTCACCATCGACGCTAGCGGGACGCCACCCACTTTCAGGGGCTTTGTGCACATCGTCGGGCCCACGGTCGATGTCATGCAGACCTGTCCCGCGCCGTACGAGTACCTGACCGGCCCCTATTCGACGCGCGCGGTGGGTATCTTCATCGATGTGGGATCGGACGAGGAGCGTGCCGTGATCGGCGATCGCATCTCCGGAACGAGCCTCGACGGGTCGAGGACGTTCGATATCTCGAGAGCCGACTAGCTCTCGCGCCCAGCGGGCTCAGCCGGCGATGGCTGCGACCTCCGGCACAACAGTCTCGGGCTGTGCAGGAAGGGCGCCGGACACGTAGGCATCGATTGCCGCCGCGGCACGCTTGCCGTCGCCCATGGCCAGGATGACCGTCGCCGCGCCGCGCACGATGTCGCCGCCGGCGAACACGCCGGGCAGCGAGGTCATGCCCGCGCCGTCAACTTCGATGTAGCCCCACTGGTTGACTTTCAGTCCCGCCGCTGACGTGGTCAGGACGGGGTTGCTGCGGGTGCCGATGGCGACAACGACCATGTCAGCCTCGATCACGAATTCCGAGCCCGGCACGGGCACCGGCCGGCGCCGGCCCGACTCGTCGGGCTCGCCCAGCTCCATGCGCACGCACCGGAGTCCGGTCACCCAGCCGTCCTCGCCGATGACCTCGATTGGCGCCACCTGCAGCTCGAAGCGGATGCCTTCCTCCTTGGCGTGGTGGACCTCCTCGCGCCGCGCCGGCAGCTCGACGTCGCTGCGGCGGTAGACGATCGTTGCCTCGGCCGCCCCCAGTCGCTTCGCGGTGCGCACGGCGTCCATGGCCACGTTGCCGCCGCCGACGACCGCGACGCGCTGGCCGTGCAGCACGGGCGTGTCCGCGTCGGGACGGTACGCGCCCATGAGGTTGACGCGCGTCAGGTACTCATTGGCGGAGTAGACGCCCTTGAGGTTCTCGCCCGGGATGTCCATGAACACCGGCAGGCCCGCGCCCACGGCGATGAAGACCGCGTCGAACTGCTCGCGCAGCTCAGCCAGGGTGTACGTCTTGCCGATGATCGCGTTGGGCTCGATCTTGACGCCCATCGACTCGAGCCGAGTGATCTCGTCGTGGACGATGTCCTTGGGCAGGCGGAACTCCGGGATGCCGTAGATCAGCACTCCGCCGGCTGCGTGGAACGCCTCGAACACGGTCACCGCGTGACCGCGCTTGGCGAGCTCGCCAGCAGCGGTCAGTCCGGCCGGGCCTGAGCCGACGACAGCGACGCGCTTGCCGCTCGATGTCGGAGCCGCAGGTGCGGTTTCACGGTTGCGGTTGGCCCAGTCGGCGACGAAGCGCTCGAGATAGCCGATCGCCACCGGGTCGCCCTTCCTGCCGCGCAGGCACACCTGCTCACATTGAGTTTCCTGCGGGCAGACGCGCCCGGTGACGCACGGCAGGGCGTTGTCGTCGAGCAGCGAGTCGGCCGCGGCGCGCATGTCACCGCGCGCCAGGAAGTCGATGAAGCGCGGGATGTTGACCGCCACCGGGCAGCCGGCGATGCACACCGGGTTCTTGCACATCAGGCAGCGTTCGGCCTCGAGCATGGCCAGCTGCTCGGTCAGGCCCAGGTTTACTTCGGCGAAGTTGCGCGCCCGATCCTGCGCGTCCTGCGCGGGCATGAGCTGGCGCAGGATCGTCATTCGCTCCCTGGGCGTCACCGGCGCGCGCTCGCCCATCGGATGGACGAGGCGATCCTCGATGGGCACGACGGGCTCGCCAGCGGGGGGAGTGGCGTTCTCGCTCATCGTGCGGTTCCGGCGGGCGCTGCCCCCGCAGCGGCGTTGACCTCTGCGATCTGCGGACCGAGCTGGCAGTGGCGCTTCTCCAGCGCGGCCTTCTCGAAGTCGCGGTACGGGCTGAGCCGGTCGGCGAGCAGGGCGAAGTCGACCTCGTGGGCATTGAACTCCGGCCCGTCGACACAGGCGTAGAGCGTCTTGCCGCCGACGCTCACCCGGCAGCCGCCGCACATGCCGGTGCCGTCGATCATGATCGGGTTGAGCGACACCACGGTGGCGATGCTGGCTGGCCGGGTCATCTCGGCCACGGCCCGCATCATCGGCACTGGGCCCACCGCGTAGACCACGTCGATCGGGCCGTCAGTGATCACGTCGGCCAGGGCCTGGGTTACGAAACCCGGCCGGCCGTACGAGCCATCGTCGGTGCAGGTGATGACCTCGCCGTAGCGGCGCAGCTCATCCTCCAGGATCACCCACTCGCGCGAGCGGCCGCCGATGATGCTCGTGACGCGCGCGCCGTTGCGCGCCAGCCCCTGGGCGAGCGGCAGCATCACCGCCGTGCCTACGCCGCCACCGACGCACACCGCGCGACCGTGCTCGAGCAGCTCCGTCGCCTGGCCCAGCGGGCCGACGACGTCGCGGATGGCCTCACCAACCTCGAGCGCAACCAGGTCTTCCGTGCTCTTGCCTACGGCCTGGATGATGAGCGTGATCGTGCCCGCATCGGGGTCGGCGTCCGCGATCGTCAGCGGGATGCGCTCGGCGCCCTCAGCCGCGCGGACAATGACGAACTGGCCGGCCTGGCGAATCTGGGCGATCCGCGGCGCCTCGATGACCAGGCGCGTGACGTTGGGCGATAGCTGGGATTTCCCGATGATCGGGTGCATCTGTCCTCCAAGCGCAGCGGGACAAATGCATAGTCAGTCGGTAGGTGATTCGGCCGATACATCGGCAGGGCCTATTTGGGCGGGCCGAATGTCACTCCAAGAGGTGACGCTCGGGCTGGGCCGATGGGTCAGCTGCCGCGCCAGCGCCCTTGCCTGGATCAGGCCGTAGTGCTGGCCCCGGCACTCGCCCCGACCATCTCCGCCGGCGCGGGTGTCTTGCCCTTTGGCCAGTAGAGCTCCTTCTTGACGTGGAACTCCGGGAAGCCGGCGGCCATCAGCTGGGCCTCGACGTTGAGGATCATCTCCGGGTTGCCGCAGATGTATACGACCGTCTTCTCCGGCCGCAGCTCCAGGTCGCGGCACACGTCCATGACGACGCTTTCGACCCGGCCGATGTGGCCGCTCCAGCCGGCATTGGCCGGATCAGCCGGACGCGACACGGTGGGCACGTAGGTCACCGGATACTCACCGCTGCGTTGCCAGCCTTCGAGCAACGGTCGGTAGCCCAGGTCATGCGCATATGAGACGCCGTTGAGCATCACCACCGGCCGTGGCCGGCCTTCGATGAGCAGCGTGCGCATCATCGAGATGAACGGCGCGATGCCCGTCCCGGTGGACACGAAAAGGTGCGTCCGGTCGTCGTCGGGCTCGAGCATGAACCTGCCCTTGGGTCCGATCATGCGCATCCGGTGTCCCACCGGCAGGCGCCACAGGGCGGTGGTAAAGCGCATCACCGGCACCAGCCGGACGTAGAACTCGTAGCCGTCTGCCGCGCGCCGTGGTGAGGACGCCACGCTGTACGGCCGCTGCAGCAGCTTGCCGTCGACGAACACACCGGTCGTCATGTACTGGCCGGGCTCGAACGGGACCGGCTCGCTGTCATAGCGCACCCAGAAGCTGGCCAGCTCCGGCGTATCGTCATCGCGCCGCACCAGCGTCGCGTTGTAGGCCTCGTGCTCAGCCTCGATGACGCGCGTGTCTTGCTCGTGGTCGGTCATATGGATTGGCGGTCTCCTGGCGGCGTGAAGGTGGCGCGGCCTCAGCGGATGGTACCCGGCCGACGCCCCTCTGGCCCGGACCAGCCCGGCGCTGAGCGGCCAACGACGGGCCAGATGGCCCCTCACATGGGGACCGAATTGCGCTGCCGGTTCGGCCGGGTCGAGCCCAGAGTCAGCAAATGGTTACTGCAGTTGTAGTCAATAAGGACCCGCGGCTGGCTGCGAAGCACGCCCAGGCGCTGCGCGCTGCCGGCTACACCGTTGAGCTGTGCGGCGGCCCGCAGCAGGAGCCCTGTCCGGTAACCGGGGATCTGCCCTGTCCGCTGGTGGACCGGGCCGACGTGCTCGTGTATGACGCCTGGGTCGCCGGCGGCGCTGACGCTGGTCGGCAGCTCATTGCCGAGCTGCGCGAGACCTATCCCGACCTGCCTGTGGTGCTTACCTCGGTAGGGCAGGGCCTCGATTGGGTCGAGACGGAAGGCCCGCACCGGGTCACGCCGTTGGCCGACGATCCCTCGCCGGCCGAGCTCAAGGCGGCTGTCGAGACAGCGCTCGCAGACCAGGGAATGGCCGTCTAGAGACAGGCTGGGGGCAGTTAGCCCGCCGCCGGGGGTCGCGCCTCATCCTCGTCGTCCGTGTCGAGGTTGAGCACATGCAGGACGCGGTGCAGGAACGGCGCCAGGATCAGCCCGGCGATGACCAGGAAGAAGACGCCGCTGTAGATGGCGTACAGGCCGGCGAAGACCTTGGCGGCGTCAGTTGGCAGCGCGTCGACCGGCCCCATGCCTCCCAGGATCATCGCCGCATTCAGGAACGCGTCGACAAACCCCAGGTGCGCGAGGGTCATGTAGCCGACCACGCCCACGCCAAGCGACGCGAGCAGGAGGGCAGCGGCCAGCGCAGCGTGGCGAAGGACGCGCGCGGCGAAGGCGCGCCGTGACAGGACCGGCTCGTCGTAGCGCTCGTACATCTCACGCGGATGCTGTCACACCGCGCGTCGTCAGGCCCGGTGTTTGCGCTGCCCCCCGGCGGTAGACACGATCAGGCGGTCGTGCCTCTCTCGCGCGACAGGCGCAGGTAGCCAACGAGCATTACCAGCACGCCGATGCCAACGATGATCGCCGGCACGACCCAGCGCGAGATGTCCTGCTCGAACAGATCGAGCACCAGGCCAAAGCCGACCAGGAGCAGGATGCCGCCCGGGATGAGCGGCCAGAAGTGGTGCTCCTTTAGTCGCATCAGCCAGCTCACCAGCCAGATGCCCAGGAACCCCCCGGCGAGTCCCAGGACCGCCCCGGGGCCGTCGTCTTCCGTGCCCGGCAGGAGATCGGCCACCAGCAGGCCAGCGCCGATGCCGGTCAGGATGGCGCCGAAGATGAGTGCGGCATAGGCACGCGTGACCAGGAAGACTGCCAGCAGGCCCAGGCCGATGGCCAGCGGCACGTAGCGGTCGAAGTCAGGCAGCAGCTCGGACACCAGCGCACCGCCGCCGATGAGCACGAGCACGAAGCCGATGACCAGCGCGGTCCGCGACTGGCTGGTCGGGGTGGAGCTGGTTGGGGCAGAAGCTGCCATCGTTCGCGACTCCTTGAATTGCGATGGAAGGGCAGCGTGAGAGTGGCCGACCGGCGCGCCACCCGGAAGTGCCAACCGGACTGTTCGTGACCCACGCGTACAATCGCCCGACAACACCACAAACCGCCTGCACGGCGCGTTCCTCAAAGCCCCCTTGAGGTTCTCGATGACCCAGACGTCGCACCCTGCTGCCGCGCGCGAGCACCGCGCGACCAAGCGCTACATCTACGCCTTCGGCGGCGGCCGCGCGGAGGGCGACGCGACGATGCGCGACCTGCTCGGCGGCAAGGGCGCGGGCCTGGCCGAGATGACCAACGCCGGCCTGCCCGTGCCGCCCGGCTTCACCATCACGACAGAGGCGTGCAACGACTACTTCGCCGCGGGCGAGAAGCTGCCCGATGGTCTGTGGGACGACGTGCTCGCGGCGGTCGGCCAGGTCGAGCGCGAGACCGGCAAGGGCCTCGGCGATCCCGCCAACCCGCTCCTGGTGAGCGTCCGTTCGGGCGCCAAGTTCTCTATGCCCGGCATGATGGACACCGTCCTCAACCTGGGCCTCAACGAGCAGACGCTGCACGGCCTGATCGCTCTCACCGGCAACGAGCGCTTCGGCTGGGACGCCTACCGGCGCTTCATCCAGATGTTCGGCCGGATCGTGATGGACGTCGACGGCGCGAAGTTCGAGCACGCGCTCGACGCTGCAAAGACGGCCCACGGGGCCAAGCAGGACACCGATCTCGACGCAGGCGCCCTGCGTGACCTGGTGAGCGAGTTCCTGGCCGTGGTCCAGGCGGAGGCCGGGCGGGACTTCCCGACCGACCCGCACGAGCAGCTCGATCTGGCCATCAAGGCCGTCTTCGCATCGTGGTTCGGCAAGCGTGCCCACGACTACCGCGAGTACAACAAGATCAGCCACGACCTGGGCACCGCGGTCAACGTGGTGACCATGGTTTTCGGCAACATGGGCGACGACTCGGGCACCGGCGTCGCCTTCACGCGTGACCCGAACACCGGCGAGAAGGTGCTCTTCGGCGAGTACCTGACCAATGCCCAGGGCGAGGACGTCGTCGCCGGCATCCGCACGCCGCTCCACATCAGCGACATGCGCGACCGGATGCCGGAGATCTACCGCCAGTTCGAGGAGATCGCTGGGCGCCTGGAGCGCCACTACCGCGACATGCAGGACCTTGAGTTCACCATCGAGCGCGGCCGGCTGTACATGCTCCAGACGCGCTCCGCCAAGCGGACCGCCACCGCGGCGGTGCGCATCGCTGCCGCAATGGTCGGGGAGGGCATCATCACCGAGCGCGAGGCGCTCGCCCGCATCGAGCCGGCGCACGTCGACCAGCTGTTGCGCGACCAGTTCGACCCGGTCGCGAAGTCGAGCGCCAGGAAGATCACCGCCGGGCTCAACGCGTCACCGGGCGCCGCCGTGGGCATGGCCGTCTTCGACGCCGACCGCGCGGCTGAGCGAGCCGCCAAGGGCGACAAGGTCATCCTGGTGCGCATCGAGACTTCGCCGGACGACTTCCACGGCATGGCCGCGGCACAGGGCGTGCTCACCGCCCGCGGCGGCGCGACCTCGCACGCCGCCGTGGTGGCGCGCCAGATCGGCAAGCCGTGCGTCGCCGGCTGCGCCGCGCTGGTGATCGACTACGCGACGAAGAGCGCCCGCGTCAACGGACTCGGCTTCTCTGAGGGGGAGTGGATCTCGCTCGACGGCACCACCGGCGAGGTGTTCGTCGGCGCGCTGCCCACCACGGCGGCGCGCTTCGAGGACCAGGCCGAGCTGCAGCAGGTGCTCACGTGGGCCGACAAGGTGCGCCGGCTCCAGGTCTGGACCAACGCCGACAAGCCGGAGGAGGCGGCCCAGGCGCGACGCTACGGCGCGCAGGGCATTGGCCTGTGCCGGACAGAGCACATGTTCCGCGAGGGGGAGCGCCTGGACATCGTGCGCGACGCGATCCTGGTCGCCTTCCAGGCCACGCGGGCGAAGGAGAAGACGGCTGCCACAGGGACCCTGTCAGACGACGACGCGGCCGCGGTGGCGCGCTTCGACGCGGCGATCGGCAAGCTGGAGAAGCTCCAGGAAGGCGACTTCTACGGCATCTTCGAAGCGATGGACGGCCTGCCCGTCGTGATCCGGCTGATCGACCCGCCGCTGCACGAGTTCCTGCCCAACCACTCAGAGGTGCTGGTCGAGGTCACGCGCATGGAGGCGACGGGCGTCCCCGCCAGCGATCCGAAGTACGTCGCCGCGCGCGAGGTGCTGCGCGCGGTCGAGGCGCTCAAGGAGCAGAACCCGATGCTCGGCCTGCGCGGCATCCGCCTGGGGCTGATGATCCCCGATCTCATCAAGATGCAGACCCGGGCCATCCTGAACGCGGCCATCCGGCGGGTGAACGACGGCGGCCATCCGCACGCGGAGATCATGATCCCGCTCGTGGGCCACGTGAACGAGCTGGCCGAGACGCGCAGGATCCTTGACGCAGAAGCCGCCAAGGTCCAGGAGGCCGCCGGGACGACGGTCGACTTCATGTTCGGCACGATGATCGAGATCCCGCGCGGCGCGCTCACGGCCGACCAGATCGCCCAGCATGCCGAGTTCTTCAGCTTCGGCACGAACGACCTGACGCAGATGGCCTTCGGCTACTCGCGCGACGATGCGGAGGGCGGCTTCCTGCTCAACTACGTCGAGCGCGGCATCCTGCCGGCGAATCCGTTCCAGACGCTCGACACGGTCGGCGTGGGCCAGCTCGTGCGCATCGCCGTCGAGAAGGGCCGCGCCGCGCGGCCGACCTTGAAGATCGGCATCTGCGGCGAGCACGGCGGCGACCCGGCGTCGATCGCCTTCTTCGACGAGCTCGGCCTCGACTACGTCTCGTGCTCGCCCTTCCGCGTCCCGGTGGCGCGCCTCGCCGCGGCCCAGGCCGCGCTTTCAGGCGCCGCCGAGCGCGACAAGTAGCGGAAGGACCCGCGCCCAGGCTCTACTTGTCAGATGCAGCCAGGACAGGCGCTGGGGGCCCGATGGGGCCGGAATTGGCCGATTCCCGCGACACCCGCAGGACTGGGTAGGCAGCTGACAGCCGTGGCGTGAGACCGTGCAGACCAGTCCTGCATCTGGCGTGATGCCCGGCAGAAACGATTGAGCCCCGGCCTTTCGGTCGGGGCTCTTCTCGTTTCAGTGACTCGGCAGAGTCGCTGCTGCGCTCCTAGGCGCGGCGGCGGCTGAAGCAGTCGTCGCAGTAGACGGGCTTGCCGCTCGTGGGCCGGAACGGCACCATCGCCGTCTTGCCGCAGTTCGAGCAGGTTGCCTCGAACATCTCGCGCGGTCGGCGCTCGCGGAAACCGCCGCCACCACCGGCGCTGTACCCGCCACCACCACCGCCCATCGAGTCACCCGAGCCCATCGAGGCCTTGCGGGCGGCGCGACACGAGCGGCAGCGGCGCGGGTCGGAGAAGCCGCGCTCCTGGTAGAACTGCTGCTCGCTGGCAGTGAAAACAAACTCCTGGCCGCAATCGGCACAGGTGAGCGTCCGGTCGACGTTCATAAAGAAGAACACTCCTTCTCGAGCCGGACTTCGCGACTTTTTCTCGCGAAGCACCGTGAGAGGAGTGTCGTGGCGACCGGCGAATATGGCACCCGTAGCGACGGGCTTCTGCGCTCAATCGTACCCGACCGAGCATGGGCAGTGTGGCGGCTGTACTGCCCACGGTCAAGAGTCCTGACCGCGGCGCACCGCACGCAACCTACACTCGGCTCCAGATGACCCGCACGGCCCCCCTGTGACCGACCAGCCCAGCCTGCGCGAGGTCGTCGCGCTGGGCGAACTCGACGCGGGCCTAGCGGCGCTGCTGTGGCTGCTGGCCGAGCACGGCCTTCCGCTTACGGTCGCCTCACCAGATCGGGGCGCGGCGGAACGGACGCGCGGCGCCATCGTTGCCGCGGCCGGCACCGGCCGCGCGGCGCGCCTTGCGCCAGCCGGCGGCGTCGTGCTGGCCGATTCGCTCGAGGGGGTGCTGCGCCTGCTCGGCGGCGACAGCGCGCTCAACGACGCCACGCGCGATCTGGGCCTGGTGGTGATCCACGGCGGCCACCGCGTACGCAGCGCGCACTACGTCCGGCCGGTCGAGCGTGACGGCGCCGGCCACCTCCAGCGCCGTCCACCGGCGGTGCTGGGCGACTGGAACGAGAGCGCCGGCCGCTATGACGATTTCTCGTGGGCGGTGACCGATGAGCTGGCCACGCGCACCGGGATGAGCCGGGCCGATCTGGAAGATGAGCTCGACCGCCGGCGCCTTCAGCTTGCCGAGGTCGGCCGCGCCTGACTCAGCCGCCGGCGACGGCCGGGATGACGTGCACCACTGATACGTCATTCAGCGGCGCGGCCAGGTCGCGCTCACGTTCGCCATCGACAAACACGTTGATGTGCTCTCGCAAGCGCGGCCCGGGCTCGACCAGACGGTCGCGCATGCCCGGCCAGCGGCTGTCGAGGTCGTTCACCAGCGCACCCAAGCTGGTCGACGGCAGGTGTAGGTGCCGCGGCGGCGGGTCGAGGAAGAGCGTCACCAGGGAGCGCGGCAGGTGCACGGTGGCCATCAGGCGGGCACCTAGGCGTCGACTACGGCAGCCTCGACCGACCAGATCGAGGGCAGGTAGTCGGCCAGTAGCGTCCAGTTCTCGCCCTCGTCGGCGCTGCCGAAGACCTGCCCGGTGCTGGTGCCGAAGTAGACGCCAGGCTGGTCGAGAGCGTCGATCGCCATCGCCTCGCGCAGCACGGTCACGTAGGCATTCTCCTGCGGTAGCCCTGCGTGCAGGCGCTGCCACGAGTCGCCGCGGTTGTTGCTGCGCCACACGGCCGCGTGGCCGTCGACCATGTGCCGCCCGTCAGCCGGCCCGCTGTGCGGGATGACGTAGATCGTCTTGGGATCGTGCGGGTGGATGACCATCGGAAAGCCGAACTCGGATGGCAGGCCGGGGGACAGGTCAGTCCACTGGCGGCCGCCGTCGTCGGAGCGATAGACGCCGCAGTGGTTCTGCTGGTAGAGCCATTCGGGCTTGTCGGGGTGGAGTCGGAGCTTGTGCACGCATTGGCCGAATTCGGGCGCCGGCCCGGGGTAGAAGTCGGCACGCACGCCCTTGTTGCGCGTCTCCCAGGTCACCCCGCCATCGGTTGTCTCGAACGTGCCGACGGCGGAGGCGGCCACCCACAGCCGGTCGTGATCGGTGGGATGGGTGACGATGGAATGGAGGCACAGCCCGCCGTTGCCGGGCTGCCAGTCGGGCCGCGACGGGTGCTCGCGCAGGCCGGCCACGTGGCTCCACGTCTCGCCGCCGTCATCGCTCCGGAACAGGCCAGCCGGCTCGACGCCGGCAAAGAGTGTGCCGTTGGAAGCGGCCAGCTTCCAGATGGTGGTGATCTTCTCCTCGTCATCGCCGTAGCTCAGGCCGGCGCTGGACTGGCTCCAAGTCTCGCCGTTGTCAGCACTGCGCCAGACAGACGGCCCGTACCAGTTGTTGCCGCCGCCTGCGTAGAGCGTCCCATCAGCGGTGCGAATGAAATCGTGCGTCGGCCAGTTCTGGCAGAACGGGCCGCGCAGCCGCCAGTCGCGCCGCGCCTCGTCGCTCTCGAGGATGAACGCGCCCTTCTTGGTGCCGACGAGTACTTCAACACGCTTTTTCACCGCGCCACTTTAGCGGAGGCGGTCAGCGCAGCGTGCTCCCGATAAGGATGCCGTTCGCCCAATAGGCGCCACTTGGTCCATCGGGCAGGATGTCGAACGTTCGGCCACCGACATAGGGCGCGAGCTGGGCACTCGCGACAACCGAGCCGTCGATCAGGTCACCCGCTCGAAGCTGGCCCACCTTCCGTCCGTCGGAAGTCGGGTGACCCGGAGAGATCCATGCCTCGCGCCCGTCGGCGAGCACGAGGTGGACGACCTCGTGAGTGACCGGGACCAGCGCAGACCCGACCCGGACGAGCGGCTGGGCGACGCGCTGGCCGGCGGCATCAAGTGTCCACACCAGATCCCCCACATGGAGCGTCTCGACGGCGACCTCGCCATTGGGCGTGTCGATCATGCTGCCTCTCGCGAGGCAGATCGGGCAGGCCGTCAGGTTCGATGGCTCCTGCAGCGCGAGCTCGATCGTGCCCAGAGCGTCGATCGTGCCGGTGCTGTGGATGCCCTGGCCGAGGCCGGGGTTCGTCTCTGTGATCAAGTCGAAGGCGTACCCGCCCAGGATCGTCTCGAGCCGAACGGCGTTGAGCAGCTTCCAGTCGCGGTATACGGCCAGGCGCTCCGCTGCGCTGCGATCCGCCGCGGCGACGGCGCCGTCGAGACCCAGGTGGGCCACGATGGCGTCGTAGGTTGCCGTGTCGGCGATGATCTCCGCCCAGTGCTCATCAGCCGAGACCTGCTCGTCCTGGCGCTGGATCGGGTAGAAGTCGGGATCGCACCACGAGATGGGCGAGAACTGGGCGAGCAACGCAAAGCGGAGCTCGGCCGGTGACAGCGCGCCAATCGGCGATGGCGAGGGGCTGGGCGCCGGGGTTGGCGTGGGGCTGGGCCCAGGCGACCCGGACGGCGCCGGCGTGCCGGAACAGGCGACTGCGAGCGCCAGGAGCGTTCCGAGCAGGGTGACCAACGGCAGACGATGCAGAGCCATAGGCCTCATGACGCGCCCGTTAATTCTTGGTTCCCCTTACGATCTCGACACTACATCGAAAGGGAGTCGTTTCTGATGGCATTCCCCACGCCGGCCGGATCGGTCAGCGAGCTCATGTCCGCGCTGGCCGGCAGCGCCCATGTCACCGACGGCCGGCTGGTCATCGACGACGAGGCGCGCCTGCGCGGCGAGGGCATTCGCGCCGCGGCCTGGTCAGCCACGTTCTCGACCGACGCGGCCGTAGTCGAGGCCGCGCGCTGGCTCATCTGGGAAGCGTCGCAGCTGCTCGGCGCTCCCTCGGCCAGCATCCACGAGCTGTACATGGCCCGCGGCCGGGGAGAGGTGCACGGCTTCACCGTGCCCGCTGTCAACCTGCGCACGCAGGTCTTCGACATGGCCCTCACGATGTGCCGCGCGGCGGACGAGCTCGACGCAGGAACGATCGTCTTCGAGCTGGCGCGGAGCGAGCAGGAGTACACGTATCAGCGGCCGGGCGAGTACATCACCAGCGTCCTGGCCGGCTGCCTTGCCGCCGGCTGGCACGGCCCGGTCTTCGTCCAGGGCGACCACTACCAGTTCAACGCGGCCAAGTACAAGGCTGACCCCGAGGCCACGGCTGAGGGCATCCGCAAGCTCACCCGCGAGGCGATCGCGGTCGGCTACGGCAACATCGATATCGACTCCTCCACGCTGGTCGACCTGAGCCAGCCGAACGTCGATCTCGAGCAGCGGACCAACTACGAGCGCGCGGCGGAGATCAGCGCCTTGATCCGCGAGAACGAGCCGGAAGGAATGACGGTCAGCATCGGCGGCGAGATCGGCGAGGTCGGCAAGCAGAACTCGACTGAGGCGGAGCTGCGCGCGTACCTCGACGGATATCTGGCGGAGCTGCGCCACAGATCCGGCGATGGGGCCGTGGGGTTGTCCAAGGTGAGCGTCCAGACCGGGACCAGCCACGGCGGCGTGCCGCTCCCCGGTGGCGGCGTCGCGACCGTCAAGCTGGACTTCGGGACGCTCGAGCGCCTATCCGTGGTGGCGCGGTCCTACGGCCTGGCAGGCGCGGTCCAGCACGGCGCGTCGACCCTGCCCGACGAGCTGTTCCACCAGTTCCCCAAGGTAGAGACCGCAGAGATCCACCTCGCGACCGGCTTCCAGAACGCGCTCTACGAGCACCCCGCGTTCCCGCGCGACCTGCTGGCGGAGATCGAGGCCTGGTGCAGCGCCAACTGCGCCGACGAGCGCAAGCCCGACGAGGCGGCCGACGTCTTCCTGTACAAGACGCGCAAGAAGGCGCTCGGCCCATACAAGCGCCAGCTGTGGGAGCTGCCGACCAAGGACGAGATCCTGGCCGACCAGCAGGCGAAGCTGCGCTTCCTGTACGAGCAGCTCGGCATTGCCGGCTCCAGGGAGATGGTGGCGCGCTACATCAAGCCTGTGCGCCGCTCGCGACCAGCCCCGGCCGTGCTGACAGAGGCCGCCGCCTCTGCTCCGGTGAGCCGCTGATGGCTCTCTCTGAGTCGGCGGTCATGGATGCCCTGCGTACCGTCCAGGAGCCGGAGCTGGGGCGCGACATCGTGACACTAAACATGGTCAAGGAACTCGAGGTGAATGACTCGAGCGTGGCGCTCAAGATCGAGCTGACCACGCCAGCGTGCCCGCTCAAGGACGAGATCGAGCGCAACGTCCACGCCGTGCTGGGCGATCTGGGCGCCAAGGAAGTGACCGTCACCTGGGGAGCGATGGTCCGCCGCGCGCAGCCCGTTCAAGCGCAGCAGCTGCTGCCCGGCGTCAAGAACATCATCGCTGTCGCCTCGGGTAAGGGCGGCGTGGGCAAGAGCACCGTGTCGGCCAATCTTGCCGTGGCCCTGGCCATGGAGGGAGCGTCAGTCGGCCTGCTCGATGCCGACATCACCGGGCCGAACATCCCGCTCATGCTGGGTATCGAGGGTGCCCCGGCGGCGAGCGCTGAGGGCAAGATCACGCCCCTCGAGCGCTATGGCGTCAAGGTGATCTCGATCCAATTCTTCGTGCCGGAGGGCCAGCCCATCGTGTGGCGCGGTCCGCTCGTTGGCGGCGCCATCCAGCAGTTCCTGCGCGACGTCGACTGGGGCGAGCTCGACTATCTGGTGATCGACCTGCCGCCGGGAACGTCCGATGCTCAGCTCACGCTCGCCCAGGCCGTCCCGATCTCCGGCGCGCTGCTGGTCACGACGCCCCAGGACGTCGCCCTGGCCGACGTGGCCAAGGCACTGGCGATGTTCCGACGGATGAGCGTGCCGGTAATGGGAATCGTCGAGAACATGAGCAACTTCATCTGTCCGCATTGCGGCGAGGCGACGGAGATCTTCGGCCGCGGCGGGGGGGAGCGCTTCGCGCAGCGCAACGAATTGGAGTACTTCGGCGGCGTGCCGATCGACGTCAAGGTCCGCCAGGGCGGTGATGCAGGCGTGCCCGCGGTGGCCCAACGCGAGCCCGGCCCGGCGGCCGAGGTTCTGCGGGCGCTGGCGCGCACCGTCGCGGCGCGGATGAGCGTCCGCGCCGCTCAGCAGGCGCCGGCGATCACGATCAGCTAGCCGGCTGGCGGCCCCGCCGCGGTCTGCGCCGGATTTTCGCCGACCTCTACGAGTGGCTCCGCGAGCATCGGTACATGCTGTGCAACCACCAG
>Ga0209341_10003375_pt1 | contig 14941 bp, 11 predicted proteins | sample RifCSP13_2_FD_184020 | JGI IMG/M metagenome (GOLD analysis project Ga0209341, IMG submission 184020) | Soil microbial communities from Rifle, Colorado - Rifle CSP2_sed 13_2 (SPAdes) (version 2) | ecosystem: Environmental > Terrestrial > Deep subsurface > Rock core/Sediment | place: Rifle...
GGGCGGGCAGCCGATGCGGCACGGTCGGCCGGAACCGCGACAGCAGCGCGCACGGCGGTCGCCGCCGGGGCGTGAGGGTCCTCGTCGCCGAGCCACTCGGACAGGCCGGGCTGGACCGGCTCTCTCGCGAGCACCAGGTCGATGTCCGTCTCAACCTGGCGCGCGCCGATTTCCTGGCCGCGCTGCCGGACTACGACGCGCTCATCGTGCGCAGCCAGGTCCAGGTGGACGGCGCGGCCATTGCCGCCGCGGCACGGCTGAAGGTCGTCGGCCGGGCCGGGGTGGGCGTCGACAACATCGAGCTCGGCGCAGCGACGGCCGCGGGGATCGCCGTGGTCAACGCGCCGACGGCCAACACCATCGCCGCGGCCGAGCACACGCTGGCGCTCATCCTCGCCCTGGCGCGCCACGTCGCCGCGGCCGATGCATCCGTACGCCGGGCCGAGTGGCGCCGCGCCGACTTCATGGGGGCGGAGATCATGGGCCGGACGCTCGGGATCGTCGGCCTGGGCCGCGTCGGGCTCGCCGTGGCCGATCGCGCCCGCGCGTTCGAGATGACGCTGCTGGGGAGCGACCCGTTAGTCAGCGCTGATGCCGCCGCCGCACGCGGCGTGCGCCTGGTCGAGCTCGACGAGTTGCTGCCCGCAGCTGACGTGGTCACGCTGCACCTGCCGCTCGCGGCTGCGACGCGCGGCCTGTTCGACGCCGAGCGCCTGGCCCGCATGAAGCCCGGCGCGCTGCTGGTCAATGTGGCCCGCGGCGGCATCATCGACGAGGCCGCGCTGGCGAAGGCGCTGGCGAGCGGCCGCCTGGGCGGCGCCGCGATCGACGTCTTCGAGCACGAGCCGGTGCGCGACTCACCCCTGTTGAGCGCCCCGAACACGGTGCTGACGCCGCACCTGGGGGCGTCGACGGCCGAGGCGCAGGCCAAGGCGTCGCTGGAAGTCGTCGAGGGCGTGCTCGACGTCCTCGCCGGTCGGCCGGCGACCTACCAGGTCAACCGGTTGGGCTGACGCTTCAGCGGCGGTCGGTCGAGATGCGCGGCGCGCCTGAGCGCGGTCCGCGCCCCAACCGCGGACGACGGAAGATCAACCGCAACAGGCCCATGCGGGCGTGGCGGTACGCGGTCGCGATGCGCATCAGCAGGAGCGAGCCAGCCTGTCGGCGGCCGTACACCGCCTCCACCTTGGCCGTGGCGAGCAACTCCAGGTCGGGCCGCGCGACCGGCACAAGCTCGCCCAGCCGGGCAGCGTACTCGTAGGTCGTCTGGGCCGGTCGCGGCCCGTAGCCAAGGCGCGTCGCCAGCCGGGCGATGCCGCTGTACGCCAGCTCGGGTTGCGTTGAAGGTATGCGGCGCAGGGCTGCCCACGCCGCCAGGGCAACGGCGAGCACGACGACGCTGCTCGCGAGCAGCAACCACAGCGCGCCTGAATTTGGCGGCCCGCTCGAGGGGATGACCGGCGGGGCGCCGCCGCTGTGCCTGTCCTCACAGGCGAGTGGGTGGAAGAAGCACTCGGTCTCCTCGTCGATCGCAGGCGGCACGGGTTGGTCCGGGTTCGCCGACGGCGCCGGACCTCCGGTGGGCAGCCGGGTGGGCGCCTGGCCATTCTCGGCGTTGCCGGGTGTCGGGTCGAACTCCACCCAGCCATAGCTCGGGAAGTACGCCTCCACCCAGGCATGTGCCGCGCCGCGATCGACGCGCCACGTGCCGTCCTCCTGCTCCTGGCCAGGCAGGTAGCCGAGGACGTAACGCGCCGGGACATGGAGCGCGCGGAGCATCATCACCATCGCCGTCGCGAAGTACTCGCAGTAACCCTTGCGGATACTCAGGAAACAGTCGATCGGCCTCTCGCCGGCACATTCGCCGCGCAGGTCAGTCTTGTACTCAAACCCGCCCTCGGAGAAGAGGTAATCCTGTACCGCCAGTGCGACGTGGTAGGGATCGCGTTCACTGGGCGGGAGCGAATCGCGGATCGACTCCGCCGTGGAATAGATGACGTCGCCAAGGGCTCCGGGACGGATGTCGAGGTACGGCCTGATCCAGTCGGGATAGTCGGTGCCGGCGGCGGCCAGCTGCGTCGCCGTCAGAGCGCCGCTTCCGCTGGTGGATCGGACCAGCGAGTCAACTGTGTACGGCACGCCAGACTTGATGCCATAGCTCAGTTTGCCCAACACGAACGCGCCATTCGCGCCATGCGTCGTCAACTCCACCGCCTGGTCGAGGACAAGCGGCACCGCCGGGGCGACGAACACGTCGCCGCCGTAGTCGGTGGGGAGCACCTCAACGCTGACCTCGTGCCAGCCCGTGGAAGCCGTCACGGCCTCCGGCGTCTGGAGCAGGAGGTCTTCGCCAGCGGCAATGACCTGAACCTGGCGTTCGAGCTGCTGCCAGGTCCGGCCGTCAAACGAGTCGTAGGTGGCCCCACGCCAGCGTCGCCCGATGCCGTCGCTGACTCTGGCCGTGAAGACCTCCTCGGACGACGACTGCCAGAAGTCGTGGATGGTCTGGCTGGGTGTGAACAGCACGTTCGGTCCACGTGCCGCCCCGGTCACTCCGCCCAGCCAACGGTTGATCGCGTAGCCGAACTCCAGGATGTCGTCGTCCCAGTCCGTCCAGGCGCGCGCCAATGGTGCCGAGCTGGCGTTGGTGGCGAGCATCGAGGAGGCAACGATGGCGACGGCCACGAAGACGGCGCCGCTGCGCATGAACGAGGCCGATATGTCGGCCACATCGCGCATGCCGCGGATGCGCATCTTGAGCGCCTGCTCGCGCACGTTAAGTCGCACTGCCAGCATGAGCGCCGCGGCGGCGAAGACGAGGACGTGCAGGTACTGCTCGCGAACGGTCAGCGACACGTTCAGCAGCACGATTGCGCCGGACAGCACGATCGCCGGCAGCGGGCGGCCTCGGCGGAAGACGGCCACCGCGCAGAAGTGGCCGGCCGCCCAGATCAGCGCGCCCAGCACGAGCAGGAAGACCGACGTCTCAGTGGAGCGCACGCCGAGCACGAAGATGTCCTCCACGAAGGTTGACACCGACACGTTCAGGTCATGCAGCCGGCCCTCGATCGCTGGCGCCTGCGAGATTGAGTTGGCAACGAGGTAGGGCAGCGCCAGCCCGCCGATGAGCGAAGCGATGAGATGGATCCGGAAGATGCTCAGGGCTGTCCTGGACAAGACCAGCCCGAGCAGGGTGCTGGCCAGGGCCGCGAGGGGCAGGAATCCGGTCTGCGAGGAGTGCGTGCCAACCGAGTAGCCGGCCCAGCGGGCGTCATCGATCGCGATCGCACCGACAACGAGCATGACCAGCAGCGATAGGACGGTCAGCCAGCCCTCGCGCGGGGTGATCGGCAGGTCGGGCAGCTCGTACTCTTCGACGGGCTCATCGAGCCGACTGCCGGGCCCGGCGGATCGGGTCATCCGGATCGTGCTCATCGCGAATGCACCAGCACCGGGCGCGGGCCGCGAGATACGAGCTGCGTCCCTATCGCCTTGCCGGGCACCATCGTGTGCCAGCTGAGATCGTGCTCGGCCAGCGCGTGATGCAGCGCTCGGGCCGCCTGTGGGTCCTCTGCCTGCGCGCTGCGAGCTTCGTCTTCGAGCGACGCCGCCTGGTCGTCTGGCGGGCTGAAGGCAGCGAACGCGGGCGCATCCAGCACGACGATCGCAGTTTCCACGCCGCGCGTGCGCAGGCCGGCCAGCGGGCGCACCCAGTGGGCATCGAGGGACGGCGTGATGATTACCGCGGTCATGCCCCGTCGCAGCCGGGCGACGTTCTCGACGAGCACCACGTGGAGCGGCCGGACGCCGTCAGCCATCACCGCGGCGAGAGTCTGCATGATCTTCAGGTACTGGCGCGGGCCACGGTCTGCGGGCACCGCAGCAATGTGGTCACCTGATGCGGTCAGGGCCACCTTGCGATTCTCGGCCAGCGCCCGGGCGGCGATGGAAGCCGCCAGGCGGACGCCGTATTCGAGCGTCGATTCGTCGCCTGTCCCGGCGTGCACGGCGCCGAACAGGTCGAGGAAGATCCACACGTCGGCGGTCTGCTCGAGCTCGAATTCCTTGACCAGCAGCTCGCCCTGCCGCGCGCTCGTCTTCCAGTGGATCCGGTTGTAGGCGTCGCCCGGCACATACGGACGGATGCTCGTGGCCGATGGCGTCGTATGCGGTGTGCGCACCCGCTCGGCGTGGCTACCCTCGACGAATGCCGGCGGCAGGCGCCAGCCGGGGAGCGCCTCAACGCGCGGGTAGACGATGACGGTCGAGTAGTTGCCCACCGCGGCGGTCGACTCGAACAGGCCCAGCGGATCACCGGTGCGCAGCGCGAGCGGATCGACGCGGTAATGGCCGCGCCGCGTGAGCGTGACGTAGGCCGACCACGAGCGCTCGCCGCGCGGCCCGATGGCGATTGCCTGGCCGGGCAATGCGACCGGCAGCGTGGTCGGGTTGTGCACCACCAGCCAGGGCTTGGGCAGGCGGCTGGTGTTGCGCACGGTGTAGTTGGCGCGGAGGGTGTCGCCCGTCTGGGCGTGCAGCCGATCGAGCACGTAGCCAGCCTCGAGGTCGCTCAGGCCGAAGCGCGTCACGAGGTACGAGCCGCCGACGACGATCATGCCCAGGTAGACGAGCAAGAACAGGAACGGGGCGCCGGTCGATAGGGCAGCGATGATCAGCACCAACGCGGCGACGAGGATCTGGACCCGGCGCACCATCGCCGACTTCCCTAGGCCGGTCGGGCCTGTGGTCGGTCGGAGCGCGCGCCCCGGATCTCCACGGGCACGCTGTCAAGCAACTCGCGGATGATCAGCGTCGAGTCGACGTCGCGCACCGTGGCCGCCGTCTTGACGATCGTCCGGTGAGCCAGTGCCGGCACGGCCAGCGCTTTCACGTCGTCGGGAATGACGTAGTCGCGGCCCGCCAGGGCGGCGTAAGCCTGGCCGGCGCGGTACAGCGCCAGCGAGCCACGCGGCGAGGCGCCGAGGTAGATGTCGGGATGGTTGCGCGTCGCGGTGACGAGGCGAACGATGTACTCGCTCACCTGCCGATCGACATAGATCTCGCGCACGTCCTCCTGCATCGCGCGCAGCTCGTCGGCACTGACGACCTCATCGAGGTCGTCGATCGGGCGGTGGCTCTTGTGCTCGTCGAGGATGCGCACCTCCTCGGTCGGATTCGGGTAGCCCAGCTGGATGCGCAGCATGAAGCGGTCGAGCTGTGCCTCGGGCAGGGCGAACGTGCCCTCGTACTCGATTGGGTTCTGAGTGGCAATGACCAGGAACGGCTCGGGCATCATGTGGGTCACGCCGTCGATAGTTGCCTGGCGCTCCTCCATGCACTCGAGCAGTGACGACTGGGTCTTGGGCGTCGCCCGATTGATCTCGTCGGCGAGCACGATCTGGGCCATGATCGGGCCCGGCCGGAACTCGAACTCCTGCGTCTTCTGGTTGTAGATCGACAGGCCGGTGACGTCCGACGGCAGCAGGTCCGGCGTGAACTGGATGCGCCGGAAGCTGCAGCCCAGACTCTTCGAGATGGCCTTGGCGAGCGACGTCTTGCCGGTGCCGGGAACGTCCTCGATCAGGAGGTGCCCCTGGCACAGCAGCGCCACGAGCGCAAGGCGCACCTCGGCGTGCTTGCCGACGATGACCCGTTCGACGTTGGTGATGACCTTGTCAGTCGACTCATCGATGGTCATTGGCTAGGCCCCTCCTGCCTGGTCCGACGTGTGCAGCTTGCCCTCTGCCGTCTGGGCTCGGTCACGAAAGGCGTCGAGAGATAGTACGCCGAGCACGCTCCGGTGGTTCCCAACGCTATCGTTGGACGCCCAGGTAGGCGCTCATGAGACGCCCCGCCATGGGCACGGCCCGCTGGGAGCCCAGGCCGCCGCCCTCGACGATGACCGCGACCGCGATGCGCGGCGCGTCCGCTGGTGCGAAGCCAATGAACCACGAGTGTGGCGCGGCGTCGCCACCCAGCTCGGCCGTGCCGCTCTTGCCCGCCGTGGGCACGCCGGGCACCTTGGCCGCGCGGGCGAATGCGTACTGCCCCTCCACCGCCTGCTGCATCGCGTCGCTGATGATCTGCGAGGTCTCGAACGAGCACACCTGCGTCCACGCCTGCGGCTCCAGCGGGGTGACGCTGCCGTCGCTCGAGGTCAGGGTGTCGACCAGGGTGGGCCGCATCAGCACGCCGTTGTTGGCGATCGTCGCCGCGACGAGCACCATCTGGAGCGGCGTGACCAGCACCTCCGCCTGGCCGTAGGCCGCGTTGGCCAGCTCGACCCGATCACGGAAGCCGTCGAGTGGGCCGCCGCCGCCCGTGACCTGGCTGGGCGAGCTGGGCAGGTCGAAGGGGATGCGCGCGCCAAAGCCGAGCCGCTCGGCCCACGCCTCGAGGTTCGATGGGCCTGTATCGAGCCCGGCATGGGCGAACCAGATGTTGGACGACACCTCGGTCGCCTCGTAGAAGTCGAGCGGGTGGTCGGTCTGGACGTTGCGCGCAAAGTCATGGATCCGGAAGCCGTCGACCAGGAAGCCCGTCTCGTATTCAGCCGGTTGATCTTCATAGGTCGTCTGCGCCGAGATGCTGCCTGAGTCGAGGCCGGCGATCGCGGTCACCATCTTGAACACCGATCCGGGCACGTACAGGCCCTGGGTGGCGCGGTCGAGCAGTGGCGAGTCGTCGCGCGCCTGGAGCGACGCCATGTAGCGCCGACCGCCGTCAGGATCGACCACGCGGTTGGGGTTGTAGGTCGGGCTGCTGACGAGAGCGAGGATGCGCCCGCTCGTCGGCTCGAGCGCGACTATTGCGCCCTTCTGCTCGCCCAGCAGGTCGGCCGCCACGCGCTGCAGCTCGATGTCGAGCGAGAGGTGCAGGTCGGCCGGGTCGTAAGGCTGACCTCGGAACTTGCGCAGCAGCTCGTCGCCCGGTCGGAGGGAGAGCAGCCCGGTCAACTGCGCGTCGTATGTGCGTTCCAGGGCGGCCGTGCCGAAGATCGGGCTGCTGTAGCCGATGACCGGGGCCGCTATCGAATAGCTGTATTGGCGCAGCCGCTCGCCATCCGGGCCGCGCACGTTGCTCGCCAGGACGATGCCGTTGATGTCGTAGATCGTGCCGCGCGGCGCCGCGCGGGCCGCGGCCAGGCTGAGCGGGTTGAGCGGGTCGGCGGTGAGGGCCTGGGCCTGCACGACCTGCCAATAGGCGAGGCCGCCGGCGAGCGCCGCGTAGGCCACAGCCAGTGCGAGCGAGAGCGACAGCAGGCTGCGGGCAACCCGGGGTGGCCCGCTCTGGGTGCCACCGGGGAGCGACGGCACTGCGCCGCGCGTCCGGAGGCGCGGTCGCAGGTGGAGGCGCAGCTGCTGCAGCGCGAGGCGGCCGCCGCGGGGCGGCGGCGTTCCGCCCGAACCGCTCACGAGAGCGCCTCCTCCACCCGACCGCCCACCTGGCGCGCGCGCTGGGCGGCGCGCTGGATCACGTTCGCCCGCGCGCCCGGCGGCGGCGCCTCGACGGCTCGGTCGCTCAGCGCCAGGAGCAGGCCGACGACGGCGCCGTTGACCAGCAGCGATGAGCCGCCGTAGGAGATGAACGGCAGCGTCACGCCTGTCAGCGGCAGCACGCGCAGGTTGCCGCCAGCGATGATGGCGGCCTGGACGACGATGACCAGCGTCAGGCCGGTGGCGAGCAGCGCGCGGAAGTCATCGGCCGCGGTCGCCGCGATGCGGAACCCGCGCTGGGCGATGACCAGGTACAGCCCGAGCAACGCCAATGCGCCGAGCATGCCCAGCTCCTCGGCCAGGGCCGCGAAGACGAAGTCGGTGTGGATCGCCGGTATCGAGGGCACGTCACCGACCGACGGCAGGCCCGCGCCGAGCCCGGTTCCGAGGATGCCGCCGCGGCCATAGGCATACAGCGCGCGGATGACCTGGTAGCCGGCGCCCTGCGGATCGGCGAAGGGATCGATCCAGATGTTGATCCGGTCCTGGACGTGGGTGAACAGCACGTACAGGACGGCCCCCCCGGCGAGGAAGAGCAGCACGCCCAGCACGACGTACGAGATCCGCCGCGTGGCGACGTAGAGCAGCGCCAGGAAGACCAGGAAGTAGAGCAGCGCCGCGCCCAGGTCGCGCTGGACGATGACGATCGCCAGGGCGAGGCCCCACATGGCGAGCATCGGCAGCAGGTAAGGGAGCGGCGGCAGGGTGAAGCCGCGCATGCGCGTGCTGCCAGAGGCGAGCAACGCCCGATTCTCTGCCAGGTAGCCGGCCAGGAAGACGACCAGGATGACCTTGAGCAGCTCCGACGGCTGGCCGGATATGGGGCCGATGCGGAGCGTCAGGCGCGCCCCGCCAACGACGTCGCCGAAGACGAAGACCAGCAGCAACAGGGCAATCCCGGCCGCAGCCCAGGTGTACTTGTAGCGGCGCAGCCAGCCGTCGCTGCGGACGAAGATGGCGATGGCCGCCAGGAGCGAGAAGCCGACCAGGATCCAGGCCAGCTGGAGCGGGCCCAGCGGCAGCTCGCGTCCGGCGATCGACTGGGTAACCAGGTCCTGCGGCAGGCGATTCATGAGCAGCAGCGAGATGCCAGCCAGCATCGCCGCAGTCGGAAACAGGATCTCGTCCATGCGCCTCCCGGTGATCACGAACGCGACATGGATCAGCGCCAGTGCGATCAGGTACACGGTCAGCAGCGAGGCGTCGCCCAGGCCGAGCTCGCCGGTGCGAAAGGATTCCAGACTCGCCCAGCCGACAACCAGGCTGACGCCCACCACGGCCAGCAGGCCCAGCTCGCGCCAGCGCAGGTGCGGTCGGATGCCGGCTCGGTAAAGGGCGCGGCTCATTGTGCTCTACTCCGCAGCCGGCCTACGGCCGCTGCGGCGCGCACAGCGACCGCTCCCTGAGCGTTCCGTTCCGCCGGGCCGCGTAAGTTGTATGCCTTCACTCCTGGCGGGCGCGCTCCAGGCGCATGCGAACCTGGCCGATCTGGACCTCGTCGCCGTAGCCCAGCGGCGCGAGCACCTCGACGCGCTGGCCGTTGAGCCACGTCCCGTTGGTGCTGCCGCGATCCTCCACGTACCAGGCGCGGCCGCGGAACGTGAGCAGCGCGTGCTCGGCTGAGACGAACGAGTCGTCGAGCACGATCGAGTTATTGACGTCGCGCCCTACCGAGTTGACCGCGTCGAGGGCGATCGAGGTGCCCGCCTGCGGCCGGCCTTCCGGCGACCCGACCACGAGCAACCGCGCCAGCGGTCGCCCGGCACCGGCCACGCCGGCGCGCAGGTCGCGCCACAGGGCGCGCGCGACGACCACGAAGAAGGCGTAGATGAGCAGCACGAAGCCGATGCGCAGTGCCCACAGGCTGAGGGTGAAGACGTCCATTCCGGACGCCGAAGTCTACGGTGCCGGCTCGACCGTGACCGTCGAGCTGCCGATCTGGAGCACGTCACCCGGTCCAAGCGCGATCTCGCTCACGGCTGAGCCGTTCAGGAAAGAGCCGTTGGTGCTGCGCAGATCGGTGTACACGAGCATGCCCAGCCGAATGCCGATCTGGCCGTGGTGACGCGAGACCTTGTCGTCGGCCAGCACGATGTCATTGTCGAGCGCCCTGCCCAGGCGGATCGTGCCCGGCCTGACGTTGATGCGCGACACGGGCTGGCCCGGCGTGCGCACGGCGAGCTGGGCACGAGGCGTGTTCGGCCGCGGAGCGGCGAAGACGGCGGTCGCACCCGGGACGGGGTCGTCCTGATCGCCGGCGGCGGCAACAGCAGGGTCTTCGCGTTCGCTCGAGTCGGTGGTCGGGCCGGGCAGGGCCGTCCCAGCCGGCTCGGGGGCCGGGGCTCTGACAGCGGCCGGGGCGCGAGCGCGATCGGCGTAGACGCGCACGTCACCGCTGGCCACGGCGGCGGAGGCGATGACCTCGACCGATGGGCGGGCGGCGAGCACGTACTGGTGGGCGCGGGCGTAGACGCGCACCTGTTCGGCCAGATCCCGCGTCAAGGCCGCCAGATCGCCGTCCAGCGCGGCCACGTCCGCGGCGTTCAACAGCACGCGGTAGTGAGACGGCACGTAAGCGCGGTGGTCGCGCACGGTACGCTCGGTCTCGATGGCGCGCTCGATGCCGCGCTGGATCTGGACGCGCTCGGCGCGGTCCTGGAAGAGGCGTGCCGCCGGCCGCTCGAACAGGCGCTCGAAGAACCGCTCGACGGCGGTCAATGGGCCTGCCATCTGTGTGGCCGAGTCTAGCAGGGGCACGCCGCGCGGCTGCCTTGGGACCATCTGTTGTCGGGTGCGGTACTGAACGTTGGCTTCCGCGTGAGACGGCCGTAGGCGATCCTCTAGTGATGCAGGGGGTGGACGTGTTCTGCGAGCGCTGCGGTTCGCTGCGGCCGAAACCGGAGGCGAACACGCCCCGGTCTGCCGGTGTGCTCGCGCGGCGCGTACTCGACGCGGTCGGCATCACGGAGTCCCAGCCTGCACCCGTCGACGACTGGCTGCGGCTGTGCCTGAACTGCCGCGGCTACTCCTGCCCGACGTGCTGGAACGAGGCCGACGGCATGTGCCAGACGTGCGCGCCGCTGCCGGAGCCTGTCTACGTCGCGCCGCCCGAGCCGGTTTACGTGGCGCCGCCCGAGCCGGTTTACGTGGCGCCGCCCGAGCCGAAGCCGGTCTACGTCCCGGAACCTGAGGCGGAGCCGGTCTACGTCGCGCCGCCCGAGCCAGAGCCGGTCTTCGTCGCGGAGCCTGAACTCGAGCCGGTCGTCGTTGCTGAACCTGAAGCCGTGCCCGAACCGGTCGTCGTCGAGCCGGCACCGGAGCCGGCCACGCGTCCCGCGCCGCCGCGCATGCCCGTCCTGCCGCTCCCCCCGCCGCGGCCGGCGAACGCGCCGATCCTCCCGCTGCCGACGTTGCCTGACTACCCGGTCGCTCCCCAGATCGCCTTCAACGAACAGGTGAGCGCCGCGGCATCGATGGCAGCCGCCGCGCCCGTCTATGAGCAGCACTCCCTGCTCGCGCCACCGCCGGACGCGTCCCATGTCGGCTCAGCCGGGCTGCGTCCCTGCGCGAACTGCCAGCTCAGCCTGTCCGCCCGCGCCCATTTCTGTCGTCGCTGCGGGACGGCACAGCCCCACTAGTCCGGTGCGGCGACAACCTGCTGCTCGCGGTCGCGCCGCACCCTCGCCCATGCGGCGCCGTAGAGCAGGATCTGGTAGCTGAGGTTGAGCCATACCAGCGCACCGAAGACGGCGGCGATGACGCCGAAGCCTGACATGCCGCCGATCAGGAGCGGCGCCAGGAGGCTGAAGAGGTTGGTCAGGATGCCGATGGCCACGCCGGCGGCAATGGCCGGTGGAAGCGCGGCGCGCAGGCTGGGCGGCGCTGTCGGCACGAGGCGATAGACGGCCAGCACGACCAGCACCATCACGGCCAGGGCGATTGCCGGCGCGAGGTAACGCCAGAAGAAGAGGCCGCCGGCAAACTCATCGAGCAGTGCCCAAACGCCGCTGAGCGACACCGTGCCCGCTATCAGGGCCACCAGCACCACGATCGTCACGCCTCCGCGCACACGGCGCGACAGCTCATTGCGCACCCCGCCACCGGAGAACAGCCGGCGCATCACCTCGTCAAGACCGCCGTAGTAGGCGCTGGCGCCCCACGCCAGGCCGATCACGCCGACGATCGACAGTGCGCCGCGCTGCTCGACCGCCCCATCGAGTGACGAGGCGAAGACTCCGGCAAGGGGCGGGAAGATGCCGACCAACTGGTCGAGCAGCGCCTGGCGCTGCACCGGATCGTCGACCAGCCAGCCGATGACGCCCGACAGGAGCAGCACCAGCGGGATGACGGCGAACATCGTCCCGAAAGCGAGCGCGGCCGCGAACAGGGTCGCGCCGGCCTCATTGGCGATGTTGATGATCGCCAGCAGGAACGCGACGTAGCGGTTGGCGGTGACCCTGTGGACCAGCGCGTCGAGGCGCGCGCGCAGCCCGTCAAGCAGGGACGACGCGGGTGGGCTGACCTCGACGTCCGACTCAGGCGTCGGGGCCGGAGCCGGACTTGTCGGTGTTTGGCTTGGCGGGTTGGACATCGGCGGATGTGGTCGGCTTGGTCTCGCTGTCGGTGGTCGGCTTGGATTTGCCGGCCGGCTTGCTCGATCGGTCCTTCTTGGCCCAGCCTGAGCCCTTGAACACTATCGCCGGCGTTGACAGCAGTTTGCGCATCTCGCCGCCGCAGCGTTCACACCGCGCCGGCCCGGAATCATGGACTCCGTGCATCACTTCGACAATGTGGCCACAGCTCTGGCAGATGTAGTCGTACCTCGGCACGGCTAGCCCCGTGCCAGGCGCATGCCGCACTTGGGGCAGTACTGCGAGCGCCGGTCGATTGCCGGGAAGCCGCAGTGCGAGCATGGCTCGTGGCGCGAACCGGCGACCGCGACCGGCTTTTCGACCGTGCCCAGCTCGGTGGCGTTGTGCGTGGCCAGAAGGTTGCCCATCAGCCGCGCCAGCAGCCGCTGCGCAACTCGCTGGGTGTCGCCGCGCACACCCTCGCCGCCCCAGCCCAGGAGCATGCGCACGACGAGCTCGCCCGTCGCCTCGTCCCAATAGCTGACCGGCCCGCCGAAGATGGCATCGAAGCGCGGGAAACCCTCGCCGTCGAGCTCGCCCTGCAGCAGCGCCATGGCAAAGGTCTCGTAAGCGAGGTCGACGACGTCGAGCGACTCGAACACGAATAGCGCCTGGCGGGCAAGTGGCGAGCGGCCGTGATGGGCGTTGATCCATTGCAGCGCCGCCTCCGGCCTTACCACGGACGGCGCGGCGTCTTCGAAGTCGATCGGCAGGGGCTCGATCAGCTCCACTGGCGTGGTCGCAAACCCCGCCAGCAGCGCCGGCAGGCGTTCAGGCACGTCGTGCGTGCCCGGCGTGCGCACGCCGTGGCTGCTCATGGCGTTGTACTGGTACTTGATCGAGAGCGTGTTGACATCGAGCTGGTCGGGCGGGATGCGGACTCGCTGTGGCGGTGCGGCGGCGGCGCCCCGTTTACGGCGGCCCAGGAATGGCAGCGGCATCTTGTCCTCTAGTCCCCTTTCAGGCGAGATTGCAGAGCCTGTGCCTGGTCGGTCAGCTCGGCCGCCTTGCGGCGGGTCTGCTCGACCACTGCGGCCGGCGCGCGGCCTGTGAAACCGGCGTCCTCAAGTCGTGCGCTGGTGGCGCTCAGTTGTGCCTCGACGTTGCGCAGCTCCTTCACCAGCCGCGCGCGTTCGCGCTCGCGGTCGGCGTCGGAGCGGGTCAGCCGCGCCTCCGCAGCGCCGCTGACCACTGCCAGGCCACCCGCGGTGGCGTCAAGATCTTCGCGCCGCTCCACCAGGGTGGGCTGGACGCGCGCCAGGCGGCCGATTGCCGGCGCGAGCGCCGGGTAAGCCGCGCGGGCACGGTCGTCGCCCAACCAGATCGCGGCCGGCAGCCAGTCGGCGGCCTCGATACCGCTCTCGGCCCGCGCGGCGCGCAGCGCGGTGACGAGCTCGATCAGCGCCCCCACGCCGTAGGCCTGCCCGGCGTCCGCGCCAAGGCCCGTCGCGTCAGGCCAGCGGGCAACGATGAGCAGCTCCGGGTCCGTCGCCAGGTGGGGCAGACGCTCCCAGATTGCCTCCGTGACATGCGGCACGACGGGATGGAGCAGCCGCAGCAGCCGGTCGAGCACCCAGGTGAGAGTGCGCCAGGTCGTGACCCGGCGCTCAGGGGTGGCGTTGGCCGCCAGCCCGAGCTTGGCGATCTCGACGTACCAGTCGCACAGGTCATTCCAGGTGGCGTCGTAGAGCACCCGCGTGACCTCGCCGAACATGTACTCGGAGTAGGCCTTTTCCGCCGCCTGCACGGCGGCGGCACAGCGGGCCAAGATCCAGTGCTCGGCCGGACCAAGCTGGGCCGGGTCAGGCGGCTCGAGCGGCGCATCCGCAGGAATCTCGGCCGGGCGGCTGCTGACCACGAAGCGTGCCGCGTTCCAGAGCTTGTTGGCGAAGTTGCGCGCGCCTTCGATGCGCGTGTCGGACAGCTTCTGTTCGGCCGACGGCTCCGCACCGTGGACAAGGGCGAAGCGCATCGCGTCCGCGCCCATGGTGGAGATGACCTCAAGCGGGTCGACCACGTTGCCCTTGGTCTTGGACATCTTGGCGCCGAACGGGTCGCGCACCATGCCGTGCAGGTAGACGACGCGGAACGGCTCGCGGCCGGTCAGCCACTCGCCGAGCATCATCATCCGCGCCACCCAGAAGAAGAGGATCTCCCAGCCGGTCTCCATGACCGTGGTCGGGTAATAGCGGCGCAGGTCGGGCGTGTCGTCCGGCCAGCCGAGCGTCGAGAACGGCCACAGGCCAGACGAGAACCAGGTGTCGAAGATATCCTCCTCCTGGCGCAGCTCGGCCCGGGCGCGGCCGCACACCGCGCACCCGGACGGGCCCTCCAGGGCGTCGGACACCGTGATGTGTGAGTCGGGGCAGTACCACGCCGGGATGCGATGGCCCCACCACAGCTGGCGGCTGACGTTCCAATCGTGGATGTTCTCCATCCAGTCGAAGAACACCTTGCGGTAGCGCGCCGGCACGAACGCGGTCCGGCCCTCGTTGACCGCGGCCATCGCCTTGGCGGCCATGGGCTTGACGTTGATGAACCACTGGACTTTCAGCCGCGCCTCGATGACGTCGTGGCTGCGCTCGCAGCGGCCGATCGTCATCTCGTGCGGCGCCGAGCCGGCGAGATCGCCGCGCGCCTCCAGGTCGGCCAGGATCTGCGCCCGGGCCTGCTCGTTGGTCAGGCCGGCGTAGCCGGCGCCGTGCTCGTTGATCCGGCCGTCGTCGGTCATGACGTCGATCATGGCCAGGCCGTGGCGCTTGCCGGTGGCGAAGTCGTCGGCGTCGTGCGCCGGCGTGATCTTGACCACGCCGG
>Ga0209341_10003378_pt1 | contig 14932 bp, 14 predicted proteins | sample RifCSP13_2_FD_184020 | JGI IMG/M metagenome (GOLD analysis project Ga0209341, IMG submission 184020) | Soil microbial communities from Rifle, Colorado - Rifle CSP2_sed 13_2 (SPAdes) (version 2) | ecosystem: Environmental > Terrestrial > Deep subsurface > Rock core/Sediment | place: Rifle...
CGTGGATTTTGCCGTTTTGCTCGCGGCCACGGTGACTGCGGTGATTATCGGCGCGCGGGTGTACCCGAGGGTGGCGACTTAACGATTGGGCGTGGCACCACGAATTTTCAGCAGCTACCACACGGAGACAAACATGGCACGATCGAGACTCCACTTTTTCCCGCTCGCGATACCGATCATCATTTTTCTTTTCTTGCTGATAGCTCTGCTGGTCGCGGTCTTCGAAATAGGCGCGATTCAGTATGCCTACGAAAAAATCGGAATTCACCGGCGCTATGTATTCGGCTTGTTGCTCCTTACGCTGCTCGGAAGCTATGTCAACATTCCCATCGCCAAGCTGCCGGCGGAACAGGTGCTTTCCAACGAGGCAGTATACTTTTTCGGCATGCGCTACGTCATTCCTTTGGTCGAGGAAGGGTCTCGCGCGGTGGTCGCGATCAACCTCGGAGGCGCCGTGATCCCGGTGCTCGTCTCCGTCTATCTCGTGCTCAAGCACGGCATGTTCGGCCGAACCCTGCTTGCAATTGCCGTGGTAACGGCCGTGGTTCGTTGGGTGGCCAAACCCATAAGAGGCGTCGGCATAGCCGTACCGATATTCGTGCCGCCCCTGGTGGCCGCCGCCGCGGCATTGTTGCTCTCGCCGGACCGGGCTCCGGCCCTCGCCTATACCGGCGGGACGCTGGGAACATTGATCGGCGGGGATGTTTTGAATTTGGGAAGAATTCGCGGGCTGGGCGCCCCGATCGTCTCTATCGGCGGCGCCGGCACCTTCGACGGGATTTTTCTGACGGGGATTATCGCGGTCCTGCTGGCGTGATCCGACCAATAGAATCAGCGTATGGGCGTAGTCCGGGTCCCGCTCATTGAAGGGGTCGGAGGACAGTTGAGGAGGAAATGCGCCCGGGTCTCCCAGTGTCCGCTTTAAGCGGCCCGGATAATGAGGACCGGGTCTCCTGAGTGACGCACCACTCTTTCGGTCACGCTTCCCAAGACCCATCGCTTGATGCCTGACCGGCCGTGCGTGCACATGGCCACGAGATTATCGGCCGTTTTACGGGCAAGCGTAATAATCTCTTCGGCGCCGTAACCGATCTGTACAACCGAGGACGCCTTCTCCACGCCAATTGCTTTAACCTCTCTTACCTTCTCTGCGAGATAATCCCCCGCCTCGGCTTCCATCTGCCGGAGCAACTCGTCGATGTAAGTTCCATATTCGTCCCCTGTAACGGCGGGCGGCAGGGCAAAAGCGCGCATGAAAATCACTTCGAGCTTCATCTTTTTTGCGAGGTCGACGATGCCGGGCAGTACCGTCTCCGCCAGCGGCGAGCCGTCAAGCGGTACAATCACCGTCTTCAGAGCAGCTTCACCATCGGTTTTGCCCGGCTCATTCGCGCGAACGAGCAGCACATGGTTAGTCGACCCGTGAAGAACCTTGTCCGCGACGCTGCCTAACAACCAGCGTTGGATTCCCGATCGGCCATGCGTAGCCATGACAATCAATGTGTCTTTGTCGGCAGCCGCCTTTTCAATCACCACGTCTTCCGGCTTTCCTTTTCCTACGGCAACTTTGACCTGGACGCCCTGAAAAGATCGCGCCGTCGTTTCAAGGTAGATGGCCGTGCGGCTCATCGATTCCGCTACGAGCGTGTCGACGTGGCGCCCGCGCGCAGGATCTGAGAAAGCGACGAGCGCCTCAGGATCGACAACTCCGAGAAGTTCCACCGGGATCGCCAGCGCCTTGGCCAAAAAGCGGGCATAGGGCAAGACCTGTTCGGCTACTTTCGAACCATCGAGCGGTATCAGCATCCGTTTGTACATAACGCTCTCCTATTCGTTTCGCTCCGACTAGCATCTCTTCTAGGCGATAAGCAAATTCCTTATAGACCTTTTACGACAAACAAGCTAACGATTCATGACAGGCCGTGTTTAGTCCAAGTAGCATTATGTCCGCGGTTCTGACATAGACACTCCTCAATCATGTCCGGAGAAAATGTCCTGACGGAAATCGGGAGGGGATTCAGTTGGTGCTGATTCGGAATTACCTAATTTCCATCGCGAGCATTTCCCGGACGCAGCGAAACATGAGCCCCGATAATACAATTTTTGCTACGACCGGCGTATGATAACCATCATCCTTGCCTTCGCCAACGTCGTTGCGGTGAGCCTGGTGTCCCTGGTCGGGGGGCCTCACCATCGCGATGGACGAAGCGCGGGTGCGCAGGCTGGCGACGCTCTTCATCAGCTTCGCCGTCGGCGCCCTGCTCGGCGACGCCTTTATCCACCTTATCCCTGGAACATTTGACACCGGCGCGGCGGGCAAAGCGCCGTTGAGCGCTTCGCTGCTGATTCTCGGCGGCATGATGATCTTCTTCGCGGTCGAAAAACTGCTCCAGCACCGCCACGGCGTGCTCTACGACTATTTCCATGGCCACGAGGCGGGCAGCCGCCCCGAGCTGGCGGTAATAAACGTTCTCGGGGACGCGGTCCATAACTTCATCGACGGCCTGGTGATCGGCGCGAGCTATCTGGTCAGTCCGACTTTGGGAGTGTCTACCATCCTGGCGGTGCTGCTTCATGAAATCCCCCAGGAATTCGTGTCAGGGAGCGGTGTCAGGCTTCATTGTGTTGATTTTATTCTCTCGACAACCCGACAATCTTCTGTAGTTACGAAACCTTAAAAACATTCATGCGTTCACTTCACCGTCACTCCGGGTGGCGCTCGGTCACGAGCGCGCTCACCCAGGTCGCCAACTGATCGAGCAACCTGGCTGCGGCGCGGTTCGCTGCCAGTACGCCGCCATAGGCATCCTCGCTCAGGGCCTCTTCGAAGATTTCGAAGTTGCGTGTGCTGATGACATTTTGCCGCTTGTTGTCGATTAGCAGCGCACGCATCGCGACGCGCAATCGGCTGGGCCGGGAGAAGAACTGTTGCTCCAGCACCAGGTTGTCGCAATCGAGCCGGTAGTCGGCCTTCACCGCGCTCGGCGCCTGCACGACGGCGTGCCAAAGACCCGTCCGTTCCATCGTCTGAGTCAGCAGAACCTCGAACATCCGCGCAGGAGTATCTGCCCATTGATTGAAAGCGTAGTAGCTGACTTCATGCGGTCGTAAGAGGTAGGCCATGCGCGGCGTCTCGAAACCGGCCTGCGCCGTAGGCTGGTTGATAAGCAAGATCAAGGGATCGGGCCGCTGGGGATTTTGGGAGAGTTTTTTGACGGCAAAATCCGGGTTCAACAAAAAGGTATGGGGCGCGTTCTGCTCTACCGGCCCCAGGGTGCAGCCGAGCAGCGCCAAGGCGAGCAGATAAACAACGGGTCTTGCGCCGAATAGGTTCCGCATAATATTTCTCATTCGCCCGGGCCTCGGGCCGGACGGCTCCGGCCGAAGATCAACGCGTTGGGCTCCCGCTCCAATTCCTGGGCGAGCCGCTGCAGGGTCGCGGTCAACTGCCTCAGGTCGGCGACGAGTCCGCCCGTTTCAGCTAGAGTTTGTCCCGTGAATTGTCCAATCTCGGAACGATTCTCGTCGAGTGTGGACTGTAACGCGGCGCTCGTGCGCGCTATCTCTTCGGTCATATGGCCAAAGGAGCGGATGCTCGCTTTGGCCTGATCCATCAGATCAGGAAGCTGCTCATCGATTTTCTTGCTCCAGTCGGCGAAGCGCTCAAACGCGGCATCGGCCCTGGCGATGCCTTCGCCCAGCTCTGCGCGGCGCGACGATAAGGCTCCGGTAACCTTGGCCAGGTCCGCAAGAATCCGTTTCAAATCAGTTCGGCTTTGCGCATCGACGACGCCGCGAGCGTCCTGAGCCAGGTCGTTCAAATTGGCGAGCAGCCGCGGCAGCGACTCGTCATCTAGAACGCGTGACAACGCATGGTCGAGACGGGAAAAGAAAGACGGGCGGCTTTGGATCACGGGAAATTCCTCGCCGGGCTTTACCGTTAAGGGAGGGGCGTCGCGGCTCCCGCCGGTCAGGTTGACCGTGGCAATACCGGTGAGCCCCTGGGTCTCGAGCACAACCACCGTGTCTCTCTTGACCGGCGTGCCGCGGAGAAGATCCAACGCGATCCTTACCTCTTCGGGATTATTCGGATTGAGTACGATTTCCTTCACGCGCCCCACATCGACGCCTCGGTATTTCACGGCGGAATCGGCGCTCAGGCCGGAAACCGATTCCGTCATGTAGGTGTAATAGCGGTCGTAGACGCCGCGATAATCGGTCCTGCTCAACCACAGAACCACGGCCAGAAGCGCGGTCCCCAGCAGGGCGACGAAAAGCCCGACAAGCGCATAGTTTACTTTCGGCTCCATGCCTGCTCCCTGGCGGTTCGACCGCGCGGCCCGTAAAAATATTCATGGATCAAAGGATCCTCAGCGTGAGAAAGTTCATCCATGGTGCCGATGCCGAGCACTTTGCCGTTGCCCAGGACGGCCACCCGGTCGGCGATGCGCCACAGCGAGTCCAGATCGTGGGTGATGATCACGATGGTCAGCTTGAACCATTCTCGCAACTGCTGGATCAGCTCGTCAAAACCGGCGGCGCTGATCGGATCGAGTCCCGAGGTGGGTTCGTCGAGAAAGAGCAGTTCCGGATCGAGGGCCATGGCCCGCGCCAGCGCGGCGCGCCGGCGCATGCCGCCGCTGAGCTCGTTCGGATACTTGCCGAGGCTCGCCAGCGGAAAGCCGGTGAAAGCGACCTTTAGAATGGCCAGCTCTTGGATCAGGCTTTTGCTCAGCCGGGTATGCTCGTGTAGGGGAACTGCGACATTTTCCGCCACGGTTAAAGAGCTGAACAAAGCGCCATGCTGAAACAAAACGCCGCAGCGGCGCCGCAGCGCCAATACGTCCGTCGCCGTCATCGTCCCGATGTCCTGCCCGAATAGCCGAATGCTTCCCGCCGTCGGCGTTTGCAACAGAATGATCTCGCGCATCAGCACCGATTTGCCGCAGCCGTTGCCGCCGGCGATGGCGAAGACCTCGCCCTTATTTATCGTCAGGCTCACGTCGTCATGAACCACGGCGCTACCGAAACGGGTAACGACGTGACCGACATCGATGAGCGGCGCGGGCGAATGGGAGTCGGCTATGACGGCATTCATACGCCCCACCAGTTAAACAGAATAGAGAAAAATGCGTCGGACACGATGACCAGAAAGATTCCTTGGACGACGCTGATGGTCGTGTGCCGGCCGACGCTGTCGACGCCGCCGCTGACCTGAAGTCCCTGGTAGCAGCCCACCAGCGCGATGAGGATCGCGAAGACCGGGGTCTTGCCGATGCCGATCAGGTAATGGCGCAGTACGATGGCATACTCAAAACGGACGACGAATTCCCCGAAGGTGATGCCCAACTGGCTCCATGCGATCAGCATGCCGCCGAACACGCCGACCACGTCGGCGAAGACCGTCAATAGCGGCAGGGCAATGACCAACGCAAGCGCGCGGGGAATGACGAGCAGGCTCATCGGGGATATGCCCAGGGCCCGCAGCGCGTCCAATTCCTCGGTGACCCTCATGGTGCCGATCTGGGCGGCGTAAGCCGAGCCTGAACGACCGGCAACCAGGATGGCGGTAACCAGCGGCGCGATCTCCCGCAAGAGAGATATGCCGACCAGATCGACAATGAAGATGTTGGCGCCGAAGGTTTTAAGCTGCTCGGAACCCTGATACGCGATGACGACCCCCATGAGAAAGGTCAGTAGTCCGGTAATCGGCAGGGCGTTAAAACCGTCGACCTGGAGATTGTGCGTCAGCACGCGCCAGCGGATTTGCCAGGGATGTGCGATGAGCGAAACGGAGGTTGCAGAACTTTCTCCGAGAAAACTCAGAGCGGAGCGCGTGCTCGGCCCGTACTGACTGATAAATCTTCCGATCTCCTCCAGCCAGCCGGCGCGGACCGCTCCTTTCGTGACCTCCTCGCCGGGCCATTTCTTGGCGGCGGTTTGCATGAGGGTAAAAAGTTCCGTGGAGAGCCCGATCAAGGAAACGCGGCAGCCTTTCCTTTCCAGCTTATTCACGGTCCGCCACAGCACCCATGCACCGCCCGTGTCCATGGCTTGAATCCCGCCGGCTTCGCAAACCAGGCGTTCCCCTTGCGCCGTCGGCAGGGCGGCAATCTGGCGTTCGAGGGCGCTGAGATGATTGATCGTCCATTGCCCTTCGCAGCGGAGTACGCCATCAGCGGGGAAATAAATACGGGCCGCGCTTGAAATCATGCCGTGCCACTCCAGGAGGCGAACCCGCTTTTCTTTCGTTCGCTCTCCAATTTCGCAAACTCTCTGAGCAGCTCGCGCTGCCGCGCGGTCAATTCTGTCGGCGTCCTGACCTCGACGACCACAAAGAGATCCCCTTTGCCTTTGCCGTGCAATCGGGGCATGCCTTTGCCGCGCAAGCGCAACAGGGTCCCGCTCTGCGTGCCCGGCGGCACCGTAACCAAAACATTTTCATTGCCCAGGTATTTTATCGTCACCTTAGTTCCGAGCGCCGCTTCGGGAAAAGCAATCGGCGCGGCCGCGTAAAGGTCGTCGCCGTCCCGTTTGAGCAGCGGGTGGGATTGAATATAGATTCTTACTAGCAGGTCGCCCGGCGATCCTCCCTGTGTTCCCGCCTCTCCTTGGCCCGGGAGGCGCAGCAGCATCCCGTGATCGACGCCCGGAGGAACTTGCACTTTGATCGCATGGGGCAGAAACTCCACGCCCGCGCCTTTGCAAGCGGCACATGGCGACTCGATAAAAATTCCCCGCCCGTTGCAGCGGGCGCAGGTCGTCAGGGTGATCACGCGCATCGACTTTGCGCTTCTCACCTCTTGTCGTTCACCGGTGCCGCGGCAGTCGGTACAAGTGACGGGTTTGGTTCCCGGCTTGGCGCCGCTGCCGGCGCAGCTTTTGCAGCGGTCAGAGCGCGAAATATGGATCACCCGCTCACCGCCTCTGGCCGCTTCGTCAAGGGTAAGGCGAAGGTCGTAACGAAGAGCCGCGCCTTGGGGCTTAACGCCACTCGGCCGCGTTCGGCCCGGAAACAGGTCGCCAAAAATGCTCCCAAGATCGGCGAATCGGCCGCCGAAGAAATCGCCGAAGTCGAAATCGCGGAAAATATCTTCCGTGCTCCAGCGTTCGCTGACGCCGGCGTGGCCGGTGACATCGTAGGCTTGGCGCTTCGCCGGGTCGGACAGAACTGCGTAGGCTTCGGCGATTTCGCGGAATTTGTCGGTGGCGTCCGGTGCCCGATTGCGGTCCGGGTGCCATTTAAGAGCGAGTTGGCGGTACGCTTGTTTGATTTGTTCCGCAGTCGCATCGCGTCCTGTAGATAAGACCTCGTAATAATCGCGCTTTTGTTGTGCCGCGCTCACATGCGGTTTCCCCGAATACCGTTTGCGCCTTCGCACGGAATTCGCGCTCGTCTCTCTTGCTGGTGTTCAGCCGAACTCGAATTAACCACATGACCCACGAATGGTGCGCAAGATACAAAGTTCTCAAGGCCACAATTCTTGCAGCGCTTTCGGCAGGACGTGCTTTACGTCTTCGATCTCACCGGCGCTCGTGTGCTTGGCCAGCACCTTGAAGACTGCGCGAACCACTTGTTGCGGGTTCACTGTCACATTATCCTTGAACGCTTCTTTGACATGCGCGAGAAAATCTTCTTTGTGTCGTTCCTTGTGTGGCTTGTCTCGCAGCGTCCAGCCTTCAAAGTAGAAACCGCGCACCAGCATCGGTAATTGGGCGCCCAGGTGGACCGCTTCCTCGACGGTTAGCCGGTCGCGCAACGCGTGCAGCACCGTACGCAGGGCCAAGTAGGCTTTATGCGGTTGGCCTTCCCAGTCCAGTTCAAACATGAGGTCGTTTAACCATACCTGGGTCTTTTGCATGGTGCCGTCAAAAACATCCTGGCTGGTTTTTCGTTTCGATTTTCCGCCGGTCAGTTGGTACCGGTACGTGGGCGCGGTCTTCATGGCCTTACCTCCTCTAACCATCTGTTGACCTTCCGATAACTCGGAACTGGCGAAACTTAGAAAGTGCAATATCAATGCCGCCAAAACTTGACTTGCGCGGTGGCCAATACGGGACATTGCGAGGGACCTATTTTTCATTCTTGGAAAAAGTCGCTTCGGGTCTTCGCAGTTCTGAAAAGTATTCCCCGCCGAACTTTAGGAAACCGGCTACTTCTTATTGGCGGCTATTGGCTCGCTTCTTGCGGATTTTCGTGTCAGCGAAATCAGCGAGGAATAATCTCGGGAAAGAGAGCAGCATGAAAGCAAATGTCGCGGAGCTTTTGGCCAAGGCGCAAAAGCCCAATGAAGACGCCATGCGGCTCCATCCGTTGTACCGTGGCAAGCTGGAAGTGACGCCCAAGTGTGCCATTCGAAGCTGCGACGATTTTTCGATTTGGTACACGCCGGGAGTAGCGGCGCCCTGCCGCGACATCGCCCAGCATCCGGAACGGGTATTCGCCCACACCAACAAGGCCAACTTCGTCGCGGTGGTTTCCGACGGCACCCGGGTGCTGGGACTTGGCGATATCGGCCCGCACGCCGCGCTGCCGGTGATGGAAGGGAAGGCGATCTTATTCAAGTACCTCGGCGGTGTCGACGCGTTTCCGATCTGTCTTGCGACCAAGGAGCCGGAACAAATCATTCAAGCCTGCAAGTGGTTGGAGCCCAGCTTCGGCGGGATCAACTTGGAGGACATCGCCAAGCCGAAGTGCTTTTACATTCTCGATCGATTGCGCAGGGAAATGACGATTCCCGTTTGGCATGACGATCAACAGGGAACGGCGGCGGTTGCGCTGGCGGGTCTGATTAATTCCCTAAAAATCGTCGGCAAGAGAAAACAGGAAGCGCGCATCACTTTGATCGGCGTGGGCGCGGCGAACGTCGCGGTTCAGCGGGTGCTGATCGCCGCGGGATTTGCGCCGGTCAACATGATCATGGTCGACAGCCGAGGCATTCTTCATAGAGGCAGGGAAGATCTCCGATCGCCGGAAAATGAATTCAAATGGAACATATGTAAGGCGACCAATGAAGAAAGCCGGACCGGTGGCATTGCGGACGCGCTGAGAGGCGCGGATGTTTGCGTGGCGCTCGCGAAATCGGGACCGGGGGTGATCAAGCCGGAGTGGGTGGAGACGATGGCGAAGGACGCGATTATTTTTGCTTGCGCCAATCCGGTGCCGGAGATCTGGCCATGGGAAGCCAAGGAAGCCGGCGCGCGGATCGTCGCCACCGGCCGCTCCGATTTTCCCAATCAGGTGAACAACTCGCTTGGCTTTCCGGGAATATTTCGCGGCGTCATCGACGTGGCGGCGACCACGATCACGGACGAGATGTGCATCGCCGCCGCCGAGGAGCTGGCACGCTGCGCCGAGAGCAAGGGTCTTTCCGAAGAACGCATTTTGCCGACGATGGACGACTGGGAGGTGTTTCCGCGCGAAGCGGCGGCGGTCGGTTTGAAAGCGATCGAGCAGGGCGTGGCCAGAAAGGCGCTAACGAAGAACGAACTGATCGATGAAGCGACCAAAGTCATTGGCAGGGCACAACGGCAAACCAAGACGCTGATGGAACATGGCGTGATTGCTGCGGCGGACTAAAGAGTCGGAAGATGGCTTTCGCGGCGATAAAAAAAGATCCGGAAAGTTGGCGAGTGGCGCCGAATCTCGTCGATTACGAGCGCACCTGCGCGGCGTTTTCGTGGCAGGAAACGGAACGTGAGCTCGAAGGGTTGCCCGGCAAGCGCGGTATCAACATCGCTCATGAGGCCGTTGACCGGCATGCCAACGGCCCGCTGCGCGATCATTTGGCGCTGCGTTGGCTCGGCAAGCAAGGCGAGGCGCGCGATTTCAGCTATGGCGATCTGTACCGGCTCACCAACCAATTCGCGAATATCCTTGGGTCACTTGGCATCGGCAAAGGCGATCGGGTTTTCGCTCTCGCAGGCAGAATTCCCGAACTCTACATCGCGGCTTTGGGGACTCTAAAGAACGGCAGCGTCTTTTGCCCGTTGTTCTCCGCCTTCGGGCCGGAGCCGATTCAGCAACGCCTCTCGATTGCCGAAGGGAAAGTCTTGGTCACCACGAATTTGCTCTACGGCAGGCGCAAGATCAGTGACCTGTGGTCGGCTTTGCCTGATCTCGAACATGTTTTGGTCATCAGCAATGGGGATGACGCCTCGCCGCCAGGCACGCATAACTTTCGCAAACTGATGGCCGAGGCGAGCGATCGCTTCGAAATCCCTCCGACGGACCCGGAGGACATGGCGCTCATTCATTTTACCTCCGGTACCACCGGCAGGCCCAAAGGCGCGGTTCATGTTCACAAGGCCGTCATCGCGCATCACATCACCGGCACCTACGCGTTGGACTTTCATCCCGACGATATTTTCTGGTGCACGGCGGACCCCGGCTGGATCACCGGCACTTCCTACGGAATCATTGCGCCGCTGACCCACGGGATCACCAGCATCGTCGATGAAGCCGACTTCGAAGCTGAGCGCTGGTACCGGATCATCCAAGACCAGAAAGTGACGGTCTGGTACACGGCGCCGACGGCGGTGCGCATGTTGATGAAAGCCGGGACGGGGATCATTCGAAAATATGATCTCAGCAGCCTGCGCTTCATCTCCAGCGTCGGCGAGCCATTGAATCCCGAAGCTGTTGTTTGGGGCACAGAGGCGTTCGGACTGCCGATCCACGATAACTGGTGGCAGACCGAGACCGGCGGCATCATGATCGCCAACTACCGCGCGATGCAGATTCGTCCCGGTTCCATGGGCAAGCCGCTGCCGGGAATCGAAGCGGCGATCGTGCATCCGCACAAGGACGGAACCGTGGACGTCGTGAGGGAAGCGGGTATCCAGGGCGAGCTGGCATTGCGTCCCGGCTGGCCGTCGATGTTCCGCGGCTATCTCCACGATGAGGAACGCTACCGCAAGAGTTTCGCCGGCGGCTGGTACTTGACCGGCGATCTCGCGCGCAGAGATGCCGACGGCTATTTCTGGTTCGTCGGCCGCGCCGACGACGTGATCAAATCCGCCGGCCATCTCATCGGACCCTTTGAAGTCGAAAGCGCGCTGATGGAGCATCCCGCCGTCGCCGAGGCGGGCGTGATCGGCAAACCCGACCCAGTGATCGGTGAAACGGTGAAAGCGTTCGTGTCTTTAAAGAAGGGTTACGAGCCCAGCGAAGCGCTACGCAAAGAACTGCTTGGCCACGCGCGCTCGCGTCTGGGACCCGCCGTCGCGCCAAGGGAAATTGATTTTCGCGACGGCGTGCCGAAGACGCGTAGCGGCAAGATCATGCGCCGCCTGCTCAAGGCGAGGGAGCTGGGTCTGCCCGAGGGAGACCTCTCAACATTGGAGAACGACTGATGGCGCTTCGTAGCAATTGGCAGCGAGAAAATCCCCCTCTGTCCCCCTTTTTCAAAGGGGGATCAGTCGGATGGAATATTTTCCCCTCTTTGAAAAAGAGGGGTTAGGGGAGATTTTGTCCAAGAAAGCGAATGATTGATGGCGCAACGGGGGAAGAAAAAACAGTCGGTCTTGGAAAGCGAGCACGCGCTGCACTTGCTCAAAGAAATGCTGCGCATCCGGCGTCTCGAAGAGAAATGCGCCGAGCTATATCAGGCGACCAAGATTCGCGGCTTTCTCCATCTATATATAGGCGAGGAGGCGGTGGCCGTTGGCGCCATGCAGGCGCTGGAATCTCAAGACGCCGTCGTCGCCACTTACCGAGAGCATGGCCACGCGCTCGCGCGCGGGGTTTCGGCGGATTCGATCATGGCCGAGATGTACGGCAAGGTTGAAGGCTGCAGCCGCGGGCGCGGCGGCTCGATGCATCTGTTCGACTCGGCAACGCGCTTTTACGGCGGCAACGCGATTGTCGGCGGCGGGCTTCCGCTGGCGGTCGGTCTCGCCCTAGCCGACAAGATCGCCGGGCGCCAACAAGTCACGGCTTGTTTCTTCGGTGAAGGCGCCGTTGCCGAAGGCGAGTTTCACGAATCGGTGAATCTCGCCGCGCTGTGGAAGCTGCCGGTGCTGTTCTGCTGCGAGAACAATCTCTACGCCATGGGCACGGCGCTTTCTCGCTCCGAGTCGGAAACCGATATCTGCCTAAAGGCCGCCGCCTTCGAGGTGCCGGCCTGGCCCGTCGACGGCATGGATGTCGTGGCGGTCGAGGACGCCACCACACGCGCCGCGCTCGCCGTGCGCGCCGGGGGCGGTCCCCATTTTCTTGAATTTCGCACTTATCGATTTCGCGCCCACTCGATGTACGACCCCGAGCTCTACCGCGACAAACAGGAGGTCGAAGAGTGGAAGAAGCGCGATCCCATCACCCATCTCGTTGAGCGATTGAAGAATCAGAATCTGTGGCGGGAGGAGGATTGGGCGCGCATGGAAGAAGAGGTGGCGCGGGAAATCGCCAAGTCTATCGAGTTCGCCGAAGCGGGAAGTTGGGAACCGGTGGAGGATTTAACTCGGTTTGTTTACTCGGAGGCGCACTGACATGACGGTTCGCCTGTCCGATGTGTCGTTCAAAGTTCAATGTTCAAAGTTCAAAGTTTCCGCCTCCCAGCTGGAACCTTGAACAGAAAGGCGCAAAGGATGCCAAGGTAAGGCAAGCTAAGGTAATGAGTCACAGCAAGTAAAGCAGGCTGGTATGAGCACCGAAAAAATCAAAACCACTTACCGTGACGCGATCCGCGCGGCGATCCGCGAGGCGCTGCTGCGCGACGAGCGGGTGTTCTTGATGGGCGAAGATGTCGGCCGCTACGGCGGCTGCTTCGCGGTTAGCAAGGGGTTGCTCGATGAATTCGGCCCCGAACGGATTCGCGACACGCCGCTTTCCGAATCGGCCTTTGTCGGCGCCGGCATTGGCGCGGCGATGGGCGGAGTCCGGCCGATCGTCGAAATCATGACCGTGAATTTTAGCCTGCTGGCCTTGGATCAGATCGTCAACAACGCGGCGACGATCCTGCACATGTCCGGCGGGCAGTTCAATATTCCGCTGGTCATCCGGATGACTACCGGCGCCGGCCGCCAGTTGGCGGCGCAGCATTCCCACAGCCTTGAAGGCTGGTACGCGCATATTCCCGGCATCAAAGTCTTGACGCCGGCGACGCTCGAAGACGCGCGCGGCATGCTCTGGCCGGCGCTGGAAGACCCCGACCCGGTGCTGATCTTCGAGAACGGCATGCTCTACAACATGGAAGGGGAGCTGGCGGCGGATGCCGGGGCCGTCGATATTTCCAAGGCGGCGATTCGGCGATCCGGCAAGCACGTCAGCTTGATTACTTACGGCGGTACACTGTTTAAGACTTTGCAAGCGACGGAGGAACTGGCGCGCGAGGGCATCGATGCCGAGGTCATCGATCTGCGCGCGCTGCGGCCATTGGACACGGCGACGATCGTCGAGTCTGTCAGCCACACCCACCGCGCCGTGATCGTCGACGAAGGTTGGCGCAGCGGCAGCATCTCGGCGGAGATCATGGCGCGGATTATGGAGCATGCCTTTTACGAGCTCGACGCCCCGGTGGCGCGGGTCTGTAGCGCCGAGGTGCCGATGCCTTACCCCAAACATCTCGAAGACGCGGCGATTCCGCAAGTGCCGGCGATTGTCGCGTCGGCGCGCCGGGTGGTGACCGGCCATGAGTGAATTCCGCATGCCCTCGCTGGGCGCCGACATGGAGTTCGGCACCCTCGTGGATTGGCGCGTGAAGTCCGGCGATAGGATTAAACGCGGCGACGTGGTCGCGTTGGTCGAAACCGAAAAGGGCGTCATCGAAGTCGAAATCTTTGAAAACGGCGTGATTGACTCTCTCATCGTCCAGCCGGGACAGAAAGTTCCTGTAGGTGCGACGCTGGCGATCGTGCGTAGTGACGGCAAGACTGCTGAAGTTCAACCGGCGCCCGCGGCGGCGCCGCCGTCGGAGGCAAAGGCCGCGGTGGAAGAATTGCGACCGGCGACGGTTGCTCCACCCACCGAATTGCCCGGCCGTGCGCGCGTATCGCCATTGGCGCGCAAGCGGGCGCAGGAACTTGGTGTAGAGTTGTCGGCGGTGACCGGCACCGGAGAAGCAGGTTCGATTACGGCAAGCGACGTTGAGAAGGCGGCCGCGGCCAAGCAGGGCGCTCCGGTGGCGCCGCCGGCCTCGGCTAAAGGTTTGGATCTCCAGGCCATGCGCCGGGTGATCGCCGCGGCCATGGCGCGATCCAAGCGGGAAATTCCCCATTACTATCTCGCCACCACCATCGCCATGAGCAATTCTTTGAACTGGCTCGCCGCGGAAAACGCCAAGCGGACAGTGACGAGACGTTTGCTATATTCCGCGCTGTTGATTCGCGCCGTCGCGCTGGCCGCCCGCGAGGTTCCCGAGGTGAACGGATTTTGGATCGACGGCGCGTTCAAGCTCGCCGACGGGGTCCACGTGGGCGTGGCGATCTCTTTGCGCCAGGGCGGATTGATCAACCCGGCGATCCACGACGTCGACAAGAAAAGTTTGGACGAGTTGATGGAGAGCATGCTCGATCTGGTCAATCGCGCGCGCTCGGGCCACCTGCGCAGCTCGGAGCTTTCCGACGGCACCATTACCGTCACCAATCTCGGCGAGCAAGGAGTGGCGAGCGTCTTCGGCGTGATCTACCCGCCCCAAGTGGCGTTGGTTGGCTTCGGAAAACTCATTGAGCGTCCTTACGCCTCGAATGGCTTACTCGGCGCGCGGCCGATGATCGAGGCAACGCTCTCCGGCGACCACCGCGTCAGCGACGGCCATCGCGGCGGTCGTTTTTTGCTCGTCGTCGATCGCTTGCTGCAAGCGCCGGAGAAGCTTTGAGGCGGATAGAGGGAAGATGAGGGTCGAGGATGGAGGATAGATGATGGAGGATCGAGAATGGAGCATCGAGGATGGAGGATGGAGGATGGAGGATAGACGATGGAATACCGGAAGAT
>Ga0209341_10003385_pt1 | contig 14908 bp, 15 predicted proteins | sample RifCSP13_2_FD_184020 | JGI IMG/M metagenome (GOLD analysis project Ga0209341, IMG submission 184020) | Soil microbial communities from Rifle, Colorado - Rifle CSP2_sed 13_2 (SPAdes) (version 2) | ecosystem: Environmental > Terrestrial > Deep subsurface > Rock core/Sediment | place: Rifle...
CCCGCAAGCGTCGCTCGAGTGACCCGGGCGACGCTTGCGGGCGAGCCGAACCGCCTGCAGCACCTCGGGCGGCGTCGCCTGGGCGGTCCCGAGCTTGCCGACGACGACAGAGGCCGCGGCGTTGGCGAGCGCCGCCGCCTCGGGGAGCGTCGCGCCGGCCCCGAGCGAAAGCGCCATCGCCGCGATCACGCTGTCGCCGGCCCCGGTCACGTCGAACACCTCGCGCGCGGCCGCGGGCACGTGCACCGGCGCGCGCCCGCGCTCGAACAGGCTCATGCCGTGCTCGCCCCGGGTCACGAGCACCGCGCGGCAGCCGAGCAGCGAGAGGATGCGACGACCCGCCGCTGCGAGCTGCGCGGGTCCCGACAGTCGCAGCCCCGTCACCTGCTCGGCCTCGAGCTGGTTGGGCGTCACGACGTGCGCTCCCCGGTAGAGGCGGAAATGCCGGGGCTTCGGGTCCACGAGCACCGGAACGCCCTTGCTGCGCGCGAGCGGCAGCACGCGCCGCAGCAAGCCCGCGGTGACGACGCCCTTCTGGTAGTCCGAGACGACGAGCGCCGAGACGCCCGCGAGCTCGCGGCGCACGGACTCGACGAGAGCGCTCTCGAGCGCCTGCGGCAGGTCGGCCGTGTCTTCCTCGTCGGCGCGCACCACCTGCTGGCCGTGGGCGATGATCCGCGTCTTGAGCGTGGTGCGGCGCTCGTGGCCCGCGTCCACCAGGCGGGACACGATGCCCTTCGCCTCGAGCGCCTCGCGCACGCGCGCGCCCGCGGCATCGTGACCCACGACTCCGGCCAGTACGGCCTCGCCGCCCAGCGAGCGCACGTTGACGGCCACGTTGCCCGCTCCGCCGACGTGATCGCTCTTCGACTCGACCGCGACGACGGGGACCGGCGCCTCGGGGGAAATCCGGCTGACGCGGCCCCAGACGAACTCGTCGAGCATCACGTCGCCGAGGACGAGCACGCGACGGCCGTGCATGGAACGCAGCAACGCCCGGGCGCGGGCCGAGGAGATGGGCGCCACGCTCGTCAGGCCAGGACGCCGGCTTCGTCTTTCGCGAACGGCACGGCCGTCAGCAGCAGGACGAGCATCAGTACCTCGGAGTCGCCGAGATTGTATTCGAAGAGCCCGGCCACGAAGACCGCGGTGAGCGCCGCGAGTGCTCCCGCGGCTGCCCAGCGCGGGCCGCGCCCGGCGCTCGCCGCGCGCTGTGCCTCGCGCAGCGCAGCGAGGAAGGCGACGCCGACCCACCACAGGAAGAAGACGAGCCCGGGCAGCCCGCGCTCGGCGGCCACCTGCATGAGGTTGTTGTGCAGGTGCGGCTGGCGCGGGTTCGGTGCCTCGGGCCACCGGAAGCGCGGGTACACGACCTCGACCATGCCGGGCCCCTGCCCGAAGACCGGCCGCTCCAGCAGCATGTCGAGGCCGGCCTGCCACATGTAGTAGCGATCGCGGCTGCTCTCGTCGAGCACTGTCAACCGCGAGCGGATCCCGCCGGGGCTGACGAGCAGGAGCGCGGCGCCCACGGCCACCGTGGCCCACAGCATTCGTGGCGCGCGCAGGAGCGCGAGCGCCGCAAGCGCCGCGAGGCCGGCCGCGGCCCCGATCCAGGCGCTGCGCGTCTGGGACACGACGAGCGCCCACGCGGCGATCGGCACGACGACGAGCGGCAGGGCGGCTTCGGCGGCTCGAGCCCGCGCGGCGCCGGACAGGGCGAGCTGGGCCGCCGCGGCCGCCAGTGCGGCCACGAACAGCCACGTCGCGAGGACTCCGTGGCCCCGTGCCGTGGCCAGGGCGACGGCCGACACGGCCCCGAGCACGGCCGCGGACAGCCAGAGATCGAGTGGCCGGGGTCTCACGCGTGGACCGGTGGCGAGCCGCGCCACGGCCAGCAGCAGGATCGCCATCGTGACGCCCGAGGCCGACATGTAGTGGCCGAGGAAGCCCGGCGGGCGCCGCATCAGGCCGTCGTAGCCGAGGGCGTACCGCTGCAGGACCATGAAGGCCGAGAGCGCCAGCCCACCCAGGAGCGCCGCGGCGAGCACGTGCTCGCGGTCTTCGGCGGGCGCCAGGCCCTCGACCGCGAGGTAGAAGAGGGCGAACAGCAGCAGCTTCTTCGATTCCTCGTGCGCGACCGCGGGCTCGGCTGCAAACGACGCAGCGAGCAGCGTCCAGACGACGAGTGCGAGGAGCGGGCCGTCGAGCGGGGTGCGCGGCAGCGAGGTGCTCCGGCGACCGAGGCGAAGGACGAGCACCACCAGCGAGAGCGCGAGCAGCATCTGGCTCGCGAAGATCGAGACGGGGATCGTCGCCGCGAGGGCGGCGAGAAGCCCGAGCCGGGCCCGCTCGAGGGTCAAGGAAGGAGCCCTGTGCGGGCTACTCCTCGATCTTCGCCTCGTCCACGAGCATCACGGGGATGTCGTCCTGGACGGGGTAGACGCGCCGGCACTTCGCGCAGCGCAGGCCGGCGCCGTCACCAACCACTTCGACCGGCGTCTTGCACTCCGGACAGGCGAGGATCTCGAGCAGCTCGGGGTCGATCGGCATGGCCGGAGTTTAGCGTAGCCGCCCGCGGGGAGGGTAGCGGGAGGAACGGACCTGCCCTGGCACCTGTCGCGGGTAGCCTGCTCGAGCCGGGTCGCTCTCCCGTCCGGCATTTCAGTCAACCGAAGGAGGTTGCGATGCGAGTCAATTTTGTGGTGCGGGAGAGCGCGCCGGAGCGGCTGGTGTGCGAGGCGGAGATCCTGTTCGACGCGGAGTCGGGGCCGCTCGCCGGGATGAAGCTGGTGGGCTTCTCGCTCTGGCGATCGCCCGAGGGCGAGATCTACGTCACCTTCCCGAGCCGTGCCTTCGGCACCGGCAACGAGCGCCGTTTCTTCGACCTGCTGCGTTCGGTCGAAGGCAACGGCACCGACGCCAAGCGCGTCAAGGCCTGGATCCTCGACGAGTTCCGGGTGACCCGGGAGAACGCGGCTTGACACCCCTGGGGGGTGCGACGTCGCACCCCCCAGGCTTTGAGCAGCCGCCAACCTGGCAACCGCACCCTCCAGCCAGCTTGTTCGTTGTGTCGCTTGTCCGTCCCCCGATGAGGTCGTGGTCTCACTGTTCGGGTTGTTTTTGACTCGCTCGGAAAGCGCGTGTGACAATCACTTCAAGGGGGTCGCGCCGCCCGTCATGCTGATCCAGGTCTTCCTGCTCGCGCTCGTCGTGTCGCCCGAGGCCGCGCCGGCTCACGGCGCGGCTCCGCAGGCCTCGGCGCGCGCCGAGGCCTACTACCAATACAGCCTGGGGCTGCAGGAGCGGCTCGCGGGCAACGTGGACGAAGCGCTCGCCGCGTACCGGCGGGCGCAGAAGCTCGATCCGGCGGCGTCCTCGATCCGGGTCGAGACGGCGCGCCTGCTGCGCGAGATGGGCCGCCTCGACGAGGCCCTCCAGGAAGCCAAGGCTGCGGTCGCGCTCGACGCGGACGACACCGACGCCCACCTGGTGCTCGCGCAGCTCGAGCAGATCCAGGCGGCCGGACCCGACGCGGAGGCCGCGCTGCGGCGCGCGGCCTCGCACTACGAGCAGGTCGTGCGCCTGCGGCCGAGCGACGGGCAGTCGCTGCTCAACCTCGCGGGAATCTACGGCCAGCTCCAGCAGCACGAGCAGGCCGCGCGCGCCTGGGAGATGTACCTGGCGCTCGACCCCGGCAACTTCGAGGCGCACGTGCAGCGCGGCACCCACCTGCTGCTTGCGGGCAAGTCGGACGAGGCGGCCGCGGCGATGCGCGCGGCGCTCGAGCTTTCGCCCGGCTCGGCCCGCGCCTACCAGATCCTGGGCGACATCTACGCTCGCGCCGACAAGCTGGAAGAGGCGGTTGCGAACTACCGCAAGGCGCTCGAGGTCGACGCCGGCAACGTGCGCATCCGGCTGGGGCTCGGCGAAGTGCTGCTCGACGCCAAGCTGCCGGAGCAGGCGCTCGCCGAGGCCGAGGCCGTGCTGCGCGCCGACGCGCAGAATCGCTTCGCTCTCGACCTCAAGGCGCGCGGCCTGCGCGACCTGCGCCGCTTCGACGAGGCGGATGCCGCGGCGGACGTCCTGATCGCGGGCGATCGCAACGATCTGAAGGCCAGCTACCTGAAGGTGACGATCGCCGAGCAGCGTCGCGACCACGCAAAGGCGGCGGCGCTGCTCGAGGAGATCCTGGCCCGTCCCGTGAGCGGCGAGGAGGCGGCCAACCGGCGCGTGTTTCACGTGCACCTCGGATTCGCCTATCAGCAGCTCGGGCGCTACAAGGACGCCGCCCGCGCGTTCGCCAGCGCGATCGAAGCGGGAGATGCACCCGACGCCAACCTGCTGACCTTCCACGCCGAGGCGCTCTCGCTCGCCCGCGAGAAGGACGAGGCCCTCGCCGCGACGCGCGCGGCGCGCGGGCGCTTCCCGGACGATCTGGACCTCGCCTCGCTCGAGGCAACGCTGCTGCGCGAGAAGGGCGACACGGCTGCGGCGACGGCGATCGTCGTGGCGCTGCGCGCCAAGTCGCCGACCGACCCGAGAGTGCTCGGCCGCGTGGCCGACTTCTACCGGCGCGCGGGGGACTTCCAGGAGGCCGAGGTCGCGTTGCGCCAGGCGCTCACCGCGGACCCGAAGAACCTCGGGGTGCTGTTCCAGCTCGGCGCGGTTCTCGAGCGCCAGAAGCGGCACGACGCGGCCGAGACGGCGTTCCGCCAGGCGCTCGCGATCGAGCCCGAGTCCGCCCCGGTGCTGAACTACCTCGGCTACATGAACGCCGACCGCAACGTGCGGGTGGAGGAAGCGCACGCTCTGATCCAGAAGGCGGTCGAGATCGAGCCCCAGAGCGCGGCCTACCAGGACAGCCTGGGCTGGGCGCTCTACCGGCTGAACCGGCTCGAGGCGGCGGAGGGGGCCGTCCGCACCGCCCTGGAGCGTGACGCCGACAACGCCGTGATCCTCGACCATCTCGGAGACATCGTCGCCAAACGCGGACGCGTCGCAGAGGCGGTCGGCTACTGGCAGAAGGCCATGAAGGGCGAGGACGACGACGGCGAGCTCGACCGACCGCGCGTGGAGGCGAAGATCCGTGAGGCCCAGGGGGCGCTCCAGGCCCAGCAGCAGCCCATCGCGCCGCCCAGGCCCTGAGCTCGCGGCGCTCGCGCTGCTGCTCGCCCTCTCGTGTGCGACGGCGCGCCTGCCCGCGCCGGGTGTTGCCGAGAAGGCGCGGGCCGCCAGCTCCTGGTCGGGCAGCCTGCGCGTGTCCGTGCGTGGCCAGGACCTGCGCGGCCGCTCCCATGCGCTCGTCGCGTTCCGCCGCCCCGACGCGATGCGGATCGAGATCCCCGGTCCTTCCGGCGCGCGCCTCGTCGCCGTGGCGCGCTCGGGCCGGTTGACGGCCGTGCTGCCCGCCGACCAGGCGCGGCTCGAGAGCGCCGCCGGGCCAGGAGACTTCGAGGCTCTGCTCGGCGTGGCGCTTTCTCCGGGCGAGCTCATGGAGCTGCTCCTCGGCGTCGCGCCACAGGCGGCACGCCGCTACGAAGCCGACTGGGGTGAGACGCTGCCTCGTCGCGTCCGCGCCGAGCTGGCGGACGGAACACGCCTCGACGCCCGCGTCGACGAAGCCGAAGCCGACGTCGAGCTCCCCGCCGCCGCCTTCGACCCGCCACCCTGCAACGGCTGTCGCTCGATCGATGCCAACGAGGCTCGCCGTCTCCTGGGGGGTCGCTAGTGGCAACCCGGGGGGGTCTGGGGGGGCGGAGCCCCTCCCAGCTCAAAGAAAGCAAGCTCCCTCGTGCCCCTTCGAGAGCCGCACTTGAAGAGTCACGATCGAAGAGCCTCCGTCTGCGTTCCTTTGCGAAGATCAACCTCGGCCTCGAGGTCCTCGGCCAGCGCGAGGACGGCTTCCACGAGCTGCGGACGCTGTTCCAGACGATCGACCTCGCCGACGACATCGTGCTGCGCCCGCGCGCGCGGGGCGTGCGGATCCTCTGCGATCACCCGCTCGTGCCCAGGGACGCGACGAACCTTGCGGCGCGCGCGGCCGAGCTCGTGCGCGGCTACGCCGGGGTCACACGGGGAGTCGAGATCGAGATCCGCAAGCGCATCCCGGTGGGCGGGGGGCTCGGGGGCGGGTCGAGCAACGCCGCAGCGGTGCTCATGGGGCTGGACCGGATGTGGCGGCTCGGGCTCGGGCCGGACGGACTCCACCGGCTGGCCCGACGCCTGGGGGCCGACGTGCCCTATTTCCTGCTGGGGGGGACGGCCCTGGGGCTCGCCCGGGGGGACGAGGTGTACCCACTCCGTCGCCAGCTCCGGGCCCACGTGGTCCTGGTGGATCCCGGGATTCACGTCTCGACCGCCCGGGTATTCGCTCGTCTGGATACGAGATTGACACCCCGGGAGAAGAGTAATAGCATCTTCTACTTTGTATCGAGGGAGTTGGAGGGATCCGGTGCGTTCCGGTTCCTGCAGAACGACCTCGAGGAGGCGGCGCTCGAGGAGGCCCCCGCGCTGCGCGAGCACGCGGGACGCATTCGGGCCGTCCTCCTGAGGGAGGGCGCCTGTCTCGCCGCCCTCTCCGGGAGCGGCTCGAGCTACTTCGGGTTGTTCGAGAACGCGCGTCCCGCAAAGCGGGCGCGCGCGGCGCTCGCCGCCGAGGGCACCCGCGCCCTCGTCGGCAGGACGCTGACTCTCGAGCAGTACCGCGGCGCGTGGGGACGTGCGCGGAACCGTTGAGGGTCGAGAGGAGCGGTCAACATGGAGATCACCGACGTCAAGGTCATCCCGGTGGACGACGAAAAGCTCAAAGCGTTCGTGTCGATCGTCTTTGATCACAGCTTCGTGGTGACGGACCTGAAGGTGATCCACGGTCCGAAGGGTCTGTTCGTCTCGATGCCCAGCAAGAAGCGGAAGGACGGCACCTTCAAGGACATCGCGCACCCGCTCAACAACCAGATGCGCCAGTACCTCGAGGAGAAGATCCTGGGGGTCTACAAGCAGCAGGTCGCCGCGGGCACGGCGCCTCCGGCGCCCGCTCAAGCCTCACCGCCTGAGGCCGCCGCAAAGGAGGGCTCGGAGGGGTAAGCGACCCCCCCGCGTTGGGGCGTGGCCAAGTGGTAAGGCGCGGGGCTTTGGACCCCGGATCGAAGGTTCGAATCCTTCCGCCCCAGCCACCCCAAAGCGGCGGCACGAGCGTCCGTTGATGCGTCGAGAGCTCAAGGTTTTCACCGGCAGCGCGCACCCGGCGCTGGGCGAGGCGATCGCGCAACACATAGGTGTGCCGCTCGGGCGCGCGCACCTCGCGCGCTTCAGCGACGGCGAGGTCTGGTTCCAGAGCCACGACAACGTGCGCGGGGCCGACGTGTTCGTGGTCCAGCCCACCTGCTCGCCGGTCAACGAGAACCTGATGGAGATGCTGCTGATGCTCGACGCCTTCAAGCGCTCGAGCGCGTCGCGGCTCACCGCGGTGCTCCCGTACTACGGCTACGGCCGCCAGGACCGCAAGGACAAGCCGCGCGTGCCGATCTCGGCCAAGCTGGTGGCCGACCTGCTGCAGACCGCCGGCGCCGACCGGGTGCTGACCATGGACCTTCACGCCGCCCAGATCCAGGGCTTCTTCGACATCCCGGTGGACCACCTGTTCGCCGCCGCGGTGATCATCGAGCACGTCCTGCAGCTGAACCTGCCCGACCTGGTGGTGGTCTCGCCCGACGCCGGCGGCGTCGAGCGCGCGCGCGCCTACGCCAAGCGCCTCGACGCCAGCCTCGCGATCGTGGACAAGCGCCGCGAGCAGCCGAACGTGGCCGAGGTGCACAACGTGATCGGCGACGTCGCCGGCCGCACCGCGCTCGTCGTCGACGACATGGTCGACACCGCCGGGACGCTCACCAAGGTGGTCGATGCGCTGAAGGCGGCCGGCGCGCGCGAGGTGCTCGCCTCGTGCTCGCACGCGGTGCTCTCCGGTCACGCGATCGAGCGGATCGAGAAGAGCCCGCTCTCCAAGCTCATCGTCACCGACTCGATCCCGCTCACGCCCGCGAAGCTCGCGAGCGGGCGGATCGTGGTGCTCACGATCGGCGGCCTGCTCGGCCGCGCGATCAAGAACATCCACGAGGAAACCTCGGTGACCAGCCTCTTCGTCTGAAATGCCCTTCGTCTCAAAGAAACAACTCGTATCCGTGGGAGTGCCAAGATGCCTGAATTCGTCGTGCCGGCCGAGGGCCGGAGTGATACCGGAAAGAACGCAAACCGACGGCTGCGCAGCCGCGGCCTGATCCCGGGGGTGCTGTACGCCCCGGGCAAGCAAGCGGTGGCGGTGCAGGTCTCGCCCGGCGAGATCGGCACGATCCTGAAGAGCGCCGCGGGCGAGAACACGCTGTTCGATCTCGATCTCGGCGGCAAGCGCCGCAAGGTGATCCTGAAGGAGTTCCAGCGCGAGCCGCTGCGCGGCAAGCTGCTGCACGCCGACTTCTACGAGGTGGCGCTCGACAAGCGGCTCGAGGTCAAGGTGCACATCGAGCTTCAGGGCACGCCCGTGGGCGTCAAGCTCGAGGGCGGGATCGTCGACTTCGTGACGCGCGAGCTCGAGGTCGAGTGCCTGCCGGCCGACATCCCCGAGAAGATCGTGGTCGACATCTCGCACCTCGAGCTGGGCAAGCACCTGCGCGTGTCGGACCTGAAGGTCTCCGACAAGGTGAAGGTGCTGATGGAGCCCGAGCTCGTGGTCGCTCACGTGGTGCTGCCGCGCGCCGAGGTGGTCGCCGAGCCGGTCGCGGTGGAAGGCGCTCCGGCCGAGGCCGGTGCGGCGGAGCCCGAGGTCATCAAGAAGGGCAAGACCGACAAGCTCGAGGGCGAAGCGGCCGAAGCCAAGCCCGAGAAGCCGGAGAAGGGCGAGAAGCGGGAGAAGAAGTAAACGCGTCTCGTGGTGGGCCTCGGCAACCCCGGGCCTCGCTACGAGCGCACTCGCCACAACGCCGGCTTCCTGGCCATAGACGAGCTCGCCGCCCGCACGCGGGCGGCGGGCCGTCTGCTGACGGACGCGTGGATCGCCGAGGCGACGCTCGGCGGCGCGCAAGCCCTGCTCGTCAAGCCGCTGAGCTTCATGAACCTGAGCGGCGAGCCGGTCGCGCGGCTGCTGGCGGAGCGCGGCCTCTCACCGGCGGAGCTGGTGGTGGTCGTGGACGACGTCGCGCTGCCGCTCGGCCGGGTGCGGGTGCGCGCGCACGGCAGCGACGGGGGCCACAACGGCCTGCGCTCGCTGGTGGCGGCTCTCGGCAGCGAGGAGTTCGCGCGCGTCCGGATCGGCGTCGGTGTCGAGCCGCCTCCCGACCTGGACCTCGCGGATTTCGTCCTCGCGCAGTTCCTGCCCGAAGAGCTGCCGCGGCTGCGCGAGGTGACCGTGCTCGCGGCCGACGCCGTGGCGTGCCTGCTCGAAGACGGGGCCGAGGCCGCCATGAACCGCTTCAACGGCCGGCGCGTGTGAGGTATACTGTCATTTCCCGCGTCCGGACGGTGGTCGTCCGGGAGCGGAACCCTTGCTCCCGGTAGGGCCCTTCGGGCCCGGAAGGGGCTCGCCGGTGTCACCCAAAGGGTGGCGCAGGCGGTCCAGGAGGAGGACCAGTTGAGCGAACGAGTCTACGAGATCCTGTTCATCGCCGATCCCAACCTAGGGGAGCCGGAGGTGGAGGCTCTCGCCGCGCAGGTGCAGGGCTTCGTCGAAAAAGAGGGCGGTGTGGTCCAGAAGCGGGAGATGTGGGGCAAGAAGCGCCTCGCCTACACCGTCGGCCGCCACCGCGAGGGTTACTACACGCTGATCGTCACCGCTGGCCCGGGCTCCCTGGTCAAGGAGGTCGAGCGCCGGCTGAAGGTGACGGACGGCATCTTCCGCTTCCTGACGGTGCGGGTGGACGAGGAGCTGCGCAAGGCCGAGCGGCGCAAAGCCAAGCGCACGCTCGCCGACGAGAAGCGCAAGACGAAGCCCGGAGCGCAGGCTCCGCGTGAGGCGGAGGTGCAGCAGTGAGCTCGCAGGCGAACGGCGATTTCAGGGGCATCGGGCGTCCGCGTCCGGGCGGAGGCGGAGGCGGGGGCGGGGGCGCGCGCGGCGCGGGCGGTGGCAGGGACGGCGCCGGCAAGGACGGCAAGGAGGGCGGCAAGCGCTTCTTCTTCCGGCGGCGCAAGGTCTGCAAGTTCTGCGCGGACAAGATCGACTACGTCGACTACAAGGACGTCAAGCTGATCTCCCAGTTCGTGCCGGAGCGAGGCAAGATCCTGCCGCGCCGGATGTTCGGAACCTGCGCGGAGCACCAGCGCAAGCTGACCGAAGCGATCAACCGCGCCCGCCACATCGCCCTGCTCCCGTACGCGGCGGACTGACGTCGGCTCGGCGGGCGGTGGGCGCGGTGATGGTCGAGCATGGGCCGGTGTCGGCCCGCAGCGGGGCGGGTTCGGAGCCGCGCCTCGGCGGGCTGCTGGTGGCGGGCCTGCTGTCGGCGCTGATGTTCGGCGCCGCCGGCTTCGTTCCGCCGCTGGCACCGCTCTCGCTCTTCGCGCCGCTGCCGCTCGCAATCCAGAGGCTGCACGGCGGCGCCACGAGCGCGTGGCTCGCCGCGGCCCTCGCCGCGGCGCTCGTCGCGGCCGCGAGCGCTCCGATAGCCGCGCTCGCGTTCCTGGCGGTGCTGGCCTTGCCGGGGCTGCTGCTGGCCGAGGCGCTCGCGCGAGGCCGGGGCCTGCTGCGCGGCTGCGGCTGGGCCTTCGGCGCGCTCTTCGCCGAGGTCGCGGCCGGCCTGCTGCTCGCGCCGACGCCGATGGCGGAACGGGTGCTCGCGCCGGTCGAGCGCCTGCGCTCCGAGGCGGTGCTGGGGGAGCTCAGCAAGGGCGGCATGCCGCCGGAGCGTCTCGCCGAGTTCAAGGAGCAGGTGGGCGCGCTGACGGACGCGCTCGGGGTCGTGTATCCCGCCTTCTGGGTGATCGCGGCGGCCGTGCTCGTGGCCGTGAACGCGGCGCTGCTGCGGCTCTACCTGCTGCGCCGCGACCCGGGCTGGCTGGAGGACGGCGAGTTCGAGCGGGTGCGCTTCCCGCTGCCGCTGGTGCTGGCATTCGTGCTGTCGGGGGCGGCGGTGGCGCTGCCGCTCGCGCGGCCGGCCGCCTACAACGTGCTGCTGGTGGTGGCGTTCTTCTTCGCGCTGCAGGGGCTCGCGGTGGTGGGCTTCTACGCGCGGCGGCTCGCCGCCCCGCCGCTCTTGCGCGCGTTCGCTCTCGTGCTGGTGCTCGTCAACCCATGGGCCCCGCAGATCCTCGCCCTGCTGGGGCTGTTCGACAACTGGTTCGATTTCCGCCGCTTTGCCGAGCCCCCGCCGGGGCAGCGGACCCCACAAGGACCGGCGGCGTGATTCAATCTCGAGGAATGTCATGGAACTGATCCTGAGGGACGACGTCGACAAGCTGGGCCGCCGCGGTGACATCGTGAAGGTCAAGGACGGCTTCGCGCGCAACTTCCTGCTGCCGAGGGGCCTCGGCATGCCGGTCAACGCCGCCAACAAAGCGATGATCGACAAGGAGCAGAAGGCCAACCTGGCGCGGCTCGCGAAGGAGCGCGCCGAGTTCGAGGCGCTCGCGGAGCGCGTCGCGACGCTGCGCTTCATCGCGCCGCGCAAGGTGGGCGAGAACGACGTGCTCTACGGCTCGGTGACGTCCGGCGACGTGGCCGAGTTCCTGAAGGCGAAGGGCATCGAGATCGACAAGCGCAAGGTGCTGCTCGACGAGCCGGTCAAGCACCTGGGCGAGCACGAGATCAAGATCAGGCTTCACCCCGAGGTGCAGGCGGCGCTCAAGCTGCTCGTCACGAAGGAGGGATGACCTCGCGCCGCGAAGCGGCGCGAGCTCTGCCGTTTTCCGTCTGCCGTTTTCCGTCTGCGTTGTCCGTTTCCGTTGTCCGTCACTCGTGATCCGTTCTCCCTGGCCTCGTCGGGAGTGTTCGTTCATGGATGGCTGGCTCGTCCCCGGCTGCTCCGGTCCCGTTTCGCCCCCCTCCTTTGATATGGTCCAGCCTTGACCACCCAGGCCCCGCCGACCGACCGCACCCTCCCGCACAACCTCGAGGCGGAGCGGACCGTGCTGGGCGCGGTGCTGGTCGACAACCAGGCGTTCAACTCCGCAGCCGAGCTCCTGACGCGCGAGGACTTCTACCGCGACTCGCACCGCCGCATCTACGACGCGATGGCGGCGCTCGCCGAGCGCAGCCAGCCGATCGACCTCGTCACGCTGAAGGACGAGCTGCTGCGCGCCTCCGCGCTCGAGGCCGTGGGTGGCGCCGCCTACCTGGGCGGGCTCGTCGACGGCGTGCCGCGCATCACGAGCGTCGAGCACTGGAGCCGGATCATCAAGGAGAAGGCCGTCGTCCGGAAGCTGATCCACGCCGGCAACCGCATCGTGCAGTCGTGCTACGAGGGCGAGGACGAGGCCGCGTCGCTCCTCGACCAGGCCGAGAAGTCGATCTTCGACATCGCCGAGAAGCGGATCCGGGTCGGCTTCGCCTCGATGCGCGAGATCGTGAAGGAGAGCTTCCGCACCATCGACCAGCTCTCGCAGTCGAAGGACGTGGTGAGCGGGCTCGCCACCGGCTTCGTCGACATCGACGAGATGACGAGCGGGCTGCAGAAGGGCGAGCTGGTGATCGTGGCCGCGCGCCCGGCGATGGGCAAGACCTCCTTCTGCCTGAACGTCGCGCAGCACGTGGCGATGCGCGTGGGCGAGACGGTGGGCCTGTTCTCGCTCGAGATGTCGAAGGAGCAGCTCGCGCTGCGCCTGCTGTGCGTCGACGCGGGCGTCGACGCGCATCGGCTGCGCACCGGCAAGCTCAACGAAAAGGACTGGGCGCGGCTCGCCAAGGCCTACAGCGACCTCACCCAGTCGCGCATCTTCATCGACGACTCGGCCACGATCTCGCCGCTCGAGATGCGCGCCAAGTGCCGCCGCCTGAAGGCCGAGCACGGCCTGGCGCTGGTGATCGTCGACTACCTGCAGCTCGTGACCTCGGCGGGCCGCAGCGAGAATCGCCAGCAGGAGATGTCGGCGATCAGCCGCTCGATGAAGGGCCTGGCCAAGGAGCTGGGCGTGCCGGTGATCGCGCTCTCGCAGCTCTCGCGCGCCCCGGAGGCCCGCACCGACCGCAGGCCGCAGCTCTCGGACCTCAGGGAATGCGTGACTGGCGACACGCTCGTGCAGCTGGCCGACGGACGCCGGGTCCCGATCCGCGACCTCGAGGGCACGACACCCGAGGTCCTGTCCCTGTCGGGAGAGCAGCGGATCGTCACGGCCGCGACGGACAAGGTCTGGTGCGTCGGCCAGCGGCCCGTCTTCGACGTCCAGCTAGCGAGCGGCCGGCGCATCCGAGCCACCGCGAAGCACCGGCTGCTCGGCGCCACGGGCTGGGTCGGGGTGGCTGACCTGGAGCCGGGGGCCCGCCTCGCGCTCGCCCGTCGGATTCCCGAACCCGCGAACCCAGGAGGGTGGCCGGAAGCACGCCTGGCGCTGCTGGGGCACCTCGTCGGTGACGGCAGCTACCTGATTCACCAGCCCCTGCGCTACACGACCGCGTCCGAAGAGAACAGCCGGCTCGTGAGCGAGGCCGCACGCGGCGAGTTCGGGATCGTGGTGAACCGGCACGCCGGTCGCGGTGCCTGGCACCAGCTTGTCTTCAGTGGCAACGGGAACCGCTGGCACCCGGCGGGGATCAACCGCTGGCTGCGGGAGCTCGGCGTCTTTGGCCAGCGCTCGCACGAGAAGCAACTGCCGACCGACGTGTTCACTCTCTCGAATGCTCAGGTAGCCGTGCTGCTGCGCCACCTCTGGGCCACCGACGGGACGATCTCGGTGCGCAGACCCGGAGCGCGTGGGAGTGCGGCTGTGAAATTCTCCACGAGCAGCTCACTCCTCGCAGCCGACGTCGCCGCGCTGCTGCTCCGCCTCGGCATCGTGGCGCGCATCCACACCGTGCACCAACGTGGCGCGCGTCCCTGCCACGTGGTCGCGGTGTCGGGAGCCGAAGCGCAAAGACGCTTCCTCGAGGTGGTGGGGGCTTTCGGGCCGAGAGTGGTGCAGGCCCAGGCCCTCGAGCGCGCCCTGGCTGGAACCCTTCCCAACACGAACGTCGACACCCTGCCGCAAGAGGTGTTCGCCGAGGTCAGGACGGCCATGTCCCAGCGTGGCGTGACGCAGCGCGGGATGGCGGCTCTGCGCGGGACGTCCTATGGAGGCACCGCCCATTTCGCCTTTGCGCCTTCCCGGGCGACTGTCGCTCACTGTGCCGAGTTGCTCGACGCGAACGCCCTCCGGGTTCAGGCCGAGAGCGACTTGTTCTGGGACCGTGTGATGACGATCGAGCCGGCCGGCGTAGAGGACGTCTACGACCTGACCGTCCCGGGGCCGGCGTGCTGGCTCGCGGACGGCATCGTCAGCCACAACTCGGGAGCTATCGAGCAGGATGCAGACATCGTGATGTTCATCTACCGCGAGGAGGAGTACAAGCCCAGCGACGAGAACCGCGGGCTCGCGGAGATCATCATCGGCAAGCAGAGGAACGGCCCCACCGGCTCGCGCAAGCTCGCCTTCATCAAGGAGTTCACGCGCTTCGAGAACCTCGAGTGGCGCGGAGGGACGGCCTCCTGAAAACCCGCGTCGTCTTCGCCTGTCAGGCGTGCGGCTTCGAGAGCTCGAAGTGGCTCGGCCGCTGCCCCGACTGCGGCGAGTGGAACACTTTCGTCGAGGAGCGCCAGGAAGTGGCGCTGCCCGCCGGAAAGGGCCGACCCGACCCGAAGCTGCTCGCGCAGGCGGTCTCGCGCCCGAAGCCCTTCGACTCGATCGACAACTCCGAGGACGCGCGCGTCGCCTCGGGCATCGACGAGTTCGATCG
>Ga0209341_10003386_pt1 | contig 14908 bp, 14 predicted proteins | sample RifCSP13_2_FD_184020 | JGI IMG/M metagenome (GOLD analysis project Ga0209341, IMG submission 184020) | Soil microbial communities from Rifle, Colorado - Rifle CSP2_sed 13_2 (SPAdes) (version 2) | ecosystem: Environmental > Terrestrial > Deep subsurface > Rock core/Sediment | place: Rifle...
CCGTACCTTCTACTTTGATAAGCGTATCCTAGAAAAATGAACTTGATTCCCCGCTTTGGTGCGGTATCATTCCATCGCTACCAAGGATCGTCCGATGGCCCGTCCCTCAACCTGCGCCGGCAGGCCCTCAAGTCCGCACGTCCTCGTGCGCCTCGATCGCTTGGTAGCAACCGGCGCAGGCCGAAAGGCGGATACATGTCTGGCGGGATGGTTAGGGTGTATGTTGACGGAACTCCGCACTGGAGAAGACAATCGGAACGAGAGAAAACAAGATGGCACGATCTTCCTAGAGTAAGAGTTCGTGTAGCTCCTGGATCCGATAAGTTCTGCGTGTACGCTCACATCGTTAATGGAGAAATCTTCTACATTGGAAGTGGACAGATCGATAGAGCATTTGAAAGATGCGGCAGAAACGATGTGTGGAGTAGGGTAGTTCAGGAAGCCGGAGAATACGACGTTCAGATCATGCTCTGGTGCAGAACAAGAAAGACTGCATTGATCGCTGAGTTGACAGAGATTACGAAGTATTCTCCGAAGGCTAATATTCAGAAAGTCTCAGACACTCTTCAGATTCAAAATCGATCAACGCCGATGAAGGATCTGTAATGAACACCCCCTACCGTTCCACCGTCCTACGCCAGTCCCCTGACCCTCTCCTCGCGCCCATCTGGATCCTTGCCGCCTGCGCCGTTCTCTGGACCGTGATGGCCGCCGTCTGGTTCGTACGCGCCGAGCGGGCTGTATCCGCAGCCCAGGACGCCCTACCCGAGATCCAGCGTCGTGATGCAGCTCGCGACAAGTAGCGCGCACACCGCACTTGACGCACGAGCCTCGCCGCGCTATCCTCCCGCCCATGCTCGTCGAGACCGTCCCTATCGGCTCCGTCACGCTCGATCCCGCGAACGTCCACAAGCACTCCGCGAAAAATATCGAGGCGATCAAGGGATCTCTCGCTCGATTCGGTCAGCGTACCCCCGTCGTCGTCGATGCTGTGGGAGTCATCTACAAGGGCAACGGCACGATCATCGCGGCCCGCGCTCTCAACTGGACCGAGATCAAGGTCGTGCGTTACGCCGACATGACGCCCGCCGAGTTGACCGCGTACGCCATCGCCGACAACGCTACGCAGTCCCAAGACTATGACGACCTCGCCCTCGCGCGCACTCTGGACTCCATCAAGCGCACCGACGAGACGCTCTTCGCCGCTACGAGCTACGATGATGCGCGGTTTGACGAGCTCATCCGCTCCCTCGGTGACGAGGCAATCCAAGCGGGGCTAGCTCAGCCTGTAGTGGATGCGCCTCTACATGCGATTGCTCCGCGATGGGATGTGCTCGTGATTTGCAAGTCCGAGCAGGAGCAACGCGAACTCCTAGAACGACTCTCGTCGGAGAATCGCGAGTGCCGCGCGTTGATTGCCTAGTCGAGAGCGACATCGTACGCACGCCGATCGTCATGCAGATCGAGGGTATGTTCGACATCTCTGCGGCCGAGAAGACGCGCGTAGAGTTCAGCGTCGACATGCCCATCGAAGACAAGCCTTGGAACGTCGGTCTCGTCGTCGGCCCGAGCGGCAGCGGGAAGTCGACGCTTGCGCGCAAGGTGTTCGGAGACTCACTCGTATCTTCGTTTCCGTGGGACGAACGGAAAGCCATTGTCGATTCGTTCCCACGCGAGACCTCGATCAAGGATGTGACGGCTCTTTTGTCGAGTGTCGGATTCTCGTCTCCTCCCGCATGGCTCCGTCCATTTCACGTTCTATCTACGGGCGAGCAGTTCCGCGTAATGATGGCGCGTGCGATGTCAGAAATGAAGTCCATCGCTGTAATAGACGAGTTCACGAGCGTCGTGGATCGTACCGTGGCGCGCGTAGGCAGCGCAGCAATTGCGAAGACGATCCGCGCACGAGGACAGCGATTCGTTGCCGTCACATGTCACTATGATATTGCAGAATGGCTCCAACCCGATTGGGTGATCGACATGGCGAGCAAGTCGTTTTCGTGGAGGGTTCTTCAGCAAAGACCAGACGTCAAACTCGTTGTCTCCCGCGTGCATCGTTCGGCTTGGGAGCTTTTCCGATACCATCACTACTTAGATTCGTCGATCAACAAAGCGTCGTATTGCTTCCTCGGTAAAGTAGAAGGACAACCAGCAACGTTCTCGGCTGTTCTGTCATTCCCGCATCCCGTTCGATCAGGTTGGCGAGAGCATCGGACGGTGTGCCTTCCTGACTTTCAAGGCATCGGACTAGGGAACGCGATGAGCGAGTACGTTGCGAGTCTCTTCCGCGCGACCGGTAAGCCGTACCGTAGCACCACGAGTCATCCGAGCATGATCGGGCATCGCTCGCGATCAAGGATCTGGCGCACGTTGTCATCTCCCGATCTCAAAACCGCTCACAACGGGACATGCACCGGATCCTTTGGCCGTAACGGCCAAAGGAGCGGATCCGTGCGTCGCTTGAGCGCGTCGCATGAATACATCGGTCCGTCGCGTCCTGATCAAGCTCGTGCGTTTGGTCTTCCCGTTCCTCCCGCTTGACGTGCCGCTCCATTCGCGCTACGCTTGAGTCGTTCAACCCCCAAACAACTTTGAGGCGCAAAGTCCGTGTCCGAGGTTCCCAACCTCCCCAATCCCTTGCCCGTAGACGCCTCCATGCGCGACATGAACCTCCGCGAGATGGAGCAGGCGCGTCGCAAGTCCATCATCATCCAGAAGGCACGCGAGGGGTACACGATCGGCGAGCAGTGTCGCGCCGCCCGCATCGACCGAAAGACCCACGCGGACTACCGCCACGACGACTCGGTCTTCCTCGTGGAGTGGCAGGCTGCATCGGACGAGGCGGGTATCCGCGACCTGGAGCGCACGAAGATGGCCCGCGGTCGACGCCGCCAGCGTGCCGAGATGGCGAGCATCGGCGCCCAGGCGCAGCTCCTCACCGTTGCGAAGATGTTCTCCCTCGAAGGACAGGTCGCGCCGACCGAGGCGCTCGAAGCGCAGGCCCGCGAGGACCCGCAGGGATTTGCGGTGAAGGCCGCGATGGCCGCGAAGGTCGCCGACGACCTCGATGCGCGCGCGTTCGGCCTTGACGAAAAAGAAAACACCGAGGACGACTCCGCTCATCCCGCCGCATCGTCCGCCCCGCTCCTCGTGCGCGACATCGACGCGTTCATCTACGAGGACTTGGGACTCGCTCGCGGCTCGGTCTACCGCCGCGTCGTGTGGCAGCTACGCCACATCGACCGCCCCGACGTGCGGCGTGCGCTGCTATGCGAGGCAAAAGCGAGTGGGAAGGGCTGGATCTGCTCGCTCGTCCTTGCCCGTGCGTTGCAGCGCGTCTTCGCCGCGACGCCCGACGAACTCCGCACCGTGTACAAGCAGCAGGGCTCCCGCCCGCGCATTGGCGTGATCAACCTCTCCGCGTCGGGCGAGAACCAAGCGCAACTCGCCGTGTTCACCGACCTGCGCCGCTGGCTTGCGGGGCCGTGGTTCGCGCGCGTGCCGAAGCCAACGCGCGACACCGCCGACCTCATCGAATGGGACCTGCCAGACCGTATCATCGTCGCGTTCTGCGGGAACTCGTCTTCGACGGGCGCGGAGGGCATCAACTTCGTGGCGGCCGTCGCGGACGAGGTGTGCCGCTTGCCCGACAAGCAGACGTCGCGGGTAGAGACCGCCGATGCGCTCGTCGCCCCCGTCGAGGCGACGATGGTCACGCGGTTCGGCGACATCTACAAGCTCGTCGCCGCGTCATGGCCAGAGTCGAAGGACGACTACCTGCATCGGCAGATCGCGCTCGTACGCGACGCCGGAGGAAAGGACGGCGAGCGAGCGGGCGTGCGCGAGGACCTCACCGCGTCGATCCTCGCCGAGCCGATGTCGTTCGATGCGCCCGACGCGGCGCGCGACGCGGAGTTGCGTGCCGCGCCGTTCTCCGAGTACCCGACCGAATCGTTCCTCTCGAAGGACGCCACGTTCGTCGTGCGCGGCCCCGTATGGGCGTTTCGTCCCGATGTCTCGCTCGCGGCCCTGCGTCAGATGGAGCAGCGGGACCCCGCAGGCTTCGCGGGCATGGTCGGTGCTTCACCCAAGCACGAGGGCGCGAACGCCTACTACAAGGACCCCGAGTGCGTGGCGCGCGGCGCGAACCCGAAGATCGTCTGCCCGCTCGACGACGCGGGGCAGCTCAAGTCCGCGTGGGTCGCCGACCCGTCTACGCTCTACTTCGGCCACGTGGACGCGGCGCTCGGCAAGAAGGGCGGGGACGCCGCGGGGCTCGCCGTGGCACACTGGGGAGACGGGCGCGTCGTCGTAGACGCTATGTGGGAGGCGCGCGCGCCAGAGGGCAGGGAACTCGACCTCGACACCCTGGTCGAGTGGTTCATCCCGTTCCAGCGGCAGGGCGCGACGTTCTCCAAGGTCACGCGCGACGGGTGGGAGGGCGTCGGCATCGGACAGCGGTTCCGTCAGCACGGGATCAAGAGCGAGCTGTTCTCCGTCGTGCGTGACCGCCGCGCGTACGACACCTTCCGCGACACGCTCTTCGCCGGGCTCGTCGACTACTACCCGTACGAGCCTTTTCACGAGAACGCGCGTGCTCTCGTGCTCGTCGGACGCAAGGTCGACCACACCGGCGGTCCGTCCGTCGGCGGGCGGAACGCGAAGGACGTGCACGACGCCGTGAGCGCCGTCGTCTACCACGTCATCGAGAAGATGGGCCGCTTCGCCGGGCTCGCGGTCGCGCAGGCCGACCCGCCCGACGAGAAGCAGGGCGATCCTGATCAGCTCGGCAGGTAGCACGTTGCCCTTGACGAAAAAGAGATCCACGATACCGTAACGAGCAACACGTCGACCCTCGTCACGGAGTCAACCGCGTGGACATGCTGAAGGGTCTCCGCTCCATCGCGTCGCGCGCCGCCAACGTCTTCGGCGGTCTCGAGCGTCTCTCGAAGTACGGAACCGACGCCTGGGAACTCTGGGAGCGCACCTCGGGCAGCGTCGCGGGCCGCTCCGTCCTGCCACCCACGCGCCCTACGCAGATCCGCGAGTACGAGACGGGCGTTTGGACCCATGCGTGCATCTCAGTTAAAGCGAACGTCGCCGCGGGCGTGCCGTGGTGTCTCAAGCGCGTCGTGAAGCAGGGCGTCGACGAGAAGGTCACGGAGCACGAGATCATCAAGCTCCTGGAACGACCCCTCCCGAAGAAGACCTACCAGAACCTCATCCAGTCGCACGTCACCTACCTGGAGCTGGCGGGCGCGGCGTTCATCGAGAAGCTCCGAAAATCGAAGACGACGGTGCCCGTTGGCCTATCGATCATGCGCTCCGACCTCGCGTCCCCCATCGTGAGCGCCAACGAGGGCGTCGTCGGGATCTCGTACAGCGCGAACGCGAAGCGGCAGGTCTTCGACGTCGACGACGTGATCTACCACCCGTACTTCAACCCCGCGAATCCGAACGCGGGGCTCGCGCCGACTGCGCCCGCGTGGATCACCTTGCAGATCGACCGCGCCGCCCGCGAGTGGAACTGGGACTTCTTCCGCAACGGGGCGTCCCCGGACATCATCCTGTCCTCGGACGAGGCGATCCCTCTCGGCGAGATCCAACGCGTCAAGAGCGACTTCGAGGGATCGAACGCGAACGCCACGGGGCGCGGACGTCGCGCGCACGTCGTCCCGTTCGGCTGGAAGGTGACTCCGACGTCGGCGTCTCACCGCGAGATGCAGTTCGAGCGCATGCTCCAGCTCACGCAGCGCGAGATCGCCGCCGTCTACCACGTCCCGCCCGTGCTCCTCGGCTTGGAGACGCAGAACTACGCGACGGCTGACAAGCAGCTCCAAGTCTTCCTCTGGCAGCATGTCGTACCGCTCGTCGAGAGCATCCTCGCACAGTACACGATCGAGCTGGTCGAGGAGTGGCCAGACGGGGAGGAGCTGTATCTCGCCGTGGATCGCGAGGAGATGAAGACCGACGAGGACCGCGCGATCGAGGCGGAGTCCGTGCGTGCCGACTTCGCGATCGGGCTCATCTCCAAGACCGAGGGTCGGACTAAGCGAGGCTACGCGGCGACCGAGGGCGGCGCGCCAGACGAGCGCGAGGGGCGCGACCAGGGCGTCGGTGGCGACGGCGGTACCGTGGATGCCGTCGGAGATCGTGAGACGGAGGGCGTAGGCGCTGGGAGTGACGCCGGGAGCGGCGCGCCGACAGAGACAGAACCCGTCGAGGCAGGTGCCACGCTCACCGCACCCACCGTGCCCACCGTGACGCTGAACGGCGCGCAGATCGCGTCCATGGTGACCGTCGTGCAGAGCGTCGCGGCGGGTACGCTACCCCGCGACGCTGCGAAGGCGATCATCATGCTCTCGTTCCAGGTGAGCGACGACGTGGCGGAGGGCGTCCTCGGCGCGGCGGGCAAGGGCTTCACGCTTTCCGCGCCTCCCGCCGCCGCTGGACTCGCGCCGCCCGTCAAGGACGATACGCCCGTCGCCAAGTCCGCGAGGCCCGCACGATCCCCTCGCGATACGCGCCCGCCGCGCACGCCGTACCAGATCGAGATGGCAAAGGCGGAGAAGTCCAAAGCCATCGAGCGGGACGCCCAGATCGCCGCGTACAAGTGGCTCACGATCCAGCGCGGACGCGTGGGCTCGTGGGCGCGCAGGAAGTTTGGCGTCGCGGCGAGCGAGAAGGGCGCGAACGGCGCGGGCGGCGCGGGCGGCACGAACGGGACCGCGGGCGGCAACGGCCACGTGCGTCCACCCGATTCGGACCGCGACGATGATGAGGATGGCGCTGCCTTCTCCATGACGGCGGATCGCCTCACGCTCCTCAAGGCCGACGAGCCCGCGCCCAAGAAGGCGATCAGCGAGGAGGAGATCCTCAAGGTGCTGTCCTCGCCCATGACGGACGCGATGCGCGACGCCCTGACCCGCGGAGTGGCCCTCGGGGGCGACACGCAAGGCGCGGCGCTCGGGATCAAGTTCGACCTGAAGGACCCCGCCGTCATGCGCTACCTCGCGGACCGCGAGACGAACCTGGAAAAGGTGCTCCAGCGCGACACGGCCGACATGGTGAAGAAGACCATCCTCTCCGCATACGCCGACGGGTCGAGCGAGCTTCAGATCGTGACGCGCGTGCTGGAGTCGGGCGCGTTTACGCCGGGGCGGGCGCAGCGTATCGCGCGCACCGAGGTCCACGCCGCAATCCAGAGCGGCTCGCACGAGGGTATGGTCCAGGCGGGAGTGGAGGAACGCGAGTGGCTGACGAGTCTCGACGACTCCGTGCGCGAGTTGCACGAGCCGATGAACGGGCAGGTCCGCAAGGTCGACGAACCCTTCGAGGACGTAGACGGCAATGAACTCATGTACCCTGGGGACCCGAACGCTCCCCCGGAGACGCAGGTGAATTGTAGGTGCACCACCCTCAGCCGCGAAAGCGAAGCCACCTCCTCCGAACTTGCGGAGGCGCTTGGGCTCGCGCCCGCGGACGGCGAGGACGCAAACGACAAGATCGAGGACAAGCTGACCGAGGCGGCGGAGTCGCTCCCGTCTTCCGTGATCGGACGCTTGGACCCCGAGGACGTGGAAGAGCTGCGCTACGCCGTCGGACGCGGGCGCGATGCCGAGTACGACATCGAGACGGGGACCGCGACGATCGGACCGAGAGCGCGCGGCGAGGACGTCGAGACGGTGCTGGAGCAGCACCTTGCCGCGTCGATCATGACGGCCTCGGATGCGCGCGGGCTGCGCAACCAGCTCGTGACGGCGGACCTCGTGACGCCCGACGCGTGGGACGACGTGGGCGGGACCGAGAAGGAACGAGCCGTGCAGGTGCAGGCAGCGATCATCTCGGGGGACCGCGATGCCGTCGGCGAGATGCTCGGGCGCGAACTGTCGGACGTCGAGTGGAAGCGTGCCGAGATCGTTGGCAAGCACTTCTGGACCGTGGGCCGTACGGGCGGGAAGGTCCCGCGGAAGACGAACCCGAAGCGCGAGCCCGAGGAGGAGTAGTCGCCTCTCCCTTGACAGATTCCCGATCCGCCGTACCCTAACGAGTGACAGTCGCAGAACAGTCGGAGGACCCAAGCATGTCCGTTGGCAGGCAGGAGAAGCTCGACCCGCAGGCGACGCGCGGCACGCAGCTCGGCGAGGTCGTGACGCTCCTAGCGACGCAACAGCTCCCATCGTCGAGCTATTTGCGGTCGGCCGCGATCAAGCGCACGCACGGGAACGAGATCGTCTTTCGGTTCTACTTCAAGCAGACGACCGCGAGTCGCAAGTGTCAGGTCCTCGTGTGCGAGGGCGATACGGACCCCACGACGTCGGCCATCGTCGGCGGTCCGCAGACGAAGCTCGACACGAGCGCCGACCGACTGGAGGCGAACGCCTTCACGATCGACGAGACGACCGACGATGACCAGGGGAACGACGGGTACTACGTGTATGACGTGCGGTGTCGCGCGCCGTACACCTGGGTGGGCGTCAAGGGCGACGGTGCGACCGTGGCGGGCGACACGATCAAGGTCGATGCGTATGAGGCGCTGAGCCTGTGACGATGCTCGCGAAAAGCGTACTGCTCCTGTTCGCGTGCGCCCTCGTGGTAGGGCTGCGCGGGCTCGTGCTGTTCGGCGACTGGCTCGTGAGCGACACGAGCGACGGGAGGGCGTAGGGTGGAAAGTGACAGGCCCGTCATGAGCGTGGGATCGGCAGTCCTGTTGATCGTGGTTGCGCTCGCAATGGGCGCAGCCTGTGGGCTAGCCATTCTCGCAACTGGAGCGAGCATGTGATGTCCCGATTGGACAACGACCAGATGTCTCGACGCCTCGCCACCGCTCTTGCCGCGTTGGAGAACATGCGGAGGGACCGCGACGCGCAGAAGCGAATGGTAGACATGCTCAAGCCCGGACTGGAGAACGCCATCCGTGCTGGGCAATCTGAGATCGAGCGCGTGGTTGGCGAGCGCGATGAGGCTCGGTCGCGCGTGAAGGAACTGGAGCGGGAACTTGCGGCGCTGAATCCGGTGGAGGTCTAGATGGCAACGTTCTATGTGAACAAGAGCGGCAACGACGCTGACTCTGGGGCCACACGCGCACTCGCCAAGCTCACCATTGCCGCCGCCATCACAGCGGCGGCGACCGGCGACACCATCATGATCGGGACCGGCCGATACGTGGAAGGCAATCTCGCCACCGGGACGAAGGCTATCAGTTTCGATGCAGACGGCGGTTTCGGGACGGTCATCATCGATGCGAACGGAGCATCGGCCAACGTCTTCGTGGACAGCGGCGCGGCAGCCAACAGGTATTCACGGCTGCTCATCACCGGAGCGACGGGGGACAACCTCTACCACAACAACAACGCCATCTGGTACCTCGATGAGTGCCTCGTGTATGACGCCGGCGCTGCCGGCGTCGCCCTCGTGGTCTTCGGCAACCCCAATCTGATTTGCCGTAACTCGATCTTCGCCCAGAATGTCTACGGGATCAATTGCGGAGTCTCCGCATCGTCGGACATGAGGCTCTACAACTGTACATTCGAGGGGAACTCAACCTATGCAATCTACTTCCCGGGAAACCCGACACTCACGACGTTCGCCATCCAGTCTTGCGTCTTCTCGAACTCTCCGACGCTCATCTACGCGGGCGGAATGACGGATGCACAGTACGCCGCGAAGTTCTCGTTTGGGGAGCACAACTACAACGACTACCACCTCGGCGCGACCGGGGTGAACATGCTCATCACCAGCACGGGCAGTAAGACGACTCTCGCGGGCGTCCAGACCTCTTCGGGAAAAGACACCAACAGCATCGCGTCCGACCCGCTCTTCGTGCGCCCATCCTCCTTCCTCTTCGGACTGCAAGCAGCATCGCCGTGCATCCAGACCGGCTTCGGCGACTCCAACATCGGGGCACGCCCCAGCGTCTACGGCGTGACGAAGGCCGTGAATGCCTCGATGTGGGACAACGGCGTTTACTCCAGCACTGAACAGAGCGGGAACACGATCATCCTGTCGGCGGGTCCGGCAGAGGGGACGTTTGCCACCGATGTCATCGACCACGGGCGCTCTCGCTCCATGCGAAAGGTCCGGCTTGGTGGGCTCTACGACGGAACCGCGAATTTCGACAAGGACAAGACGGACGTTGAGCCAAACCGCTGGACTCTGGAGGTCCGTGCGAGTGACACGTTGTTCGCCAAGGCAGACGGGGCTCCCGCCTGGAGCGAGAAGGAGATCGGCACAGTCGTCTCCGGCGTAACGGGCCGCTATCAGCAGGTCCGCGTCACGCTTCGCACCGATAACGTGGAGGCATAGCCGGTGGCGAATCCTGAACTAGCTGGTATCGAGGTCGAGTCGGCCGCCCCCGTGCTGGGCGGGATCGAGTTGGAGTTGTACGGGTCGATCCAGGCTCCGTTCACGCTCGCGGTCGATACCACCGCAGTCGCAGGAGGCGTAGTCAACACGGCGTACACCGCGCAGCTTCACGCGAGCGGAGGCCAGCAAGCGTATGCGTGGGATGTGTCAGTGGGGGCGCTACCGTCAGGTCTTTCGCTCAACGCCTCCACGGGAGCCATCACGGGAACCCCAACTCTTGCGGAGACGCAGGCGTTCACAGTGCGGGTGACGGACGCCCTGGAGAGCGCCGACACGCAGGCCCTCTCAATCACGATTGCGGCGGCGGCAGCGGGGGGCGCTGGACGCACGGCGGGCAGCATCAGCAAGGCTCCGTCGCAGGTGGGAGTGTAGCGTGAGCGTGACGCTCGACAAGGCGGGTCGCAAGCTCGACGGGAAGTATGCACCACCGCAGACGGCAGCTCACCCGCTCGTGCATGCCTTCACGGCATTCGGGCGCGGCGAGGGAGACAGACGGCGCACGTCCGCGGCGTTCCGCGGGATCGATGTCGGCCCGGTCGTCCACGCGGGCGACGTGGATATGGACGGCGGCGAGGTTCGCGAGGTCGACCTCGACAAGCTCTCCATCGGCAAGGGGCACCTCGTACGCGGCAGGCTCGCGCGCGCCGCGAAGACGATGAGCGGGAAGCCGCGCGCCGAGGGCGACGGAATCAAACCGATCACGGTCATGGAGCGCGCCGACAAGCTCGGGCATTACATCGTCGTGCGGGACCACGGCGAGCACCGTGTCGCCGCGCTCAAGCTCAACGGGCACTCGGCGAAGGTCCCCGTCCGCGTGGTCAAGACGAGGGGCGCGGCGCAGGAAGAGAAGACGCGGTGGATCTCCGACAAGATCGCGCTCTTGATCGGCGAGGGGCGCGAGCAAACGCAGGCCGTTGCAATGGCTCATGCCATGTGGGACAAGGATCACGGTGTCGCGAAGATCATGACGACGGGTGTCACGGGCGCAGGTGCGGAGTTTGCGCCAACGAACGTGATGCCGGGGTCCCCGCAGAAAGTCTCCGAACGTCGCGCCACGGTGCGCGCGGAGAGGCGCAGGAGGCAGAAACGGCTCAAGAAGGCAGACTCGAAGCCCGCGATCGATGCCCAGGTTACGAACGAGATCAAGCGGCGGATCAACGCGCTCGTCACGGCCGTCGCGGGACTCGGCGAGGAAACCACGGTGCAGCGCCTGCGCCGCGCGGCTCGCCTCGTCTCGCGCGAGGTCTCCCGCGCCAAGCGTGCGCGCGCGATCCCCGGTCCGCTCAAGCGCGCGATCGAGGCGGCACAGGCTGCCGTCACGGCGGCGTTCCGCGTGCACGGCGTCCCAGAGGGCGCGGTCTACGTGAAGAAGCTCGACAAGCATTCGGAGGCCACATCCATGACCACCGCAGTCGCGCCCCTGCCCGATCACACGTTCTACCCCGTCGTCTCCGGCGACATGGAGAAGAAGGCGAACGTGGTCAAGCTCCCCGTGGCAGACGCCGACACAGCGTGGGACGGCGATGCCGCGGACAAGCGAATCCGCGTATGGGCCGGCGCGAAGTCCGCGTCGGACCTCGAAGGGATCGACTGGAAGAAATACGGCAAGGCGTTCCTGTGGTGGACCACGGCGACGCCAGAGGGGCTCGGACAGTTCAAGCTCCCCGTGGCCGACGTAGTGGACGGCGACCTCAAGCTCGTGCGCGCGGCGATCATCGCGGCGCGTGGTGCTCTCTCGGGCGCGCGCGGCGGCATCGACATCCCGGAGTCGGAGAAGAAGGCGCTCTTCTCCGCGACGGGCGACATGTTCGACAAGTGGAAGATGGACAAGTACGGCACGAGCGAGGGGGCCGTCGCGGGCCATGCGACACAGGGGCACGAAGGAGAAGGCGGTAGCGGGACAGCCAAGACGCCAACGGAACGCGCTGGGATCGATCCGAAAGAAGTCGTCGCGGTCAATAGCCCCGAGCGTCAGCTGCGCCTCAAAGCCGTTGACGCATACGCGAAGGCTGATCGTCTGCTCGCGCGCGACGGATTCAGGCGCGAGGATCTCGGACGCACTACGGTGAGCTTGGATGACCGCTACAAGATGGCGCAAGAGAAGAGTGACGGTGACAAGAAAGAAACGGCGCGGGTCTACGGCTACCTGAGGCAGTCATACGAAGCCGACCGCAAAGGAGATAACTTCAGCGGCAAAGCGGATGAGCTTGCGTCTGGCTACGAAAAGTCGGCACTCGGTAAGGCGGAGCGCGACAGCATGGACAACAAAGCGATGGCCGTGCGCATGAAGCACGTCAAGACGAGGATGGACGCGGACGGGATCGATGCCGCCGACCTCGCAGAAGAGAGCGACCTGGAGGAGGAGCACGTCAAGGCGATGCTCGCGGGCGAGCACGAGCCCTCCGACGCGGACATGGAGGCGATGGAGGAGGCGATGGACGAACTCTGCAAGGCCGACGACACGACGAACGGCGCGACCGGCGACGCGATCCTCGACGCGGGGGGCGACGGCGCAGGGCACGTCCAGGCCGAGAGCGAGGACATGGGACCGGATCTCTACGAGGAACGCGACGCGATCAACGACGCGATCCGCGCGAAGTACGGCGCGGGATACTACGTCTGCGGGGTCTATCCGCGCTCGGGCTTCGTGCTCTTCCGCTACTGCCAGCCGTACGTCCCCGGGATGCCGATGGAGCACGGCGGTGGCAGCAAGGACAAGACGTTCCGTGCGCAGTACGACGAGGACGCCGACGGCGCGATCGTGATCGGCGCGGCAGAGGAGGTCCAGCGCAAGGTCGTCTTCGAGCCCGTCGTCAAGTCCGCCGATGGGCGTCTCACGTACAACGGCAAGCGGATCGAGGACGGCAAGTGGGAGCTGCTCGCCCCGCACGGCGAGGAGGACATCCTCGCGGAGCACCTCGCGAAGTCGGACCTCTTCGAGGAGGTCGAGATCATCGAGGGTGTCGGCGTTCGCGTGCGCCTCGCATCCGATGCGATGGCGAAGCACGGTAAGGCCGACGTGCTGCAAGTTAGCGGGCCGTTCCGCGTCGAGGAGGTCGAGCGGACGGAGTACGTCACGGAGTTCCTCGATACGCCTGACGCGCTCGCCAAGGGCAGGGAACGCGGGATCGTGTACCTGAAGGTCTACGGACCGATGGAGAAGGATACGCAGGGAGAGCACGCGAACGAGGAAGACATCTACGACGCCGCCGTGGGCTGGATGCTCCGTGGCGCGAAGATCAACCTCATGCACAAGGGGAAGCCGACGAACGACAAGGTGGTCTTCTCCGACGTGACGCGCGTCGAAGGGGACCTCGGCCTGAGGAAGGGTACGTGGTTCATCGCAGTCAAGCCGACGAAGGAAAACCTCGCGCGCTTCAAGAGCGGCGAGCTTTCCGGGGCCAGCATGGAAGGTAGCAAAGTGGTCGTCGGCTCCGAGGAAATCGAAATCGCGTAGCGATTTCCTCTTGACGAATTTTTGATCCGACGTAGCGTAGTAGGTAGAAGCAGCGGGGAAGAGCGCGAGGCGCTCGCGGTCCTCATAAGGCCGACCAGGAAGGTGCGACTCCTTCCCCCGCGATCAACATCGCGTCCCGCTAGCTACGGGGCGCACCGAAACGCGGTCAGTAGGGGCCTACTCCCTTGCTGACCGCGTTTTCGTTTTCCTGGAGGACCCGCACCATGACCACGAAGAAGGTGATCAAGAGCAAGCGGATCATCCCCGACGTGGATGTGGTTGCCCTCGTGGACTCCGCGGCAAACGGCGCGAAGGTGCTCCTCATGAAGGGCGGTCAGCGCTGCGACGTGCTCCCCGCGGAGCTGGTGCAGCTCGCCGGCGGGACGACGAAGCCTTCACCCACCGCGGCGTCCGGGTCCGCGGACATGCAGGAATTCGAGTCGAGCTGGCGCAAGATCGCCGGCCTGTAGGAGAGAGAACGATGGAAGTTCCCGACGCGACCTTCGACACGCTGAACGCCGGCCTCGCCAAGATGCACGCGGCCGTGACCGCGACGGGCAAGAAGCTCGATCCCGACTTCAAGTCGGACGAGGGGTACCCGCGGACCGACCCGCTCCAGAAGGCGGCGGTCCAGGGGCTCGCGCTCGACAACACGATTGGCGCGCTCGCGAAGACCGTCGACGCCGTGCTGGTGAAGCGCGCCGCGCTGGAGCAGGAGGTCAAGGACGAGCGCGAGATTGTCGCGGCCCTGACCGCCGAGAACGGGCACCTGCTCAAGGGCGAGCGGCCCTGTAAGGACTGCGAGGCGTCCGGCAAGTTCCGGGGCGAGGCGCACAAGCCGTGCAGCGGGACCGGCTGGCTCCCGAGGCGCGAGGCGATCCCGGCGAGAACGTAGGCCAGCCGTCAGAGAGATTCAGCCGCTCGCGGCGGGGGCCGCGGGTCCCAGTACCGCGAGTCTCCATTCAAGGAGTGACCGAGATGGCCCAGAAGATCACGGAGTTCCTGGAGGACCGTAGGCAGACGCTCGTGAAGAGCGCCATCGCCCAGGACGAGGCCGAGCATCAGGCGCTCGGAACGCCGCGGCGC
>Ga0209341_10003387_pt1 | contig 14905 bp, 27 predicted proteins | sample RifCSP13_2_FD_184020 | JGI IMG/M metagenome (GOLD analysis project Ga0209341, IMG submission 184020) | Soil microbial communities from Rifle, Colorado - Rifle CSP2_sed 13_2 (SPAdes) (version 2) | ecosystem: Environmental > Terrestrial > Deep subsurface > Rock core/Sediment | place: Rifle...
CCGGAAACCAGCCTCCTCTTCCGGCACCATCTCTACGAGACCGTTCTTCAGCGAGCGGTGAAGGATGCGGCGGCGGCCGCGGGAATTCCGAAGCGGATCACCTGCCATACCTTCCGGCATTCTTTCGCTACCCATCTCCTGGAAGAAGGGTACGATATCCGGACGATCCAGGAACTGCTGGGCCACAGCGACGTCAACACCACCATGATCTATACCCATGTCCTGAACAAGGGCGGAAGGTGCGTCCGGAGCCCGGCGGACTTTCCCGGATAAGATCATGCCACCATATCCTCTCCCAAGGCAGAAGGAATAGACGGCTTCTCCCGCAGCCTATCGCTTCTCCAACCGATCCCCCCTCCCTCTACATCCGTTTGATTTTAAGGAGAAATCCCGTCTCCATATCAAATCCTGTTTCGATTAACCCCTCGCATTTAACAAGGATTTCCCAGTTATCTTATGCTGTCTCACAAACCGTCTAATTCGCGTTGGGCGGACTGAAACCCGATATGAAAGGGCAAGTCTGAAAGGGCAAGTCTTGACGAGGGAAATGGTATCGTATATGATACCGACATGAAACGACGAATAGTCATCGACACCAATGTATTTGTATCAGCCCTCCGATCGCGCCGTGGCGCATCCTATCGTCTTTTCATGTTGTTGGGTGGCAAGCAGTTTGAGATCAGCGTCTCTGTTCCATTGATCCTCGAATATGAGGATGCAGCGAAGCGTCTTGGGCGCGAATTCGGGCTGACATCCGCCGATATTGAGGACATCCTGGATTACGTCTGCAGTGTTGCGGATTTGCGTGAAATCCATTATTTATGGCGACCCATCCTGAAGGACCCTCAAGATGATCATGTATTGGAACTTGCGGTGGTGGCCTCGGCGCAATTCATAGTGACCTACAACCGCCGTGATTTTACGGGCGCAGAAAAATTTGGCATCAAGGTGGTAACCCCGCACGAGTTTCTAAAAAGGATAGGAGAAGGATAATGAGCACGATCAGCCTTCGGCTTTCGCAGTCACTTCATCGGCGGGTTAGGGACCTCGCGAAGCAAGAGGAGATTTCTATCAACCAGTTCATTGCGACCGCGTTGGCGGAAAAGATGTCGGCTTTGATGACTAGCGATTTCCTGGGAGCGCGTGCCAAACGCGGTCGCCGCGGGAAGTTCGAGCGCGCAATGGCAAAGGTTCGAGATATCGAACCTGATAAGAAAGATGCTCTGTAAAAAGCCGCCCAACTACCGCTTGCATCTGACGGCTCGCCATTGGTGAGGCATGAGCGCCCGCAGCTGAAGCGGAGCGTTAGGTGGACAGGAGAGAGCGAATGAAGGAGCGAACCGGATTCATTGCCATCCTCGACGCACTTGGTGCCGCCAGCTACTCAAGTGAAGAGATCGCCCAGTTCCTTGAGTCGCGACAGATCGTGTTGGACCTGTTGGGTTTAAAGGCAGAGGCAGTGTTTGGTCCGGTCGAGGCAGGCCGATTGTCAACCTTCACCTTCAACGACTCGGTTGTGATCGCGTACGAAGTCGGTTCCCTTCCATCGTTGGATGACATTGGCGCATTCGGCTCCCTGTTGCGTCACTTCGAAGTGAAGTCACTCGCGAACGGAATTCTTTTTCGGGGTGCATTGGCGATCGGTATGTTTCACTCGGACAATGAAAAGAACACCATCATGGGCAAGGCTGTCACTGATGCAGCTGCCTGGTACGACAAAGCCGACTGGATCGGCATTGCGGCGACCCCGCACGCTTCGCTGCTCATCAGGTCACGGCAGGGTGCCAAAGACATCGAAAACGTTTTGATCGATTATCCAGTGCCAATGAAAGACAAAACCGTTCTCTCGCTGCGAGCAGTCAACTGGCCCAAGGGCTTCTACGTCAAAGGACTAAGGCCACAGGATGACGGCGAGGACCCAAAGTGCAAGTGCCTGGAGTTCCTGTCTCGATCAGGTATTCCGAGGGGAACTGAGGGGAAGTACTTCAATACGGTGGCGTTCTTTGACCACTGCATTCAACACTACCAAGACCAAAGGAAGCGCAAGTCCAAACCTGCTCACGAGACGGTCGTTAGATAGTAAAGTGCCGATAGTTTGCGCCACCTAACGGCTTGCAGCTGACGGCTGCCCAGGCTTCGCATGAGGCCCCGCAGCTCAGCCTGAGCGTTAGCTGGCGAGTGTAAGGGGCAGGTGGAACAATCATACAATCGGGGAGCGGTAAGGTGCTCGCCACAAGCAAAAGGAGGAGAATATGTTCACCCGCAACATGAATCTCTGGGCTTCTCTTTGTTTCGTCGCCATTCTACTCGCGGGATCCCACCCGGCAGTGGCGCAAAGCGGTGCACAGCCAAAGCAACAGTCTCTGTACGACCGATTGGGTGGCTTGGCGCCGATTTCGGTCGTGGTCAGCGATTTCATCGACGCCCTCGTGCCCGATGCCATCCTCAATGCAAATCCTGCGATCGATGCCGCGAGGAAGCGTGTCCCGGCCCCGTATCTGAAGTACCACGTGACCGCGATGGTGTGCCAGGCTACTGGCGGCCCATGCCAGTATCACGGTCGGGGGATGAAAGAGTCTCACGCTCACCTGAACATAACGGAGCGGGAGTGGGATCGCATGGTCATTCTTTTCAAGGAAGTGCTCGCAAAGCACAAGGTGCCGGCAAAGGAGACCCAAGAGCTCTTGGAGATCGTCGGTTCAACGAAAGCGGATATTGTTGTTTCGCACCAGAAATGAGGTAGTTCGTCAGCTAACAACCGGTTGAAGCTGACGGCTCGCCTGCCATAATACATGAGCACCCGCAGTCTTAGCCGGCGCGTTGGACCGCATAGGATAAAAAGTCATGATCAAAGCACTCGCATTACGAGAACGTACGCAGTCCCTCGGGGAGGAAATCGCAAACAGCGTCAGCCATGGTGTCGGCCTACTGGCGGCGGTAGCTGTCGCTCCAGTTCTTGTTCTTTCTGCAGTCCAGCATGGCGGCGCAGGGCGAATTGTAGGCGCGACCGTCTTCGCGGCTACAATGGTGCTGCTGTACCTCACATCCACGCTCTACCACGCGTTGCCAAGGAATCGTGCAAAGCGAGTATTTCAGGTTCTTGACCACGCTGCGATCTTCCTCATGATCGCCGGCACGTATACGCCGTTTACCCTCGGTGTGCTCCGCGGTACGTGGGGCTGGACGCTGTTCGGGCTCGTGTGGAGTTTGGCCCTTGCCGGTGTCGTACTTACGGCGGTAAGAGGGGTACGGTATCCGAAACTCTCGACGTGCCTGTATCTAGCCATGGGCTGGCTCATCCTTATCGCGGTAAAGCCGTTGTGGCTCCGTGTGCCAGCGTGGGGTTTGTTCTGGCTATTGGCAGGTGGTATCGCATATACGGTGGGTGTGGTGTTCTATGCGGCCAAGCGGGTCTGTTACAGCCACTTCGTCTGGCACCTGTTCGTTATTACGGGCACCGCGTGTCATTTCATCGCAGTGCTGTGGTTTGCGGCCTAACCAGCTGAAGGGGACGGCTGCCTTTGGCTTCGCGGGAGGCCCCGCCGCATAGCCGTGCCGTTAGCTGGACGAGTCGTAAGGAAAGGTAAAGACAAGTCTTACCTAACTGAGTCAAAGAGAGGGACACAATGAGATACTTGGTCACTGGATCAGAAGGGCCCGGCTTTGGGTCACCGCAGGAAGCAATCGAGGTCTTGGAGAAGGGTTTTCTTCCCACTTTCGACACGCTGATGAAACTTGAAGCGGAGAAGATCGTGGCCGGTGGTCTTCCGGTTGGCGATCGGTCGTTTGTGTTCATCGCCGAGTCCACGTCCAACGAAGAGCTTGATCGACTCTTACGCAGCATACCTGCGTGGGGCGTCCTCAATTGGAAAGTTACTCCGCTCCAGAGCTTTGCGGGGCGGGCGACTCAAGAACGCGATGAGGTAAAAAAACTCAAAGCGCATTAGGACATAGGAAAGTTCACATACGCCAGCTAACAACGGCTTGCAGCTGACAGCCGCTTCGCCGGCTCTGCGAAACCTTGGCGCAATTCGCTCGCGCCGCAGCTGAAGCCGAGCGTTAGGCCGCGCTAGCCACAGTCAGAGGTTTCGCATTGTCATCGATTCTGCCTGATATCCATGCCCGCAGGATGTTGCTCGCGGACTGGTTCGCTTGCCTTGCACGTGATTTCGGAATTGATCTCAAGCAATACGGGAAAAGCGGGGACACATTCACCTTGGGGGCGCCGAACGAGTTTCACATAACGGCCCACTTCATAGATACACCTCCATTCCTGCGATTCGTTTCCAGCGACACCGCGAAACAGGAAGTAGTGGACTCCATTTCGCGTCAGGCCGCTTTTCATGTGGAGCGAGGCGATTTCGGGGGAACCGTTTGGTACTCGACAATACTTCACGAGACCGAATTAAAGATTTCTCCTTCGTTTATGGGGTCCTTCTTTGAGCGCCTCGTTGGTCAGACCCGGGTTCTGGGGTGGCGTAGATTAGGCAGCAACATCCTTCTCGAGTTTACTGAAGATATACCTGCTGACTGGGATAAAAAGAAGGCGCTCTTTGCACCAAAAGCAATAGTCCATGTACATATCGCAACACCCGCCCCTTGCGCTGGGCATTTCTCGTCGCACGTTGTGCATAACGTTCTCGAGACCGTCGCCGCAATCTGTACATTTGCCCTCGGTCGAAGTACCGCACTTCCACCATCGCTGTTTCCGTCTAAGTCTGACATATTGACACAACTAGCCAAGCGCCAGATCGATCGCGAAATTCTCACCCTCGCACGCAAACATGTTTCGCTTGATATCTTCAGTCCATTTGCCATTCCGGACGGATTAGAGTTATTTACGCGTATGCGTGCAGCCCTGTTGACGTTCGATGCTGCCGTGCGGCAGGAAAGCAACTTATTGAGACTTGCGTAAATAATGGGACAATGGTATCTTCCCATGTATGAGACCATATGGGACACCAGCCGCACTGGAAGCCCGGCGCCGCCGGGCCGTCGAGCTCATCAAAGATGGCCTCGGGGTGAGGGAAGTGGCCCGGAAGATAGGTTGCTCTCCCGCATCCGTCAGCCGTTGGCAGGCCGAGGTCCAGACCGGAGGCACGGATGCGCTCCGAGCCAAACCGCCTCCCGGCAGGCCGCCGCGCTTGACAGCCCGACAACGAACGCGGCTGCTGAATCTGCTCCTTAAAGGGGCCACGGCCCACGGGTTCTCCACGGATCTGTGGACCCTGCCCCGGGTGGCCGAGATCATCGCCAAAACCTTCGGGGTTCGCTATCACCCCGCCCACGTCTGGAAGATTCTGCGCGGGGAGGGATGGAGCTGTCAGAAACCGGAGCGCAGGGCCCGGGAACGGGACGAGGATGCAATAAAGCAGTGGCGGGCCGAGCGGTGGCCCCATATAAAAAAACGCCCGAAAATCCGGTAGGTGCATCGTCTTCCTTGACGAGAGCGGCTTCATGCTCCAGCCGGTGGTCCGCCGGACCTGGGCGCCCCGTGGCCAGACGCCCATCCTCCGCCAGTGGGACCGCCGCGACCGGCTCTCCACGATCAGCGCCCTCACCGTGGCTCCCCATCGGCGCCGATTCGGCCTCTACTGGGCCCCGTACCCCCACAACATCCGATCCGCGGAAGTCCTCCGGTTCCTTAAGGCACTGCGTCGGCACATCCCTTACGGTTTCACGCTCATCTGGGACCGACACCGCCCCCACTGGGCAAAGAGCGTCCAGAACTGGCTGGCCGCCCGGAAGCGGATCGTCGTCGAGTGGCTGCCGCCCTATGCCCCGGACCTCAACCCTGTGGAATGCGTCTGGAGCCATACCAAGTACGGGGACCTGGCGAACTTCGCCCCCGACTGTCTCCGTACACTTGAGCATGCCGTCGTTACCTCTCTTTCACAAACACGCAGCCAGCGGGATCTCTTCGAAGGGTTCTTTCACGGCGCCGGGCTGGAAGTATGAAACGTACCATTACTTATGCAAGGGTCAATAGTAGCATGCATCTTGTATGTAGTGACCGCAGAAACTCTCGCCACACCGTATACGGAATGGCGGCGCTCGAAGATGACGAGGCGGTTTATTGAGTTCTTTGACGAACTAATACCGATTGACCTTGACAAGATTGTCGCCCATAGCAACTTTGAGGAAGCGTTCAGCATTCGCCGAGGGACTCGTACGGCTCGGGCTCTGCGCCGGGAACTATTAGATCGCTTATACGACTACAGGTCGGGCCTGCTCCATCAAGGTCTGTATCCTAGTTACAGGGGGGTAGGGGGCTCCTTGGACATGAAAGATGAAGTCCGTCGGGGGCTATTCTTTGACTTTGCTGAGGCAGCGATCCTAAACTTTATTGCTGCACCGCGCGTTAGCCTAATTGGACATCCAAAGTTCGAATGACATATGAAAAACCATTCAATATGGAAAAAGCGCTGCCTAACTACAGGCTGAAGCTGACGGCTCGCCTTATTCTCGCTGGGCGCCCGCGGCTTAACCTGGGCGTTAGCTGGGCAAAAACACTCGAAATATCGGTTGCGTAATAATGGCATTGTAGGTATACTGTAAATATGATACCACCGAAGATCGAGTGGGATGCAACGAAGAATGCGGAGAACAAGAGAAAACATGGTGTTTCTTTCGATGAGGCGGCGACTGTTTTCGCCGACAAGTATGCGCTCCTCCTCGCGGATCCTGACCATTCAGCGGAGGAGGATCGATTCATTCTGATGGGATTTAGTGCTTCAATACGAATGCTTGTGGTTTGTCATTGTTATCGGCGTGGTGAGCAGATTATCCGGATCATTTCGGCGCGGAAGGCGACCAAATCTGAGCGTGCCATATACAGCGAAAGGTGGAAAAAATGAGAAAAGAATATGATTTTTCCAAGGCGAAACGAAACCCGTATGCGAAGTATTTCAAAAAACAGGTAACAATTCGGCTAGATGAAAAGACTGTTAATTATTTCAAACATATGGCCGAGGAGGTTGGGGTTCCATATCAAACACTGATAAATCTGTATTTGCGTGATTGCGCTACGACCGGAAGACGCTTATCTATTAACTGGAAACCCGCTGCTTAAATTGAACGCCAGCTAACTACGGGCTGAAGCTGACGGATGCCCTGGCAAAATACCTGAGCGCCCGCAGCTGAAGCCAAGCGTTGGGCTGACTGCAAAGCAATGGGTTGACAAACGGTATGAACAGGGTCATACTTTGAGTATGAAGACGGCGGTATCCATTCCGGACAAAATTTTTCGGTCCGCGGACTCCCTCGCCAAGCGTCTCGGCATGTCGCGAAGCCAGCTATACGCAACCGCGCTTGCCGATTTTCTGTCACGCCGCCAAAGCCAACAGGTGAAGGAGAGCCTCGACGCCATATACGGCGAAGAGGAATCCACGCTGGATTCGAACCTCATCAAGCTCCAGATCAAATCATTGCCGCCCGAGGAGTGGTGATGGAGCGAGGCGCGGTGTGGTGGGCAGAACTCCCCGATCCCGTAGCCTCGGAACCTGGTTTTCGGCGGCCTGTGGTTATCATTCAATCGAATGCATTCAACCGAAGTCGCATTCAAACTGTCGTTGTTGTCCTTCTCACCTCGAATCTTCGTCTAGCGGACGCTCCGGGCAATGTTCTAATTGCCGCAGCCGATTCCGGCCTTCCCAAAGATTCCGTTGCGAACGTATCGCAGGTCATCACGGTCGACAAAAGCTTTCTTTCCAGACGGTCCGGGCGGTTGCCGTCTCGGCTGATGAAGGCACTTGATGATGGGCTGCGGCTGGTTTTATCACTATAAATTTACAACAGCCCAACAACAGGCTGAAGCTGACGGCTCGCCGTGTATTTCGCTGAGCGCCCGCAGCTTAACCGGAGCGTTAGACCCATTGCCCTACCATCGAAACCCTTGACAGAACGTATATATCATATATATACATAACTCGTGGACCTCATCGATCTGCTGGCAAAATGTGTCGGTTTCGAATGGGACTCGGGAAACCTCACGAAGAGCCAGGAGAAGCATGATGTGTCACCTTCGGAGTGCGAGCAGATCTTTTTCAACCAACCCCTGGTCGCCGCCTGGGACGAGAGGCATTCGGATCAGGAGGATCGATTCTACGCGCTGGGGCAAACAGATGCCGGGCGGCTCCTGTTCGTCGTGTTCGTGGTCCGAAAAGACATGATCCGGGTGATCTCGGCGCGGGATATGAACCGGAAGGAAAGGAAGGTATACGAATCATCATGAAGAAAGTGCCGAAATTTGCATCGGAAGCCGAAGAGAGGCGGTTCTGGGAATCTGCGGATTCGACGAAGTATGTGAACTGGAAGAATGCACAGCGGGTGGTTTTTCCGAATCTAAAGCCATCGCTTAGGACCATCTCTGTGCGTCTTCCCGAGTCGATGATCGAGGAACTGAAACTTCTGGCGAACAAGCGGGATGTTCCATATCAGTCATTGCTAAAGATTTTCTTGGGCGAGCGGATCGAACAAGAGCTTCGCTCGGTTCCTCCTAAACGGGCAAAGGCCTAACTACCGGCTGAAGCTGGCGGCTCGCCTCTTTCTCGCTGAGCGCCCGCAGCCTAGCCGGAGCGTTAGGTGGACTTGACACCCTCTAAGGCACTCCAGCGATGTTGACACATATAACGTTATCCATTATAATTCGTATGTGAAGGTATAAGCCACTGGAGACGACACGAAGTGATCAAATCGTTTTTCGATAAGGGGACCGAGGATGTTTTTGACCGAAAGAGATCCAAGGAGGCCAGGCGGTCCTGTCCGGAACAAATCTGGCGCGTAGCGCAACGGAAACTCGATCAACTGAACGCGGTGGTTTCCTTGGGCTCACTTCGCATCCCCCCGGGGAACGAACTGGAGGTTCTAAAAAAGGATCGCATGGGGCAACACAGCATACGAGTTAATGACCAGTTCCGGATTTGCTTTGTTTGGACGGAAGAAGGACCGGAGCGAGTCGAGATAACCGATTATCACTGATTGAAGGGGAGGAAAATCATGGTTCGTATACCAACGCACAGACCGCCGACGCACCCTGGCGAGATGCTTATGGAAGAATTTCTCAAGCCGCTGAAAATGACCCAGGCAGAACTTGCGGAAAAGCTGGGGGTGTCGTATCCGCGGGTTAATGAATTAATCCATGGTAAGCGTGGCGTGACGCCAGATACTGCTCTCCGTTTGGAACAACTGTTTGGGATGGAAGCGCAGTTTTGGCTTAACTTGCAACTTGCATGGGATCTCTATCACGTTGTCCATTCCCCTGCAGTGAAGGAAATACGGAAAATAAAAATATTGCCTGCGCTCGTAAAAGCGGCCAATGGGTAGTTTTCCAAGGCGCCACCTAACTACCGGCTGAAGCTGGCGGCTCGCCTCTTTCTCGCTGAGCGCCCGCAGCTTAGCCTGCGCGTTAGGCGTACAAATAATATAAAAAGAGAAAAAGCCTAATATGGGGAAGAGATATTGGGACGACTTGAATGAGGGGGAACGCCTTTCGTGTCGTCCCGTGGCTTTTGAGCAGGAAGAAATTATCAACTTTGCAAATAGGTATGATCCACAGCCATTTCATGTCAACAAAGAGATTGCAAGGGCATCGATATTTGGCGGGCTCATAGCTTCTGCACTTCACACCATTTCGGCGTGCACTCGGGTCGTGGTGGAGGCACAAGGTGATTTGGCCATCATGAGTGGGCTTGGTATTGATGAGGTAAAGCTTTTTAATCCTGTCAGGCCAGGGGATGTTCTTTCAATTGAAGCCTATTGGTCAGATCTCAAACGATCGCGTAGCAAACCGGACCGAGGCATCGCAAACTTAAAGTGTAAGATTTCAAACCAACGTGGAGAGCCTGTCGCCGAATACGGCTACAAATATTTGGTGGCATGCCGTGATTACGTTTAACGCCTAACAACCGGTTGAAGTTGACGGCTCCTTCGGTTCACGGTTCTTGCCTGGTTTAAGTTTAAGCCTGGGCGCAAGAACCGCGCCCCTCGGCCCGCAGCTGAAGCGGAGCGTTGATATGGAATGACCGGTCAACCGATTTTTTGATCTTTATCTTTTGCTCCTGTGTTTTTGGGTCGTCGTTTTCTCAACCTCCTTCTTTCACGGCGGGGCGGGGGGCGGCGATGTCGTCGATGATCATGCTGATATGCGCGGGTTTGACCGCAAGACAATGATCCGTCGGGAGCTGCCTCGCTCTAGCAACGCGGGTCTTGGCCTTTCGGCACACCGCATAACGCTGTCGAGGGTTCTCCATTCGTTCCCCGCACCTCCGCGTCCGCCGCAAAAGCTCCATGATCTTTGGCGTGGTCCTCTTGTCTTCTTAGATCCGGCCGATCGCCCAGACAAACCCCACCAATTCCCGCGCCACGGCGGTGGCGGCCACGGTGGAGCGCTTCCCACGCATCACCATTCGCGTAAATTTCTTGTAGAGCCGAAGTTCCGCCTTTCTTGCCGTCTCGATCACCGCGGCGGGTTGTCCCTCCCGTCGTTTCCGGATCGCATCCCCCGTACCTCGGGGCGAATGGCGGTAGTGCCAGGCGGCCTCCACCAGGACGCGTCGCACGTGGGCATTGCCGGCCTTGGTGATGCTGCCGCGCCATTGCCTGCCGCCGCTGGAATACTCCCCCGGCACCAGGCCGACGAAGGCCATCAGTTCCCGGGGAGAGGCAAAGCGGTTGAGGTCGATCAACTCCGCAAAAATCGTCATCGCCGTAAGCGTACCCACCCCGCGAAGGGCTTTGAGGCGGGCCACGGCGGGAGCGATGTCGGGATGTTTCGACTCCTGCTCGATCTGCGCGTCGAGTCGTCCGATCCGCTCGATCTCCTGGTCGATGGCTGCGATGTATTCGGAAAGAACCGTCTCGGAGTTCTGATCGTCGAACTTCTGCGCGCGGATCCAGCGCCAGTGATCCCGTGTCCAGTTCTTCCCTTCGTGGCGGCGTCCCTGGCGCAGCAGAAATTTCTGCAGCCGGTGGCGACGGCGCACCAGGTCCTCGTTGGCGTCCTCCCGGGCGCGCAAAAGATCCCGCAGCGCTTCCTGGGCCGGCGTGGGGACGTGGATTGCCGTGAGATCTCCCATCCGGTGCATGCGCGCGATCTTCTCGGCGTCCTTCTTGTCCGTCTTGACCCGGTCTCCGGGCTTTTTCGGAATCAGGGAGGGCGCGATCACGTCGCAGGGGATTCCCTTTGTCTCCAGAAACCGCCGCAGGTCGTACCCGCAGGGCCCCGCCTCGTAGGCGCACCGAACGGTCCCGAATTCCGAAAGCCGCGTCGCCAGGCGGTCTTTCCCCTTCGAAGTGTTCGGCGTTTCCCATCGCGCGGCCACCGTTCCGGCTCCGTTCACGGCCGCAACGACGATGCTTTCCTTGTGGACATCCATTCCGATCCAGGTGGTAGAATTCGACATGACCGGTCCCTCCTGTATTGTGGCTCTGGTCAGGTTCGCGCCCGACTAACCTACGTTATTACACGACGGGGCCGGTCATTCCATAATGTCTAGACCTACGCTGAAAAACGTTAAATGAGACCTAGAGATATATTAAATCGAAGAAAGAAAGTTTACTTTATGATCGTGGGGATAAGTTTTTTCATATTGTTTATAGTTGCGTTCTTGGATAAATATTTACCTAGACCATTGTTCAATATCCTATCACTTGGTTCAGGTACTGTATTTGTGGTTGGTATAATATTAGTGCACATAGGAATTAAATGTCCGAAATGCAATAAAATATTGGGGTTAAATTTCGTATATGCAGAGGAAACACTTATCCATTGTCCGCGTTGTAAAACTAACTTCAATGAGGAATCATTATAAACATATGCGAGGTCTAACTACCGCTTGCAGCTGACGGCTCGCCATTGATGAGGCATGAGCGCCCGCAGTGAAGCGGAGCGTTAGACGCACTTTCAAGATTTTATTGCAAACCCCAATGGGATATAGTACGATCTACCGTACGTAATCGAGTACGATATATAGGGGGTGCCATGACGAAAATTCTCCCGACAGAAGATATTCGTTCTCTATCGGATTTCCGATCAAATGTTGCTTCGTTTGTCAACCAAGTACGGCAAACGAAGCGTCCAATGGTCCTGACCCAGCATGGACGCGGCGCAGCTGTTCTTCTCGACGTAGGAGCATACGAGGCGTTGGTAGAGAAAGCCGAATTACTCGAGGATATCCGGGAAGCAGAAGCCGAAATCAAGGCGGGGAAAGGGATCCCTCATTCAAAGGTGAAAGCAGACCTTCTAGCCCGGTTTAAACGATGAGGATTACATGGTCCTCCCGGGCCAAGAAAAGAGTATCGGAGTACGGAGATTTTAACGCCCAAGACAATCCTGATGCTGCCAGTGAATGGATAGAGGGGATTCTTGATGAGGTTGAACGACTTAGGGATTTTCCCGAACAGGGGCGCAAGGTTCCGGAGGTAAGGCGCGCCGATGTTCGGGAAATTTTTTTTAAGAGCCATCGCATAGTCTATCGTATTGAGGCAAAACGCATTGTCATTTTAACGGTTCGTCATACTCGTCAATTATTGGACCAAGAAGAACTTTAGTGTTTAGGCGTCTAACTACCGGCTGAAGCTGACGGCTCGCCTCTTTCTCGCTGAGCGCCCGCAGCTGAAGCGGAGCGTTAGACGCACCAAGAATCGATGAACACCAAGACGATTGACATCGCGGCTCCCGTATGATACATTTAAGCGTACGGTAGGAGGTGTCGCCATGGGTAAGGTTCCGAATATCATTCCGATCACCGATTTGAGGCAAGATGCTGCAAGCGTCTTGCGGCGTGTTCGCGCTTCACGCGAACCGATCATTATCACCCAGCGCGGCAGGGCTGCTGCCGTGATAATGAGCACAGATGAATATGAGCGGTCAGAACATGATAAGGAGTTACTGCATTTACTGGCTCGAGGAGAGAAAGACATTTCAGAAGGGAAGACCACGGATTTGGAAGCAGTATTGGCGGAGGCTCGTGCATTGCTGAAAGAGGGGTAAAAGCGGTGAAAATCCGATTTGCCAATACGGCCAGGATTTCACTGCATACTGCGATTAACTTCATTCATCAAGACAATCCAGCAGCGGCAACCAACTTTCTGGAACGGGTCGAGAAGACACTTCGTCGGCTTGAGAAGTACCCAGAGTCAGGACGACAGATCCCCGAATTTCCGGAATTACCTTACCGGGAATTGTTGATATTGCCGTACCGTTTTTTTTATCGCATCGACGGGAAAACCATATTCATTGTTGCCGTATGGCACACTGCACAGATTCCGACAGAGCCAAAAAAATAGGAGGGCGTCTAACCACAGGCTGAAGCTGACGGCTGCCCTGCCGAAGTACCTGTGGCCCCGCAGCTAAGTGCTCTGGTTCATAAATTCGGCAACGTATTTTTATCATGCCGCTACTCGGGACCCGACAGAAACGGTTTTCATCTTGACGAGGAGTCTTGAAAGATCTTGGCGCGTGAATTTCCACTCGAACGGTTTCGCGATCGCCTCGTAATGCCGCTCGAAGGCAAAAAGCCGCTCGCTGACCGCTTCTAGGGACGAAAAGTCGTTGGGTGTCAGTACCTTCCGCTGGAGGATGGAGAAGTAGATCTCGATCTGGTTGAGCCAGCTGGCATGGACGGGACCGTGAACCGGGACGATGCGGGGATATTTTTCCACCAGGCGTTTGACGCAGACAGCGCCGCGATGCGAGGATCCGTTGTCCATGATCCAGAACACGCGCCGGGCCTTGCTGTAGGGCGACTGGGTCATCACCTGGGTCACCAGCCGGTCAAAAGGAACGATCCCGGTCTTTCTCTCGCACCGGCCGAAGAGCTTTGCCCGAAAAACGTCGAGCGCCGCGAAGTACGCCCAGGCGCCGCGCCGCCGGTATTCGTGTTCGACCCGCATTGCCTGCCCCGGAGCTGGAGGAAGGGAGGAATGCCTTCTTGCGCGGGCTTGAATGGAGGTCTTCTCGTCCGTGGACAGAACGAACTCGTCGTCTTTGAGCGGTTTCCCCTCAAAGATCCGCTCGTAGAGGTCGAGGATGCGCGAGGCTTTGGCCGCAAAGAACGGATCGCGCGGAAAAATCCAGCAACGATGCTGCCATGGCTTGATCGCATCCTCGGAAAGCCAGCGCCAGACGGTGCTGTCGCTGATACGAGCCACCAGCCCGGTGCGCCTTGCCTCGGCCGCCACGTCGGACGTGCTCATCCTGGAGAGCGGAACCCCCAGGTGGGCGGGCAGTTCACACGCCAGGGCCTTGACGTGGACGACGAACTCCGGGGGGAAAAACCCGCGGGCGGCCGCGGGGCGGGGGTGCTCCTCAAGCCCCGCCAGGCGTTGCTCGAAGAATCGCTTCCGCCATTTCCAGACGATCTCCCGGCGAATATCCAGGAGGGTTGCGATCTCATCGGTGGAGAATCCCTCGGCCCAAGAGGATCATCTTGGCCCGCAGGACATGATAATACGGCGACGTATATTTCATCGCACGCCGCACCAGCTCGCTTCTCTCTTCCGGCGACAAGACGATCCGGTATGGGCTTTCTCTCGGCTTGGAGACGGCCCTCCTTCGCTATCACCATGCCATGGTCCTGCGTATGTGGCAAGTCATAATACGTCGCCATATTTATGAAATGGAGCACTTAGCCTGAGCGTTAGGTGGACTAACAACATGGGAATGACAGGAAACACTTCCTGAAGGGGCACGAATGAGTTCTGAGTCGAGGGATGTCTGCCGTTGGCCGAAATGGGCGCTCTTTGTTGCCTTTCTGATCACTATTCCAGTTCCGTATATCATGTTCGTTGTTGGTGGTATGGTACCCATGTTCTTCATCCTCTTTCTTGCGATACAGGGTCTCATCGTGGCATTGCCGAAATTCACGGCCGAAGGGTTTTGGATGCTTGGGGTCTTGTGGGCACA
>Ga0209341_10003391_pt1 | contig 14888 bp, 17 predicted proteins | sample RifCSP13_2_FD_184020 | JGI IMG/M metagenome (GOLD analysis project Ga0209341, IMG submission 184020) | Soil microbial communities from Rifle, Colorado - Rifle CSP2_sed 13_2 (SPAdes) (version 2) | ecosystem: Environmental > Terrestrial > Deep subsurface > Rock core/Sediment | place: Rifle...
CACGCCCGGCCGGAAGCCCTCGAGGACGACGTCGGCCCGCGAGCAGAGGGCGCGGGCGAACGCCGCGTCCGCCTTCAAATCGCACACGACCGACTCCGTGCCGTCTCGCAGGGCCGCGTCCCAGGCGGCTGCCGTCCGACGCATCGGGTCGCCCTCCGGCGGCTCGACGCGGACGACGCGGGCGCCGAGCCGGGCGAGCTCTCTGCTTGCGTACGCGCCCGGGAGGTAGCGCGTGAGATCGACGACGAGAATCCCGGCGAGAGGTTGCACGCTGGCGGAGCCTACCTCTATGCTCGACAGCGTTGACTGACCGTTCAATCGCTCAAGAGGAGAAGCGCAAGCTCATCCTCGACGCGGCCGTTCGCGTGTTCGCGCGCAGTGGCTACCACGGGTCGCGCGTCGGCGACATCGCCGAGGAGGCCGGTGTTGCGCACGGGCTCCTCTACCACTACTTCGCGTCCAAGGAGCAGGTGCTGCAGACGATCTTCCGCGAGAACTGGGGAGAGCTGCTGGAGCGCTTCCGCGCCGTCGAGGAGGCGGACGAGCCGGCCGCCGAGAAGCTCGAGGGAATCGCAAAGATCCTGCTCCGCACCTGGCGGAACGACCCGGACCTCGTCACCGTGATGGTCCGCGAGGTCGCCCGCAGCCCGCAGCTCCAGGCCCAGGTGGACGAGGTCCGGGAGGCGTTCACGATTGTCCAGCGGGTCATCGAGCAGGGCCAGGCGGACGGGACCTTCCGTCGTGACGTCGATGCCCGCCTCGCGAGCTGGGTCGTCTATGGCGGCCTCGAGGAAGTGCTTACCGGCTGGGTGCTCGGGCAGCTCCCCAACGGCGACGAGGCGGTCGCGCGCGCAGAGCGCACCGCGATCGAGCTCGCGCTCGGCGGCCTCCGCGCGTAGGTTTCCGGCCGTGGAGGTCTTCAATCTCTACGGCGACGACTGGGACCGCGTCGAGGAGCGTCCCGGGTGGCGAAGCAAGGATGCGTGGGTCGGAGCGCGCATCGGCGGGGAGCTGCTCGGCGGGAGCCTGTACGAGCTCGAGCCGGGCGACCGTCTCTGGCCGTATCACCTCCACCATGCAAATGAGGAATGGCTGCTCGTCGTGCGAGGACAGCCGACGCTTCGATCTCCGGACGGCGAGCAGGACCTGCGTGAGGGCGACGTCGTGTGCTTCCCGCGCGGCAAAGCGGGTGCCCATCAGGTGTCCAACAGGACGGACTCGCTGATCCGTGTCCTCATGCTCTCGAGCATGGTCGTGCCCGAGATCGTCGAGTATCCGGACAGCGGTAAGGTCGGCGCGCGGAGCGTGAACGGCGAACGGATCCTGTTGAGCCGGCCTGGGCCGCTGCTCGACTACTGGGACGGCGAGTAGCCTCGGACGAGGTTGCGCCGCGACAGCGCCCGCGAAGCGGGCGCCTTCAGGGAACTCCGCGCGACCGGAAGCTCCGCGCTAGCGGGCTTCCGGTCTGCGCAAAGCATCAGCGGAACGCGTTCTGCCCGGTGAGAGCCTGGCCGACGACGAGGGTATGCACCTCGTGCGTGCCCTCGTACGTGAGCACCGACTCCAGGTTGTTCACGTGCCGGATGACCGGGTACTCGAGCGTGACGCCGTTCGCGCCCAGGATCGTGCGGGCCGATCGTGCGACCTCGAGCGCACCGCGGACGTTCCCCATCTTCCCGAGGCTTACCTGCTCGGACCGGAGCGTGCCCACGTCCTTCATGCGGCCGAGGTGGAGCGCGACGAGCGACGCCCGGTTGAGCTCGAGCGCCATCTCGGCGAGCTTCTCCTGCGTGAGCTGGTAGGCGGAGATCGGCTTCCCGAAGACGATCCGCTCCTTCGCGTAGTCGAGCGCGCACTCGAAGCAGGCACGGCCGGCGCCGACCGAGCCCCAGACGATCCCGTAGCGCGCTTCGTTCAGGCAGGAGAGGGGGCCGCGGAGGGAGCTCGCGCCGGGAAGGAGGTTCTCGTCGGGCACGCGGACGTCCTGGAGCACGAGCTCGGAGGTGACCGACGCGCGCAACGAGAGCTTCTTGTGGATCTCGGGAGCGGAGAAGCCCGGCATCCCCTTCTCCACGATGAAGCCGCGGACGGCGCCGTCGTCCGTACGGGCCCACACGATCGCGATGTCCGCGATCGTGCCGTTCGTGATCCACATCTTCGCGCCGTTCAGGATCCAGTCCGAGCCGTCGCGTCGTGCGTGCGTCCGCATCGAGCCGGGGTCGGAGCCGGCGTCGGACTCTGTCAGCCCGAAGCATCCGATCACCTCGCCGGTGTGCATCGGCGGCAGCCAGCGCTCCTTCTGCTCCTCGGAGCCCCAGCGCCAGATCGGGAACATCGCGAGCGAACCCTGGACCGAGACGGCGCTGCGAACACCCGCGTCGCCTGCCTCGAGCTCCATGCACGTGAGCCCGTACGCGACCGCGCTCGCGCCCGGGAGGCCGTAACCCTCGAGGTGCATCCCGTAGAGCCCGAGCTTCGCGAGCTCCGGGAGCAGCTCACGCGGAAAAACCCCTTTCTCGAACCAGTCGCCGACCTCGGGGAGGACGTTCTCCCGTACGAACTGCCGGACCGTGTCCCGGATTGCCTTCTCCTCGTCCTCGAGGAGGGCATCGATTGCGAGGAAGTCCAGGGGGTCGAGGGCAGGGAGCTCGGTCGTCGTGGTCGCCACGACCACATCCTACGAGACGCGCCCGAGCTCTTAACGCTTGACCGCGTGCCCGTCGGCGTCGTAGACTACGGTTGACTGACTAGTCAATCGAAGCGAGGAGCCGAGGTCATGACAGCGATGGAAACCGGCGTCGCCGGGGGCGTGTCGTTCGCGCTCACGCCGGAGCAGCGCGAGCTGCGCGCCCTTGCGCGCGAGTTCGCGGAGAAGGAGATCCGGCCCAAGGCGGCCGAGTACGACGAGCACCAGACCCACCCTGCCGATCTCGTCGCGAAGGCGCACGAGGTCGGACTGATGAACGTCCACGTCCCCGAGGAGTACGGCGGCGCAGGTCTGCCGGGGTTCGAGGGGATGCTCGTCGGGGAGGAGCTCTGCTGGGGCTGCTCCGGCATCGGCGTCTCGATCACCGTGAACACCCTCGGCGCCGCGCCGGTGATGATCGCCGGGTCGGACGATCAGAAGCGGACGTGGCTTCCCCCGCTCGTGGACGAGCCGCTGCTCTGTTCGTTCGCGCTCTCCGAGCCGGACGCGGGCTCGGACGCCGCCCGCATCAAGACGACCGCGGAGCGCCGCGGGGGCGAGTACGTCTTGAACGGCTCGAAGATGTTCATCACCAACGCCGGCCACGCGGCGTGGTCGGTCGTCTTCGCCTCGACGGACAAGTCGCAAGGGCACCGCGGCCTCTCCGCGTTCGTCGTGCCGATGGACGCGGAGGGCGTCGTCGTCGAGAAGCACCTCGACAAGATGGGCCAGCGTGCGACGGACACGTCGGCGTTCGCGCTCAACGACGTCGTCGTGCCGGCGGCGAACCGGCTCGGCGAGGAGGGCGACGGCTTCAAGATCGCGATGCAGACGCTCGACTTCACGCGGCCGGGGACGGCCGCCGGGGCGGTCGGAGTCGCGCAGGCAGCGTACGAGTACGCGGTCGAGTACGCAAAGGAGCGCGTGACGTTCGACGTGCCAATCGCGATGCATCAGGGCGTGAGCTTCCTGATCGCGGACATGGCGACCGAGATCGAAGCGGCACGGCTCCTCACGTGGCAGGCGGCCTGGATGCTCGACTCGGGGTACGGGCGCAAGGCGACGCTGTACTCGTCGTTCGCCAAGCGCTTCTCCGCCGACACGGCGATGAAGGCGACGACGGACGCCGTCCAGATCTTCGGCGGCTACGGATACATCAAGGAGTACCCCGTCGAGAAGCTGATGCGCGACGCGAAGCTGTTCCAGATCTATGAGGGGACCTCGCAGATCCAGCGGCTCGTGATCGCGAAGGAGATCTTTATGCCCCGCGCAGACTGACGTCCGCGCGCGGTTAGGGTGGTGGGATGGCGAGAGAGTCTTCGGACTGCGTCCTCTGCCGACCACGGCTGGAGACGCCGGTGCTCCGAGAGACTCACCACTGGCGGATCGCGGTGAACCGCAACCAGAACTTGCTCGGCAAGCTCTTCATCTCACTGCAGCGGCACGAAGATCAGGTCGTGCGGCTTTCCGACGAGGAATGGGGCGCGTTGCGGGGCGAGATCGCTTGGGCCACCGAACAGCTGCGCGGCGCGTTCGCACCAGATCACTTCAACTACTCGTTCCTGCAGAACCAGGACCGGCATGTCCATCTGCACGTGATCCCGCGCTACGCGAGCCCGCGACGGATCGCCGGTTCAGACTTCGATGATCTCGAATACCCGAACCACTACGGAGTGGGCGTCGACAGGCGCCTCGGGAGCGACGTGATCGCTGCGATCAGTGCCGCGATCGTCGGTGCGTAGTACGGTCGCGCTGTGGCGATCGAGATCGACCTGTCGGGACGCGTAGCACTCGTGACCGGTGGGTCACGCGGTCTTGGCCGGGCCGATGCCCTGACGCTCGCTCGGGCAGGCGCGGACGTCGTGATCGCCGACATCCTCGTCGAGTCGGATGTGTCGGAGGAGACGGACCGCTGGGGGGCGCTCGCAACGGCCGCTCGGGCGCAGGGGATGGTCTACACGGAGTCGACCGCAGCGGAGATCCGGGCAATGGGACGCCGCGCGCTCGCGCTCAAGTGCGACGTCACCGACCGCGAGCAGGTGGCCGCCGCGGTGGAGCGGACGGTCGAGGAGCTCGGCGCGGTCGACATCCTGATCAACAACGCGGGCACGCTCGACCATGTCGGGCAGTTCCACGACCAAAGCCCGGAGCTCTGGGAGCGTGACCTCCGCGTCAACCTCACGGGCGGGTTCAACTGCGCTCAGGCGGTGTGGCCACACATGAAAGAGCGGGCGTGGGGCCGGATCATCAACATGGCCTCCGTCGCGGGGACGCTCGGGGGCTTCGGCCAGGCGAGCTACTCGACGACGAAGTCGGGGGTGCTCGGGCTGACGCGGACGCTCGCGATGGAGGGCGGGCGGCACGGGATCACGTGCAACGCGATCGTTCCGGGCGTGATCGGGACCGAGGCGTTCAACATGGCGAACCCCGTGATGAACGAGCGGATCGTCGCCCGCACGGTGTTCAAGCGGCCGGGCGAGCCGCAGGACATCGCGAACGCGATCGCGTTCCTCTGCTCCGACCTCGCCGCCTACATCACGGGGGTGGGTCTCTACGTCTCCGGCGGCATTGAGCTATTCGTCTTTTGACGCCGCTTCCCCTGGGGCACCCCAACCCACCACCCACTGCCGATTCTATCGTCGAAGTGCGCGCATCTGTTGACCGAGAAGGAAACGAAACTGTGCCAATCCTCCACGGGATGGACACCGGCCGGACGCCCGGACCAGCAACCGCCGCCGGGTAGAATCGGCTCTCCGTGCGCGCCGAGTCGCCCCTCTTCGCGTCCAGCCCGCGTCGGCGCGGTCGCGGCCGCCCGGCGCTCCTCAGGCTCGGTCTCTCCGCGGCTCTCGTCGGCCTGATCGCGCTCCTGGTCGGGCTTGCATACGCCGGCTCCCGCCAGGAGCTCGCGTCCGGTACGCGCGTCGCGGGCGTGGACGTGGGCGGGCTCACGCAGCGCCAGGCCGTCGAGCGCCTCGAACAGCGCTTCGCCGAGGTGGCGGACGATCCGGTCACGTTCGTAGGAGACAACACGTCGTTCTCGTTCGCCGCCAATCAGCTCGCCGTCGAGCCGGACTGGCGTGCCGCCGTGGCCGCGGCGTCCAGTGCGGGCGGCGGGTTCGGGCCACTTCGGGGGTTCCGTCGGCTCCATACCCGCTTCTTCGGCGCGGAGGTGCTCCCGCTGGTCGCCGTCTCGAACGCGGCCCTCGAGTACGCTCTCGATAAGATCGCCGCCGAGGTCGACCAGGCACCGGAGAGCGCGGCGCTCGTTCGCCGTGGGCTCCGGATCGAGACCGTGCCCGAGCGTCTGGGTCGCCGGCTTGAGCGCGCTGCCGCGGCTGAGCTCGTCGTCCGCGCCCTCGGCTCGCTCGAGCGACCCGTGGGCTCGACGGCGCTTCCCGTCGGGACGGCAACGCCGCCGGTCACCGCACCCATGCTCGCGCCGGCAGCTCGGCGGGCACGCGTCGCCCTCTCTGCGCCGGTCTTTCTCCGGGGGGCCGAACGCCGGTGGCGTCTGCCGCGCTGGCGCCTCGCCGAGCTGCTCTCGCTCCCGAGCGATGGTGCCACGCGCCTCGCAATCGCCGGACCGCGCGCAGACGGCTATCTCCTGGCCCTCGCCCGCCGCGTCGGCCGGGAGCCGGTCGACGCCCGCTTCGCGGTTTCGGGCGAGACAGTCCAGGTCGTCCCGTCCAGGGCAGGGCTCGAGCTCGACGTGCCGTCGACCGCGCGGTCGCTCCTCCGTGCTGCGACGTCGCCGACGAACCGCGTCGCGAAGCTCGCCGTGTCCCGGGCCGTCCCCGACCGGACGACCCCGGACGCGCTGGCGATGGGGATCGACCGCCGCATGTCGACGTACAAGACGTACAACGCCGGCACCGCCGACCGGATCACGAACCTCCGCCTCGGCGTCCAAGAGCTTGACGACACACTCGTGGCCCCCGGGGGAACGTTCTCTCTCAACGAGGCGATCGGCGAGCGGACGGCCGAGCGAGGATTCCGCCCGGCGCCGGTGATCATCGGCACGGAGTACGCCGAGGAGATCGGCGGAGGATCGTCCCAGGTCGCGACGACCGTGTTCAACACCGCCTGGGAGGCAGGCGTGAAGATCACCGAGCGCAATCCCCACGCTCTCTACATCAGCCGCTACCCGCTTGGCCGCGACGCGACCGTGTACTGGCCGTCCCTGGATCTCAAGTTCGTCAACGACACGGAGCACTGGATCCTCGTCAAGGGTTTCGCCGAGCCGGACGGGATTCGCGTGTCGATCTACGGAGGCGAGGAGCGCCGCGTCGAGAGCTCTCCCGGGACGAAGAGCATCACCGGCCCGGTCCGCGTCGAGAAGGTCAAGGATCCAACCCTTCCGAAGGGGAAGACGGTCGTCGAGGAGGAGGGGACGCCGCCAAGCCGGACATCCGTCACACGCACGATCTACGGCGAGAACGGGAAGCTTCTGCGGACGGAGACCTGGAGCACGTCGTACAAGTCCGAGGCCCGCATCGTTCGGGTCGGCACCAAGCCGAAGAAGCCGGACGCCGCCAAGACGACGCCCGGAGCGAAGACGAAGCCACCGGCTGACGAGGGCGCTACGACGCCCCCGACTCGGCCGTAGCAACCGCCTCCGCGAGCCACGCGGGCACTCGCGTCGGCTGGTACGTCTCGCGGTCGACGGTCGCGTGCGCCGTGTAGCCCTCGGCCACGAGCTCGCCGTCCCGCGTGATCCGGTACTCGTAGCGGAAGCGCGCACCCCGCACGTCGGTGCAGCGCGTCCACACCGTCAGCCGGTCGTCGAAGTACGCCGCCTGGTGGTAGTGGACACGCACCTCCGTCGTCAGCGCCTCCAAGCCGCGGTCGCGGATCGCTTGGTAGCCGCCCGCGTTCTTCTCGAGGTACGCGACCCGGGCGACCTCGAGCCAGACGACGAACGCGGCGTGGTGAGCGATCCCCTGCGCGTCGGTCTCGGCGAAGCGCACGGTTACGTCTGTCGAGAACGAGAAGCCCTTCACAGGTGCAACCCTAGAATTCCCGGGTGTCCGCTGCCGCGCTCGCCGAGCTGATCAGAGAGCGACAGCCGTGCGTCGTACTCACCGGAGCCGGCGTGAGCACGGAGAGCGGGATCCCGGACTTCCGGTCCCCGACCGGCATCTGGGCAGAGGTCGACCCGTTCGAGGTCGCCTCGATCCAAGCCTTCCGGCGGGATCCGGAGCGCGTCTGGGGCTTCTACCGCGAGCGGATCCACATGCTGCTCGAGGCGGAGCCCAACGCCGGCCACCACGCGCTCGCGGAGCTCGAGGCGCGAGGACTCGTGCATGCCGTCGTCACCCAGAACATCGACACGCTCCACTCTCGGGCGGGCAGCCGCGACGTGATCGAGGTGCACGGCTCCATTCGCTCGGCCGTATGCCTCCGGTGCCTCTGGACGGAAGGAACCGAGGGCGTCCTCGCGCAGCTCGAAGTGCGACCCGCCCCGCTCTGCACCCAGTGCGGCGACGTCCTTAAGCCCGGCGTCACGCTCTTCGGGGAGCTGCTTCCCCCGGGTGCGATGGAGCGCGCGACGGAGCTCGCCAGGGCCGCCGAGCTCATGCTCGTAGTCGGTTCCTCGCTCGAGGTTTGGCCGGTGGCGGGCCTCCCGCTCGAGGCGCGCTCGCTCGCGATCGTCAACCGCGGCCCCACGGCGCTCGACGACCGTGCGCTCGTCAAGATCGACGAACCGGCGGGAGAAACCCTGGCGGCGGTGGTCGCACTTCTGTCGGAAGCTCGCGGACGGGCGCGCGGGGTGCTATGACTAGCGCTATGCCGCAGACGACGACGAAGACACGCAGGGCCGGCGCGAGCAAGGCCCAGCTCCAGGAGAAGGACTTCGTGACCCGGTTGGCCGATGCGGGTGAGGAAGCACTCCAGCGGCTCGCAGAGTTGCCCGGTGGGCAACGGGCACTTAACGCGTTCAACGATCTCCGCGCATCGGTGGACGACCTGGGGAAGAAGGTGCGGGGTATCGACGTGCTCGAGGCCCGGGTCGCGAAGCTCGAGAAGGAGATCGCCGCCCTCAAGCGCCCCCGTAAGGCTCCCGCGAAGCGGGCAACGCGGCGCAAGCCCTCCGCGTAGCCCGCGGCGGAACCCGGAGCCCCGGCGTGGTGTAGGTACGGCATGAGCCGCCTGTTCGCCTTCGTCGTCCTCGCTGCGCTTGCCGCCTCCGTCGTCGGTGCGACGCCCACTGCTGCGAAGGAGGGCGTCGTTGCGCGTGTGCTGACACCGATCCCGCGCAACTCCCAGCCCGGTACGAAGCTCAGGGTCGTCTGGACGCTCTCGTCCGTCGAGGACGGGAAGCGGCGGCCTTTCGGCGCAGGAGGCGTGTTCATCCGGCTCTTCGGCCCCGACGGCGCTCGCTCGCCGAGGGTCTACGCATCGGAGCCCGAGCTCGGCCGCTACCGGGCGCAGGTCCGCGTTCCCCGCGGTGGCGTCCGGCGCATCGTCATCGGCCTCATGGGTACCGTCTGCGATCAGAGCGGGTGCCGACCGTCTCCGAAGCTCTTCCCGATCGTCGGCAACGTGTTTCGTTAACCGGCCGGCACGCGCAGCCGGAGCGCGCGCGGGACGATCTCGAATCGAGCCGGCGTCGTGCCGGGCTGCTCGCCGTCGAGCTCGATCGGCAGGGGCTCGTCGGCGTCGACGGTCACCGTACGCCCACGGAGGACCTCGAGCCGCGGGTGGGGGAGGTGCTTCCCCCGGTAGCTCTTCGGAAGCGTGAACATCAGGTCACGCTTCGTCACGTCCCCGATGAGGAGGACGTCGAAGAGCCCGTCGTCCGGCTCGGCCTCGGGGCACATCATCATTCCGCCGCCGAGGTAGCGGCCGTTCGCCACCATCGCGTCGATCATTCTCCCCCCGCGGATCTCGTCGTCCACGGACACCCGCATCTCTCCCGTCTGCCAGCCGGCGAACACCGCGAGGGTCGCCCAGTAGTAGGAGATCTTCCCGCCGAGTGCCTTCGACGTCTCGTTCGTGCGCTTCGCGATCGCCCCGCTGATCCCCGCGCTGGCGACGTTGGCGAAGTACGCGCGTCCCTCGGCTCCGGCCCACGTCCGGAAGCCGCACAGCCCGACGTCGATCTCACGTACCGCGCCGTTCGCCGCCACGTCGACAGCCTCGTCGAGGTCGCGCGGGATGCCGAAGGTGCGCGCGAAGTCCCAGCCCGTTCCGCGGGGGATGACCGCCAGCTCGACGCCGTCCATCTCCGCGACGCCGTTGACCACCTCGTTCACGGAACCGTCGCCGCCGACGACGACGAGCAGCGTGGCGCCTCCGCGCACGGCCTCGGCCGCAAGTTCTGCCAGCTGCCCCGGCTCCTCGGAGAGAAGGGCATCCCCGCCAAGCCCGAGCGCCGCCGCGCGGTGCGCGATCTCGGGCCAGCGCCGGCCCGTGGCGCCTCCTGCGGAGGCCGGGTTGACGAGGAAGACCGTACGGGGGTCAGGTCTTCCATGTTCCACCCGCGCTTCGTGGAACATGGAAGAACTGACCCCTAGCCGGCGGTCGCCGTGTCGAGCGCGACCCGCGTCATCCGATCGACGGCCGCGCGCAGCTCCTCGTCGGAGATGCGGACGAACTCGCCCTCGACGACGATGTCGCTGACGGTAAGAAGGCACCCGGCATGTACCCCGCGCAGCGCCCCGAGCGTGAAGAGCGCGGCGGCCTCCATCTCGACCGCGAGGATCCCTCGCTTCGACCAGCGTTCGTACTGGCCCTCGTCCGGGTTGTAGAACAGGTCGCTGGACACGATGGGGCCGACGCGGAGCTTCTCGCCCGCCGTCTTCGCGACGTGCACCGCTTCGTGGATGAGCTCCCAGCTCGCCGTCGGGCAGTGGGGCTCGCCGCCAACGAGGTGGGTCGCGGTCGCGTCCGCGGGAACCGCGGACAGCGCGACGATCATGTCCCCGAGCGCGTGATCCGGCTGGAGTCCTCCGCACGTGCCGACCCGGAGGAGTCGCTTGACGCCGAGCTGGATGAGCTCCTCGAAGACGATGGTCGCACTCGGGCACCCCATCCCCGTCCCCTGCACGGACACCGGCTTCCCCTCCCAGCGCCCGGTGAAGCCGAGGAGGCCGCGCTCGGCGTTGACCTGCACGACGTCGGTGAGGAACGTCTCGGCGATGTACTTCGCGCGCAGCGGGTCCCCGGGGAGGAGGCACGCCTCCGCGTAGTCACCGGGTTCCGCGCGCAGGTGGACCGGCATGCCAGAACCCTACGGGTTCTGGTTAGAAGGAACGCGTCGAACGACCTTCCGGCGTACGCCTCTACAGTCTTGCGGGCATGTCCGGGAAACTCATCGAGCCGAAGCGGGACCAGATCCTTCGCTTCTGCGCGGAGGATCCGGTCGAGCGCGTGTTCCTCGAAGACGTCGCGAGGCGCGGGCTCGGGCGTTTCGTGGGACTCGCGGACGGACGGGGGCTCCTGGCCCTCTGTCACGTCGGCGTCAACGCCGTCCCCTCGGGGCGCGGGTGCGGCGCCTTCGCCCGCGAGGTCGTGCGTGTCGCGCCGCGGATGCTCATCGGCGAAGCGGGCGCGGTGTCGGAGCTCTGGAACGACGCGCGCTCCCGCCTTCCGCGGCCGCGGGAGGACAGGCCTGGGCAGCCGGTATTCGTCCTGCGCGGGACGCCGTCCGCAGACCCGACGGGGCTGCGGGCAGCGACGCTCGACGATCTCGAGCTCCTCGTTCCGGCGTGCGCAGCGGCACACCAAGAGGAGCTCGGCGTCGATCCTCTGCGGCGAGATCCTGAGGGGTTCCGCTGGCGCACGCGCCAGCAGATCGAGGAGAGGCGCTCGTGGCTCTGGGAGGAGGACGGCGTCATCCTCTTCAAGGCCGAGGCGTCCGCGTGGACGCCCTCGGCCGTCCAGCTCCAGCAGGTGTGGGTCGATCCGCCGGCTCGGCGGCAGGGGTACGCCGCGCGGGGTCTGCGCGACCTCTGCCGGCGGCTACTCGAGGAGGTTCCGGCCGTCTGCCTCTTCGTCCGCGCCGAGAATGTGGCTGCGATCCGGCTGTACGAGACGATCGGCATGGAGCACGTGCTCGACTACCGCTCCGTCCTCCTGTAAGCGTGGACACGCTTCTCCTCGTCCGTCACGCGCTTGCCGGCTCGAACCGCGACGGTGCCGCCTCGTGCGCGGTGCCGGGAGAGGGTCTGACGGCCGAGGGCATCGAGCAGGCCCGTCGGCTGCGCGGGGTGCTCGAGGCCGTGGAGCTCGAGCTCGCCGTCGCGACTGAGCTCCGGCGGACACAGGAGACCCTCGAGCTCGCCCTCGACGACCGTCGGGTGTCGCGGATCGTCGTCCCCGAGCTCAACGAGATCGACTTCGGCAGCTTCGACGGCGGGCCGCTCGACACCTATCGTTCCTGGGCGGCGGCCCAGCCGCCGACCGTTCAGGCTCCCGGGGGTGGCGAGAGCCGCGCCGATGCGGCAGCGCGGTTTGCTCGGGGCATCCGGCTCCTCCTCGAGCGTCCCGAGAAGACGGTGCTCGTGGTGGGGCACGCGCTCCCGACGCGCTACGTGCTCGACGCGGCGCGTGGTCTCGCCCCGGCAGCGCTGCTGGCGCCGGTGGAGCACGCCGTTCCCCATCGGCTTGCGGGAGGCGACGTGCTCGCGGCGGCGCAGCTCCTCGAGGAGTGGAGCGAGGCTCCGCGCTTCCGGGATCCCCCGAACGAAGGATGAGCGGCGCGCAGCGCCGGCCGACCATCGAGTGCATGGCCCGCCCGGCCCGGCTTGCGGCTCTCGCTGCCTTCGTTGCGCTCGTTGCGGCGCTCGCCGCAGGGTGCGGTGGTGGCGGCAGTGTCGCCACCGGCGAGCCCATCAGCTTCCGAGAGCTCGCTCAAGCCGCGACGACGAGCGCGGACGCGACGACGGGGCGGTTCGGGTTCTCGATGGAGATGACGTTCCCCGGGGCCGACGACCCCTTCTCGTTCAGCGGAGACGGCGCGTTCGACACAACGGCGAACCGCGCGTCGCTCACGATCGACATGTCGTCCTTCGCGAGCTTGCTCGGTGGGCTCTTCGCCGGGGCCGCGGGCGCCGGAGGGCCCGAGCTCGACGACCCGGACGCCTGGAAGATCGAGGCCGTCCAGGACGGGTTCGTCATGTACATGCGCTTCCCCGCGGTCGCCGACCAGCTGCCGACGGGGAAGTCCTGGGTGCGGATGGATCTCCGCAAGACGGAGAGCGCCCAGGGGATAGACGTCGAGGAGCTCCAGCAGTTCACGAACAGCGGCCCGCGCGAAGTGCTCGACTACCTGCGGGCCGTCTCCGGCGAGATCGAGACGGTTGGCACGGAGGAGCTCCGAGGTGTCGAGACGACTCACTACTACGCGATCGTCGACCTCCTGCGCTACGGGAAGCTCGCGCCGCCGGCGGAGCGCGAGAAGCTCCGCTCGCTCCTCGGCGAGGTCGTCGAGCAGTCGGGGCTCGGGAAGATACCCATGGACGCGTGGGTCGACGAACACGGGCTCGTCCGCAAGCTGACGATGGCGTTCTCGGCGACCCAGCCGGGGACGACCGAGCAGGCGACCGCGTCGATGTCCTTCGAGCTCTACGACTACGGGAAGGACATCGAGATCGAGCTCCCGCCGACAGCGCAGGTCGTCGAAGCCTCGACTCTCCAGTAGGCCGGGCAGATCCGGCCCTTGCGACGGCACAATGGGCGCATGGCGAGCGCCCTGCCCGATCGCGTCGAGACCTGGATCCGCCGGCACGACCTGATTCCGCCCGGCGGCGAGGTCGTCTGTCTCGTTTCCGGTGGCGCCGACTCGACCTGCCTATGGCACGTCCTGCGCGACCTCGGCTACGGCGTCTCGGTCGTCCACGTGAACCACGGCCTCCGCGGCCACGAGTCGCATGAAGACGCGCGCCACTGCCACGACCTGATGGGCGCCGAGGTCATCGAGGCGCCTCCGGCAAAGACCGAAGCGGAGCTGCGGGAGCTCCGCTACCGGCTGACCGAGGGGCGCGGTCTCCGCGCAACCGGCCACACCGCTTCGGACCAGGTCGAGACCGTGCTCTACCGGCTCGTGTCGTCCGGGAGCACGAAAGGGATCAAGGCGAGGCGCGAGGACGGCATCGTCCGGCCGCTCCTCGCCGTCTGGCGCGAGGAGACCGAGGCGTACTGTCTCGAGCGCGCGCTCGAGTTCCGCCGCGACTCCTCGAACCGCGGTACGAAGCGCGGGCTGATCCGCGACGAGATCCTCCCGCTTCTGCGCCGACTGCACCCGGGTGTGGACGAGAATCTGCTCGCGCTCGCCGGGGAGCGGCCGCGCCTGCCGCGAGCGCTCGAGCGAACGCTCGCCGAGCTCCTCTCGTCGACTGTGGGCACGAAGACCGCGGACCTGGGCGAGGGGATCCGCGCGGTCCGTGAATACGACATGGTCCGGCTCGAGGGGCGCGTCAGCTTCGGCCCGTGGCGGCTCGAGAGCGACGTGCCGGGGCTCGTCGTCCGGACGCGGCGCCCCGGCGACCGGCTCGCAGGACGTCGCAAGAAAGTGCAGGATCTCCTCGTGGACGCGAAGGTGCCGCGGGTCGAGCGGGACGCCTGGCCGCTCGTCGTCGCGGGCGACGAGGTCGTCGCCGTTCCCGGGATCGCCGATGCGCCCGGCTGGGAAGGCGTGGTCCGCGCATGGAAGGATGTCGAGCAGTGACGCAAGGGATCGGGCTCGAGCACGCCGTCGGCGAGGTCCTCATCGACGAGTCGACGCTGCAGGCGCGCATCGTCGAGCTCGGAGCCGAGATCTCGTCCGACTACGCCGGCCGAGACCTCCTCCTCGTGGGCGTGCTCAAGGGTGCCGTCTTCTTCATGGCCGACCTCATGCGCGAGCTCCAGGTCCCGTGCGAGATCGACTTCATGGCGATCTCGAGCTACGGCGCAGCGACCGACTCCTCGGGGGTCGTGCGCATTCTCAAGGATCTCGACATCAACGTCGCCGGCCGGGATGTGCTCGTCGTCGAGGACATCATCGACTCGGGGCTCACGCTCTCGTACCTGATGCGCAACCTGCGGGCCCGCAAACCGGCTTCTCTCGAGGTCTGCGCGCTGCTCACGAAGCCCGAGCGGCGGGAGATCGAGGTGCCGGTGCGCTACACGGGCTTCGAGATCCCGAACCGCTTCGTCATCGGCTACGGGCTCGACTTCGCCGAGCGCTACCGCAACCTCCCGTACGTCGCGGTCCTGC
>Ga0209341_10003394_pt1 | contig 14881 bp, 19 predicted proteins | sample RifCSP13_2_FD_184020 | JGI IMG/M metagenome (GOLD analysis project Ga0209341, IMG submission 184020) | Soil microbial communities from Rifle, Colorado - Rifle CSP2_sed 13_2 (SPAdes) (version 2) | ecosystem: Environmental > Terrestrial > Deep subsurface > Rock core/Sediment | place: Rifle...
GCCATGAATGCAATCTGGTTAAGAGAAAGCTCCACGGGGGGTCTTCCTATAGCCCATCGCTTCACCCGAATGTAAGCCATGGGAGCCAGCATGACCGACGCCATAGCGACGACGAGAACGACAAGCCAACCGCTTGAGGCGTCGGACGTTGAAGGGGCGTTGGCACCTTGTTGCGTCAGAATGCCCGCTACTAGCAACACGAAGAAGGCAGCGAGTAGGACACCACCCTCGAATCGGCGCGCCCAGACTTCGATCACGCCGCCCCGGCGCGCCCATTGAGATGCATCGCGATAGGTAGCGGCAAGGCTTTCAAAATATGCCCGGCCGTCAGGCGCCACACTCACTCGCTGCAGTCTAGAGTCCACACGACCGATCAAGGCCGACTTGGGGCAAGGTTACATAACTTACATTATCGGCAGTACTGGACCGCGCCAAGCCGGGTGACGACCGCTCCTCTAGAGCTTGACGCCTGAAACGGCAAACCCGACCGCCCCCGCGGCAACGGTCAGCTCGCGGTCATGCGTGGCGAGCGCCAACCCGGGGATCTCGTCGCGCAATTCCAGGGCTGTCGCGAGGTGGATCGCATCGAGGCTGCCGAGAGCGGTTGGAAATGGGTCTGCCGCGCGTTGCAGGATGGCGCTCGACACCGACACCAGGCGAAATGAGCTCAATGCCTCGAGGATGTCGCTTCGGTGTCGGGCGCTCTCCTCGTCACTGACTCGCAGCGAGACATGCGCTCGATCGATGACTCGCAGGCACTCGACGCGTGTGAGCTCGCTCGACACCGGCGATATCGACGGCCAGCCAGACAGCGCTCCTGGTTCGCCCAAAACGACACGCAGCAGCACCGACGCGTCTACGTAGACGGTCACCTGCGGGCGCGGTCTTCCATGAGCAGCTCCAGTGAGCTCACCGGCAGGTTCGCCGGCGGATAGCGTTTGTGGGCGATCTCCGAGAATGGCCTGGTCGGCTCATGAATGACGAGCCGGGACTTGCGCTCGATTGGCACGAGCCGCGCGATCGGGCGGTCGTGATCGGTGATCTCGAGGACCTCGCCGCCCTCGACTGCCCGAAGATGACGCGACAACCCGTTCTTGAGCTCGGCTACTCCTACCCGTTTCATGACCATATCAGGCCATAAGGTGGCCACAATGTCAAGTCTCACCCGAGGGTGATGCCTTGGTCCCTACGGCTTGAGTCCGGCGACGGCCTGGAGTAAGTGCGCAGCGTCGATGGCCGGAAACCTATAGAGCTGCTCGGACACCTGATCGAACAGTTCGTGCAACCTGGCGGGGACCACAAGTCCGCGTTCGACCATGGCGCGAACGTCATCTAGATCTTGGTCAAACCCGCGCTCGAGCTTGGTTAGGGCCTGCGAGTAGAAGTCGAAGTCGCGCACGGTCAGGTGACCCTCGGTACGCAGGAATCGGCTACGTTCGCGCCACTCGGGCAGCTCTGGGACGAAATCGAGCGGCGAAGCCAGCTCAACGCTCGTCGCCAACTCCTCCTTGAGTGCCGGAAGGAGCCTCATCAGGTCCTCGTCCTCGACGTAGAGGCCGATGTCGCGGGTCGTGGAGCGCCAGCCGGCGGCCACTGCGCTTGAACCGCCCACCAGGTAGACGGTTGCGGGGCCTACGGCACGCCGGCCCAGAGCGCTGAGAAAGCGCTCAAGGCGTGACGCATCAACCGGCTTGCGCATTTGCCACCGCCAGGGCACGCAGGAAGCTCGACAAGCGGCGGCGCAGCGCGTTGTACCTGCTGTGGGCCCCTGCCTCCCCTACCCGCTTCTCGACGAGCTCATATAGGCGGTCAGAGGCGTCGGGGATGGGCGGACCCGGAATCTCGACACCGAGTTCCCGCAGCCGACTCGTGGCCATGCTGACGAGGGCGGCCTCGATTGACAGGCGACTAGAGGCCAGGTCGTCAAGGCCAGTAGAGACGAGGTCCGCGCCGGGAAGATCTGTTGGCCATTGGTCGACGCGTCGTGATCGTCGACGCCGAGTCTCGCCCGCCGCATGTCGTCGAGCCCACCGTTCGACCTCGTCCCAGTCCCAGACTGGTCCCGCTGCGAGAGCTGCCAGCGGACCCGGGAAGGTCTCGTAGCGCCGCCGCCACGTTTGCACGGTGCTCACTGGACGGCCCAGCCGCTGCGCTATCTCCGCCACGCTCACCAAATCACCCGCGGCGAAGTACTTGTCGTGGTTCACGGCCAAATCCCCGAGACCCAAATGAGAGCTGCCGACCGCCGACAAAGCCCGTTCGAACCGTTCATTACGATCGCGACGCTCGAGCCAGCTCGAGACGGCCTCACGAATCACGGCGGCGACTGAGCGATGGCTCCTGCGTGCGATGTCGCGCAGCTGTCCGAGGGGCTCGGCATCGATCTGCACCTGCATACGAGACATATGCAATACGGTAGCAGACGAACCCAGTGCAAGCGAAATCCCGTCGCGCGCGAACTACTTGGCTCCCAGCAGGTCGTCGAGGATCTGGTCGCGGTTGGCCACGCCGAGCGAGAAGTGCCCCTGGCCCGCGGCCAGGGTGAAGCGCGCACCCGGGATGTGCTCGGCCAGCCAGCGGCCGTGTGACCAGGGCACCAGCCGGTCGAGCTCGCCCTGCCAGACGTGCACCGGCACTCGGATCGAGCCCAGGTCGAAGCCCCACGGCTGGGTGAAAGCAAGGTCGTCGTCGACCCAGCCGTCGAAGCCGTGCTCGAGCGCGCGGCGCAGACCGCCCGACTCATGCTCGGCCCACTCCCCGGTGGCCACGATCTGGTCGGCCGCCGGCAGCGCGTCACCCAGGGCGGCCACGATGTCCGCGCCGGTCACGTGGCGGAACTGCTCCCCTTCCCTGGCCAGGTACTCGCGCAGCGCCGCCTCGCCCGCCAGGGCCGCGTTGAACTCGTCGATGTTGAGCTGCGCCATGTCGGCCATGTAGTCGAGGCCGGGCGCTCCCCAGGGTGCGATGGTCACGAGCGCGGCGCTGGCCAGGCAGCGATCCGCGAAAAGCGCGGCGCAGGCGATCGCATGGGGCCCGCCACCAGAGCCACCGACCGTGTAGAACTCATCGATGCCGAGCTGGTCGAGCAGCTCGGTCACATCGGCCGCCACCGACGCCACCGTCCGGCCCGGATGGCGGGTCGAGGTCGCGTACCCCGGCCGGCTGTAGCCAACCGGACGCAGCCCACGCGCCTCGGCTGCCGCGAACCAAGATCTGTAGCGCGGGGCATTGCCCGGTGTGCCGTGGTGGAACAGCAGCCCCGCGCCGGAGCGAGCTTCACCGGTCAGGACGTCGAGCACGCGCCCATCGGGCAGGTCGACGGTCATCCACGGCATCGAGCTGACATTAGCATCCGCCCACGATGAAGCGCCCAACGCCCGACGAGTTGCGCGCCGCGACCACCTTGACGATCGAGGACGTCATCGCGCCCGGTCTGCGCGTGTTGTTCGTGGGTATCAACCCCGGGCTCTGGTCGGGCGCGACCGGCTTCCACTTCGCCCGGCCGGGCAACCGCTTCTGGCGCGCGATCCATGAGGCCGGCCTCACGCCGACACTCCTCTCCCCCGACCGACAACGAGAGTTGCTGGGCCACGGCCTGGGCATCACCAACCTCGTCAGCCGAACCACAGCGACGGCCGCCGAGCTCACCGCCGACGAGCTGCGTGCGGGCGGCCGGACGCTGGAGGACAAGCTCCAGCACTTTCGGCCGCAAAAGGTGGCGTTCCTCGGCGTGTCAACCTACCGAATCGCCTTCGAGTTGCCCAAGGTCACCATTGGCCGCCAGCCAACGGCGATCGGCGCGAGCGAGGTGTGGGTGCTGCCCAACCCGAGCGGCCTGAACGCGCACTACCAGTTGCCGGCCCTGGCCGCTGCGTATGCCGAGCTGCGCTAGCCGCACCACAGCCGGCCCACCATGCGCCTGGTGCCAATGCCTTAGGAGCCATTTGGCACTCGCCTCGGGATGACTCCTCGGCCAAGACTCCGTCGCAAGCCGCAGCACCTTTCTTGGGCCATCACCCATGAGTGACCCAATTGGGCGAGCTGGCCATAGGAGGACCCCGATGCGCGCGACAAGATGGACGACCTCGATAGCTGCCCTTGTCATTCTTGCGGCGGCGTGCGGCGGCCCTTCGGCAAGCCCAACCAGTCCGCCGTCAGGATCATCAGCGCCGCCGCCCACCAACCACTCCTTCTCGGCCGCGCCTGCAACGCCCTCGCCGGCACCACCGACCCTTGGCCCTACCCCGTCGAAAGTGCCGCCAACGCCGGCGGTGGTCATCCCGGCGCTCGAACCTGCGCCGGAAGTCAACTCCTACTACTGCGTCACGCAGCTCGACAACGGACCTGACAAGGACTACCTGTGGATCACCACCGTGCGCGACCAGGTCGCCCAGAGCATGCGCTACGACCGGCAGCGCGGGGACCTGTACACCTCGTACTTCATGATCCAGTTTGGCGATCGGCAGTGGGAGAATGTTGGCCAGGGGTACAAGGCGAGCGATACGGACACCGATCTCGAGCAGGCCGCCCGCGCCTTCGAGGTGCCGACACTGTTCACCCGTTTCTTCATCGACACGGACAGCCTCCCCGGCTTCGCCACGGGCGATGAGCTCGAGAGCGCAAGCAACATCCAATCGCACGTGTACCGGGCAGGAGATCAGGCCAAGGCCGCGCTGGCCGCCGATGAGGCAATCGGATCGGTCGCCAGTGCGGCCTATGCGGTGTCGGCCGATGCCGGCGTGCTCGTCGAGGCGCGCTTCAATGGGCAGAACAAGACCGGCGAGGACTTCTACCTCACCCTGGCATGCAATCAATACGACGATCCGAGCCAGGTGATCGCAGCCCCATAGCACCAATGGCAGACTCACCGGCTCGTAAGATGTCGAACAAGGAGGCGTAGCACATATGCTGATCGCGACAACACCGTTCATCGGCGGCTGGCGCGTCGCCGAGACCAAGGGCCAGGTCTTCGGCCTGGTCGTGCGTAGCCGCGGACTGGGCGGCAACATCATGGCCGGCCTGCGCTCGATCGGCGGCGGCGAGATCCACGAGTACACCAGCCTGCTCGAGGACACCCGCCGCCAGGCCATCGACCGGATGGTCCAGAACGCGACCATGATGGGCGCCAACGCGGTCATCTCGATGCGCTTCGACAGCTCCGGGCTGGCCGGCACCATGTCCGAGATCGTCGCCTACGGCACCGCCGTCGTGGTCGTCCAGGACGCCGGGGCCGCCCAGCCGCACGAATAGTCGAGGATGACCACCGGGGCGACCGTCGTGCGCGTTGTACTGGGCATCATCGGCGCGATGCTGCTGCTGGGCGGCATTGCGCTGGCACTCGCCGGTTCGGCTATCGACGGAGCGTGGGTCGCAGCGGCGTGGATGATCCTCAGCGGGTCGGTGCTGCTCATTGCGGTCGTGATCGAGATCTCGCGGTACCGCTCACAGACGGCCGAACTGGGTCATATGGGACCCGGTCCGGGCGGCGGCGAGACCGCACCGCTCGAGCCGCGCTTCCAGCGCACGGACGAGGTCTTCGTCGATCCCACGTCCAACCGGCGCATGCGCGTCTATCTCGATTCGAACACCGGCGAACGGCGCTACGTCGCTGAGGGCTGACCGAGATAGCCCCCTAAACGACCTTGTCTTCGGGCAGCTCCTCGACGAACTGGCGGCCGAGGCGCGCCGATGAGTACATCTCGCCCACGAGGTGGTGGTAGGGAACGCCGCTGAACTGGTGGTGGCTGCGCGTGGGGATGTCCCTCCCCTCCTGCCACTCGCGCCGCTGGAGCTCGATGTAGCCCTGCTCCTGGTGCTCGGCCATCGCGCCGAGCAGCTCACTGAAGCCATGGCCCATGGCGTGCTGGCCGCCGAGGGTGATGAAGATGAACCTGAATCCCAGCTCAGCAAGCTCGGCGAAGGTGATTGGGTCAGGGTCGCGGTACCACTTGAACGAGGACGACCAGTTGAACGCGAACTGGGCGTCCGGGAACCGCCGACGAACCGCCTGCGCCCACTCTTCCACCGGGCCCCGATCGGAGGTTGGGAACTCGCACCACACCAGGTCGGGAATCCCGCTGTCGAGGTAGCGCAGGGCCCGATCAATGGCCAGGTCGAGGCCGCGCGCTGATTCAGGCGCGTCGACGGCCGACAGCCCGTCTGTTCGGGCGATGATCACGAAGTCCTCGTTGCCCAGGTCGTCAGCCACGGCGCGCGCCATGCGCAGCTTCCCGATCATCTCGTCCGCGGCCACGAGGGCCTTGCCGCCGATGTGGCCGCAGCGCTTGGGCAGGACCTGGTCCTCGATGTGCGCCGCGGCCACGCCGGCGTTGACGTACAGCTCGGTCGTGCGCGCGACGTTGAAGATGCTGCCGTAACCCGCGTCCATATCGACGATCAGCGGCGGTATCTCCAGATGACGTGGCGCGACATCCTTGTCCGGGTCGCCCACGGCCATGGTCAGCTGGAACTTGCGCAGCGCGCTGACCGTGCGCCGCGCGCCGTCGGCGATCTCGACGCTGGCATAGAGGTCCATGTCGGTCGTGCCCAGGTGGCCGATGGCGAACGAGTAGCCACTGAAGTAGACCGCCTTGAAGCCGTGGTACATCGCCAGCTGCGCGCCCATCGGGTCGTACACGCCCGGACCGAAGAGGTACGGCTCGGTGCGCAGCAGCTCGCGCATGCGCGTTGATGGCCGCGTCCAGCGCGAGGCGGGCACGGAAAAGCCATCAGGCAGGAGCGGGGTCGAGGCAAGAGGGATGCCGCCCCGTCCCAACGGCGCTTCGGTGGGTGGGGCGACATCCGGACGGGTGAGGGTAGTCGTCATCACTCGTTGGCGTGGTCGCGTTCGCACAGCTCGGGGCAGGTGCACTCGCTGACGTCGGCAGCGGCATCGGTCACGCCACGCAGCATGCCGATCTCCGCCTGGCGGGTTAGCACCGGGTGATCCTCGATAACGGTCTCTTCACGCGCAGCGAACTCCCGCCGGGGATAGAGAACGTCCGCCGCGCGGCGCCGAATGGACGTCGTCAACTGGTCAAGCACGTGGGTCTCCTTTCAGTGACGGGAGCCAGACCGTAATGCGGCCGAGCCATCAGCGCCATTAACGGATATGGCATCAGGCATAACGGCGGTCTATCATGTTGCGACATGCAGCTGGCCCAGATACAGGGTTTCCTGGAGGTTGCCCGCACCGGCAACGTGTCGCGCGCGGCGGCGGCCCTGCGCATCACCCAGCCCGCCCTGACCGCGCGCCTGCACGGCCTCGAGGAGGAGCTCGGACAGCCACTCTTCGTGCGTACTCGGCGCGGCGTCCGACTGACCGATACCGGCCACGCCTTCCTGCCCTACGCTGAACAGGCCGTGACCGCCCTCGCGAGCGGCATCGCCCAGGTGGCCGAAGTATCGAGCGGAGGCGGGGGTGAGCTGACGCTCGCGGTGGCGCCGCAGGTCAGCACCTATGTACTGCCCCAGGTGCTGCTGCGCTTCGCAGCCCTCCACCCACAGGTGCGCCTCGTCGTCCGGACCGCGCACTCAGAGGAGATCGCCGAGATGGTCGTGCGCGGTGAGGTCCACGCTGGTATCGGCCGGCTGGTGCGCGACCCGCAGCTCACCTATACGCCGATCTACGACGACGAGCTCGTCCTCGTCAGCCGCCCCGAGCACCCCTTCGCGCACCAGCCGGCCGTGTCACGCGCCGCGCTGGGCGAGGCGGCGCTGATCCTGTTCGACCGTGCCTCGAGCTACTACGAGCTGACCACGGCGCTGGTACGCGAGGCCGGGGTGCGGCCGCGCGGCGTGATCGAGCTGGACAACATCGAGGCCGCCAAACGCATGGTCGCCGGTGGCCTGGGAGTCGCGCTGCTGCCGCGCACCTCGGTGTCCGACGAACTCGCCACGGGCACCCTCGCCGCGGCGCGCATCGAGGGCGCCGATCCCGGCCCGCGCCACATCGGCGTACTGCGCCGGAGCGACGCGGGCGACCCGGCGCCTATGCTGGCAGCGTTCCTGGACATCCTGCGCGATGTGCCGAGCATCGTGCCCGGTGCAGCGGCGCCGCGCCAAGGGCTTCGTGGTTGACATAGGATTCGCCCGCCAACCAACGCACGAAAGGGCCAGCAACGATGGGCGACAAGGGACCAGGCAGCAAGGGCGGCGGCAAGAAGCCCAAGACCTCGACCAAGAAGAAGGGCACAGCGACCACCAAGTAGAACCGGGCGCTGCGGCCCAGATCATCGACCCGAAGGGAGGAGGCTGACCGGCCTCCTCCTCTCTCTCACGGGTGCTCGTGGAGGACGGCGACCACGAGGTGCTGCACCGCGCCGTCGACCAAGGCGGATTCTCCAAGCCAGCCGACCGTCCGCAGAACCGATTCGCCACAGCCAACGTACCGCTGGCAAAGGAGGTTCGCACCCGGATGAGAAGCACGCTGCTGGCTGTTGTTCTGCTTGTCGTCGGTTGCTCGTACGGAGCGCCGGCCGCGACCCCCTCCCCCGCGCCGCCCACGCCGACCTCACCGGCGACGGTCGCTCCCTCACCGACGAGCGCACCCACCACAGCACCCACCACAGCGCCCACCACAGCGCCCACGCCAAGTTCTGCCCCAACCCGCGCCGGCAGTACCTATTGCGATCCCGACTACGGCTACGGCTGCGACACGCCCGGACCGACGGCCGGCGCGACAGCCGCTCCAACCTCTGGCGGCGGCTCGCTGCTGGTCGGCATGGCGACGGCCGGTTCGTTCCTCGTAGGACCGGAGGGCATGTCCCTGTACACCTTCGCCAATGACTCGCCGGGCACCAGTGCCTGCGACGCCGGCTGTGCCGAGAGCTGGCCGCCGCTAACCTTGGTCGCCGGCCAGGAGATCGTCGCCGGTCCGGGCGTCGACGGGACCCTGGGAACGCTCGAACGAGCTGACGGCTCCCTCCAGGTCACGCACGACGACGCGCCGCTCTATTACTTCGCGGGCGACAGTGCTCCGGGTGACACCAACGGCGAGGGCATCGGCGACGTTTGGTTCCTAGCCCAGCCCTAAACCGCGCCTGGGCCGTCAGTTGGACGTGGGCTGATCTCGTAGAAGACATCGAAGAACGAGTCAGCCTGTGGACTGACGTCCATTCGTTCTGCGCCCGCCTGGTTTGGCGGGATCCGCTCGAACGTCAGGAACCGTACCCCGGGCTCCTCGTCCATCAGCGTCGGCACCACGAAGAGCACCGTGGCGCCATCGATCACGATGCGCGCCTCGGATCCGCGGCGCGGCGCGATCTGCCAGCCGTTCTTTCGTTTCCATTCGAGCATGAACAGACCGCCCTCGCCGTTCAGGTCGCCGATCACGACGAGGTCGGCGCCGCCGAAGCCACCGGACTCGGCGGGCGAGTTGGCGAAACCAGCGCGGTCGAAGATGAGCGCGACCTGGCCCGCGCGATCAAGGCCGAGCTGGATGGGCTGTTCCACGAGCATGGCCCCCAGCACGGAGTAGCCCTCCGGCGGCTGGGCACCGTCGTTGGTGCACAGCACGTGGGGGGCGCCGCAGTCGAGAGGACCCGCATCCCGGAAGTAGTCCGGCGGCAGCTCCACCCAGCCGGCATACGTCTCCCGGATGTCGAGGTCAGGCGAGATCTCGCGCGATGAGCCGTCGGGGGCCGTGGCGTCGCCCGAGTCATCTAGCTCGATCATCTCGGGCGGGATTCCCCGCAGCTGTAACAGCTCGAGCAGCACGTCGATCCAGCTCCGAAAGGGCGTCGGCGAGGGCGAGGGCGTGATGACGGCGTCCGGGAACTGGGTCGGTCGATCGGTCGCCACGACGATCGTCGAGAGCGGCGTCGGCTCAGCCGGTGGCGTGGTGGGAGTGAGCAGCGGCGTGGGTGTGTAGCCCGGGCTGGGAGTCGGGCTGACTCCGGGTGCGCTCGGCGTGGCGCTCGTCCCGGAGCAGGCGATCAATAGCGCTCCCACGAGCCCGGCCAAAGCCGTCAGCGGTGCGGTGCGGCGGCCCCCATGGTCGAACGCTATAGCAGTCCCCTACGCAGCTTGCCGCGCAGTATATACAGCCAGCGCAAGCCGTCGCCTGGAACTACAGCCGGCGCACGATGGCGGCCGGGTAGTCCGGGAAGTAGCGCTCGATCTCGCTGATCGCGAAGCGACGCAGGATCGATTCGCGCGGTTCGCGTTCGAGCAGGTAGGCAAACGAGGTCGCCACCAGCTCGCTTGGCTCCGCCGCTCCAGGGGCGTACGTGGCCAGTTCGACGCGCGAAACGCTGACCTGGTACAGGGTCACATGCGCGCCGCTGCCCACTCGCACCCTGCACGACCAGCCATCGCTCGCCGGCTGGCAGTGGACCTCGATCTCTTCGTTCATTGGCCCCCGTTGCGGCCGAAGGCCGCCGCACGCAGCTCGCTCGCCAGCGACGGGACCACGCGCCCACGCACGCGCACGTCGCGCGCGCGGTAGGCGATGTCGACCGTGCCTCGTTCGCGCACGCGTGAGAGCAGCTCACCCTCGCTATAGGGCAGCTTGATGTCGATCTCCTCCCACAGGTCGGCCAACAGGGCCGCCAGCCTCGCGCGTAGCACGTCCATGCCGTAGCCGGTCATGGCCGAGACGAGCACGCTGCCAGCGATGGTCGGCGCGGGCACCTCGCCGTCCTGAGCTGACGGATCGACGAGGTCAGCCTTGTTGTAGACGAGCAGGCGCGGCTTCTCGCCGGCGCCCAGGTCGTCGAGCACCTGCTGAACCGTCAGGCGATGCTCACGGGCGTGGCGGTCGGCGACATCGACCACTTCGAGCAGCACGTCGGCGCGGTTGACTTCCTCGAGCGTGGCGCGGAAGGCATCGACTAGCTGGTGGGGCAGCTTGTGGATGAAACCGACGGTGTCGGTCACCACGGCGGACTGCCCATCGCCCAGCTTGACCATCCGGCTGGTCGGGTCGAGCGTCACGAAGAGGCGGTTCTCGGCCGCCGCTGCCTCCGCTCCCACCAGCGCGTTGAGCATGGACGACTTGCCGGCGTTGGTGTAGCCGACGATTGCGACCGTCGGGACGAGGCGCCTGTCGCGTGAGCGGGCCGCGGTCTCGCGCTGGCGGCGCACGTCCTCGACGCGTTCCTTGAGCTTCTTGATCTTGTCGCGGATGACGCGCCGGTCGGTCTCGAGCTGTGTTTCCCCCGGACCACGTGAGCCGATGCCACCCTGGGTGCGCGAAAGGTGCGTCCACAGCCGTGTCAGGCGCGGCAACTGGTACTCGAGCTGGGCCAGCTCCACCTGCAGGCGGCCCTCGTGGGTGCGCGCGTGCTGGGCGAAGATGTCGAGGATCAGTCCACTCCGATCGAGCACCTTGACCCCGAGCAGGCTCTCGAGTGCTCGCTGCTGGTTGGGGCTGAGCTCGTCATCGGCGACGAGCAGCGTCAGGCCCGTCTCGTGCCTGGCCCCGGCGAGTTCCTCCGCCTTGCCCTTTCCGAGATACCAGTTGGGGTCGACATGACGGCGGTTCTGCCATTCCGCACCGACCACCTCCGCCCCGGCAGTGACGGCCAGGTTGGCCAGTTCGGCGAGCGATTCCTCGGCCGTCCAGCCTGGATCCTGGCCGGTATCCACGGCAACCAGGAAGGCGCGTTCGACCGGCGGCGTGAGCTCCACCATCCGGTTTCGGCCAGGCATGGCGACAGGATACGGCGCGCGACTCGCAGCCCTTCTGCAATCTCCGCCGGGGCGCGGGCCGGGGGATCAAGCCCTTTTCGTCAGCCGAGCACGCGGCGAGCAATGACGATCGCGGCCGCCGACGGATCCTCGTCGGCATTCAGCCAGGTGACGTCCGGCTCGGCGCGGAACCAGGTGCGCTGGCGGCGCGCGAACTGGCGCGTCCGGAGAGTGGTGTGCTCAATGGCCTGCTCGACCGACCACCTTCCGTCGAGCACGGCGAAGGCCTCGCGGTAACCAACGGCGGAGAAGGCGCGCAATGACGGGTCGTAGCGGCGCCGGAGCTGGGCCGCCTCGTCGAGCAGGCCGCCCTCGAACTGTGCGCGGGCACGACCCAGGATCCGGCGAGCACTCTCCGATGGGTCGAGTTGGAGGCCGATCCACACCGACCGCGCGGGATAGCCGCGCGGTGCCGGCGGCGGGCTGTCACCGTGCACGGCGACGCGCTCCAGCGCGCGAACGACGCGGCGCGGGTTGGCGAGATCCGTTCGCGCGGCGACACCGGGCGCCGCGGCACGAAGGCGGGCGACGAGGACGTGTAGGCCCTCCCCCGCCAGGCGCTGCTCGAGCTCGAAGCGCACCCGCTCGTCCGAGCCGGTCTGCTCGAGTGGCACGCCGCGCGCCACCGCGCGCAGGTAGAGTCCAGTACCACCGACGAGCAGTGCCACGCCTCCACGCGCCGCGATGCCGTGCAGAGCGTCGATCGCCGCCCGCTGGTAGTCGGCCGCACTGAACGGCTGGTCCGGATCGACCAGGTCGAGCCCGTGATGGGGCACCAGGGCACGTTCGGCGGCAGTCACCTTGGCCGCGCCGATGTCCATGCCGCGGTAGACCTGGCGCGAATCGGCGCTGATGATCTCCACCCCGCCGATGCTCGGCGCGAGCGCCAGCGCCAGCGCCGTCTTGCCGGTGGCGGTCGCGCCGCAGATGACGATCAGCGGCGGGTAGCCTGCCTCAGCCGTCGAGCGATCCCGCCAGGGCGTACGGGCCGGCGCGTTCCACTCGCACGTTCACCAGCCCGCCGATCAGTTCCACTGAGCCGTCGAAATGGACCAGTTTGTTGTGTCGGTTGCGCCCGGCCAGGCGTGGTGCCGTGCCATCGCCGGAGTGCGACGAGGGCGGCCGCTGCTGGTCGACCAGCACCTCCGTCGTCCGGTCGACCCAGCCCCGGTTGATCTCCAGCCCGATCTGCTCCTGCAGAGCCAGTAATGCCTGCAGCCGGCGTTTCTTGTCGGCCCCGGGCACGTCGTCCGCCAGGCGCGCCGCGGGCGTGCCGGGACGGACCGAGAATGCGGCCGCGAACACAGTCTCGAAGCGGACGGTGCGCAGCAGATCGAGCGTGCGCTCGAACTGCGCCTCGGTCTCACCGCAGAAGCCGACGATGACGTCCGTGGTCAGACTGATGCCCGGCACCGCGGCGCGCAGCCGCTCGACCAGCTCGAGATACTCGGCGACCGTGTACTGGCGGCCCATCCGGCGCAGCACGGCGTCGTCGCCCGACTGGACCGGCAGGTGCAGGTGCTCGCACACCGATGCGCATTGGGCCATCGCCCCGATCAGCCGCTCGGACAGGTCCCACGGGTGCGAAGTGACGAAGCGCACGCGCGGGATGGCCGGCACGCCGTCGGCCGTGCGCAGGCCGTCGATCGCGCTCAGCAGGGCGGCCATGTCCGGCCGGCCCTCGAGGTCGAGCCGCCGGCCCAGGTGGCGATCGTTGTGGACGTGGGCGAAGCGCGGTTCGGCGGGCAGGTCGTGGCCATACGAGTTGACGTTCTGGCCGAGCAGGGTCACCTCGCGGTAGCCCGCGCCGGCGAGCGAGCGTGCCTCGGCGACCACCTCGTCGAACGGCCGGCTGCGCTCCGGGCCGCGGCTGAAGGGCACGATGCAGTAGGTGCAGGTCTTGTCGCAGCCATAGATGATCGGCAGCCACGCCTGTGTCGCGCTGCCGCGCCGAACGCTGCCGACCATCCGCCCTGGCGCGGTGGCACCGGCGAGGCCCAGTCGGGCGGTCAGTTCAGACTCCTCGTCCGGGCGCAGGAAGAGGTCGACCTGCGGGTAGCGATGCCGGAGAGTCTCGGCGTTGTCGGCGCGCACCGAGCACCCAGTCAGCACGACGCGCAGCGCCGGGTTGGCACGGCGCAGGTTGGCCAGGTGGCCCATCCGGCCGATCACCTTGTGCTCGGCCGCCTCGCGGATGGCGCACGAGTTGATCACGATCAGGTCGGCTGATTCGAGGTCGGGCGCCTCGGCGCAGCCCGCCGCCGCGAGCGCACCGGCCATCTCCTCCGAGTCGGAATGGTTCATCTGGCAGCCCAGTGTCCAGACGTGGAAGCGCGGCAGCGCCAGATCGTCGGTCGCGAACTCGGCCAGCTCGGGCGCCGCCTCCACCGGCATGCGCGCAACGGGCGCCCGCGCCGGCGGCGCCACCTCGAGCACCGGCAGCATGCGCGAGCTCATGCCACGCGCGCTCCGCTCAGGGCCAGCTCCTCGAGCAGGCGGTCCGCGGCTTCTCTGGGCACATAGGTCGTCGTGTTCGATTCGGCATAGCTCATCGTGTCGCCGTGATAGTCGCTGCCGCCGGTGGCGAGCAGCTCGAGCCTGCCTGCCACGGTGACCAGTTGAGCGACCGTCTCGGGCCGGAAGCGACGGTAGTACACCTCCAGACCGCGCACGCCCCAGTCCATCAGCAAGCGGATGAGCGTGGGCTGCTCGGGCGCCGCGGGGTAGTGCGCCAGGACCGGGATGCCGCCGCAGGCGAGGATGGCGTCGATCGCCTCGCGCGAGCGCATGCCCTGGCGCGGGATGTACGCCGGACCGTTGCGATCGATCCAGCGGTCGAACGCCTCCTGGACGCTGGCCACGTGCCCGGCGGCGACCATCGCTCGCGCGACGTGTGGCCGGCCGATTGCCTCCTCGCTCGCGAGCGCCGGACCGATGTGGTCGTCGATGGGCACGCCCAGCTCGCGCAGCGCATCGATCATCAGCAGCAGCCGGTTGCGGCGGGCGTTGCGCTGGCCGTCCAGTCGCGCCTCGAACTTCGGATCGTCGGCGTCGACGCCGTAGCCCAGGATGTGCAGCTCGCCCTCCTCGAGCTCGACGCCGAGCTCGATCAGCGCCCGGTCGGCCACACTGTTGATCTCGACCGCGGGGATCAGGCGCGGGCCGGGGGCGAGCGTCTCCATCGCCAGAC
>Ga0209341_10003395_pt1 | contig 14876 bp, 15 predicted proteins | sample RifCSP13_2_FD_184020 | JGI IMG/M metagenome (GOLD analysis project Ga0209341, IMG submission 184020) | Soil microbial communities from Rifle, Colorado - Rifle CSP2_sed 13_2 (SPAdes) (version 2) | ecosystem: Environmental > Terrestrial > Deep subsurface > Rock core/Sediment | place: Rifle...
CTGCGCATTCGGCCGGGCCTGACACCGCTGGCCGCCGCCGGGCTGGTGATCATCATGATCGGTGCGACGGTGCTCACACTGGCGGGCGGTGATGTCGCGCCGGCGCTGATCCCGCTGGTAGTGGGGCTCCTCTCGGCGTTCGTCGCCTACGGCCGCTGGCGGCTTGTGCCGCGGCAGTAAGAATTGTCAGCAATAATTGAAGACGCAACCAAAGGGGGGTCACATGCGATACGTCGACGGATATGTCTTGCCCGTCCCGAAGAAAAACGTGCAGGCCTACCGCCGCATGGCGCAGAAGGCGGGTAGGATCTGGCGGGAGCACGGTGCCCTCGAGTTCCGGGAATGCGTCGGCGACGACCTCAATGTGCAGATGGGGATACCGTTCCCGCGCATGATCAGGCTCAAGCGCGGCGAGACGGTATTTTTCTCTTGGGTAGTGTTCAAGTCGCGAGCACAGCGCGATCGCGTCAACACAAAGGTCATGAACGACCCGCGCCTCGCGAAGATGATGGATCCGAAGGCGATGCCCTTCGACTTCAAGCGCATGGTCTACGGCGGGTTCAAGGTCCTCGTCGACGCCTGAGCGCGCAGTGTGCCTGGGGCGATCGCACGAGCGTTCGCCATACGGCTGTTCCTTCGGGCTTCTGCACGGCCTGGGACGGGCCTCGCTGCTGACGGGTCTTACCACGCCATGGTGTGGAAATAATGCGAGCCCAAAGCGCGGTCGTGGTGTATCTTACCTCCGCGGAAGATCCAGGTGTGTCTGGTGGCCGGCAGTGTCGGAGGAACGGTCATGGAAGAGTTGAAGCAGGCGTACGTGATCCTCATGGAGTATTTATTGCTGCAGAGTTATCCGATTGCCGTTAAGATGCTCGCGGCCGGCGAGCCGATCCCGGAGAAGGCCCGGCGTCCCTCGCGGGACATGGACCGCCGCTTCTCCACCTGCCAGGGCTACAACATGGTACGGCGCTACGGGTGGACCATCGCGATGACCAAGGAGGATATGCAGTGCGCGCTGGGGGTGCTGGTCCTGGGATTCGATAAGCCGCTTCCCCTCTACACCCAGGGGAATCTCTGCGAGGGGATGTACACCGCGACGGCGGAGGCCGGAGCCCGCTCCGAGGCGGCGGTCGATCGGCACGAACCCGGGCGCTACCGGACGATCCTCATGGCCCCACTCCACAAGGCAGAGTTCAGTCCCGAGGTCGTCTGCCTCTATGGGAATGCCGCGCAGATCATGCGTCTGGTGCAGGCCGCCCTCTGGCACCGGGGGGGAAAGCTCACGTCGTCTTTCGGCGGCCGCCTCGACTGCGCCGACCTCCTCGTGACGCCTCTGAAGACCGGGGAATGCAACGTCGTCCTCCCCTGCTCCGGCGATCGGATCTTTGCCCAGGTCCAAGATGATGAGATGGCCTTTGCCATCCCGTACGACCGCCTCCCTGCGGTGCTCGAGGGGCTGCGGGAGACCCACAAGGCCGGCCATCGCTACCCGACCCCGTCTTACCTCCGTTACGAGGCCAAATTCCCCGAGAAGTATATGGCCCTCTTTCCCTTGTGGGAGGCGGAGGCGCAGAAGCCGGCAGGGGATGGATAGGCCGGCGCCTAAAGGATCAGGCGCATCCCGTCGTACGCGACCTCGTCGGCGATGTCGTGGACTCGGGCGAGCGCATCGTCGTGCAGGTGGGTGAGCAGGAGGCGCTTGCATCGCAGCTCGGCCCGGTGCTTCCGGATCTCTTCGTAGCTCAAGTGGAAACGGATCTTCCGGTCATAGCGGTAGGATTCACACAGAAAGAGATCGCACCCGTCGGCCAGCTCGATGAGGTTGTCCGTCCACTCGGTGTCACCGGAATACCCCAGGACCTTGCCTCCCGCCTTCACCTTGAGCCCGTACGCGATCTCTCGCACGTGGTGCACAACCTCCAAAGCGAGCACCTCGATCGGCCCGATCGGCGTCCACTTTTTCGGGGTCAGCTCCAGATACTTGACGGCGAATCGCCGGTCCATCAGTTCCTTGGTCTCTTTGTACATCAGGCCCCAGAGGCCCTCGATGCATTGTTCGGTGCCCGGCGGCCCGGCGATGATGAGCGGCTCCTGCCGCCGCGTCAGAAACTGGTATTGCAGGAAAAGAAAGGGGATACCTGCCGCATGATCCGCGTGCAGGTGGCTTAACAGGATCGCCCCGATGTTCCCCGGGTCCAGCTTGAGCCGCTTCAGCGATATGAGCGTGGTGGCCCCGCAGTCGAGGAGGAATGTCCATGTGGGGAGATTGACGAGAAAGGCGGCGTGATTCCGCCCGCCGCTGCCGAAGGCGTCCCCCGAGCCGAGGACGATGAATTCTGCCTTCCCTTCAGGGGCCGCCCCGTGCGCTCCTGCTTCCCCCCTGTCGTGAGCCATCAGCGCTCCCTCCCCCTCAGAGCAGTCAACCCTACACGGTCCGATGCTCGAATGCTCGCGCCCTCGCAGGCGAGAATGCTAGCATGGAGCACGTCCCTCGCCCGTATACCGGCCAGATCCCTTCACGGGCGCGGGTTGATGATCATCCACGTGCCGAGGGCCCGGGCCAGGCGTTTCCCTCCCTGATCGAAGACATCCCCTTCCCCGACGACGAGGTGTTTGCCCTGTCGGATGACGCGGCCCTGGCCGGTGAGCACGCCGCCGGTCGCTCCCTCGAGGAAGTTGATCTTCAGCTCGGCGGTGACCAGCCGGGCCCCTTCGCCTGCGCTGCTGTACGCCGCCCAGCCGATCGCCTCGTCCAACAGCGTGCAGATCACCCCCCCGTGCACCACGCCGCTGCGGTTCATCAGGAAGGGTTGCGCCGTGATGCGCACCTCGGCCTCGCCCGTTTCTCCGCGAACGACTTCCTCGCCGATCAGGTCGCGGTAATGCGGTGGTTTCTGCTTCCGCCGGGCGGCAGCCATCCGCTCACTGAGCGCCAACAGCTCGGCCCGCGCCTCGTCGCCGAGGGACCGGAATCGTTCGACGAGTTGTCGCTCTTCCAGTGTGAGGTCCACCGGTGACTCCTTTCAGATCCGCTTGTTGAATCTTCCCGCGTATCCCGTCAGCTCTACATAGCCGTGGCCGGCCACTGGCTGGCCGGCGTAAGTCCCCCGGACATGGACGCTTCCCTCCCAGTAAATCACCTGGGTGCTCCTGCGGGTATCGAGCTCCTGGTCAGGGAAACTCGGCGTGACCATGAGCGCGAGGCCGTGGTCCGGGATCCGGATGTCCCATCCACTCGGGTAGGTCGCCCCGGTGCGGGGACTCGTCCAGGTTCCTGTCGGATGGATGTCGACCTGCGCTACCGTCAAGGGCACGGAGGTGCCGTCCGGCGGGATCAGCGTCCCGCTGGACTGGCGGTCAGGGCGCCCCCCGCTCCGGCGCATGACGTAGAACATGAGCTCGACGCGGTTATCCAGCTGCAGGCCGAACCAGTCCCATCCCTCGTGCTCCTCGTGAAGCTGGCTGCTGCCAAATTCATGATCCATCCAGCTCCAGCCGCTGACCCGCACGGTCCGGCCGCTGATGCCCATCGTCCCCGTCGTTGTGAGGCGGGTCAGCGAGTAGTAGTGCGAAGCATACCCGGCCCCCTCGCCCTTCTGGCTCACGCCCCCGTGGCCATGGATCGCGGGCGGCTTTGCAGGGATGAGGGTGAGGTCCACCGCGTATCGGTCGTCCTTGGCGCGGAGGCGGTGGGTCTCACCGTCGGCCTCCAGCCGCCAATCGCCGTTCCACACCTTCAGGGCCGTGGTGCTGGCCCCGGCGGCCTCCAGGGCGCCGCGGTTGAGCCGGTCCGTGAAGTGAAAACGCCGACGGCCGAGGTCCGAAATCGCGAAGTGGGCGAGAAAGAGGTCGCGCACCGTCCAGCGGGACGGGTTCGGTGCGGGGGATCCCCCGTCGGTGCCCACCCGGAAGAAGGTCACCTGGTAGCCGTACCGTTCGCCATCGGCTGTGTCGAGGTGGCCGGTGTAGTACCACCACTCCGTCTTGAAATCCGGGTGGCTGAAGTGGTCTCGCGGGAACTCGAACCGATAGCCGGGCAGGGCGCGGCGATACTCGCGTGCCTCGGCGACGACGAAGAGGACGAGGAGCAGAAAGAGGAGTTCCACGAGCGGCGCGCGACGGGGTCCCATCGTGCGCCGACTCTAGAGCATGGGGCATCCGGTGTCAAGGCGGTGGTCCCTTCGCCGAGGCGGGGCGCTCTGCCGGCGACCGGGCGCCGCGTGTCGCGGTTGGACATTGACAAGAAGCCGCGGGCGCGGTATGGAGCGGACGACACGCCGGGGCCGGTGGGCCGGGCGCGACGCTGGCCGGGCGGTCGCAGAGGGCAACAGGGTTCGGGGAACCTTTCCCCGGCCGTCTGGTCTAATGAGAAGAGAGGGCCGCCCGCGCCTCCGAGGCCATGCTGTTGACAGGCAGGGATTCGGATCATGATCTTGTGGATCGGGTCTTGGCGGGAGATCGGGAGGCCTTTACCGCGATCGTGGAGCGGCACCAGCGGAGGATCTTCAATTTCATGTATCGGATGGTCGGGGACAGGCCGACGGCGGAGGATCTCACCCAGGAGGTTTTTCTCAAAGCGTACGAGGCCCTGCCCCGCTTCCGCAAGGCGGCGGCGCTCTCAACCTGGCTGTACCGGATCGCCCATAACCACTGCCTCAACGTTCTCGGCGAGAGAGGGCGTGAGGTCGTCATGACCCCGGCGAACGGAACCCAGGATGCCAACCCCATCGCGCTGGCGGCCGACCCCGGGGCCTCCGCCGAACAGGTGCTCGAGCAGCGGGAGCTGCGGGCGATCGTCCAGGAGAAGCTCAAGGAACTGACCCCGGAGCACCGGGCGATTCTGGTGCTGCGCGATATCCAGGGCCTTTCCTACGATGAGATCGCCACCGCGCTCCACCTCGAGGGAGGCACGGTCCGATCGCGGTTGCACCGGGCCCGGATGGAGCTGAAGGAGAAGCTCCGAAGGTATCTGGAGGCGTGATGCAGTGCGAAGACATCCAAGAGCAGTTATCGGCATATCTCGAGGATGAGCTCGAAGCGGGGGCGCGCCGGGTGATCGAGGATCACCTCCGGCAGTGTGCCGGATGCCGCACGGAGCTCACGCTGCTCCGGCGAACCGTCGCCACGCTCCGGTCCCTGGAGGAGCTCGAGGCACCCCCGCGTCTTGCGGCCGCCGTGGACAGGCGCCTCCCGACCCGGGGTTCATCCCCGTGGGAGCGCCTGACGTCCTGGCTCTTCTTCCCCCTCCATGTGAAGGTCCCGCTCCAGGCGGTCGCCCTCCTCCTCGTGAGCCTCGGGGCGGTGTATCTGTACCGGTCGGCTCCGGAGGAGGCTGATCGGTTCGATCGGGCCGCGCGTACACGACCCGCCGAGGAGCCGGCTGGGCGCGCGGAGGGTCAGGCCGAGATGCGGAAAGAGCGCACAATGCAAGAACAGGAAAGTGCCGGCGCCCGCGCCCCGCGGTTTCGACAGGAGGCCCCGGCGGCCGCCAAGCCGCAGACTGAGATCGAGACGCAAGAAAAGCGTGAGGCGTTTGGGGACACAGCGGGCGCCGCTCGCGCCCTGCGGAAGCAAGCGCCGGTAGGCGCAACGTCGGCGTCTCCGTCGGCAGAGGTGATCCTCAAGACCTCCGATCCCGCCCGCGCCATCGTGAAGATTCGGGAGATTGTCGGGGCGCTGGAGGGGACGGTTGATGAGAAGGAGGAGGGTACCCTCATTGTGACGATCCCCGCCAAGGCCTCCGCGCGGTTTTTCTCCGGTCTCAAGGATTTGGGCACCCTCGTCTCCCCGCCCGCAGAGTCCCCGTCGGCACCGTCCTCGGAGGGACCGGTCACCCTGTCCATTCGTCTCATCCCGTAGAGAGCCGTCGAGGGAACTTTCTCCCCGCCTCCTTGTCCAATAGGGTGTCGGCAACCCACACCAAGACAAGGAGGTTTCGATGCGACCCTATACTCGGTTATTGCTGCTTTCGACCCTGCTCCTCTTGACGATCACCCCGGCGCGGTCTCCGGAAGCGGGCCCGGCGAAGACGCCGACCGCCACCGAGGAGCACCAGCAGGCTGTGGCGGTGACGATCTACAACGGCAACTTGGGGCTGGTGAAGGACATCCGGAAGATCGAGCTCCCCTCGGGTCTGTACGATCTCCAGTTCATGGACGTGGCGGCGCAGATCAACCCGACCACGGTCCATCTGAAGTCCCTGACCGATCCGAAGGGGCTCCGGATCCTCGAACAAAATTACGAGTACGACCTGCTCAATCCCCAGAAGCTGCTCGAGAAATACGTCGGCAAGACGATCAAGTTGTGGGAGAAGAACCAGTACACGGGCGAGGAGCGGCAGGTGGACGCCCTGCTCCTCAGCGTCAACGGGGGCCCCATCTACCAGATCGACGGCGCCATCCATCTCGGCCATCCCGGGCGGGCGATTCTCCCGGCGATCCCGGACAATCTCATCGCCCGGCCGACGCTCATCTGGCGCCTCGACAACACCCTGCCCCGGTCGCAGATGATCGAGGCGACGTATCTGACGGGAGGCATCACCTGGCGCGCCGATTACGTGCTGACTCTGAACGCGGAGGACACCCGGGGGGACCTGAATGGCTGGGTCACCATCGACAATCGCAGCGGAGCGACCTACAAAAACGCCGCGTTGAAACTCGTGGCGGGTGATCTGAACCAGGCCGCAGGCGAGCGGGAGATGGCCGATGCCATGAGGAAGGTGGCCGCACGGGCCGAGGCGCCGAAACCGGCCTTTCAGGAGGAGGGGTTTTTCGAGTATCATCTCTACTCCCTCGACGGCAAGACGACGATCAAGCAGAACCAATCCAAACAGATCAGCCTCTTGAGCGCCGCCGAGATCCCGATCCGGAAGGAGCTGATCTATTACGGGGCCCAGCACTACTACCGAAATCGGTACGGCGAGCCGATCTCGAATCAGAAGGTGGGGGTCTATCTCGAGGTCGCGAACAAGAAGGAAAACCGCCTGGGCCTCCCGCTGCCCAAGGGGGTCGTTCGCGTCTACAAGGCGGATCGCTCCGGCAGTGCCCAGTTCATCGGTGAGGACCGGATCGACCATACCCCCAAGGACGAAAAGGTGAAGATCAAGATGGGCGAGGCCTTTGACGTGGTCGGGGAGCGCATTCAGAAGGATTGGCGGAAGATCGCCTCGCAGGTGTACGAGGTCGAGTGGGAGATTGCGCTGCGGAACCACAAGGAAGAGGACGTGGAGGTGCGCGTGGTCGAGCCGATCCCGGGGGATTGGCAGGTGCTCCACTCGACCCACCGGTACGACAAGGTCGAGGCACACACCCTCGCGTTCCCGGTGAAGATCCCCAAGGAGAGTGGGGTCAAGATCACGTACCGGGTTCGCCTTACCTTCTAGCACTGCGTGGGCTGCGGGAGGGGCGTCCCCGCTTCTCGGCGGGTCCGCCCCTCCCTCGGCCTCATGTCACGTAGGTCTCTTCCGGCGGCACCTTCGGCTCCTCGCTCCAGGCCTTCCGTGGCCAACGGGTCCTGTCGTCGGCCACCCCAGCCGTCCTCGGAGACTTCACGCACCATTCAATCATCAGATGGGAGACCGGCTGGCGGTGGCGAAATTCTCCTCCGGGCGGCTGGGTGCCCGGCCTCCGCCACCCGTTGGCACTGCCTCCCTCAGCACACGGCACCTGCAAGCCCCGAGCGACATTGCCGGGAGCGGCGGGGCCCCTCGGCCAGCGGCGGTCCGGGAAACCGAGGCGCGCCACTTGACGGGGTTCACTGCAAGGGGCGTGAACACGGAGGGACCCGGGACGCAAGCGGCCGAACAGGGTCGCCGCGGGAGGCCTGGAGCGAGGGGCGAAGGTGCCGTTGCTTTCCTTCCGGGCTTGACTTTGTGAGGAATGCGCGGCTAGCCTGGGGCGTGCGAGAGCGCGGTGCGCGGGAGCCATCGAGGGATTGATGCGGGACCGCCCGATAGCAGCTCGTCTTGACGCCCGGCGGGCCATCAGTGATGGATTGGCCGTTTTCTTCCTGGCACTCGAGCATGCGGTGAGCTTCCTCCCGGGTCAACACGCACACCTCGGGATCCGGGATCGCGGCAAGCTCATTGAGGGAACGTACTCCATCGTTTCCTCTCCCCACGAGGGCCTGCTTGAGTTTTTCATCGAGCGCGTGGATGATGACCGCTTCACCGCCCGCCTGTTTCGCCTCGAGCCCGGCTCAGCGCTGCTGGTCAAGCCTCCTCAGGGGAGATTTCTGCTCGATCGCGATAGTGGCCGCCCACACCACGTAATGATCGCGACAGGGACGGGCGTCGCCCCGTTCGTCAGCATGGTGCGGACCGTGTCCATTGAGGAGGGTCGCAACCGACCTCCGGGGATCCGCATCGCTCTCCTCCACGGGGCGAGCTACGCGGAGCGTTTCGGCTACGATGCAGAGCTCCGCGGCATCGCGGCCAGCCGTCCCTGGCTTACCTATGTCCCGGCGGTCAGTCGCCCATCGGAGAATCCCGGATGGGACGGGGAAAGCGGGCGCATCGAGTCGATAATCGAGGAGGCCCTCGACAGGCTCGGATGGACGCCCCGGGATACCACGGCCTACCTCTGCGGGCATGCGGGGATGATCGAAAAAGGAGAGAAGATCCTGGCGGATCGGGGATTTCACGAAACGCAGACTCGGGCGGAGCGCACCTGAGAGGAGCGGATCATGTGTCTGCCGGCGACCGTGGAGATGTTCCGGGCGATGGTGTCATCTCCTGCAACCGTAGGCTGGATGGGAATGGCCCTCGCGGCCGCCGGTGCGCGATCGCCCGCGATCAAGAGGGCACGGCCGCTGCGGGTCTCCCGCGTGGTGGATCTGACGCACACGCTCAGCCCGGATTTTCCGAGCTGGCCCGGATACCCCTCCCTTGCTGTGCACAATACCCACCACTATCAGCGCGACGGCTTCTTCGCCAATGCGTGGGACGTCCACGAGCACAGCGGGACGCACGTGGACGCCCCGCTCCACTTCAGCGCGCGGGGTTTCTCGGCGGCCGACATCCCGGCACAGTCGCTGATCGTCCCGGTGGTCGTGCTGAATATCCGGAGTCGCGCACGCCGGGATCCGGATGCAGAGGTCCAGGTGGACGATGTCGCGGCGTGGGAGAAGACGCACGGTCGGATTCCCCGGGGAGCCGCGGTGCTGATGTGGAGCGGCTGGGAGAGTCGGGCGGGCGACCAGGCGGCCTACCGGAATATGGACGGGAAAGGGATCATGCACTTTCCGGGGTTCAGCCCGGAGGCGGCTGCTTTTCTGGTCACGGAGCGCGCCGTGGCGGGGATCGGCGTGGATACCCTCAGTCTCGATCACGGCCGATCCACGAGATTCGGCGCCCACTTCGCCGTGCTCCCCGCCAACCGGTGGGGCATCGAGAACCTGGCCAACTTGGGTAAGGTCCCGCCGAAGGGAGCAACCCTCGTCGTGGGGCTGCCCCGGGTCGCGAAGGCCTCGGGAGGCCCCGCCAGGGTCCTCGCCGTGTGGTAGGTGGTGACCGCCCAGCGGATAGCTTGACGGCGCCTCTCATCCTGTGCTATGATCACCGCGGAATGGCGCTGTGGAACTGTGACGTGTACTGGGGCCCCGGACGGCATCAGCCGACGGGGCTTTCTTCTTGAACATGGTGGGGGAGCGGCGAATGAACGACGAACGCAAGCTGGCCGTCTTCATTGACTTTGAGAATATCGCCCTGGGGGCCCGGGAGGCCAAGTATAAGTCCTTCGAGATCGGACTCGTCCTCGAGCGACTCGTGGAGAAGGGCAAGATCATGGTCAAGCGGGCCTACGCCGACTGGGAGAAGTATACCGAATATAAACGGGGCTTTCACGAGGCCGCCATCGAACTCATCGAGATCCCTCGCCGGTCGTACAGTGGCAAGAACTCTGCGGATATTCGCATGGTCGTGGACGCCATGGACCTCTCGTACTCGAAGGAGCACATCGACACCTTCGTGATCGCCTCGGGGGACAGCGACTTTTCCCCCCTGGTCTCGAAGCTGCGCGAGAACAACAAGTTCGTCATCGGCATCGGCGTGAAGAACTCTTCGTCGGAACTGCTGGTGGCGAACTGTGACGAATTCATCTATTACGAGGACCTAGTCCGGGGGATCAAGAAGCCCCGCATGGAGAGTTTGCCTGAAAAGAAGGCGGAGGTCTTCGACCTCCTGGTCGATTCCATCCTGGCCCTTATGCGGGAGAATAAGGACGTCCTCTGGGCTTCCATGGTCAAGCAGACCATGATGCGGAAGCGCCCTGCCTTCAATGAGTCCTACTACGGGTACAGCACCTTCTCCAAGCTCCTCGAGGATGCCGCGAAACATCACATCGTGGAGCTGAAGCGGGACGAGAAGAGCCGGACCTACGTTATCGTCGGCCTGGGCGAAGGCCACTAAAGTAAACGCACGAAGTGCGTTTACTTTGGAGCAATGGAGCAGTAGAATAATAGAGTGATCTCGGAGGCGAAATGCTCCATTGCGGTCTACTGTTCTATTGCTCGATTGTCACAAGATGAAATGCGTTTGTATTAGTATTTCGGATTTCGAATTGCGAATTTGGGATTTTGTGGGGTCACCCCTGGATCTTTAAAGAATTCGAAATCCGAAATCGAAAATCCGAAATAAGGACCATGGAACAGGGTCTCAAAGAAGCCATCAGGTGGATCAATGCCGAACTGCAGGATAACCCCCGGGCCAAGGTCGGCCTCCTGATTGACCAGGCGTCTCGACAGTTCAACCTGACCCCCCTCCAAACCGACTTCCTGTACCGCGAATACCGGCGAGGAGATAAACCGCCCGAGGCCGAGTAGGGACCCACTCGGCATTCAAGGTGCCTTCCTACTCGTACTTGACCGCGTCGGCGATGCTTAGACGGGAGGCGTAGAGCCCCGGGAGAAAGCCGGCCGCAAGTGACGTCAGCAGGACGAGTGCGGTCGACGTCACCAGGATGCTTGCGGGGAAGGCAAAGAGGATCGTCCAGCCGAAGGATTGCTTGTTGATGACGTGGATCAGGACGAGCGCCAGGCCGAGACCGATGACCACGGCCAGGAGCTCCGCGAGCAGGCCGAGAAGCCCCGCCTCCTGAAGGATTACCCGGAAGACCTGTCCACGCGACGCCCCGAGGGATCGCAGGATGCCGATCTCACGTTGGCGCTCGAGGACGGAGGCCCACAGCGTGTTCAGGATCCCGAGAGCGGCCACGATGACCGCGATGATCCGGAGGGCGTGGGTTACGGCAAAGGTCTGGTCGAAGATCTCCAGGACCCGTTTCTTGAGATCCTGATTGCGGATGACGAGGATGGCCGCCGCCGCTGCCTCCTCTTTGATCTGCCGCCCCACCGCATCCGCGCCGGCCCCGGGCGCGAGGTAGACCGCCAGCACGTTAATCCCATGCTCTCCCCAGTGCCGTCGGAAGAGGTCCTGGTCCATGACGATCTTTCCGCCGTCGGTCGTGTAGTCGTAGAAAATGCCGGCGACGGGAAAGCCGGCCGGGCCGCGCGGGGTCTGGAGGAGGACCCGGTCGTCCTCCGAGATGCCGTGGGTCAGGGCGACGGTCTCGGAGATGATGACCGCCCCGTGTTGTTTCGCCCGCCGGAGGACGTCTCCAGAGTCTCCGCGGAGAAACAGCAGATGTCCCCGCTCTGCCACCACGTCGAAATCGCCGGCAGCGAGGAGCAGCTGCCGTTCGCGGAAGGTGATGCGCACGCCGGTGAAGGGGTCCACGGCGCCGACCCCGGCGATTGTCCGGATCCGATCCGGCAAGCCTGCGGGCAGCACCGCATGGGTGCCCTTGGTGAACCGCGAGGCCGGCGTCACGATGAGATCCGCCCGGACCGTCTGCTCGAGCCACACCTCCACCGTCCGCCGGAAGCTCCCGATCATGATCGCCACTCCGATCAACATGGCCAGCGCGGTCATCATCGCGGCGACCGCTACCGCGTGGCGTCCCCGATACCCGCTGAGATGAGATGCCACGAGGAGCCCGGTTCCTGTGCGCCCTCCACCTCGGACGCGACGCACCGCTCGGGCGAAGACCAGGAGCGCCGCCGGGGTGACCAGCGCGCCGCCGAGAATCAGCAAGACGAGGGCCAGGTAGCCGAAGAGGGGGGCACCTGCAATCGCCTCCTGTCGGGAAGCCCAATAGGCCCCGGCGAAAAGGAAGGGGCTGGCGAGCGGGAGCCTTCCCGGGCCTCGCTCCTCCTCCCCGGCCAGCATCGGGTTCAGCGCTTCGCGCACGGGCAGTCTTCCCGCCTGCAGGCTGGGGTACAGCACGGCGAAAAATGCGGAGGCCAGGCCGAGGCCAAGGGCGAGGAGCAGGATCGATGCGTCGAGATCGACGTGGGTGACGCGGATGAAACTGTACAGCTGCGAGACGGTCCGGGAGACGGTGGCGAGCACCTGCTGGGCCACGAGGTATCCGAAGCCGAGGCCCATGAGCGATCCGAGTCCTCCGAGCACCAGTCCCTCGCCGAGAAACAGGGCTGTGACCTCGCCCGCCCCGACTCCCAGCGAACGGAGGACGCCGATCTGTTGGCGTCGCTGGATGACCCCCAGGGAGAGGGTGTTGTAGATCACGAAGGCTGCCACCACCAGCGCGATAGCGCTCAGGGCATTTAGATTCAGGCGAAAGGCGGCCAGCATCGTCTCGACCTGCCGCGTGCGGCGCTCGGGCCGTTCGATGGTCAGGTCGCCGGGAAGGACCTCGGCGAGGCGCGCCGCCATCGCGTCGGTCTCTGCGGTGTCGTCGAGGATGAGGTCGATCCGGTCCAGCCTCCCGACCTTGTCGAAGGCCCACTGGGCGGTGGCGATGTCCATGACCGCCAAGTGCCCCTCCAGGGCTCGGGCGGGCCCCCGGGGTTCGAGCAAACCGCGGATGGTGAAGCTGCGGCGGCGGCTTCCCGCAAGGAGGGTCAGGCGGTCCCCCACGCGCACGCTGTACGTCGCGGCGAAAGACTGGGAGAGGAACAGGGTGTCCGGCTGCAGGAGGGTCCTGAGATTGACCGCGTCCTTTTCCCCCGCCAGGTGATACTCCCGGAAGGCCTGCTCGGCCAGGAGGTCCACGCCCAGGATCAGGAGGACCTCGCCGGCCATGCCATCCACCGGCGCGGTGTTCAGGATGAGCGGAGCCGCGGAGTACACCCCCTCCACTGCCTGGACGGTGCGCAGGAGCGTCTCGTCGAACCCGAATTCCCCGGCGCTGACCACGAGGGTGGTGCGGCCGGCGACGGCGGTGATGGTTTGCTGGAAAGAGGCGAGCACGCCGCGGTTCGCCAACTGGATGGCGACGAACGATGCGACGCCGATAGCGATGCCGAGGGTCGTGAGGATGGCCCGGAGCGGGAACTGCTGCACGCCGCGGCCGAGGAGGAGGAGAAAAGCGCGGGCCCGGCTGGTCACGCCAGGACCCGTCCGTCGCGGAGGTGGAGGACCCGCTGGGCGTACGCGGCCGCCTCGGAGCTGTGGGTGGCTAGGACTACGGTGTACCCCTCCGCCTGATGCAGGGTCTGCAGGAGTTTGAGCACGGTCTCGCCCGCCTTCGAGTCGAGGTTCCCCGTGGGCTCGTCGGCGAGGAGGACGCGGGGTCGGGTGATCACGGCCCGGGCCACGGCGGCCCGCTGCATCTCGCCTCCCGAGAGCTGGTGGGGCCAGTGATCGACGCGCTCGGTCAAGTCGAGGGCCGTGGTGAGCTCGGCCACCCGCCGCCGGACCTCGCCCGCGGGGCTCCCCGTCAGGAGGAGGGGCAGGGCGACATTTTCCCACAGGGTCAGGTGCGGTAGCAGGTTGTACAGCTGGTAGACGATGCCGACGTTCTCCCGCCGGAGGCGCGTGAGGCCGGCCTCGTCCATCGCGTGGAGGGGCTGGCCGTCGAGCCACACCTCGCCGCTGGTCGCCCGGTCGATGCCGGCCATCAGATGGAGGAGCGTGCTCTTGCCGCAGCCGCTCGGCCCGGTCACGGCCACGAACGCACCACGAGGGACCTCCAGGGTGACACCCTGGAGGGCCGGAACCCGTTCTGCCCCTTTGCGGTAGATCTTGGTGACGTCCGCGAGCCGGATCATAGGGGGGTGTACGTGTTCCTCTTGCTGACTACCGTCAGGCCTCCGCGGCGTTCATCCTCCCCAAGATCCAATCGCAGGTGTCGTCGGCTCCGTGCGCAGGGCGGGTGGAAGGGGGTTACTCCTGCGGGTAGGCGATAATCACCGCGTCCAGATGGAGGACGCGTAACTCATCATCCCCCACATAGAAGTAGTGGCCTTCCACGCCCTCGGGGCTCTCCTCGAAAGCTACCAGGGATCCGACTTGGGGCATCTCCCGAAAGGCGTTGGCCCCGGCGTCGAACCCATCTCCCGTGGCCACGACCCGACCGTACCGGATCGGGGAGCCCCGTGGGCAGTGGATCGACACGCCTGCTGGTGGTTGCGAGAGGACCTGAACCAGGAAATTGACCCCGTAAACCTTGTACGGCATTATGCCCCCCTCCCCTTCAGACGTGCATGGAGAGGATCATAGCACATTCTGCACCGGGCCGTGAGCCCTTCGAGCGGTCCGGGTGTCCTACCCGAGAGACGGGCTGGAAGGGGTTGGCAATTTCCTCCGCACGGGATACACTCCATGGGGGGGTCCCCCACAGGACCCACCGGAGGTCCCCCAAGACGCAGCAGGTTACGGTCTGTTACGCCACGGGATGAAGCTTCCCCGCCATCTGGCGATGGAGTTTCTGTCGTGGGTTCCTTGGGCTCCAAAGCCCCGGGGAGGGCGGATGAGGAGGGCGGGAGTGGCCGGCGGGGTGCGGGGGGCGCAGGGAGCGACGATGGATGCAGGAGCCACCCTGGGAGGGATGGTCCGACGCAGGCTCCTCGCCGTCGTC
>Ga0209341_10003399_pt1 | contig 14865 bp, 6 predicted proteins | sample RifCSP13_2_FD_184020 | JGI IMG/M metagenome (GOLD analysis project Ga0209341, IMG submission 184020) | Soil microbial communities from Rifle, Colorado - Rifle CSP2_sed 13_2 (SPAdes) (version 2) | ecosystem: Environmental > Terrestrial > Deep subsurface > Rock core/Sediment | place: Rifle...
GCGAGGAACGCCATGACCGCCGCAGCCGCGGCGACGGTCCGGGACACCTTCTCAGCGCCCAGTTCACCACTCCCCCAGGAGGTTCCAACTCGCCGCCGCCGTCGCCCGGATCCACACCGACATCCCCGGTGTGAGGTCCTGGAGGTCGCGGAACGCCGCGTCCCCTGGCATGTACTGCTGCCACTGGTCGTACGGGTCCGCGGCCACGAAGGCCATCGCGGCGTCGTAGCTCCCGCTTAGGCCGTTCCCGTCCAGAATCGCGGGCACGCTACCCTGGAGGAGGGCGTTGTAGGCCACGAAGTTCCAGCCGGGGAGGAGGGCGACGCTCGTGGTCCCCGGCACCGCGCCCACCGCGAGGAACCGCGCGGGCTGCGAGACGTGGACCCGGAGGCCGAGGCGGTGGTCGAGCGTGAACAGGGCCTGCGGGTTCCCGGGATCGTAGAACGACCACCCGGAGACCGGGTCGAACTGGCCGACCGACGTGTACTGCCCCGCGAGGTGGGCGACGACGTTCGCCGTGGTCGCGTCCTGGAGCTGGAAGGGGATGGCGAGCTCGTTGGCGCCGGGGACGAGGTCTACGGGCACCTTCCCCACCTTCGCCGTGTTCGCGTCCTCGTTGTCCGAGACGTCCGCCCCGCGCACGACGTAGTAGTAGCTGTTCGCGTCGAGCGCCTCGCCGGCCCCCGGGTCCACCCAGGTCGTGGCGCCGGCGGGGACGGTGTCGTAGGGCAGCCCCGGAGGAAGGAAGGTGAACCCCTTCACGTCGTTCACCGCGCGATAGACGTTGTAGTGATCCAGCCCCGCCATCCCCGCGGGGGTCCAGTCCAGGCGCAAGTCGCTCCCCTGGATCGCGATCGCGAGCCCACTCGGCCCGGAGGCGAGGACGGTGAACGCGGTGTCCGTGAAGTTCCCCCACGTGCCCAGGTTGTCCCGGGCGTGGACGCGGAGCGTGTACCCCCCGGGGAGCCACTGCGCGAGCGGCGGGCTGTAGGAGAGGTCGTCGATGAGGTGGTGCCAGTCCTCCATGTCATCCCCGACGGGCGGCGTGTTCACGTACATCGCACTCCCCGTGTCGTTCACATAGGGCCCTGGGTTCGGGGAACGGTCGACGGGGCTGGGGTCGACGAAGAACTCCGCCTTGAACACGCCGTTGGACCCCGTGGACAGGTCGTCGCAGGTGGCGACCAGGTCCGTGCTCTGCCCGGGCTGCGAGAGGACGCTCGAGGGGTTCGCGGAGATGCCGTAGCAGTTCGGCCCCTGGGGCTCGTTGGGGATGTTCCGGATGATGAAGAGGTCGGCCCGGTAGCAGCCACCCTGGTTCCCCAGGGAATCCACCGCGGCGATGTAATACACGTACGTCCCGTCCGCCCACCCCGTCGTGTCGATGGGGTTCGCCCCCCGCACCTCGGCGATCTCGCCCCCTGGCGGGACGACGTTCGCCGGCGCTCCGGGCGTGCCGATCCCGCAGCCGCTGTACCAGTACTCCGCGCTCGCGACCGAGGCGTTCCCCGGGTCCCCCGTGTCGTCGAACGTCGCGTTCAGGGTCACGAGGATCTCCCCGGGGCCGAGGGTGTTGTCCGGGAGGAACCCCGCGTACACGCCCACGGGGCCGGAGGTGTCCACGGAGGCGGCAAGGACCTCCAGGGAGCAGGTCTTGAACGCGGACCACTGGCCGTTGCTCCCGCGGACGTGGAGGTAGATCGTGTACGTCCCGACGGGGAGGAAGCTCGTGTCGTTGTAGGCCTCGGCGGGCTCGTCCGTCCCGCCCCACGCGCCGTCCGTCGGCGACATCGGGTTGCCGCCTTGACCGACGTGGTGCTGCGGCTTGTCCACGGGCATCAGGGGGTCGATGAGGTACTCCGCGGCGACGATGGCGGTGAAGAAGCCGGAACCCAGCGTGGTGATCTTCAGGAGCTGCCCCTGGCCCACGCGCCCCTGGTCCGGGTTCCCATCGTTCGGCATGGCGCCGCAGAACTCCGCGATGGGGTCGACCTCGTGCCCGAGGGCCGATGGCAGGGCGAGCGCCAAGAGGAGCGAGGCCAAGAGGAGGGAGCTCGCCGCGGCAGCGGCCCATCTCGTCCCCTCGCCCCGCGTTCCCCTCACGCTCCCAGGACGGACCACGTACCGGTGCCCTGCGTATTTATCCATAGCGCCATCCCGGGGCGCAGGACCGTGAGGTCGCGGAACTCCGGGGAGAGCGCGCCCGCGGCGTACTGCTTCCACGGGTCGAAGGGGTCCGTGGGGTCGTAGGCGAGGACGCTGCGGTAGAGGCCCGCGACGGATTGCAGGGCCGTGGGCATCGCCCAGTCCATGAGGCGCGGGAGCCCGACGAAGTTCCAGCCGGCCCGGAGGGGGACCGCGGTGTCCCCGGGGACGCGCCCGACCACAGGCAGAGAGGCCGGGGCGCGCATCAGGATCCGGAGACCCAGGGTGTGCGTAATCCCCGGCAGGGTCGGCGACCCGCTCACGTTGTACCACTGCCAGCCGGACGCGGAGAGCGCCATGACGGACTCGTACAGCCCGGTGATCGGAGCGAGGACGCCGGGGACCGTCTTGTCGACCAGGATCAAGGGGACGGAGACCTCGTTCACCCCGGGCACCAGGGGGATGACGAACTTGCCGAGGGCTTCCCCGTTCGGGTCCTCGGCGTCGAGGGGATCCGCGGAGCGGACGAGATAGAAGTGGTTCAGCCCGTCCGCGGCGGCCCCCGCGTGGCCCCAGGAGGTCACGGTGCCCGGGACGACCACACGCAGCGCGCCGCTAGCCGGCGGCAGCTGATCCACGGAGTCCGCGACGTAGACATTGTAATGGTCGGGGTTCCCGGTGGGAGGCGGGTCCCAGGAGAGGAGGACGTCGGTGCCCGCGAGCTGGACGCGCGGCAGCACGGGGGAGGCGATCGTCAGGGTGAAGGTCGCGTTCAGCAGGGGGCCCCACCTCCCCGCCTCGTCACGGCCGTGCAGGTACACCCGGTACGACCCCATGGCCCACGCGCTCACGTCCACGGTGACAGTGACATCCTCGACGTACCGGTCGAAGGCGCCGTCGGCGGCAGCCATGGCCGCCCCGCTCCCGGGGGCGTAGGGCCCGGGGTTCGGCGTCCCGTCCGCGAGCGGGTCCGCGAAGAACTCGGCGGCGGTGATGTTCGAGGCGCCGTGGTACCGGTCATCGAGCGTCGCGGTGATGTTCACCGTGCCGGCCCCGCCTCCCTTCACGCTCGGCGTCACGGCGGCCTCGTAGGGGTCCGGACCCGCCGGGTCGCCAAGGCGCGCGATGATAAGGTCGACCGAGCCGGTGGGCTTCGTGCACGGCCCCCAGTTCCCCACGGAGTCCCGGGCGGCCACGTAGAAGGTGTACACGCCGTCGACGTAGAGTGTCGTGTCGACGAGGGCGCTCGCGTCGGTGACCTCGCCGCCGGGGTTCAGGATGCTCAGCGGCGCCCCCGGAAGCCCCACGCCGCACGACGTGACCCAGTACTCGACGCCGTTGACCCAGTGCGTCCCCGGGTCGGCGGTGTCGTCCGCGGTGGCCATGAGCGTCACGACCTCCCCCGGCTGGTCTACGACGTTGTCCGGGAGGAACCAGGTGGCGGTGATCGCGGGGCCGGTGGTGTCGATCGTGGGGTCCACGACGAGGAAGGCCCAGACGCACCAGTCGCTCCACACCCCCGGGGACTCGCTCTGCGCGTGCATCCAAGCTTGATGGGAGCCCATGGCCATGGCGGACGTGTCCTTGAGGAGGGTCGCGACTTCCGCGCTCTCCCCGCCCCAGGCCCCGTCGTCGGCGAGCATCGGGGTGCCCCAGCCCCCGGTGTCGTGGTCCGGCGGCAGCGCGTCCCCCGGGACGAAGTAGACCTCGGCGCCCCCGATCGTCACGATCGTGGAGTCGACCGATGCGGTGAGCGCGAGCCCCTGGCCCTGGCCGATGATGTTGTTGCTCCCCGCGCAGCTCGCAATCTGGATCTGGGAGTGGGCGGAGACCACGGCGGCGAGCGCGGAGACGACGAAGGCGGCCGCGAGCGCCGAGGCGGTGGCCTTGGACCTTCGGAGGGCCCCGGTGCCCAGCCCCCTTGCTCGCCTACCCACGGTTGGACCCCTGCTCTCGCCTCCCCGCGGAATCTCAGGGTGACGGCGGGGCTCCCAAAGGGGGAGTCCCGCGTGCGGGCTTCCATTTCCCCGACGCTATATGTAGTTTATGGGACGGTCGCTCAATCCGGCCCGCGCCCGGGGCCTCGGCCAACCCTTTATAGGGGGCGATGCGCATGAGAACAGGGCTTCGCTCGGGTCTGCGGGGGCCAGGGGTCCGGATGCACCACGCGCGCCGTTTCCTCCGGGCGGCCTCCATCGCCGCCATCCTCTTGCTGGGCGGCCTCTCGCTGACCCCTCCCGCCCCCGCGCCCGCCCCGACGTGGTTCTCCGACGATTTCGAGGTGGCAGGGAACTGGACCGCGACCGGCCTCTGGCACCGGAGCGCTCACCGCGCGGCGAGCGGAATGTGGGGCTACTACTTCGGCGTCGAGGGGGCGTGGACCTATGACACGGGCGCCCCGGCCACGGGCGCGTTGACCTCGCCGAGCATGAACCTCACCGCAACGAACAACGCCACGCTCACGTTCGCCCAGTACCTCGACGCGGAAGGCCCACCCTACGAGGAGGGCCGCGTCCTCGTCTCGCGGGACGGAGGCGGGACCTGGACCGAGCTGTGGCGCGGGAGCTCGACCGGCGGGGCCTGGGAGCTCGTCACCCTCGACCTCGGGGGCTCCGCGGGTGCGGCGGTGCTCCTCCGTTTCGCCTTCGACACCGTCGACGAGATCGACAACGGCTACGAGGGGTGGTACGTGGACGACGTGCAGGTCGCCGGACAACCGGAGCCGCGCGACCTCGCGGTCCGCTCCCTCGAGGCCCTGGGGCGCGTCCTCCTCGCGGACCCCCTGCCGGTGAAGGCCGTCGTCGTCAATGAGGGCCAGGTGCGCGAGGACCTCGTGGACGTGACCGTCAGCCTCGGCGGCACGGAGATGGACCGCCGGACGGTCGGTCCCCTCGAGCCCCTCGAGGCCGTCACGGTCGTGTGGAACCTCACCGCGCCGACGAACGGCCGCTTCGACCTCCGGGTGAACGTCTCGGCGCCGGGCTCCCCGGAGACCGCGCTCGCGGACAACGCGCGCACGACGCCGGTCCTGGTGAACCGCCTGCGCGTGGGCCTTTACTACCACGACGACCCCTCCGACGTCCCCTACTGGGTCGGCGACATGATGAACACGGACTTCCTGGTGAACCGGACGATCCTCGAGGACACGGAGGAGCGGTTCTTCCCTGTCACGCTCACCCTCCTCACGCCGGCCTCGCTCGCGGGAATCGACGTCCTCGTCTTGGCCGACAACGCCCCACCGCCCGCCGAGCTCGCCGCGCTCGACGCTTGGTTCGGTCCCGGGAGGGGGCTCGTGCTCATCCACCGCGCCGCGGCCCTCGGGGCGGACCTCGCCTACCTCTGGCCCGACACGCTGGGGACGAATGGCTACGGGACGCACTGGGACGACGGGGGGACCGGGGAGGACCAGGAGGTGGCGCTCGGGCACCCCGTGACGGAGGACTACGCGGTCGGACAGGCCCTGGGAAGCGTCCAGGGGGCCACCTCCTACTTCGCCTCGGAGCTCACCGCAGACACCCTCGTCCTCACGCGCGACGCCGCGGACCCGGGGATCGCCGACGTGGTCGCCCGCCAGGTCCCCGGCCACGGCAAGGTCGTGGGTCTAGGCCCCTTCCTGGTCCCCTTCCCGGAGCTCCAGCCCATGCTCCTCGACGCGGTGGAGTGGTCCGCGACGCCTCCCGCGGCACACGATGTCGCCGCGCTCCTCCGGGACGTCCCCGGGTCATGGCCCCCGGCCTCCCCCCTGACCCTTCAGGGCACCCTCCTCAACGACGGTCTCAGCGCAGAGCCCGCCATCCAGGTCGACCTCTTCGTGGACGGCGCGTTGCGGGACACCCGGGCCGTCCTCGCGCTCGCCGCGGGGGAGGCCCGGAGCCTCTCGTTCTCCTGGACTCCGGGGACGGAGGCGGACCATGTCGTCGAGATCCGCGCGCGGCCGGTCGCCGGGGAGACCGAGGTCGCCGACAACACGCACGCGGTGCTCGTGGCCACGTGGACGCGCCCCCAGGCGGGCCGGTTCCTCCTCCTCTCCGACAACCGGGAGCTGGACGATGCGGACGTGCGGAAGGCCCTGAACGACCTCTCCCTCGCCTACGACATCCAGAACGACAACAACGTGTCCGGGTTCTCGGGGAACCTCTCCTTCCTCATGGAGTACGAGGGCGTCCTCCTCTTCACCGGTCCCGGATCGAACCTAGAGGAGCAGCGGGCGCTGCGGCTGTACACCCGGCTCGGGGGGAGCCTCCTCGTCACCGGGGAGGACGCTTTCGTCGGCTCCTCGCCCCTCGAGGATGTCCTGGGAATCGTGACGCGGGGAGACTCCCTCTTCAATGTGAACTTCTCCGTGGTGGACGCGAACAGCCCCGCGGTGAACGGCGCGTACGGCGCGTGGCCCGAGGGGGCCTACTTCTTCGCGGTCGGGGTGAACCACGACGCGGTCACGGCGGACCCCGCCGCGGGGACCTCCCGCATCCTCCGCTTCCGCAACGGGATTGACAAGCTCACGTACCGCCCCGTCGGCGAGCGCGGCAAGGCGCTCTACTGGAATGGGGACGGCGTCGCGGACTGGGGCGGGAATCCACTTCTCGAGCCCGTCTTCAAGAACGTGATCACGTGGATGGGGCTGAAGACCCTCGACCTGGAGGTCGCGGGGTTCGCCCTGCCGCTCCACGCCCTCCCCGGCCAGGCAGTGGTCGCCAACGTGACGGTGGCGAACCGGGGGCTCGTCGGGAGCGGGGCGTTCCTCGTCTCCCTCCTCCAGAACGGGACGAAGGTGATCAACCGCAGCGTCGCCACGGTCCTGGCCGGAGCGAGCGCCGAGGTCCTCCTGACCTGGTCCTCCGCCTCGGTGGGCGTGTTCAACGTGACCGCCGAGGTGGAGACGCTCCCCTCTGAGAGCTTCGGGGCGAACAACCGCGCCTCGCGGGAGATCCGCGTGTCCACCCTGGCGCCGGTGCGCGTCGCGGTCTACAATTCCTGGGGGAACCAGGACGTGTGGGCGCGGGCCTTCTGGGAGAACCTGAACCGCAACTGGGGGCTCTACGGCCCCACGCCGGTTTCCATCGACTACGACACGCTTGCCCACGACGGCGTCACCCTCGCGGAGCTGGACGCGCTCCAACCCGACGTGGTTCTCCTCTCCACAGCCTCCCTCGTCGAGGGCGGGGAGCTCGATGCCGCGGAGGCGGTGGACCTCCTCCACTACGTGTTCGAGGGTCACGGACTCGTCTCCACGGGATTCACCATGGCGGACGCGGTGCCGGACAACGCCCTCCTCGGTCCGGCGTTCGGCGTCCGGCAGGACCTCACCTACTTCTACACCCAGGCGGGACCGCTAAACCTCACCGGCGTCGCGGACCCGGTCGCCCGCGGGATGCCCGACTGGTACTTCCCGAGGAACAACCTGACCCTCGTCCCCGCGGACTCCTCCTGGGATGCCTCCGACCTGGAGGGCGGGAGGATCGTCCTCGCGTCGAACGAGAGCGCCGGGGCCGTCTTAGAGAACCGCGGCCTCTACCTGATCACGACCTGGTCCGACTACCTGCCGAAGCGCGACGACGCCCAACTCCTGTACAACGCCTTCACGCTCTCCCGGTTCCGGAGGGAGGCCGCGGACCTCGCCGCCCTCTTCATCGAGTACCCGCCCTTCCTCGAGCCCAATACGACGACCCCCGTGCGCGCCCAGGTGTGGAACCTCGGGACGACAATCGTGGGCCAGGCGGTCGTCGTGCTTTCCCTCGACGGCTACGCGGTGACGACGAAGACGGTGACCAACGTGCAGCCCGGGGACGCGGTGACCGTGGAGTTCTCCCTGAAGACGGCCCTGCGGGGGCCCCATGAGCTCGGGGTGACCCTCCTCCCGGCCCCCGGAGAGCTCCCCTCGGCCCAAGGGAACAACCGGATCCGAGCCTCCGTCACGGTCGAGCCCGTGATCGGCCGCGTCCTCCTCGGACCCGTGCCGTGGGCGTACAGGAACAGCTACGTCGCCCTCCAGCGCGAAGCCCGCATGCGCGGGATCGAGGTCGACGTGACGGGGGACCGGGAGTTGACCCCCGCGAACCTGGCCCGGTACGACGCCGTCGCCCTCCCCGATCCCACGGGCGCCTACGCCCAGGAGGAGCTCCGGGCCCTCCAGCACGCCGTGGCCGGGGGGAAGGGCCTCCTCGTCTTCGGGGACAGCGACGCCTCGCTGAGCACGAACCTCACCGCGTTCGCGGGGATCTCCTGGCTTGCGAAGACGGCGGTCCCTGGCGTAACTCGGAGGATCGTGCCCCACGAGGTCACCCGCGGCGTTGCCTTGGTCTCCCTCGCGGACCCGGAAAACGCGCTGGCGGTGTCGGGGAACACCACGGCCCTCCTCGAGGACGAGGGCTCGCCCGGCCAGCGGGCCGTCCTCTTCGCCGTCTCGGAGGACCCGGGCCGCGTCGCCGCGTTCTCGGACGAGTTCACGTTCTTCAACGAGTTCCTCCCCCTCGCGGACAACGCGCGCCTCGCCGTCAACATCCTGGAGTGGCTCGTCCGGCCGGACACGCGGCCGCCGTCGAGGCCGGGGCCGCCGTTCGTGGTCGCCGTCCCAGAGGGGGGCGCCCTCCAGGTCACAATCGTCCCCCTCGACGAGCGCGACGTGGAGAGCTACCGCCTCTTCGTGAGCCTCGACGACCAGCTCTTCGACGACGTCGCCACGCTGCCCGCCTCCGGGAGCACGACCTTCGTCCACGCGGGGCTCGTCAACGGGCGGACGTACTACTACGCGGTGATGGCCGTCGACTGGTTCGGGCTCACCTCCGCGCTCTCCGAGTCCACGGCGGGCGTCCCGGAGGACGTGTCCGCCCCCCTCTCCCCGGAGAACGTCCAGATCACCGTCTTCGATCCCACATCGCTCCGCGTGAGCTGGGCCGCGAGCGTGAGCCCCGACGTGTGGCGGTACCACGTCTGGTACGGGAAGAACGCGGCGAACTGGAAGGAGATCACCTGGGTCCGGCACCCCGGGACCTCCTTCGTCCACACGGGTCGAAGCGACGCGGACGTCCACTTCTACTACGTCGTCGCGGAGGACTTCGAGGGGCAGCTGAGCGTGCCGTCCCCGACGGTGTGGGGCGTCCTCCCCGACCTCCTCGCCCCCTCGGCCCCGACGGGGCTGAACGCGTGGATCGTCCCGGCGGGGGGCGCCCTGAACCTCACCTGGAACGCGAACCTCGACGACACGGTCACCTACACCCTGTACACGAACGCAAGCGGCGCGTGGAACGTCACGGCGATCACGAGCCAGCCGGTCACGTGGTCCGTCCAGATGGGGCTGACGAACGGCGTTCCCTATTGCTACTACGTCACCGCGAGCGACGAGGTGCCGAACGAGTCCCCGCCCTCCGCGGCCACCTGCGGGATCCCCCGCGTCCCCGCCGACACGACGCCGCCGCAGACGGTCCAGAACCTCACCGTCACCCCGGGCCCGGACGGCGGGGAGCTCCGCCTCGCGTGGGACCCGGTCCCCGACCTCGACGTCGCCTCCTACGTCGTGGCGATGTCCCTCAGCCCTTCAGATACGAACCCCACCCAGGTGGGGGTCGCGGTCGTCCCCGCGACGACCTACCTCCACGCCGGGCTGACGGACGGCCTGACCTACTACCACTGGGTCTCCGCGGTGGACACCTCGAGCAACCGCGGGAGCCCCGCCGGGCCGGTCTCCGGCACCCCGCAGGACGCGACCCCGCCGGACGCACCCGCCACGGTGAACGCCACCTACGACGGCGCGAGGAACACCGTGTTCCTCTCCTGGAACCGGAGCAACGCCCCCGACGTGGATCGCTACCTCGTGGAGCGGGGCACGGTGCCGGGCGGCCCCTACGGCACCCTCATCGAGGCCACCCCCGGCTACGGGAACCAGTCCGAGGACCGCTACCTCACCCGGGGCTTCACGTACTATTACGTCGTCCGCGCCTGCGACGAGATCCCCCTTTGCTCCGGCTACTCGGCCGAGGCGATGCGCTACATCCCGGCCCCGGTGCCGGTGCCGGCCCCCACGGGGCTCACCGTCGCAGCGCGGCCCGAAGGGAACTCCCTCGACCTTTCCTGGGACCCCAGCCCGGACCCGACGGTCACCGCGTTCCGCGTGTACCGGGGCCCCACGCCGTCGCCTCCGTTCTCCCTGGAGATCCCTAACGTGCCCGCGAGCGTCACCGCCGGCGTCGCGGACCACCTCCTGGACGGACACCAGTACTGCTTCACCGTGATCGCCGTCCGCTCCCCCTCTGAGATCTCGCCCTACTCCGCGGTGGCCTGCGGCGTGCCCCGAGACACGCTGCCCCCCACCCCCCCGCAGGACCTTGCCGCGGCGCCCGTGCCCACGGGGAACCAGATCCACCTGACATGGACCGCGGAGGCGGGAACGGACATTGCCGCCTACACGGTCTACCGCTCCCTGAACGCCACGTTCGCGGGCCCTGTGGAGGTCGCCCGGCTCCCTGCAGAGGTCGGGACGTACGTGGACGGAGGGCTCGTCGACGGCCAGCCCTACTACTACCGACTGCGAGTCGCCGACGAGGTGCCGAACCTCTCCGGCTTCTCCAACATGGTTTCCGCGGCGCCGGCGGACTCCCGGGCCCCCGCGGCGCCCCGGGACCTGCTCGCCACCCTGCTCAGCGTGAGCCCGGCCCACATCCGCCTCATCTGGGAGCCCTCGCCGGACGCGGATCTCCAGGTGTACACGGTGTATCGCGGGCTGGGCAACGGGACGGCGGAGGCGATCGCCACGGTGACGTGGGGCACCGAGTTCGTCGACACGAACCTCACCGCGGGGAGCCTCTACCGCTACCACGTCACGGCGAGCGACGAGGTCCCGAACGAGTCGGGCCCGTCGAACGTCGTGGCGGTCCAGACGCCCTCGCTCCAGAGCGGGGACGTGGACGGGGACGGCATAGGCGACCTCGAGGACAACTGCCCGTTCGCCCACAATCCCAACCAGCTGGACTCCGACGGGGACGGCGTGGGGGACGCGTGCGGGGCGGGCCGCGCGAGGCCTTTCGATCCCCTCCAGCTCCTGCTCCTGGCGGTGGCGGTGGCGTGCATAATCCTCCTGGAGCTCCTCGTCCTTGACATCCTGCGCTCGCGCCGCCGGACGCGGGAGAGCGCACTCGCCCGCGACCAGGAGACTCCGGAACCGGGGGCGACTCCGGAGGTAGAGCGCAAGGAGTAGCGTCAGGACCTCGGGGCGGACCGGGGGCCTTTGCCTTTGGAGCGCTTCCGGCGCGACGCCTCCTCGGCGGCGCGGCGTTCCTCTTCGCGGTGGCTGGCGCGGCGCGCCATGTAAGCGACGACCGCGGCGCCCGCGGTGACGATGAGGAGCCCCCCGACGACGGCGGGAAACACGGAGTTCTCCTGCGGGACAAAGCCGCAGGGGGCGTCCCCGAGGCAGAAGGCCCAAACATCGAAGTCGTCGATCTGGTCGTTGATGTTCGTGTCCGCGCGGAGGTCGGACCAGACGATGCGGTCCTCCCAGATCTGGACCTCCCAAAGGTCGGCGGGCCCACCGATGAGCTCCTCCGGCTGGCGCTCCTGAAGGTCCATCGTCCACAGGTCCGCGGTGGCGTTGCCGGGCAGGAAGTTCCTCCAGACGAGGCGGTCGTTGTAGAGGCGCGGCTCCTCCTGGCTCCCCGGGAGGGTCACGAGGGGCTCCGGCGCGGCCAAGGGCTGGCCATCGATGAGCGCGGTGAGGTCCACCCGGTATAGGTCTGCGTCGTCCTCGGAGGTGAGGGCGTTGCAGACGGAGCAGCGGCGGTCCGAGTCGTTGCGGTAGTCCGTGTAGACCAGGGTGTTGTTGAAAATCGTGGGGTCCATCTCGTCCCAGTCTGTCGCGTTCGCGACCTTGGCCTTGAAGTAGGGGAACTGGAGGTAGTAGACCCACAGGTCCGTGTTGCAGCCGACCCCGGGGCAGGTGCCGGCGACCTGCTCGTAGGCGACCCAGTTCTTCGAGATGTAGGGGAGGTGCTGGACCGCGGGGTCGTTCGTGATCGGCGTCACGAGGCCCGTGGCGACGTTCATCGCGTAGATGTCGAACACGTCCACGTTCTGGTTCTCCCACACGACCCACTCACCGTAGATCACGGGATGCTTCTGGAGCTCCGCGGGGAACGTGCCCGCGGTGGCGACCTGCTTGGCGAGGCGGGTGGTTCCGGAGCTGATCGAGTGGATGGCGAAGGTGGGGACGGCGACGATCGTCCCCGTGGAGTCCTCGACAAGCACCGTGTGCCCCCAGACCACCGTGTCTCCGTAGATGTGGGGCCACCACTCGTCCCCGATCGCGCTGGAGAGCTGCGTCCTCCGCCCCGTGGCGAAGTCGTACATCCAGATGTCCTCGGTCTCCCCCTGGGACTTGTCCGCCCACACGACGCGGTCCTGGTAGAGGTGGGGCTGCTCCTCGACGCCATAGGTGTCGGTCACGCGGAACTCCGTGCCGACGAGGCGCCCGGAGGCCGGGAGGGCGGCCAGGAGCATCCCGAGGGCGAGGCCCAGCGCGAGGAAGCGGACCACGGCCCCGTGGCCACCCACGCGAGGGGTCTTAAAGGTGGCGACCCCCGTGAAGAGGGAGAAAAGGAGAAGGAAAAGAAAAGAGTGGCCCGTGCGACCTCACGGCGGTGGGTTGCACGGGTTGTCCTGGTTCGGACTCGGGTCGCACGGCCGCGGGATGATCACGGGATGCGTCCCCGTGCCCGGGAAGACCACGACGATGGGTGAGATCGGCTGGACCACCCAGAAGACGCCCTGGTTGATGTGCCCGGTGATCACGATGTTCTGTCGGAAGAACACGAAGTTGATCGGGAGACCGAGCAGCCCCAGGTAGTCCCTCCAGGCGTGGAGGATGCGCTGGGCCTGGTTGTCGAGCGTCATCGCGCCCGTCGCCGGGTCCACCGCCACCACCGCGAACCGCTTCTCGACGCCGTCGATGTGGCTCACTGCGGGCCGCGTCGGGTCGACGATGTCGATGGTCGCGGGTCCCGTGATCTGGAAATTGATCATCGAGAAGTGGCCGCGCGACACGTAGACCCAGTCGCCGAGTCCGAGCACGCCGTTGCCGTCGCGGTCCGTGAACCGCACCGGCCCGCCCGGACCCAGCGTCTGCAGCGCCCACCGCTCGTGGTGCTGCCACCGTACTGGACCGGCGGCCAAGACCGGATACACGGCCACGAACGCCATCGCCCCGACGAGAGCCAGCGCGATTGCTGTGACGAGTTTCGCCTTGATTGTTTCCCCTCCTGTCCCCTGGGTATTTGTTTCACTGCGCCCCTCCTCGGCGCTCCTTTCTTCGCCCTCCCCCTTCCTCTGGTCAGGGCTACCTCACGGATGGGACGAGGGCGATAAATAGGTTGCGCCGCGAGGCACGGTCGCCCCCAGGGGAAATGCGCAAGTGTGTACGGTCCGGGGACCGGCAGCGTGGGTCATGTCGGCCCGGGTCAGGGGCCCTCGCTGGTCCGCTTCACCGCCTTGAGGACCTGGCCGAAGACCAAACCGAGGACGAGCCCGGCGGGGATCCCCGTGAGGACGCGGAGGAGGTTCGTACTCTCGCGCCACCCGAAGAGCTGCGTGAAGCCGTCTAATGCCAGGGGGAACAGGGCCAGGAACACGAAAACGGCGGTGAACCAGACGAAGCCCAGGCGCTCCGCCCAGCGGCGGACGCGCGGCGGGAAGGCGTTCGCCACCCCCTTGCTGGCCGTCCCCGCGGCGGGGGCGAGCATCGCCCAGAACAGGCCCAGCGTGCCGAAGAGGAAGAGGCTCGTGTCGCGCGCGTCGACGGGCATCTGGTTGCCGTTGATCCAGAAGGACCGGTACCAGAGCTGGTGGCACTCCGCGTCGCCGAGGACGTAGACGACGCGCGCGAACCAGTTCACCTCGGGCCGCATCCAGATGTCCCAGTGGTCGACGACGTTGGCCCGGCCTGTCGTCATGGCGAAGGTCCCGGGGGGGAGCGTCATCGGGGCGAGGAAGATCGAGGCGGTCCACACGAGCGACAGGACGAAGAGGCCGAACAGCGGCCGGCACCAGACCATCTTCGCCCACAGCGCCTCGGGGGCCATCGGCCCACCCTTGGGGCGGCGGCGTCGTGAAGGTTGCGAAAGTGTTGTGGGGATACCTCCGCAACGGCGCCGCCGCGCGCCGCGGAATGGGCCCTCCCGGATTCGAACCGGGGACCTACGCTGTGTGAGAGCGTCGTCATAACCGCTAGACCAAGGGCCCGCGCGGGTTGAACCGAGGCACGGTATAAGAGGACATCGTCCGTTACGGCGGCCCAGGGACGGCGAGGCGCGCCGCGAGCCGTCGGAGGCGACGCACGCGCTCCTCGAGGGGCGGGTAGCGGCTGAAGAGGCCGCGCCCCTCCCCGTACACGCTGAGGCCCCAGGAGGCGCGGGCCGGCGGGCCGGCCCCGGCGATCTTCCGCAGCGCACGCGCGAGCGAGCCGGGTCGCCGCGTGAGCAGAGCGCCGCCCTCGTCGGCGAGGAACTCCCGCTCCCTCTGGATCGCGGGGTCGAAGAACTTCAGGAAGGGGTCAAAGAAGAGCACGCGGGCGAGCACGGCGGAGAACATCTTGAACTCGGCGTCGCGGTGCTTCAGGTGCATGAGCTCGTGCGCGGCCACGGTCTCCAGCTCCTCGCGCTCCAAGAGGGCGAGAAGCCCGCGGGAGACGACCACGGTGGGGTGACGGCCCCCGACGGAGAGCGCGAGGGGCGCCTC
>Ga0209341_10003400_pt1 | contig 14865 bp, 12 predicted proteins | sample RifCSP13_2_FD_184020 | JGI IMG/M metagenome (GOLD analysis project Ga0209341, IMG submission 184020) | Soil microbial communities from Rifle, Colorado - Rifle CSP2_sed 13_2 (SPAdes) (version 2) | ecosystem: Environmental > Terrestrial > Deep subsurface > Rock core/Sediment | place: Rifle...
GTTGAGGCTCAGGCCGCCCGCCTTAAACCCCTTTGCCTTGACAATGTCCTTGGGCTCATGGATGCCCGGTGCCACGTCCTTACGAATATACGCCACTGCGACTCCCTCGATGCTCGCAATGTAGGCGAACTTTGCCAGATCAACCCGTAGAGTGGGATCGGCAGTCAACAGGTTAAAAAACTGCCCCGTGAAATACCCGAGGGTCAATCCGTCGGGTTTGGCAATTTCACCGAGGTAATTAACGCCGGTCGCCCCCCCCGCCCCCGCCATGTTTTGCACGATCACCGCCGGCTGGCCGGGCAGGTGTTTTCCGAGGAAGCGCGCCGTGATTCTTCCTTCGATATCCGTCGGTCCCCCGGCCGCGAAGTTGATTAACACTGTCAAAGTCTTGCCCCGATAAAAGGGCGCCTCGCCTGCATGAGAAAAAACCGACCAGGATACGCCGGCAATCACAGCGAATAAGACCAACACCCTTTGACACTTGCTTGTCATGGCTCTCCTCCTAATTCGATGGTTTGAATGAACGGGCCACGCCCATCTGCAGCCTCACCCCATCAAGAACTTCTTTACATGAATCTCTCTCGCCTCGCTACCTGCACCGCGTCGATTTGAGCGAAAGATTCCCTGGCGTTAATTGCCACAGGCCGTGATTTTGTTTCTCGATTACGGCAATCAGGACGGTATCCGACATGAGTGCCCCCCTTCAGACCAGCTCTACGCGAAGCTTTCGGCCAACCACTGCCGCGGCCCGTGTCAACGTATCGAGAGTTACGCTATCGATCGTTGGATCAAGCAGCCGGTCAAGCTGTGCGCGAGATGTTTCCATCCGCCGCGCCATTTCCGACTTGGTGAGTTTTTGCTCCAGCATGGCCTGCTCAAGCTGCCAAGCGAGAACTCGTTTGATAGACGCGTTCTTAACTTCTTCGTGAATCCCCTCTTCCTTGAGCCACTCGTCGAATCGCGGACCGATGTGCCGGTTTTTGCGTTTGCTCATTTCTCGACCTCTCTTTGTCTCTTTCTTGCCAGAGCCAGATCGGCAGACGGTGTTTTCCGGGTCTTTTTGACAAAACCGTGTAACAGTACCGCCTCTCGATCAACAATACAGAAAATTACCCGGGCAATTCGGCGGCTTGCCAGAGTACTTCGCACCTCCCACAACCCTTCCCTAGCGCACCGCAAAGGGGCATTCCGACCGGCCAGCCATATTCGACAGCGCCAATATTAAAACCGATTTGCCTTCGATCCTCGACTGGCAAGTCCATCAGCCACTGCCGAACGGGATTCCCTCCAGACGCGGTGAGATAGAATCGAGCGGGTATCTTCTTGATTTTCATCTCTAATTACGAGCAGTATGTACCAGAATTGGTACATCGTCAAGACATGACTCCGCCACAACGAAAGGAATGGCCGGTTCCCCTGCATCTTCGCAATGCACCGACGCCGCTGATGAGAAACTCGGTTATGGCAAAGACTACAAGTACGCGCACGACTACGCGCGACTCTATCGTCGCGCAGGAGCATCTGCCAAAAGAACTGGCGGGAAGAAAATATTACTCGCCGTCGGAATCCGGCTATGAGAAGGAAATCAAAGAGCGGATTCAGTCGTGGGGGAAGAAGAAAAAAGGAGATAAAGGTTAGGCTTGGCGCGCGAGCTGCCGGCGGATGTACTGGCCCGCGCAAGCTTCCGTGACCCTGGCGCGAGGTTCACCCTCGGGCCATTCCATCACGACGCTACCGCGGACAACGGTCATCACCGGCCAGCCGGTCACATCCCAGCCCTCGTAGATAGACCAGGGCGTCACCGTATGAAGAATATCCTTGGTGATTTTTGCCCGGCGCGCTAAATCGACAACCACCAGATCGGCATCGGCTCCCGGCACAATCGCGCCTTTTCTCGGATAGAGGCCAAAAATCTTTGCGGGGTTTTCACTGGCAACCTGCGCCAGCCGCTCGATCGTGATTCGCCCTTTATTCACCCCTTCGCTCAACATCATGGGAAACATCCCCTCGACACGGGACGGAAAACCGCTGACGGTGGTCCATACGTTCCCGGTTTCCATGGCTTCGCGCGGCCTTGTATGCGCGACATGGTCACTGCCGATACAATCGATATCGCCGGAGGCGAGCGCTCGCCAGAGCGTCTCGTGAGCGCCGCGGTCGCGCAGCGGCACATTGATCTTCCAGGCATCCTTGTGCAGCACGAGGTAATGAGTGCCAATCTCGCTGTAGACCACCGCGCCTTCAGCCTTGGCTTTTTTAAGCTCCTCTATGGTTTCCTTCGCCGTCACATGGATAACGTAGACCGGACAGCCGGTAACTTTCGCATAAAATAAATACGCCCTCGCATGGCCCGCTTCGGTGAACCAGGGAGAACGATCGTCCCACGCGCCCATGTCCGTGCGCCCAGCCGCCATAAGCTGTTTTTGCAAAACGGCGGCGATCTCCCAATTCTCGCAATGCATCAGCGCGATCGCCGGCGCGCCAAGTTTCGCGACGGCTGCGAACGTCGAGTACACGCTGCCATCATCAAAGGCATAGGCGGGCCAAGATGGTTTCCAAGGTCCTTGCATCTGCAGGTGCAATTTGAATGAAGTGATGCCGTGTTCTTGCGCCAGGACAGGAATCTCTAAAACATGCTGGTCGGTCCCCAGAATCGGCGTCAGAAAAAAATCTATGACCGCCGTTCGGGAGGCTTCATAGAAAGAGGGCATCGCTTGAGTGAACGTCGGGATGTCCGCCGGTCCCTTAACTTTGTCCGTCCCGCCGGTGATCGCGAGGCTGACAAGCTGCATGCCCCAGGTCGTTACACCCGAGGCTGCCGCCGCCCTCGTCTCGGAACGGAAATCATCCGCCAGCGCGCGATGCCCCCCCAGATGCACTTCAGGATCGATCACACCAGGGAGTAGATACCTACCGGCTAGATCAATCTGCCGCTTTGACTCCGGCAAAAACGAATCTCCGCCGACGGCAACAATCTTGCCATCGAGAATAGCCACCCCGCCCTCGATGGTACCGCCGGGGGTTACGACTAAACCGTTCTTAAAAACCAGGTCGGCTGCGCTCTTCGCCATAGGGCTATTTCCTGAAGCGTTCGTCGTCGGAAGCGACTAGTGATTTTTCCCAACGGGCGACGAGCTGCTCGGCGAACGCGCGTTGGTTGATCCACTTTTGACTCGGTCCCATAATAGAGTCTTTATACCAGCGCGGCACCACCCGTACCAGTAGCATATAGCGAATGAGATTCGTCACCAGCTCATTGACATTCTTATCGGCTGGGAACTCGTCCCAACCAAAAGCCAGCCCGGTAAACGGATCGACGAGACCCATGGACGCGCCCGCCTCATGGACGCGGCGTCCAACGACCTCACTATGCAGGACTTCGGGCCGGTCTAGGCCTGCAGCCAGACAAGCCTCGATCGCAAAGCCACCGTAATTCGATTTCGAGCCGAATACGCAATAATCAGCCGGCGTCGCAGCGGCGGTCCCGGCCCCGCAGGGGCAACCGCACTTGGCTCCGGTGGGCACAATCTGGCGCACGGTGTCGGCGATGCAGGCGGTTCCAATCTCATTACCGCCGTCGCCGACCCCTATCGTAGGAATGCCTCTCTCCCCCGCGATGTCAAAGAGATGGTCCACCTTCGCTTGCACCGCTGAGACGTCGATGCCGAAGCCGTTATGATAAACGCCCTTGACGTTCTTCGACAGCTTCTCGATCGCCACCACGGCTTTAGGCTTGAATTCGTCGAACAGGCGCAGCGCCGCGCCGCGAGCCAATTCCTCCTTGAGTGGAAACGGCAAGATGATAACTTTTCGCGGCGTGCCTAGCGCCAGCTCGGGTGGACTCGGCATCAAGCCCGCCGCTTGGCAAAGAGCTTCCATCGCTTTAACCACGACGCTTCGCAAACAACGATCGGAGTCGCATCCAACGCCACGTCCACAGCTCGCGCCAGCGTCGCCGCCGCAATCGGACCATCCCCTTCGGCAATCATGTAGGGAGGCGCGACAAGACCGGTGGTAATGATCACGGTGTCGCCTCTCGTCACGTTGTCCGCCAGGGCGCGCGCCGCAAGATAGCTGAGGGGCGCGCCGGCCTTCTCGCGGGCCGCTTCATAAAGAACGCCGGTTACCGGTTTTTGGGTCAGAGCGGATCCCCCACCCGACAAAAAATACTGAACCGATATCAAGCGGTCGACAACGTCTCCCAGATTATAGGACAGTTCGTCGTTCTTCATCGTCATCCGTGCCTATTTCCTCGCTTCCGCCAGATAGCTCAAATCAATCGCGCCATCGACCGGCAGCGGCGGTTTCAGCAGGCCAAACTCTTTCCAATTCTCTGCGACAATGCGCGCGCCTTTAAGGTCCACGCCGCCATCTGGTGGAATCGACTTCTTGGATTGAATAAAAAGATTATAGGTTTTCTCGGCTTCGTCCCGATCGGCCTTCGCCTTCTCGATCAACGCCCGCATCACCGCCTCTTTGTTTTTCGGGTTGTAGAAGAACTCGCACGCTCTGGCGAAAGCTCGTAACAGGCCCACGACCAGCGGCCGATTCTTTTGCGCCCAATCGCGCCGCGCGCCGGTCACCGTGTACTGAAAATTGTCGACATAACCCGTCGACTGGCCCAGTGAGCGAAGACCTGACGCGATCGCTTTGAAATCCGACGGCTGATTGACCAACGCGCCAGCAACGCCTCCTTTCTCCACCGCAGCCAGGCGAGTGGGAGTTCCGCCGAGGCCGATCATCTCGTAATCCGAAGGAGCGAGCCCATTGGCCGCCAACATCCGCGCCATCACGTAATTGAGCGGGTCGGTCGGGCCGGCCACCGCGAGCCGTTTGCCTTTGAGATCGGCGTAGCTCTTGATGGAGGGATGCACAATCAAGGAGTAAATGGGCACCAACGTATCGCCAGCAAGCGCCACCAGATCGGCTCCAGCCATGTTTGCGGCAAGCAGTTGCACCAAATTGATTTGCGCAAAGTCCGTCGATCCCGCCACCAGCGCCTGGGAAGTGGCCGTGGTAGTTCCGCCCATGACTCTCTTGAAGTCGATGCCCTCCTTCTGCAAGAAGCCTTCCTGCTCGGCGATCAGAAACGGCCAGTGCAGGGCGGATATCGTAATCGTGCCGTAGTTGACCGTGGTGAGCTTTGGACTTTGTTGCCCATGAGCGCGATTCGGCAAGGTCATTAGAGCGAGCAGCGTGAAACATACGCCACACTTACGAACGAATCGCATAGATTGTTCTCCTTGCATCTTCGGGTCAACGGGCTTTTTCTAGCCGCGCAAAATGAAGAACCCCGCCGCAAGCAGCGGGGTATCAGAAGGACTCGACCAGCTAATCGCAGCAAGCTGCGGGGAATTAACCCTATAGAGATTAAATCCGGAAACGAGCTGAGACGGCGGTTACTTACTATGCGCAAGCAAAAGTGTCAACCCAGAATTGAGTTAACTTGATATCTACTCCTTGATCCCCGCCAGGTCGAGCAGGAAAACATACGAGAACGCCGTCTCGCGGTGGCGGCGAAAGCGGCCGGAGGCGCCGCCGTGGCCGGCGTCCATGTTGGTTTTGAGCAACAATCGGTTGGCGTCGGTCTTGAGCTCCCGCAGCTTAGCCACCCACTTTGCCGGCTCCCAGTATTGCACCTGAGAATCGTGCAGCCCGCCGGTGATCAGCAGATTCGGATACGCTTTCGCCTCGACGTTATCGTAGGGCGAGTACGATAGCATGTAATCGAAATACTCCCTCCGGGTCGGATCACCCCATTCGTCGTATTCGCCCGTGGTGAGTGGAATCGACGAATCGAGCATCGTCGTCACCACGTCAACGAAAGGCACCTCGGCGACGATGCCCTTGAACAGATCGGGCCGCATGTTCGTGATCGCGCCCATCAGCAAGCCGCCGGCGCTGCGCCCCATGGCGAACAAGCCCTCGGGGCTGGTGAATTTCTCGCGGATCAAATATTCGGCGCAGGCGATGAAGTCGGTGAAAGTGTTTTTCTTTTTTAAGAGTTTGCCGTCGTCATACCATTGGCGTCCCATCTCCTGGCCGCCGCGGATATGGGCGATGGCGTAAACAAAGCCGCGGTCGATCAAGCTCAAGCGCGGCGAGGCGAACCCGGCATCGATGCTCAAACCGTAAGAACCGTAGCCGTAGAGCAAGAGCGGATTCTCCCCGTCTTTCTTGACGCCCTTTCGGTAAACGATCGACAGGGGAATCTCCGTACCGTCGGTAGCCGGCGCGTAAAGGCGCTCGGTGACGTAATTGTCCCGCTCGAAACCGCCCAACACTTCTTCCCGCTTAAGCAAGGTGCGCTGCCGCGTGGTCATGTCGTAGTCGTAGATCGATAGCGGGGTTTTCAAGGAAGTATATTCGAAGCGGAGCGTTGCCGTATCGAGTTCCGGATTCATCCCGAGATTGGCGCGGTAGGCCGGTTCGTCGAATTCGAGATAGTGGTCGTTGCTGCCATCCCAGGCGACCACGCGAATCTGCGTCAGCCCCCGCTTACGTTCTTCGAGCACCAGATGGTCTTTGAAGACGTCGAAATCGCCCAGATAAACATCTTCCCGGTGCGGCACGATTTCTTTCCAGTTCTCCCTCCCGGTCTGCTCGACCGGCGTCGCCATCAGCTTGAAATTCCTCGCCTGCTCGTTGGTGCGAATGAGAAACCGTTCGTCGATGTGATCCAGGTGGTATTCATGTTCCTTTTCCCTGGGCAGGAAGATTGTGAACCGCCCTTCGGGGTCGTCCGCCTCCAGGTAACGATACTCCTGGCTGAGCGTCTGCGAAGAAACGATCATGAAAAATTTCTTCGACTTGGTTTTAAAAACATAAGCGCCGAAGGTTTCATCCTTCTCTTCGAAGACCAGACGATCTTGGGCCGGGTCGGCGCCGAGCCCATGACGAAAAATCCGATTCGCCCTGAGCGTCATCGGGTCCTGCTTGGCGTAGAAAAGCGTCTGGTTATCGTTCGCCCACGCCAGGTTCTCAGTGACTTCAGGGATCACGTCGGGAAGCAATTCGTCGGTGATGAGATTCTTAAAATGGATGCTGTAGATCCGCCGTCCCTGGGTGTCGACAGCGTAGGCGAGAATGTTCTGCCCCGAGCTGACCGCCCAGCCGCCGATAGAAAAGTAGTCGTGTCCCTGCGCCAAGACGTTAGCGTCGAGCATGATATCTTCGGAACTGTCCAGCGACCCGCGCTTGCGCGCGTAGATCGGATACTCTTTCCCTTCCTCGTAGCGCGTGTAATAGAAATATCCGTCCCGCCTATAGGGAACCGACATGTCCGTCTGTTTGATTCTTGCCTTGATCTCCTCGAAGAGTTTTTCCTCAAAGGCCTTCGTATGCGCCATCTGCTTTGCCGCATACTCGTTCTCCGCATTGAGGTAAGTGACGACCTCGGGATTCTCCCGCTCTCTAAGCCAATAGTACTCATCGAGGCGCACATGACCGTGTTTTTCGAGCCGCGTAGGAATTTTCTTGACCATAAGTCCTTTTGCAGAATCGCTGGGAGACGGTCTTGACAACGCCCGATACTAAATAATTTCCCGCCCGATCTCCACCCCCGCAAGCTAACGCTTCAGGCATTAGAATTTGACAGTCCCGGTTAACACCGCTAGTCTCTTGAGACGCAACCTTTGTTCGGAATTAAAGGAGGAGGGTTTATGCGGCATTTTATGATCTCAGCAGCCGGGGTCTTGCTCGCGTCCGTGATGTTTTGTAGCGGGGCGATTGCCCAGTCCAATCCCGATAAATTAACAATCGGCACTATCACACTGTCGCTCAACAACCTGCCGATCTACGTCGCGCAAGACAAAGGCTTATTCGCCAAAGAAAATATTTTCGTCGAGGCGGTGGTGCTCAACGCGAGCACCCGGGCGATCCCCGCCCTGATCGGAGGCTCGACGCAGATCTCCGCTTCCGCCGCGATGACGACGATCCGCGCCATTGAGAAAGGCGCCGCGCTCAAAATCGTCGGCGGCTTGATCAACGCGCCGGTTTACGATCTCTACGCCGGGGCGAAGTACAAATCGATCAAGGACCTCAAGGGCGCGACCATCGGCGTCACCGGCTTGATCACCAGCGACACGGTCTTGATGAAGGAAATGCTCAAGGCCAACGGATTGGAATATCCGCGGGACTTCGCCATGCTTGCCATCGGCGGGACACCCGACCGCTACCTCGCGATGCAATCGGGTAATATCGCCGGAGGAATTCTAAGTCCCCCTTTCACGTTTGCCGCCGATGAGGCCGGCTTCGTCAACTTGGGCTCGACCGCCAAGTACACTCCTTACTTCACGCAAACGGTCTTCAACGTCCGCTCGGAATGGGCACAAGAGAAGAAGGCTCTGCTCGTGCGCTTCCTGCGCGCCATCGTGCGGGCGTCACATTTTATTCACACGCAAAAAGAAGAAACGGTCCGCATCATCGCCAAGCGGTTCAAGTTCAACGACAAGTATTCCGAAGCGAGCTGGCGCTACTTCATATCGAACAACGCTATCCCCAAAGACGGCGAGGTCAATGCCAAGGGCGTCGACAAGGTATTACAACTGCTCGTGGAGGATGGCACGCTGAAAGCGCCGCCGCCGCGCCAGGACAAGTATATCGACATGACCTATCTCGATGAAGCGCGCCGCACGGCGCAGTAGCAGCTTGGCGTTTCGTTGCCGGCAAATCCGATCTTACGCCGCTCACAGCAAATCAGCGATGACGCGTCCGCTTAGAATCCTTTCCGCGCTGCTCGCCGGATGCGTCATCCTGATCTGGGCCGCCCCGCCCCAGGTTCATGGCCAGTCCGCACCCAAGGCGATCGTGCTCGGCTGGGACGGTGCGGTACCGTCGTTCATTCATGAGATGTTGCGTCAAGGCAAGTTACCGAACCTGGCGAAGCTCATCGACGGCGGCGCCTTTGCCGACGACGTAACAGCGGTATCGCCCTCCCTTACCGCGCCGGGTTTCGCATCGCTATTAACCGGGTCGTCGCCGCGAATAACCGGCATAACAGGCATTCGCGTGCCGCGCACGCCGCGCAGCGAGTTTACCATTCTTGAAAGCGCCGCCGGCTTCAATCCCGCGCTCCAGCGCGCGGAGACCATTTTCACCGCCGCCGAGCGCGCCGGCCGCAAAGTCGTCTCCTTGCACGTACCTTTCGGCGGCGAAAAATCCCGGCTCGGCGTCTACTTGCAAGGTTACAGCGGGGCAACGGGCCGCGATGGAGTGGTCCATGGGCGGAATTCCAAGCCGCAAACAGCGGCAGCGTGGACCAATCTCCCCGCCAGCGCTACGCCGCCTCTGGAACTGACCTTCACCATTCGCGCATCGTCGCTCTTTGGTCTGTTGATCGACGATCCCGCCGACCCGCAGAACGGCTACGACACACTTTTCGTCTCGGGCGCACGCGACGGTCGGGAAGTCAAAGCGATATTGAAACCCGGAGCCGCCGGACCCGGCGGGGAGCTGCTTTGGAGCCGGCCCATCACGGTCAATACCGGTGCCGGTCAGATCGCAACCACTTATCTTCGCCTGTTCGACCTTAGGCTCGACGGCAGTGATTTTTTTCTGTATTACACCCGACCAGGGCGGCAAGCGATTTCCCACTCCGAGTTGCTCGAAGGCACCAACCCGACGGTGCGAGCGTTCATCGGCAATGGTGCGTGGCAATTGTACCGCCAAGGAACCTTCGGCAGGACTATTCCCAACGGCGGCGACGGCACCGCGGAAGCGCGCTACCTCGAAACCATCGCGCTGGTTCAACATCAACTGACGGAAACCTGTCGCTGGGCGCTCGAAAAGTTGCCCTGGGATATTTTCTTTGCCTACACTCCCTACCCGGACGAAGCCGAGCACCAGTGGCGCGGCTATCTCGACCCTGGTCTTCCCGGTTTTCGCGCCGAGCTCGCCGCCCGTCTGCGCCCGCTGCTCGAAAGAGTCTACCAGTCCTCCGATATGCTGCTCGGTTTCCTGATGGAACGACGCCCGGAAAATGCGGTTTTCGCGCTGATCTCCGATCACGGCGCGGAGGGCACGAACAAAGTCGTTTACCTCAACAAAGTATTGCAGCAAGCCGGACTCCTGGCGTTGGACGCGCAGGGCCGCGTCGATCTCGCCAAAACCAAGATCATCTACCCAGCGATAGACAACGGCTATCTATTGATCAATGCGCGCGAACGCAAAAACGGCATCGTCGCCGTCGAAGAGCGCGCCGAGCTGGTGCGGCTCGTGCGCGAACTGCTGCTGGCGATTCGAGACGATGGCCGTCAAGTGGTGACCGGCGTCGAGGACGCGCAAAGCGACGAAGCCGCGCCGGGCATCGGCGGAGAATCCGGCGGCGATCTTTACCTCGATCTCTTGCCCGGTTACCGGCTCGATGCAAAGCTAAACGCGGGCGAGGTCATCGGCAGCCAGGAACCGCACGGCGTCCACGGCTTTAATCCGATCCGCGCCTCCATGCGCACGATCATGGTCTTCAACGGCCCCGGCATTAAAGCCGGCCAGCGCCTGCGCGACGCGCGCCTCGTCGATTTTGCCCCGACCCTCGCCAAGCTCTTGGGCATCCCTGCCCCGATCGATGCGATCGGATCGGATGTGCGGGATGCGCTGGGAGAGCCGCATTGACAGAGCCCCGGCGCTTCCATAAGGTCGTATTCAAAATTAGGCTGAACACCGCCACCCTAAACGCGTTTTCGGTCCGACGGCTTGAACGATTTGAACTGTTTGAACGAATTCTTTAGGTTATGTCCATGGCGGACAAAGATCATCTGATACTGACGGCCGTCGGCCCCGACCAGGTCGGCCTGGTGGAAAAACTGTCTGAGTTCATCGCGCGCCACGGCTGCAACATCGAAGACAGCAAAATGGCGGTCTTTTGCGGCGAGTTCGCCGTGATCGTCTTGATCAGCGGCGAAGGGGGCAATCTGGTCAAAATCGCACGCGATTACCGCGTGATCGAAACCGAAACCGGTTTGACCATTTCCATTAAATCGCCGGCAGCGCGCAAGCCTGCCGAACGATTTCTCCCTTACCGATTGACAGCGTCCTGCATGGATCACCCCGGTGTCGTCTACCAGCTCAGCGCGGTTTTAAGCGGCCTCGGCATCAACATCGAATCGATGGAAACCAATACCTACTCGGCGCCGGTCAGCGGCACGCCGATGTTTCGGCTGGAGGCGATGCTCGCCGTGCCGTCGAGAATCAGCATCAATTCATTGCGTGAGCGCTTCGCCGAGATTCAGAGAGAAGAAAATATCGATATCGACCTTTCCGCCGCAAAAAGCTAGCCAAACATATTTGAATTTTACCGACGACAAGCAGATCGGAAAAGATTGTTTCTCGCGCAAAGAACGCAAAGGACGCCAAGCTATAATTTGATAATAGACGGGGGCGAGGGCGGGGCCTTTGCCAGCTTAGCGTGCTTGGCGCGATAAATTTCTTTAACTCGTTTTGTGAAACATTTACCTGGTTAGATTCTAGCGCCGCATCGCGCTGGCGGGTACCACCGGCTCCGGCACCGTTTCAAGAACCTGCTGCCTCCGCCCCAGCCAGAGACCGTTGAGCAACCAAAGAAGTGAAACCGGCACCGCCACAATGGCGATGCCGGTCATCCCCAATCCGAGCATTCCGAGACCGGCATAAGACCAGGCGCCGACTTGATCGCCCAGGCGGTAAACCACCGTGTCGATGAAACTTTTCGCCTTGTATTTATCCTCCCGAGGTACCACCGTGAACAAGACTTCGCGGGACGGCCGGGCAAAGGCAAAATTCCCCGCGCGCCGAACCACTTGATAGACGACCAAAACGGCGATCGTCGGCGCCAGCGCCAGCGCACCGAAGCCGACGACGCTCAACAGCGGCAATGCCGCCAGGGTCAAAGCGACACCGAACCAGCGCAGGACGCGCCCGGTCAAAAACAACTGCGCGCCGAGCGTGAGAACATTCACCCACAGGTCCACCCGCGCGAAAAACGCCGTGCGCGCGCCGCGGTCGGCGAAACTTTGCGTGGCGATCTCGGCCTGCTGAAAATAGAGAAACGTCGAGGTGATGGCGAAAAGCAAAATGAAACCGCTCACATTGATTAGGTAGGATGAGCTCAAAGCGTGTGAAAGGCCCGAAAACGCCGAACCGCCGATGAGCCTCTCCTCGGGCTGCGCCACCGGGTGCTGGTGCAAGGCATCGGATAATTTAGCCAGCCGGCTGACGCAGAATAGCGCGGCTTCCAGCAGCAGCGCCGAAATCAACAAAAGATAGGGCGGCGCCACCTGCCTCGCTAGCGACGCGGTCAGGCTCGAGCCAACGATGCCGCCGAGCGTTGCGCCGGCGGCGATGAAGCCGAAGAGTCGTTTCCCCTGTTCGGCGTCGAACACGTCGACCATCAAGGCCCAAAAAACCGATACGACAAATAAATTAAACACCGACACCCAGATAAAAAACAGCCGGCCGATCCAAATGTTTTGCTCGGCCGTGGCGACGTGGAGCAGCAAGGCAAACAGCAGCAGATTGGCCAAAAAAAAACGGTAGCTGGCGGCGATAAACTTGACTCGCGGCAGGCGCGCGACCAGCGCCGCAAAGGGCGGATTGGTGGCGAGCATGCCGAGCAGCGTGCCGGTGAAAAGCCATTGCAGATTTTCCACGCCGCCCGCCACGCCCATCTCGTCGCGGATGGGGCGGAGAATGTAATAGGAGAAAAGGACCGAGAAGATATAGAGCCACGACCAACCGAGCGCCCGCATCTCGACCGGCCGCACGTCGATCACACGCGCGAGCAGCCGGCGTAAAAAACCACTTGTTAGCGCGCCACCCGAGTCCCCTCCCTCCTCACCTCTTCCCTCTTTACTACTCACGCCTCACTCCTGACTCCTCACCCTACCTCAGACATTATCGATGAACTGCTCCATGCGCTTTCGCATCGCCGAATCCGGCAAACGTCCGCGCGCCGCGCCGAGGTTGTCGATAACGTACTCTGAGCGGGCCATGCCCGGCACGGCGCAAGTAACGGCGGGATGTGAAACGATGTACTTGAGAAAAAACTGAGCCCAGGACACACAGTCGAACTCGGTGGCCCACTCCGGCAACTTTTTGCCCTGCACCGCGTTAAAGAGCCGCCCGCGGCCGAAGGGCAAGTTGATCATGACCGCCATGCCGCGATCACCGGCCAACGGAATGAGACGATCGCCTGCGTCGCGGTTGTCCAATGCGTAATCCACCTGGATGAAGTCGAGGCTTTCCTTCTTCATGGTTTGTTCGAATTCACCGTACTGGTTGTCGAAAGACGTGGTAATGCCGACGTAGCGAATACGCCCGGCCTGTTTCATTTCGCGCAGCGTGCGCAGTTGCGTATCGGTGTCGCGGAGGTTGTGCACGGCGATCAGATCGATTCGGCGGGTGCGGAATCTCTTGAACGACTCTTCGATCTGCGCCATCCCTTCCTCCCGGCCGACTTTGCGCAAACTCACCTTGGTGGCGAGAAATAGCGAATCGCGAACCTTGAGTCCGTCAACCAATTCCCCCACCACCGCTTCCGCCGTGCCGTAGGACGGCGAGCTGTCGATCACCTTGCCGCCCAATTCCTGGAAGCGGCGGACCGTTTCCCGAAGCGGGATCTTCTCCGCGTCTGTTTTAACGTGTTCGTAGCGGCGGGCCGTGCCCAGACCGATGATCGGGATGCTTTCACCCGTCGACGGAATCTTTTTCTGAACAAGCGGTTGGGCTTGCGCGAAAATATCCCTTGGACGCAGCAACAGCGACGCGCCCAAGCCAAGCCCGGCTTTGATGACCGTTCGGCGTCTCATGTTCATAATCGAACTCCTCGTAACCGCGACGCTATAACATTCCGCTTGCTTGGCGCAACGAGCCGAAGCATAAGAAGTTTCCCTAACTTTTGACCCTAACCTTTTGGTCTGTATTGCATCGGTAAAAATCATGAAGTGTTTTCTTGCCCGACCGAAGCTATTCTCTTCACCACCAAGTTCACGAAGGACACGAAGAACGGAGAACCGGATTGGTAAGGCCATCGGGTTTCAAGAAGACTTTCCCTTTCTTCGTGCCCTTCGTGGTGGGATATCCTGCTGGTCGAATTGCACGAACAAAGTTGGTTCTCAATAGGACACAAACCCTCCGTCAGGACGGAAAACGCGACGGAAAACGGACGACGGACAACGTGTCAAGTCCGCTGTTGGCTTTTTAGTTGACGATCAGAACCAGGTTCATTTATGTCGGTCTCATGACTCGCTCGCTGTGCATAGAATATCCCGGTGGCAGAATTGAGCCAAGGCCAAAGCAATCTATTTGGCCGCGCCGCTCGATGGCTTTTATGCGAAGCAGGATGCCTTCTTTCTTAAGCTCCGCTCCGTACATGGCGCGAATTTCCGAGCGTGGGCCGATGCGGCGGGCGGTGCTTTTCCCGCGCCGGGCGGTCGATGTGGTAGCGATCTACGCAGCGAAAGTGAAAGGGAGAGTCGATACTCCACAAGCGTGAAGCCGATATAGCTAACGACTCGGTTCTATCGAACCGGTCTTTGCGAGCTTCTGCAGCCCGCCGTGGTTGAGCCGATTCAGTTCGCGAGGCAAGAGGAAAGTTGACACGCAGTGGAAGTTCTTCTATATCGTCATAAACTATTGAAAACTCGCCTTTACGGTCTCGGATTCGCAAAGGTGATTGTCAATTAAGAGTTTTGCTGGTGGGAGACTTCTTCCAAACATAATTTCTCACAGCCTCGTTACATGGCCACCCCCTGCCACACAACAATTTTATGATCCACATTGCTACCGTACATTGGAACACTGATAAGTGGATCGACATCCAACAGTCGTACCTTCGAAAGCACATAAAAAGTCCTTATCGCGTTTATGCTTGGCTCAACAACGTACCCTCTA
>Ga0209341_10003401_pt1 | contig 14860 bp, 11 predicted proteins | sample RifCSP13_2_FD_184020 | JGI IMG/M metagenome (GOLD analysis project Ga0209341, IMG submission 184020) | Soil microbial communities from Rifle, Colorado - Rifle CSP2_sed 13_2 (SPAdes) (version 2) | ecosystem: Environmental > Terrestrial > Deep subsurface > Rock core/Sediment | place: Rifle...
CCAGCGGCGAAACGCATCGAGGTCGAATGGAAGCCCGAGCAAGTGGCCGACCTCCGCGGCGGCATCGGGGCTTCCGGGCTCGACCGAGACGCCGCCCTCGAGGGGCGTGACTCGCACCTCCTGCCCCGCCGCCACGCGATGAAGACCACCGTCGTGCCAGACCGTCGCTCGATCCGAGCCGAAGTCGCGGAACCGCACCGTCGACAGGGCGAAATCGTACGGCTCGGGGATCGGCAGGAGCACGTCCGCGCGAACGCTAGCCGTCTACGCGCCGTGGACCTCCGCTCCATCACGAATGAGCGCGAGCTCGGGTCTCGCGGCGAGCATGAGCATGGCGTGACTCCAGCCGAGCGGGACGACCCAGGCAGGCTTTCCGTCAGGCGTCACCTGCTCCGGCAAGAGCCCGAGCGCGGTTTTCCGGGCGAGCGCGTACTCGAGCGCCCTCTCTATTCCGGGATCGTCGCCGAGCTGGCGCTTGGCAAGACCGAGCCAGAGCGTCGAGATCAGCCACGGGTTGCCTCCGGCATAGTCGTCGCCCTCATGGCGGAGGACGCCTCCGTCTGGAAGCGCGAGCGCGCGCTCGACTGCGTCGGTCGTGGCTCGCATGCGCGGTGCGTCGGGATCGACCGCGCGGAATGGCCAGGCCAGCCCGAGCAGCGAGCTGTCGACGCGAGCATCTTCGGGGTCGGCGCTCCGTACCGTGCGCGTCGGGTAGCGCAGCCGACGTTCGAAGATCGGGGGCGGCCGATCGCCGAGCTCGTCAGACCGCGCTGCCCAGCGCGTGCGGAGATAGCGCCCGTGCCGCTCGCTCCAGAGATGGTCCTCGATCGCGGCCTGCACTCGCGTCGCAGCCTCGAGGTAGCCGGGAGCGAGCGCCGGCTCGTGCCGCGCCGCCATCGCAGCGCAGGCCGCCAAGCCTCCGTAGGTCGCGGCCGCGGTGTACGAGTGCTGCCCGTCCGATTGCTCCCAGAGATCGACGCTGGGGAGCGGCAATCCAGTCTCCGGATCGATGAAGGCGCAGAGGAAGTCCCCGGCCGCACGGGCCGAAGGCCACAGCTCCCGGTCGAGCGCCGCATCGCCGAGGGCACGCCACGCTGCCTCGTACGAGAAGAGGACGATGCCCGTCTCGTCGACCTGATGCAGCCCCCAGCTCGGCGCAAGCGAGCCGTCGGTCCAATAGCGCTGGAGCCAGAGGCCCTCGGGTGCTTGCTCGCGGGCGAGCCAGCGGAGGGCCGGACGAACGAGATCTCCTCGTCCCGCCGCGAGGAAGCCGAGGACGACGTATGCGAGATCGCGCGGCCAGACGAAGCCGTAGCCACCGGATTGCTCGAAGTCGGGATCGAACTCAGGAGCCGCGATCGTCGCTCCAGTCTCACGGTCGGTGAGCTGCTCGAGGACGAGCAGAGACCGGGCGTAGAGATCCGGGAGCCCAGGCACATCCGCGGCGGCGGGCTCCGCGAGCGCAATGGCTTCGCGGTCGTAGCTCTTACGCTCGTCGGCGAGGAGCTCGAAGCCCACGGCGGCGGGCCTCGCGAGCCGTGCGATCGCCTCGTCCGGGGTGGCGCCGAACGCGGCCAGGACGAGGGCGCCGGCCTCCCGGTCAATGGCACCCGAAAGACACCCTTCGACCGGCGCTCGGTGCACGACGATGTCGTCGACCGCCGCGGCGCCGTTCGCCTCGCGGAGGGACGCTGCCACATCGGAGCCGACGAGGGTCAGTGCCAGCGCTACACCGCGCACGTAGAAGACGAGCGCGCCCGTCGCCGGATCGACGTACGCGGCGACGCTGCGGGGGTCGCCGTCGAGGCTTGGCCTACTCTGGACGACCAGTCGCCCCGGGACCGAGGACTGCACGCCGCGCGCGAGCACGGGCTCACCGGGCGTCACGAGATCCGTTATCTCGACGCTCGCGTCGCCGGCTGCGGCGGTCGTGCACAGCACGGAAGATCCGTTCGCATAGTCCTGGTTCCAGCTGAACGGCTCCTCGTCGAGCCAGCGCAGCTCGCCGTCGACCTCGAGCCCGAGGCGCAGCTCCCCTAGGTGCTGACCGTGGTCGACGTTCGGCCAGAACATGCGCTCGATCTCGCCGCGCGCACTGACGGTGGCGAGCAGCGAGCCGTTGCCGAGCACGGCCGCCGGGCGGTACGCCAACCGACGGCCGGTCTTGTCCAGCGCCACGCCGAGCTCGTTCTGCGTCACGGGCGCGGCTGGATGGTAAGGACCCGGGAAGACGAAACCGTGCCGTCGCTCGCCTGCACCGCAGCGACGATCGACACGCGCTCGCCGCGCTTCACGCTCCGCGGGTCGAGGAAGACGGCGTACGGACCGCCGTCGTCGGTCCCGAGCGGCTGCCATTTCGAAGCCCTGGCGCGCCGGATTGCGAAGGTCACGCTGAGCGGATCGGCGGTCGTAGGCGCGGCTGTCAGGCGAATGAGATTGGTGAAGCGGTCGGGCGCCGCCTTCAAGGTGACGCGTGCCGCGCCGCGGGACGGCAGCGTCGCGTCCGCGCGGTAAAGCGCTGCCGTAAGTGCGGGCAGTCGGAGCGTCACGCGCCCCGTAGCCGCGGTGGTGACGGCCGCCATCGAACCGAGGAGCGGAGCCCATGCGGAGGAGGGCGTCGCAGTCTGCACCGTGACGTTCACCGGCTCCTCCGACGCGTTGAAGGCGGCGAGGTACTCACGTCGATCGTCGCCGTCGATCCGACTGACGACGAGCGCTCCGTCCTTTGCGAAGCGCACGAAGGTGGCGCCGGTCGAGAGCGCCGGATGCGCATCTCTGAGCGCGCCGAGGGCACGGAGATGGGCCGAGACCGGGTGGTCGACGAGGTCGAACGACGAGCCTGCCCCGATCGGCGATGAGCCGACCCGCGTCTCCATCCGCCACTCGTCGACCCCGGTGGGAAAGAGATCCTGGCGGGCGGCCTTGTCGCCACCGCGGCCGATGATCCCGACCTCGTCGCCGTAGTAGACGACAGGCGCTCCGCGCAGCAGGTACAGAAGACTGTGCCCGAGAAGGTCACGACTCAGGAGCTCAGCGCCCTCACCACCTCCTTGCTCTTTGATCTTGAGCGCCGCCCGTCCGACGTCGTGGTTGCCGAGGAACGTCGCCGGCGTGGGCGCGAGCCCGCTCGGCCCTCTGAAGTAGTCGTCGTCGCCGAGGCGCGTCGCGATCCCCTTGGCTCCCGCCGAGCCACCGGCGAAGCGCATGAGCGCGTCCTGGAGAGGAAAGTCGATCACGTTCGGGATCGCGCGATCACGAACGAACGAGGAAAGCTCGGCCGTGTCAGTCTCGAAAACCTCCCCGAAGATCTCGAAGTCGCGGACACCGGCAGCGCTCGCCAGCTCCCGAATCTTCGGCACCCAGGAGCGGAAGAACGCCCGGTCGACGTGCTTCGCAGTGTCGACGCGAAAGCCGTCGATCTTGTAGCGGCTGATCCAGTCGCCGTAGACCTGGGCGAGGCCCGCGACGACGAACGGCTGCTCGGTGAAGATGTCGTCGAGGCCGAAGAAGTCGCCTTGTTCAAAACAGACCGGCGAGCAGCTCGAGAACTCGATGTCGCCGCGGTTGTGGTAACGAGTCACGTCGTTGAGCCACGCAGGGCGTTTGAGCGCCCGGTTCTGTGGCAGGACGATTGGCTGACGCGGCTGGTAGCGGTCCGAGAGGCACGGGAATCGCTTCCCGCCGGCATACAGTTGTGCAGAGAACGGCTTCCCTCTGCAATCCCGATAAGGCATTTCGTCTGGCCCGCGGAAGCTGGTGCCTCCACTTAGGAGGACGACGTCCGCCGTGTGGTTGACGACGATGTCGAGGTAGACCTTCAACCCGAGTGAGTGCGCACAGTCGGCGAACGCCGCGAAGTCCCCATTCGTGCCGAGGTGAGGGTCGACCTTCGTGAAGTCGAGCCCCCAATAGCCGTGGTAGGACGCGCTGTCACCCTGGACCCAGTGCTGGACGACGACGGGCGCGATCCAAATCGCGGTGAAGCCGAGATCCTTGATTCGCGCGAGGCCGGTGCGCGTGTCCGTGCAGGTTCCGGTGAGTCCCTTCAGGTCGCCGCCGTGATACCAGCCGATGTCCGCAGGGTCGTAGCCAGAGACGGAACGACCGCCCGTGACGCCGCCGCGATCGTTCGCCGGATCGCCGTTCGCGTAGCGGTCCGGCATGACGAAGTAGATCCGCTGCGAGGCGAAGACCGAGTATGTCGGCGGCTTCGCCAACGTCCGGAGCTCTGCCCCGGCCGGCGGTCGAACCGCATCGGACGTCGCGGTCGCGGCCCCGCCTCCGACTCCCAGCGCGAGCGCCGTACCCACGACCGTTACCAGGCCTCTAGCGAAGCGCGGCACCGGTCTCCTCGTCGAAGAAATGCAGGCTGTCGGTGTCGACGGCGACCTGGACCCGGTCAGCGAGGCGCAGGTCGACCCGGGGCGGGAAGTGGGCTACGAGATTGGGACGGGCGATCCCCTCATCGGCCTCCTCCACGCCCGAGCCGTGTGTGCCAGGTGTACGGACACGCTCCGCATCGACGCGGAAGTACGCCATGACGCCGGAGCCGAGCGCCTCGATGAGCTCGACGGTGGCGCTGAGGGTCGGCAGGTCCGGCCTCGCCGCAGCGGGATGGAGATCCTCCGCACGCATGCCGACGACCACGTTGCGGCCGGCCATTCCCTTGATCGCGGCGTAGCGGTGCATACAGGGCGTACCGACGGGAAGCGAGGTTCCGCTCAACTCGGCAAAGACGGCTGTCCCCTCGACGCGGATCGAGCCGCGGAAGAGATTCATTGGCGGCGTGCCGATAAAGCTCGCGACGAAGAGGTTTGCCGGCTCGTCGTACAGGTGCTGCGGCCCGTCGACCTGCTGCAGCACACCCATGCTCATGACGGCGACGCGATCGCCCATCGTCATCGCCTCGACCTGATCGTGGGTAACGTAGATCGTCGTGGTCCCGAGGTCGTGCTGGAGCTTCGCGATCTCGGCGCGCATCTGGACTCGCAGCTTCGCGTCGAGGTTCGAGAGCGGCTCGTCCATGAGGAAGACCTGCGGCTCGCGCACGATTGCGCGGCCCATGGCGACGCGCTGCCGTTGCCCGCCGGACAGCTCCCGCGGCTTCCGGGCGAGGTACGGCGTGAGGTCGAGCAGCTTCGCGGCCCACGCGATCCGCTCCGAGACGACGTCCTTCGGCATCTTCCGCAGCCGTAGCCCGAAGCCGATGTTGTCCGCGACCGAGAGGTGTGGGTAGAGCGCGTAGTTCTGGAACACCATTGCGACGTCCCGATCCTTGGGCGACAGATCGTTGACGACGCGCTCGCCGATCGAGATCGTCCCGTCGGTGATCGCCTCGAGACCCGCGACCATGCGGAGGGCCGTCGTCTTGCCGCATCCTGACGGGCCGACGAGAACGAGGAACTCGCCGTCCTTCACGTAGAGCGACAGGTCCTGGACGGCGTGAACGTCTCCTTCGTAGACCTTGTCGACTTCCTTGAGCTGAACGTCAGCCATCCCGCTCCATCTCCTCTTTCGTCATCTGACCTTCCAGGCGTGAAATGCGGGCCCGTGGGACGGAAGGACGGCCACACCGACCTCGACCCGCGCGTCACTTCCTGCCAGCAGCTCGAGCTCCGTACCCTCGACCGCACCGAGCGGGATGCGAACCGGGTCGTGCTCGGCGCGGGCGGCAAGGCAGAGGATCGTCTCCCCGCATGCTTCGCGCAGGTACGCGATCGCGTCCGTGGAGACGTGGATGTACCTGATCCCGCCGTAAGCCAGCGCTCGATAGCGACGGCGGAGCGAGACGAGCCGGCGGAACGCATCGAGCAGCTCCTCGTCCCAGCTCTCGGGCTGACCCCACGGCATCGTCCTGCGCGCGTCCTCACCCCATTCGCCCTCGAGGCCGATCTCGTCTCCCGCGAACACCATGGGAACTCCCGGCGTCGTCATCTGCACGCCGACGCCGACAAGCTGGCGCTGTCGCGACCCCGCGATGGTGTGAAAGCGCGCCGTGTCGTGACTGTCGAGAATCGCCCACGAGTGAAGGACTCGCGTCCAGGGAACGCCAGCGCGAAAACGTCGCATGGTCTCGACGACCGCGCCACCGGGAAGCCTCGGCACTCCCACCGGCAGTCCGATGAAGCCGTTGCTGGGGTCAGCAGGGAGTACTTCGCCGCGCAGCCACGTCCACACGGGTCGCGTGAAGCCTGCGTAGTTCATCGTCCCATGCCATCCGCCAGCGCGCAGGTCGGCGCGAGCGTCGTGAGCGTGTTCGGCGACAACGACGGCGTCGGGTCGTGCAGCAACCGCAGCAGCCCGCACTCCACGGGACACCTCGGAGAGGACGTCGACGTCACGCAGGCGGCCGGTCATGTTTGCGACGTCGATCCGCCATCCGTCGAGGGAGATCGGGGGCTCGAGCCATCGCCGCACGACGGACGAGTCATCGGCGTACATGCGACGGCGGAGCTCGTCCGAGCGAAGGTCGAGCTTCGGAAGCGACGGCACGCCGAGCCAGCTCTCGTACCCCGCCGGGAGGCGCTCGTCGAAGAAGAAGAACTCGCGCTCGGGCATCTTGCCGTCGCGGGCGGCCGTGAACCACTCGTGTCCGACTCCCACGTGGTTCGTCGTCAGGTCGCCGAGCACGCGCATACCTTTGTCGTGGGCAGCGCGGACGAGCGAGAAGAGCGCCTCGTCTCCTCCGAGTAGCGGGTCGACGGCATCGAAGCTGAAAGCGTCGTACCGGTGCGTGCTGCCCGCAGGGAACACGGGCGTCAGGTACAGAACGTTCGCCCCTAGACCTTCGATGTGGTCGAGGTGTCGCTCGATTCCGGCCAGTCCGCCGCCGAACCACTCGAACGGCGTCTCTGGTCCGCGCCCGGTCGGCAGCTCGTCCCAGCTTCGGGGAACCGCCCAATCCGGAGGATCGACGCCGACATGAGCCGCCGCGAACCGGTCCGGGAAGATCTCATAGACGACGGACTCGAGATGCCACCTAGGCCCTCCTGGATCGGGGCACGCGACGAAGTCGTCCGCATCGGGGACGTCGAAGGGCTGCAGGCCCACCCCGTTCAGCCAGGCGTACCCGAAGTCACCGCCGGAGAGCAGCCAGCGGTACGGCGTCGCCGGGTTCCAGACCGGGAAGGTCGCTCGCCACCAGATCTCGGCTTCGGTCTCGCGATCCACCACCGCGACCGCGATCGCCGGCTCGCCGTCGCGGACGTAGCGCAGTGCCACGTCATCTGCAGCCGCCTCCTTCGGGACGCGCAAGAGGACGGTCGTCTCGCCGCCGAGCTCCGCCGCCGGCTCGGGGACGTAGAGCTCCGAGCCGTCGTGGTGCGGCATGGACAGCAGCGGTGCCATCGCTAGACCACTAGCCCTTGACTGCGCCGCGCGTGAGACCCTCGGCGATGAAGCGCTGGAGGAAGAAGAAGAGGATGACGACGGGAATGGCCGCGAGCACGACTCCGGCGCAGAAAGTCCCCCATTGCTGCGCGTATTTGTCCTGGATGAATCCGTAGAGACCGACGGTCATGGTGAACTTGTCCGTCGAGTCGAGCAGCACGCTCGCGACGATGAACTCGTTGATCGTCCCGATGTAGGAGAGAAGAGCCACAACCGCGAGCACGGGCGCCGCGAGCGGCAGGATGATCGCCCAGAACACCTGCGACGGAGTGGCTCCGTCCACGCGGGCCGACTCGTCCAGCGAGTCCGGGATCGAATCGAGGAATCCCTTCATCAGCCACGTGTTGACACCGAGCACGCCGCCGAGGTACACGAGGATGACCCCGGTGCGCGTGTCGAGGCCGATCGACGGGAAGACATTGCCGACGCGGAGCACGATGAGATAGATGGCGACGACTGCGAGAAAGGTCGGGAACATCTGAATGAGGAGGAGGCTCATCATCCCCATCCGTCTGCCTCTGAACCGGAACCGGGCGAATGCGTAGGCGGCGAGCGCGCCGAAGAACACCGACAGGACCGCGGTCGCGCCGGAGACGAAGAGCATGTTGACGTACCAGTTCTTGTACGGAATGTCGAGGCTCTCTTCGCTCGTTCCCGCCTCTCCCGGCGCCCCGCTGAGGATCGCCCGGAAGTTGTCGAGCGTGATGGCGTCTGGGATCAACCCCGAGCCCGAGAGTGAGTCGACGGGGTTGAAGGCAGCGGACACGACGTACAGGATCGGAAGCAGGGCGAACGCGATCGCGGCGAGGCTGACCAGGTAACGCCACCAGTTGCCGGCGAGGATCGGGCGTCTCGGCTGCGCGCCTTGCGCGGCGCGCGGAGTAGCGCCCGCCTCTGCTCGATCGAGCGTCGTCACCGGATGTTCTCCAGCGCGTTCGTGCGCCAGAACGAGGCCGCCGAGATGCCGGCGACGATGAAGAAGATGAAGATCGAGACTGCCGCCGCGAGCGCGTACTGCCCACCCCCGGCCGCCTGGAACGCGAGCTTGTACGTGTAGCTGATGAGGATGTCCGTCGAGCCCGCAATCGGCTGATCCACTCCGTACGGCCCGCCACCCGTCAGGAAGTAGATGTTGTTGAAGACGTTGAAGTTGAACGCGAAGGAGGCGATCAGGAGCGGGGCCGTCACCACGAGGAGCAGGGGGAGCGTCACGCGCCGGAAGACCTGCAACGGTCCCGCACCGTCCACCCGCGCTGCCTCCGTGAGCTCCTCGGGCACCGCCTGGAGCGCAGCTGTGCACACGAGAAACCAGTACGGGAAGCCGAGCCAGACGTTGACGAGGATGCACGAGACCTTCGCCCACGTCGGGTCGAATAGCCACGGGATGTTCGTCCCCAGGGTCTGGTTGATGACCCCGAACTCGTCGTTCAGCAAGCCGGCCCAGACGAGCACGACCAAGAACGCGGGAATCGCGAACGGGAGCACGAGCAGCGCGCGTTGAATGCGCTTGAGCTTGAGGTCGGGCTTGTTCAGGACTATCGCGAGGAACAGGCCGATCGCAAACTGGATGAACACCGAGAGAGCCGCGTACGCGAACGTCCACGCGAAGACCCGCACGAACGGGTTGCGATAGAGCGGGTCCGTGAGGATCGTCGCGAAGTTGTCGAAGCCGATGTGCGTTCGCCACCCGGGCTCGAGCGCCTCGCCTGCTGCCGACTCGTAGGAGCCCTCTCCACTGTCGGAGTACACGACCCCCGTCTCGATGTTCGTGAACGTGTCCGTCGCCTCGTCGTACTCGAGCGTGGGCTGGAGCTCGACCGCCAGGCTCAGCCCTTCGGCACGGACGAACGTCTCCTCGCCCGTGGGAATGACGAGCTCTCGCAGGGCGGTGTCGATCCCGGCGAGCTCCTCACCCTGGACGATCTCGTACCCGTCGGCCGCGACGATCGCTCCAACCTCCACGGTCGCCGCGCCGGACGGCAGGGGCTCGAGACCGTCCTCGGTACCGACGTAGAGCTCGCCCGAGACGTCGTCGACGAGCAGGAGCACGAGCTGGCCGTCCTTCGTCGCGGGCGTCGCGGCATACGTCGTACCGTCCGCTGGTGCGACCAGCGACACCTCCTGGATGGCGACGATCGCCTCGTCCTGCGAGAGGTTGTGTCCTGTCGACCAGTTGGTGAACGCGATGTTGGCGTTCGAGATGATCGGGATCGCCACGAACGCTATGAGGAAGACGGTGCCCGGGACGAGGAACTTGAGCGGGAGCAGTCGTCGGTCCGGGACGAGGTAGACGACATCGATCAGGAGCGTGGCCGCCGCAATGGCCAGAGCCGCGATCCAGTTGTCGTCTACGAGCAGGATCGCGAGAGCCCACACGGTGAGCGCATTGACGGCGCCGAGCAGAACGAGCTTGATGGCCAGCCCCACCGGTCCCGAGAAGAAGCCGACTGCCCGTGCGAGGAGCGAGGGATTCGGGACGGCCATGTCGGCCGCAATGGGGGCGCTGGTCACGTGCCTCCGAGTGGTCGGCGCCGAGAGGGCGCGGCTCGCGCCACGCCCTCTCGACCGCGTGTTCGGTTAGCCGATCTTCTGAGCGATGCTCTTCGAAGCGCCGATGAAGGACTTCCGGGCCGGAATCGCACCGGCACCCTTCGTCGAGCGCACCCACGCAGCACCGAGGTCCTGCCAGACGCTCGCCATCTGCGGAATGTTCGGCATCGGCACACCACCGACCGACGCCTTACCGAACGCCTGCAGGTCCTTGTCCTTGACCTGTGCACCGGCGACGGTGTTCGCCGGGAAGCGCCCGTTGGCAGCAGCGAGAGCGAGCTGCGAGGCCGGCCGCATCATGTAGTTGGCGACGAGGTCCTTGGCGAGGCTCTCCACGCCGTGCGGAGCGGAGAACTTCGTGACCATGAAGCCCTGGACACCGAGGAACGGCGTGGACTTGAGGGGCGGAGCGATCTGCGGGAACGCCGAGATCGCGTACTTGACGCCGGACTTCTGGATGTCGCCCAGGAACCAGGGGCCCGTGATGTAGTACGCGACCTTCCCCTTCGTGAACAGGTCGCGGGCGCTGTCCCACTGCACCTGCGAGCGAACGAGGCCCTCCTTGTTCCACTTGTCGATCAGCGACGCGTTCTTCAGGAACGTCGCATTCGCGACCCCGATGTCCGAGGGGTCGAGGTTGCCGGCCTTGTTCGTCCCGAAGATGTAGCCGCCGAGGCCAGAGAAAAACGGGTACATGTGGTACGCGTCACCGCCTGCGCCCTGCTGAACTGCCAGGCCGACCTGCGCCTTGGTCTTCTTCTTCGCGGCAAGCGCCTGCCTCTCGAGGTCGGCGAACGACGTCGGCACCTTTGCGAGCTTCGTGTTCGTGAACAGCGCGACGTTCTCGAGCGCAACCGGCGCGCCGTAGAGCTTCTTTATCGCAGTGCCGTACGAGAACGAGTTGAGCGCGTACGCCGGGAACTGCTTCTTCGTCGCGGCGGCCGGCGAGAGCGGAAGAACCGAGCCGTTCGCGGACAGCTCGCCGACCCAGTCGTGGGCGCCCACGATGACGTCCGGCGCCGTGTCGACGGCAACGGTCGTCAGCTGCGAGCGGATCTGCCCGAAGTCCTTCTGCACGACCTGGACGGTGACTCCCTTGGAGGCCGCCCATGCGTTGGCGACCTGTGTGACGGCAGCGACGCGGTCGGCGTCGGCCCAGATGACGAGCGTCGTGGATTGACTCGTCGCGGATGTTCCCGACGAGACGGCGATTGCGGCCGCGAGCGCTGTCACGGCCAATCCGGCCGCTACGCGCAGCCTACGAGAACTGAACATACAGGTGCCCTCCTTGAGGGGAACGAAGTACGGCGCCGAATGAAAGATGTTTCACTCTCATGAAACGACTTCGGGGAATGTAACCAGATCACGGCCTCCGGTCAAGGGGACAAACTACCGACCGATGGCGCTATGATCGGGCACGTTGCCATGACAATCGTTTCCTCGCTCTGAAATGCCGATCAACCCCCACCGTCTGACCAGGCTCGCCTGAACGATGGCCAGCCTTAGAGACGTTGCAGAGCAGGCGGGAGTTAGTGTCGCCACGGCGTCGCGCGTGGTGAGCGGGTCGGCGGTGGTCCGCCCCGAGACCCGAGACCGAGTCGAGCGCGCAATGCGCGACCTGCTCTACGTGGCTCCTGGCCGAACCGAGCCCTCCGGTGCGATCGGCCTCTTCGTGCCCGAGTTCCGGAACCCCGTCTTCGCGGCGCTCGCCGAGGCCATGGAGACGCACGCCGCGCGCGCCGGCCTCGCAACGATCCTCTGCAACACGCACGGTTCCGCGCAGCGAGAGATCGACTACGTCCACATGCTCCTCGAGCGGCGCGTCGAAGGGATGGTCTTCATCTCGGCGGAGATCACGGACGCCCGCGGCGAGCACTCGCACTACGCGCAGCTCCTCGAGGGGGGCGCCCGACTCGTGTTCGTGAACGGCGGCTCCGAGGAGCTCGAGGTCACCTCCGTCGGAGTCGACGAGCGCGCCGCCGGACGGATCGCAACGGAGCACCTCATCCAACTGGGCCACGAGCGGATCGGCTTCGTCGCGGGCAGTCCTTATGCGCTCCCGACACGCGAGAAGACGCTCGGCCGCCGTGATGCGCTTCGAGCAGTGGGCCTGACGGACGGTCTAGTCGCGCACGGTGAGTTCAGCGTTCCCGGTGGCCGACGAGTGCTGCGTGAGCTCATGTCTCGCGCCGAGGGCGAGTGTCCGACTGGAGTGATCTGCTCGAGCGACCTGATGGCCATAGGCGTCATCCAGGAGGCCGCCGTACTCGGTCTTCACGTTCCGGAGGACCTGTCCGTGGTCGGCTTTGACGGCATCGACGCGGCCTCTTGGACGCAGCCGCCACTGACGACGGTGGTTCAGCCGATCGACGAGATCGCGCGCACCGCCGTCTCGGCGCTCCGCGAGCAGGTGGACGAGCCCGTGGCACGGCAGCCGAGCTACGTGTTCCGCCCCCGGCTGCGCATAGGCGGGACGACGTCGCCGCTGGCCGGATAAGGCCTACTCCGCCTCGGGCTCGTCGGCAACGGAATAGACCTCGGCGAGAGATTGTCCGCGCGCACGCTCGATGCGCGTGATCCGCTGTTGGTACTGGAGCAACGCATAATCGGTGAAGTCCTCCGCTCGCAGCCCGAACGGGATCGGCTCGTAGGCGGCCAGCGTCTCGTCGATCACCCCCATCGCCACCGGTAGGAGCTCCTCCATCCGAGCCTCGATCACGGGCCAGAGCTCTGCGTTCTCGGCGACGAGTCGTGAGAGGAGGAACACGCCGTACGCCAGATGGCGCGCTTCGTCGCGCTTGAGGTGGCCGACGCCTTCGCGAAGGCCGGGCATGAGGTCAGCGCGTCCGAGCGCCTCGAAGTAGCCGTGATACCCGGTCTCGGCGAGGACTCCCTCGACGATCATGTTGTACGTCGCCGAAGCGCGCGCCTGGGCGGCGGGAGACGGATCGGAGAGGAGAGCGTTCATTGCGGAGGGAAGGGCGTCGTAGAAGATCCTCCGGTAGCTCGTCCCGTGGTAGCGGTGCAGATCTCCCGCGTCGGGCGCGACGCGCTGGAGGAACGTCGCGAAGAAGTCGACGTGCTTCGCCTCCTCCCAGAGGAACGACGAGAGGTAGATCTCCTCGTCCACGCGCCCCTCCGCGGCGACGGCCATGATCAGAGGAAGCAGGTCGAGCGTGACCGACTCCTCGCCACCGACGAAGAGGGACGTCAGCCGGAGGATCAGGTCGCGCTCGTCGTCGGTCATCGTCTGCCAGTCCCGAACGTCCTGAGCGAAGTCGATGTCGTCGGGATTCCAGACGCCGAGGCGCTTCGCCTTGCCGAAGAGCCGGAGCGGGGGCAGGTCGTAGCGAAGCCCGCCAGCCGCCGTGCTCGCGAAGCCGGAGCGGCGCTCGCCGTCGCGGCTCACGACGCCTCCGCGGAGAGCCGTGCCTCGAGGGCGCGAAAGTCCGTGAACGGCTCGAACGGAGAGCCGCGGCCGGCAAGGTACTCGGCGAGGCCGTCGCGAGCGAAGACGCGGCTCGCGGCCTCGGCTACGCAACGATCGGAGAAGCCGTCACCCACGTAGAGGAAGCCGTTGAGCCCGGCGACGTCCGAGCGCTTGCACGGCTCGCCGCAGACCGCGCAGGCCTCCTGCACGCGAAAGAGCGCTCGCCAGCCGCCGGGTCGAGGTTCCAGGCTGTTGGCGCGGACCTCGAGCTCGAGACCTTCGCGCTCGAGGACCGGCTCGATCAGCTCGCGGAAGCCGCTCGAAACCACGAGCGGCCGACGGCTCCGGGCGAAGTCCACGAAGCCCGCGCGCAGCTGAACGTTGTCACGCACCCAGGCTACGACCTCTGCGAGAGGCGCTTGAACGCTCTCGAACTCGAGCGCGATGACCTCGTGCAGCGTCAGCTCGCGTCCGAGGCGCTCCTCTGCGGCCTCGTAGATCGCGACATCGCCGAACTCGATCAGGACGAGGTGGAGGCTGTCCACCTCGGTCACGGTGCCGTCCCAATCGATGACCATGCTCAAGTCAGGCACCGGACACGACCTGATCGAGCACTCCGATGCCCGGCACCTCGAGCTCGACGAAGCTTCCCGGGCTGATCCCGTGGACCGCCGCGAGCGCCGGGCCTACGAGCAGATCGCCGGGGTACAAGCGAGTCCCCTTCGCGGCGAGATCCCGCGCTGCCCGCCAGTCGAACTCATTGGAGGTGGCACGAGCGCGCTCGCTTTCGTCGACGCGCACGATGACTTCCAGTCCGGCGGTGTCGAGCTCGTCGGGCGTCACCACGACCGGGCCGAGGCCCAGCGCGAAGTCTCGATCCTTCGGAGCCGCGCGTGCGGGATCGCGCCAGTCCACGAGAGCCGTGAAGCCGGCGACGGCGTCGTCCGCTCCGATCACGCCCGCCACCCTGGCGAGGATCGTCAACCCTCCTTGTAACAGACTGTTACTTGGCACTTCGCGCCGGGTCAGCACGTCGGCGCCCGGGCCCACGATCGCAGCCGGGTTCGCGAACGCGAACGTCGTCTGATCCTCGAAGACGCGAATTGCCGGCGGATGGAGCACGGGTGCCAGGAGCCTGACCTCGGCCAGCGGATACTCGGCGTGCTCGCGCGCCTTTCCGCCGCCCGTGAAGAGCGACTGCAGCGTCTGTGCCGCGAGTTGGATCACGCGGTCGCCGTCGATCCGGCCAACCCACCCCCGCTCCATCGGATGGTCGAGCGGATGAAACATGCAGAGCTGCACTGCTAGGGCTCCGTGTGTACCACGACGTCGGCGATTGCAGGGACGGCGCGGCGGATGCGCTCTTCGATGGCGCTCGCCCGGCCGTGGGCGTCGGCCAGCGACTCGTCGCCGGCGAGCGCGAGCGTCAGGAACGCGACGATGCCTTCATCGGTGCGGACGAAGCGCAGCTCGCGAGGCTTCGCACCAGTC
>Ga0209341_10003402_pt1 | contig 14855 bp, 13 predicted proteins | sample RifCSP13_2_FD_184020 | JGI IMG/M metagenome (GOLD analysis project Ga0209341, IMG submission 184020) | Soil microbial communities from Rifle, Colorado - Rifle CSP2_sed 13_2 (SPAdes) (version 2) | ecosystem: Environmental > Terrestrial > Deep subsurface > Rock core/Sediment | place: Rifle...
CCAACTCCTGATGGAGCTTAAGCGTGCCGTTGAGGAAGCGCGAGCCGGTGCAGGAAGTGCCGTAGCGAGCGACGGCGTCGATCGATGCCTGGCGCACGCGGGGATCGGTCGTCAGGCCCAGGTAGTTGTTGGAGCCGATCATGAGAATGCGGCGTCCGTCGACGACCACCTCGGTCCCCTCCGTATCTTCGAGCGGCAGGAAGTACGGATAGAGGCCGGCGGCCTGCGCCATGCGGGCATCCTGGTAGTCGAAGCACTTGCTGAAGATGTCCATCGGGCGATCTCCTGGGGAGCGTCGAGCGGCGAGCGCCCGGCAATCGTGCCACAAGTCGGGCGAGAGCGGTAGCCCGAAACCAATTCGTGGTACAAATGATTCGTGGTGCGAACAAAAACGGAGCCGCCGCCGGCGCCCCTGCCGGAGGCTTCGCGCGGGCGGGGGAAGGTCGGAGCGACGCGAGACGGCCGGGGCGGAGCACCCGTTTCGGTGCGCCGAGGCGTCGAGTCCGCCGCCGGGGCGCGGCAGCTGCTGCCGGTGGCGCTCGATACGTACTGGCAGGTCCACCGCGAGATCGCCGAGGATCTCTATCCCTTCGGCCTGACGACACCGCAGTATCTGGTCCTGGTGCACCTGGTGGCCAGCCGGCGCGAGGCGGGGATGCGCCAGTTGGCGCGGGCGGGCCGGCACGATGCGGCGACGATGACGGCCGTCGTCGACGGCCTGGTGCGCCGAAGCTGGGTGGTCCGCCGCCGCTCGGCCGCCGACCGCCGGCGGGTGGTGGTGCGCCTGACGCCCAAAGGACGACGGATCTACCAGCTCGCCACCCGCCGCCTCATCCTGCGCTGGCGCCGCGCGCTGCGGACCTTCTCCGGGGTCGAACAGCTGCAGCTGCTCAGCTTGCTGCTGCGCCTGCTGGGGGCCCTGCAGGAGACGGCCGGTCAGCCGGCTCGCATCGGGCTTCGGCGAGTGGCTTCGCCTTGACGGGGGCCGTCGGCCTTCTATAATCCGCGGAGCAGCTCCCTCGTCCGGCGCAGGAGGGGGCTGTCGCTTGGCTGCCCGGAGGTGGCCGATGATCGATCTGCAATCGTTCCGCGACGACCCGCAGGGGTTGACGCGCGACTTGAAACGGCGGGGATTCGAACCACCGGTGGCTCAGGTCGTCGATCTCGATGCCCGGCGGCGAGCACAGCTGACCGAAGTCGAGACGCTCAAGGCCGAACGCAACCGTGCCTCCAAGGCGATTTCCACCATGAAGGAAATTGGCGCCCGCGAGGCGGAAATCGTGAGGATGCACCAAATCGGCGAACAGATCGACGGCCTCGACGCCGAGGTCCGCCAGGCCGAAGCCAAGCTACACGAGCTGTTGACCTGGATCCCGAATCGCCCAGCACCGGAGGTGCCGGACGGGTTGGATGAGAACGACAACGTCGTTGTTCGGCAGGCGGGGGAGCCGCGCCTGCCTGCCTTTGAGCTGAAGCCGCATTGGGAGTTAGGGCCCGAGCTCGGGATTCTCGATTTTGAGCGAGCCGTAAGGATGAGCGGCGCACGCTTCTATATGCTGCGCGGGGCTGGCGCCCGCCTGCAACGAGCATTGATCTCCTGGATGCTAGAGAGGCATCGTCTCCAGGGATACGAGGAGATTTACCCGCCGTTCGTCGTACGGAAACAGACCATGTACGGCTCCGGTCAACTCCCGAAGTTCGAGGACAACCTGTACCACGATGTCGAGGACGATCTGTGGCTCGTGCCAACCGCCGAGGTCCCGCTGACCGGGATGCATATGGGCGAGATCATGAAGGCCGAGGACCTGCCGAGGCGCTACACCGCGTACACCCCCTGCTTTCGACGTGAGAAGATGTCGGCCGGACGCGACGTCCGTGGGATCAAGCGCGTGCATCAGTTCGACAAGGTCGAGATGTTCGTCTTCTGCGCGCCGGACGATTCACCGTCTGAGCTGGAGCGAATGCTGGCAGAGGCAGAAGCCACCTGCACCGACTTGGGACTGACCCACCGAGTCAAGGCGCTGTGCGCCGGCGACCTGGGCTTCAGCGCGCAGCAGTCGTTCGATGTCGAAGTCTGGGCACCCGGCGTGAAGGAATGGCTCGAGGTCTCGTCGGTCTCGAACTGCGGCGACTTTCAGGCACGCCGTTCGCTGATCACCTATCGGCCGGAGAAGGGCAAGCCGCGCCACGTCCACACCCTGAACGGCTCGGGTCTCGGGCTTCCGCGCACGATGATCGCCGTGTTGGAAAATTACCAGCAGGCCGACGGCACCGTCGTCGTGCCGGACGTCCTGCGGGCGGCGATGGGCGGTCTCGACGTCATTCGCAGGCAGGGCTAGGACAAGACCGTCTTCCTTACGAAGACGGGTTGGGGAGCACACGTGGACGACCAAGCGGTGACGTTCCTCGTAGGCATGGCGATGCTGGCCGGATTGGTCGGCGCGCTGATCCCCTGGTTCCCGGACATCGTGTTGATCTGGGGAGCCGGCCTGGCCTACGGCATCCTCGTGGGTTGGGGTCCCTGGGGTCCGTGGCTGTTCGGGTTGATGACGGTCGCGGCGCTGGTGGGGTTCGTCGCCGAGGTCGCCGTCAGCGCTGCGGGAGCGCGGGTGGGTGGAGCCTCCGGGTGGGGCATCCTGGCCGGCCTGGTGCTGGCGGTCATTGGCTTGATCGTCTTCTCGCCGCTTGGCGCCCTCCTCGGCCTTGCGCTGGGGATCTTGCTGGTGGAGGGGTGGCGCCAGGGCAACCTGCGCAAGGCGGCCTCGGCGACGGTGGGCGCCGTCGTCGGTTGGGGGGCTTCTTTCCTGGTGAAATTCAGCCTGTCGTTGTGGATGGTCCTGCTGTGGGGGGCGTGGGTCGCGTTCGGCGGAGGGCGCTGAGTCTAGGTACGACGGCGAAGGGCGTCCGCAGCCGGCGGCTTAGCGCTGTAGCTCTTCGCTACCATCCCTCGCACGGCTCGGGATACTATCGAAGCGCGCTGCAGATAACGGGCAGCGGTGCGTTGGTCCGTCGCTCAGGGGGAGAAGAACACCATCCCGACGCCGAGGTCCTCCAGACCGCGTTCCGCCCAATGCTGGACGAGCGTCGACGGGTCTTCCAACGCAGCGAACAAATCAGTGGCGGCGGCCGGGTTCTTCATGAGACTCAGGGCGCGCACGGCGTGGATGCGCGTGCCGGTAGCGGACGAGGACGCCGCGCGGCGGAGATCGGGCAGGGCCGCAGCGCCCACCGCCGCCAGCGCGTCCGACGCCAGGCGCGCCAGGAGGGCATCCGAATCGGCCAGGCGGCGGGCCAATGCCGCGGCGGCGCCGGGGTTCGGCTGCAGGCGCAGCCCAAGCGCGGCTGCCTGACGCACGGCGAGATCAGGATCCTCCAGCGCGGCGGCCAGGGCCGCTGAGGCCCGCGGGTCGAGGATCTCGGCTGCGGCGCGAACCGCCCACCAACGCGTTTCAGCTTCGGGAGAATCGCACAGGGGCAGGAGGAGGTCGAGCGCCGACGCCCCCCGCCGGCCCAGAGCCAGCACGGCGGCTTCGGCGCGCGCATCATCGTCGGAGAGCAACTCGCCGACGAGCTGCGCGGCTTCGGGCATCGGATTTCTTAGTCGCTGGGCGGAGGGACCGGCAGATCGGCTTCGGCGGTGCTGATCCACTTCGAGCCTTCATCGATCAGCATCACCGGGATGTCGTCGACGATCGGGTACTTGCGCCGGCAATCGGGCGTCTGGCAGACCAGCCAGCTGTCCCGCACCAGGACGAGCAGGCCCTTGTCGTTGCGTGCGCAGTTGGGGCAGCGGAGGATTTCCAACAGGTCGGCGCTGATCATCGGGGACCCTCGAGGTGCATTCTACCATCACCTTCCGCGCTGAGCGGAGGCAGACGGGCGAGGTCCGCCGAGGCCGGCGGCCGAAGTCGAAGCGCTGCGGAAGGCGTGCCGAGTAGCGAGGGTGCGCATCGAGCCCCGGGCGGCCCTTCGACTGCGGCCGCAGCGGGTCACGCCGCGCCCCAGGGTGCAAGGCGGCTTCCGCTCAGGGAGGAAGGAATCACTCCTCGACGTTGGCATCCTCGGGGAGTTCGGTGCCCGGGCCGTACTCGTAGATGGCGCGCCACGGAAGATAGTGGGTCTTGATGCGGTCCTCGGTCACGACCTCGCCGTTGCGCTGGACCGTCCGGTAGACGACGACGTCCAGGCCCTTGGCCGCCCAGTCCACCTGCACGATCTTGCCCTCGGGCAGGTCTTCGTTCTCGCGGTAGAGCGTCTTGGGGGCCTTGACCTCGTTCGAGCGGTCGCTGGACCACGACACCGTGCGGCCGTCGGAGGTCGAGTAGAACTTCCACAAGAGCTGGTTGCCGTAGATATAGGTTTCCATCAGCAGCCAGTAGGGGCTGTCGTTGGTGAACTTGAAATCGACCAGCGGCAGGAAGACGGTGGCGTCCATCCCCGGCCCCGGCGACCCCGTGCCCTGCTCGTAGTAGCCGACGCGGTAAGCATGCGGGTGCCGCTCGACGATCGGGTAGCCGCCGAAGAAGACGGCCCGAAAGAGCGTCGTGCTGACCTGGCACACCCCGCCGCCGACGCCCTTGACGGTGCGGTTGCCGAAGATGATCAAGGCCTCGGCGTAACCGTTGTCGAGACTGATGTCGCCCAGGTAGTCGGACATCGAGAAGGTCTCGCCCGGCGCCACCAGCACACCGTGGAACTCGGCGGAGGCGGTGGCGATGTTCTGGATGCGCTCGGGGCTGGATCCGGAGAAGTAGGTTGCGGCGCCCTGGATGCCGTAGGCGGCCATCAGGACGTTCTCGGTGATGCCGAGCGACTCGGCGGTGGCGTCGTCGAGAACGTCCGGCGCTCGCGTCTGAAAGGCGAGCGGCACGGCATGCTGGGCGCTCCCGGCGGCCTGCTGGATGGCGTCGAGCGACGCCGGCACGTCCAGCGAGCGCCCGATGACGGCATTCTGAATCAGGTCGAGCTGGCGCGTGTCGTCGTTGAAGATGAAGCGGGCGTTTTTGGGCGAGCGCGCGAGCTCGGACACCAGCTCGGTCAGCATCGGGATCAGGACGGCCTCATCCAATCCGACGACCAGGCGGGCGGCGCCGCCGTCCTCGACACGGCGAAAGCGGATCAGCCCGGCCAGCTCTTCGGGTTCGAAGACCCACGGGCTGCTGCCATCGGCCGTGAGCGAAAAGGCCTGTGAGAGCAACTGCCGGGCGACCTCCGCCTGGGCGGAGGCATCCAGAATGGCCGGCGCGGTCTCGCGCACCGGCAGGTCGATGACGGCGTCGGTCATCGCGGCGGTGGCGCCGGCGAGCGAATCGAGGGCGGCGGAGACATCGAGCTGGCGGCCGACCTGGCCGGGGGTCACCTGCACCTCACGCCCATTGATGAGCGCACCGGCCTCGACCGTGGGAAGATCGATCTGGGCCGACAGACCGTCCAGATACTCGGCGGCGACGCGTTCGTCGAAGATCAGGATGGGCGGGAGCGCAACGCCGCGGAACCAGGCGTCGAGCTGGGCGCCGGCCTGCGCCAGCAGTCCGCCCGATCGTCCAACGGACAGGGCGGCCGAGGCCATCGCCGGCATATCCAGCCCGGCGCCCACTTCGCCTGGAGTGGCCGTCCACACCTGCGAACCATCGCGCAAGGCGAGCCTCCCGGTGGTCGGATAGGAGATCTGCCCGGCCAGAGCTGCCTCGATTTCCGGCTGCGACAGCCCCGAGACGTCCACGCTCCCGACATACACGCCGGGCAAAGCCGAGCCGCTATAGAACACGCGGACGGCGCCCACGAGCAGGACGATCCCTGCCACGAAAGCGCCGAAAGCGAGAAGGCCCGCCGTCAGCAGGCGGGCCGCCCACGTCGTCAGGTCCTGCCGGGGTTGTAGCAGCGTCGACGCTTGGTGCATGAGGATTCGAACCGCGGATTATATCAGCCGGGTTGCTGGCGTGGAGACCAGGAGGCGTAGGGCGCTGGCATGCGCTGCGTCAGGAGGAGGCACGACATTCCCGCGAAGGCGGGAATCCAGAACGCGCAAGGGCCTGGTCCCCCGCCTCCCCTCCGGGATGCGAAGCGCGATACGCGGGGGCGACATGCGTTCTCGTCCGCGGTTTCTCTCCAACTTCTCATGGTTCAAGATAGACCCTCACACTGGTGTAGTGGCGCACTGCCGGAGGATGCAGCCCCCGCTCGGTCACGGCGACATAGCCATACTGGCTGAAGGGCACGCTGTACGGGACCTGCGCCTGAAACGTGCCCAACTCGCCCAGGACCGGGGCCTCGACCTCGACTTCAGTCGAAGCGATCACAGCGCCGGACCGGTCGAGGACTTCGACGAGAAGCGGCAGGTCCTCGTCCAGCCAGGCAGCGCCGCTGACGGAAACGACCCCGCCGCGAATGAGGCGGTCGGCCCGCGGGGAGAACAGCGTGAGCTTCTCGGCCACCGCCTGGTTGGTGTGGACTCTGGCCGGTCCGACCGACAGGAACACCACCGGGCGGGTCGAAATGTGCTCGAGCTTGCCGGTGGTGTAGCCATTGATGCTGACCTCCACCAGGCCGGCCTCGGCCACGCCCGACAGGCTATAAGGAACGGTGATGACGAATTGTCCGGCCGCTCCGTCCTGGGCCAGCAGGTAGGTGGTCGTGCGCGCCAGTACCTGGCCTTGTTCGCCGATCAGGCGCACGAAGACCTTGCCCTGGGAGCTCGGGCCGCCCCAGCCGGCGACGCGCACCGGGCTGACAACTTGCGACCCCGGGCCGGGCGCCTCGATGATGATGCGCTCTTGCGGCAGGGTCAGCGAGATGCGCGTCGGCGTCGGAGACGAGACGAACTCGGGCGGCTCCAGCACCAGAGCCGGCGTGCCGTCGATGACCGGCTGGGGGGTCGCAGATGGCCCGGGCAGCGCAGACTCCGTTTCCCTTGGTGTCGAAGAAGGCGCCGATTCGCCTGGCTCGGCGGCCGGAGCGCTGCACGCGGAAGACCCCAGGAAACTGATGGCGGCGGCCGCCTGGACCACGCGCATGGCGTTCAATTCAGGCCCACCCCCACTTCGAGTCTGGATGCCAGGCGGTGGATGACTTCGTCGGGGAAGTCGGTCGCGCTCGCTGGCCGATCGAGATCCGGCGTGGTGACGCACTGGTCGGCTGGTTCGAAGCTCGCCTTCATCGACGGATCGTAATCCGGAAAGAGTCGGGCGCCTGGCAGGCAGACAGGCGCCCGATCACTCATCCCCCCGGTACCGGATTCACTAGCGGCTCTGGCCTCGGTTGCTCAGTTGGCCGCGGATCGCGCCGGCCGGGAAGTCGGCGTTGTGGACATTCACATAGTACAGCTCCGGATGGTCGATGATCGCCTGGATCAGCGTCGGATCGACGCCCAGAGCGCATCCGCTCGAGGTCCCGGTCGTTGGTGGGGAGAGGGGTACGACGATCCCGCCGTTGACACCGGCCGGAGCGGCGTGAATGTGTGCGGCCGTCGCAGGGGCGATGTTCGCGACGGTGAGTTCCCAGCAAACTCGCTGCCGGCCTACGTTGAGCGTTATCGCGGCGAATCCGGTCCCGTCCGGATCGGCGGCGGGCACCTCTTCTGCGCCGCTGAGAGTCGTAACGCGCGGCGCCCCGCCGCTGGCCAGCGTCAACAGCGATAGCACTACGAACAGGGACAGATAGAGCCTTTTCACTCTCGATACCTCCTTTGGCGGAATCGTCCGATTGCCTGCATCCTACCCACGCAAACCGTGCGTGTCCGGATCAGGTTTTCCGACCTCCTCGAACGCCCTGATTACGTCGATAGAGATACTACTGCCTAGGCTGGGAGAGCGTCAAGATCAAGGGGGCGGCCGGCGGGGGTGCGGCGCTCAGCGGGGCGGCCCGAATCCCGCGGCCATCGTGTGCCAAGGCCGCCTGGGTCATTTCTGCGGGGGCCCTGATCGCCCAACGGGGACTCAACCCTTGGAGGTCAGGCGCCGGTCAGAACGGCGCGGTACCCGGCGATGGCCAGAAACAGGCACAGCCCGCCGTACACCAGGGAAGCCGTGCGGTCGTCGCGGCCCTTGCTGATGGCGTAGTATGCCGGCAGGGCGAGAAGCGCCGTGACACCGTACAGCAGGTGAACGCCGCGTGCCGGGCGCTCACCGGCGGCATACAACGCCATCCCCAGCACGCCCTGCGCCAGCGCCAACAGTTCGGCGATGGCGAAGATCCCGAAGGCGGTGCCGGAGACTCCCTGGCGTCGGGCGGCGGCCACCAGACTCCAAACGGCGGCGATCATCATAAACAGAATGAAGCTCGTCGCCAGCCGGGCGTGAATCTCGGAGGGGTCCATCGGCGGATGAGTCTAACACCACGGTTCCCAGAAGGGTGAAGGCGTCGCGACTGGTCGCGGACCCCCCACCCCTTACCCCTCCCCCTGCGCCTTTGAGGTCTTGGAGGCCAGCGATCCTTGTAGGGGGAGGGGAGGTGTTCCTGGGAGTGGGGGGAGCTTTGCTCCCCCCACTCCCAAAACCTCCTTCCCCTCTCCGCCTCGGTTCCTGCGCGTGCTGGGATGCCGCAAGGCGGAGAGGGGGTCAGGGGGTGAGGCGGGAGAGACTTCTTGCGGATCCCCCTAGTTCAATCCGTAGATCTCCCCGAACTTGGTCTCGAGGTACTTGAGATAGGGCGCCGCCGAAAGCCCGCCGCCGACGACACGCTTCAGCAGGTCCGTCGCTTCGAACTTGGAGCCGTGGCGATGGATGCTCGTGCGCAGCCAGCCGAGCAGCTGGGAGAAATCCGATCGTTCGATCTGCTTGGGCAGGTCGGGCAGGTCGGCGCTGATCTTCTCCCACAGCTGCGCCGCCACCAGGTTTCCCAGCGCGTAGGTCGGGAAGTAGCCGAGGATGCCGGCCGACCAGTGGACGTCCTGCATCACACCCTGCGCGTCGTTGGGAGGAGTCAGGCCGAGGTAGTCGCGCATCTTGTCGTTCCATGCCGACGGCAGGTCGGCCACCGACAGCTGATCCTCGGCCAGCGCGATCTCCAGCTCGAAGCGCAGCATGATGTGCAGGTTGTACGTCGCCTCGTCGGCTTCGACCCGGATCAGCGACGGCTCGACCTTGTTGATGGCGCGGTGGAAGGAAGCCAGGTCGACGTCGGCCAGCTGTTCCGGGAAGAACTGCTTGAGGCGCGGGTAGAAGCCCTTCCAGAACGGCAGGCTGCGGCCGACCAGGTTTTCCCACAGGCGTGACTGCGACTCATGGATGGCCAAGGACGAACCGCCCAACAGCGGCGTACGGTCCAGCTCGGGAGGCGATCCCTGCTCGTAAAGGGCGTGACCCGTCTCGTGCATCGTGGAGAAAATCGAGGACGACAGCAGATTGGGATAGAGCCGGGTCGTGATGCGCACGTCCCCGAGTCCGAAAGTCGTCGTGAAGGGATGAGCCGACTTGTCCTGCCGGCCGCGTTCGAAGTCGTAGCCGAAGGCGCGGGCGACCTCGATCCCGAAGTCCCATTGTTTCTGGATGTCGTAGTCGCGATGCAGCAAGCTGTTGTCGACGGCGCGGCCGCGCTCGGCGACGGCGCGAACCAGGGCCACCTGGCGCGGGCGGAGCTCGTCGAAGACCGCCTTGACCTGCGGCATTTTCAAGCCGCGCTCGAAGTCGTCCAGCATCGGATCGTAGGGATGGTCGTACGGCGCGAAGAACTCGGCGTAAGCCCGCCGCAGGCGCATGACCTCCTGCAGATGGGGGCGGAAGGCGGCGAAATCATTGGCCGGCCGGGCCTTCGACCAGGCGTCGTGCGCCAGGGCGGTGACGCGGCTGTTTTCGGCCACGTAATCGGCCGGCACACGACGGGCCTTGTCGTAGTCGTGCGCCACTTTGCGCACCAGGCAGGCGTCGTCCGAATCCGGATCGAGGCCGGCGGCGGCCGCCTGGCCGGCCTGCAAGGCCGCCCCCATTTCGTCCGAGGTGAACTTCTCGTGGGTCAGGCGGTTGATGGTGCTGAGCTGGGCTGCCCGGTTGGGGGCGCCGCCGCCTGGGAGATTGACCTGCTGGTCCCACTCCAGCACGGCCGCCGCCGTGTGCAGATCGAAGATCTCGCCGAGCCGCGTTCGAAGGTGTTCGAGAGCCTGTGGCATCGTTTCTCCTTGTGCCGGACCTGTCAGGCGCTGCGCAGCGCCGCCAGGACCTTGTGTGTGATTTCGATAGCAACGCGTGCCTGCGCCTCGACCGTTTGCGCCCCCAGGTGGGGAGTGGCCACGAGGCGCGGATGTTGCAGCAACGCCAGGTCCCGCGGCGGTTCCTGGGCGAAGACGTCGAGAGCCGCGCCGGCGAGCCGACCCTCGGCGAGTGCCTGGTGAAGCGCCTGTTCGTCGATCAATCCGCCGCGCGCGGCGCACACCAGGCGGGCGCCGGGTTTCATCCGGGCGATGGCCGACCGGTCGAAGACGCCGCGGGTTTCGGCCGTCAATGGCAAGTGCAGGCTGACGTAGTCGCTGCCGGCGAGCAGCGTTTCCAGGGAAGCGGGCTCGGCGCCGCCGGCGCGGATGGCGTCATCGTCGAGATAGGGATCGAAGGCCAGAAGGGACATGCCGAAGGCCGCCGCCCGCGCGGCGACGGCCCGGCCGATCCGGCCGAACCCGACCAGGCCGAGCGTCTTGCCCTCGAGCTCGCTGCCGATCATGGAAGCCTTCGGCCACTCCCCGCGTCGCAACGCCGCATCGGCGGCAGGAATGTCCCGGGCTAGGGCCAGCATCAGGCCGAGGGTCAGCTCGGCGACGCCTGTCGTGGATGCCTCCGGGGCCGTAACGACGGTCACGCCGAGCTGACGGGCGGCCTCCAGGTCGATGTTGTCGACTCCGACGCCGGTGCGGCCGACGACGCGCAGGCGGGGCGCCGCCGACCGTAGCGCCGGCCCATCCACTTGCGATCGGCCGCGGACGATCCACGCATCCACTCGACCGAGAGCAGACAGGTCGTCGAGAAGGACCTCGGCCTCCCGGCGAAGCAGGGCCAGCCCTGGCTCTGCCAGGCCGTCGCACACAAGAACGCTCCAGGAGGGCGAGGCGTGGGTCACCGAAATCCGGAAGAGGAAGGAGGGCGCTGTTCGTCGGCCGTCGTTACCTGGCCTGGAAGCGCTCAGGCTATTGTACCCTTGCGCCGCGCTGGCGCCCGCTCGCCGATGTGCGGCGAGACGATGTCGGAGGTCGTCACGTTGCAACCTCCGTAGACCCTTCTGGGGTGAAGAGGAGCAGACCCAGTGGGCCGAGCAGGAGTAACGCCAGCCCGGCCGTCAGTCCGAACGACGCCGCCACCATCCCAGCCAGGACGGCGAGGATTCCGCCCGCGGTACCTGTCACCGATGTCAGCGCCGTCACCGTCGCCGCTCGTCCGGGGAAGGAGGCAAAGGCCTCGCCCTGCAGCAGCGGATACCACGGGGAGGCCAACAGGCCGAGCACGAACAACCCGGCCAGCCGTACGGCTGCGCCTCCGGGGGCGATCAGCCAGAGTGGAAAGAGGACCAGCGTCGCGGCGGAGGTCCAGCGGATGAGTCGGCGGACATCCTGCCCGGCCAGCCGGCGCGCCAGGAGGCCCTGCCCGGCAAGGAACCCCAGCAACCAGATCGTCACGGCCGCCGCCGCCGTCGCCGGCTGAAGGCCGACGACATCGGTGAGGAACAAGGCGATGTAGCCGAAGAACACGTCGAGCATCAGGTCGGCCAGGGGAAGAAGGAGCAGCCATCGCCACAACCGCCGCAGGCGGATCGTGGCCCGCAGGTTGGAGCGCAGTTCTCCGGGGATCGATCGCCCGTTGAGGGGCGTCGGGCTGGAGGGCTGTGGACGGCGTACGAGCAGCGCCAGCCCGAGGCAGACCGCGCCCAATAGGATAAACGGTGCGCGCCAGGAAAGGCCGAGGGCGATCAGTCCGGCGAACAGCACCGGGCCCGACAAGCTTCCGAGCGTCCCGGCGGCGGTCCAGCGCGCCATCATCTCCGATTCGCGCGCCGGGTGGCGTTCGATCATCGTCGCCTGTGTCAGCCCGACGAAGGCGCCGCTGGCCGGGTAGGAGACAGTCAGAGCCAGCAGCAGGACGGCGAAGCTGTCAGCGCCGCCGATGAGGAGGAAGGCCAGTCCCAACAGCAGACCGCCTGCCAGAATCAGCCGGGCGCGCAGCGGCGTATCACCGAGAAGCAGAACGGCCGGCTCGAGCACCGTCGACAGGATCGCCGGGGCGCCGAACAGAAACCCGATCTGGGCATAGTCCAGTCCGAGATCGTCGCGCAGGAAGGGCATGGCGACGCCGACGATGGTAAAGACCAGTTCGTCGAAGTATTCGACGAAGAGGTAGGTGAACGTCCCGGCCGGCCCGCGGCCGGGCGGACGGGGGTGAATCCGTTGCTCGCGTAGGTGGGTCATCGGTCCTCTCCAGGTCGTTTCGAGATAGGGGAGGCAGGCCGGGAGAGGAGGGGCGCGGCTGTGCGCCCCAGGCCAGGGTGGGAGTTAACGAGGAGGGTGGTAGATGGAGAGCACGGGCCTATTCTACCGTCGATCGGGAGCCGAGGCTAAAGCCTGGGGCGACGATGGCTGCCCCGCCTAAAGGCGGGGACTACCACGCTGTTCCCGTCCTGGCGGAGCCTGCTCGAGCGTTCATCGAGAATCCCCTTGGCCGACGAAGACGACCCACAGAGCCAGATCGCTGCTGAAGGACTCGAAGCGATGCTCGACTCCGGCCGGGACGAACATCAGGTCGCCCGGTCCGAAGGAGTGGCTGCGCTCACCGTTGCGGAAAATGCCGCTGCCGGAAATGACGACATAGACTTCGTCGCGCGAATGCGGCGTTTGCGTGTCGAGCCCGCGCGGGGCATAGATCTTGACCTCTACGCCCGGGCGCTCGAGGACCTGGGCGGAACGTTCCCCCTCGGGTCCCGGCAGCAGGTTGAAAGCTTCCTGAGGGCGGATCCAGTAGTCGTTGCCAAAAGGCATGCCAGACCTCCAAGGAAAGTGGTCTGTGACAGTGGACAGTGGTCAGTGCCGGAGCGGTCGACTCACTGACCACCGACCACCGTCCACTGACCATTTCTGCGGGCGCCTACCGAGGCGTCATCGGAGTCGGCGCTCAACGATCGGCGAGGTCCGCCACGACGGCGCGGTGATCCGAGGCGGTGCTCTCGACCGTCTCGGCGGCGAGCGCTTGCAGGTCGGGGCTGAGCCAGATCCAGTCGATGCGCTGGAACGGAACGTCCGCCGGCCACGTCAGGCCGGGCCCTTGGCCGGCTTCCGACCAGGCGTCAATCATGCCGGCGTCGAGGATCAGCTCCATTTCGGGCCAGGTCGGCTCCGAGTTGAGGTCACCCATCAGCACGGTATGGTCGGTGCTTCCCCAGAAGTCCATCAGCACCGGGATCTGGGCCAGCCGAGGGCCGGGCTCCTCGGCGATATGGTGGAGGTGCGTGGCGACGACGAGCACCGGCTCCTCGAGCCCCAGGTCGACGTGCGCCCACACGTAGCCGCGGGGCAGCAGCGTATCGGCTGCGGGCAGCGAGCCGGAGCCGTGATCCAGGAAGCCGACCCGGCTGAGGATGGCGTTGCCCCAGATCGGATCGGCGGTGCCGGCGAAGACGACGTCCATCCCCAGGCGGCGGGCCAGCCAGTCGACCAGATCGACGGAGCCATCGATGAGCCAGCCGCGCGACACCTCCTGCAGGGCGACGACGTCCGGGTGGCGGGCGGCGATCACGCGGGCGATCGCCTCCGGATCGAGGCGACCTTCCCGGTTGAAGGCCGAGTGGATGTTGAAGGTCATCACGCGGCCGCTGGGAGCGGAGGGCTCGGGGGAAGGCGCGGACGCCGGCAGGAGCAGGGCGAGGATGACCCCCAGCGCCGCCAGCCCGCCCGTCGCGGCGACCGCCGTCAGGTCCTTCTGCGCCGCGCGCCCGGCCGGGCCACCCACGGCGCCGAGGAGGCACGCGCCATAGATCAACGAAGCCAACGGGACGACCCAACCACGTTGGAGCGGCAGAGCGATGTCGAAGGAAACGTAATAGACGAAGGCCAGCAACAGGTAGAGCAGCATGCCCAGCGTGATAGCGACCGATGTGCGGCCCAGGCCGGTGCGGGTCGGCTCCATCCCTCGCAGGGCGATCAGCCCCAGCCCCCAACCGAGGGTGAACTGGATCAACAGGACGACCAGCGGGAGGTAGGCCGAGAGCTCCACCGTCCGCGGGACGGCCAGGAACACGAGCACCGACGCCAGGGCGGCAACCGGCAATCGGTGCAGCGATGGACGGGCGAAAGCCATCCAGGCCCCGGCGGCCGTCGCCAGGATACCGAAGAGAAGCACGGCGAAGGCGGTCATCGACGTTAGCCCGGAGACTTGCGCCACCCAACCCTGGTTTAGGGCGACCAGGGCTTCGATCAGGAAGAACGAACCCAGGCCGACGAGGGGCAGGGCCTGCGACCAGGACACGTCCGAGGGCGCCGTGCGCAGGGGCGTTGGTTCGGCGGCGATCAGCCACAGGGTCCCCGCCACAATTGCCCCGACCACCACGACCGCGCCGATGGCCGGGTTCCAGCTCAGATCGAGCGTCCCGGCGGCGCCCTTGACCAATGTGTCGAGCGCCAAGCCGACGATCACGCCTCCGGCAATGCGGTAGGGTGCGGCCGGCCCGTCGGCGGCGCGGGTGTGGCCGATGAATGAGCTCAAGAAGATCAGGAACAAGGCGACCGAGGCCAGGCTCAGGTATAGGTCGAGGGCCGGGTCTGTCGAGAACTGTTCTAGCAGACGCAGGCCGGCGAGCCCGCCGCCGGCGAACCACAACGCCCCACGCGAGCCGAAGGCGCGCCGCACCAGCGGGGCGACGAAGCCGATCAGGAAGGTGGCGAAGGCGATACC
>Ga0209341_10003403_pt1 | contig 14855 bp, 14 predicted proteins | sample RifCSP13_2_FD_184020 | JGI IMG/M metagenome (GOLD analysis project Ga0209341, IMG submission 184020) | Soil microbial communities from Rifle, Colorado - Rifle CSP2_sed 13_2 (SPAdes) (version 2) | ecosystem: Environmental > Terrestrial > Deep subsurface > Rock core/Sediment | place: Rifle...
CCACGCCCACGCCCGGGGACACGATCCGGATCGAGGCGGCGGGCAGCGTCATCCGCGGATTCCACAACGGGGTCGAGGTGATCCGGGCCAACGACTCCGTGCTCACGGAGCCCGGCCAGCCCGGCGTTGCGCTCAATGTGGTGGCAGTGACGGTCTTCCCGACTCCCTTCTTCAAGATGTGGAGGGGCGGGAGTCTCAAGCCTCGCCGTCTGGGGACGCCTCCGCTCGACCCCGCCCGGATGGCGTGGGTGGCCCACGGGGGGAAAGGACAGTGATCTACCTGCTCCATCATCTCCTCCGCGACACCGCGCAGCGGCACCCGGACCGGACGGCCGCGGTCTTCGGAACGGCTCGAATCAGCTACCGCGACCTGGATACCACCTCCGCCAAGCTCGCCTCTGCCCTCCGCGAGCGCGGCCTCCGGAAGGGCGATCGGGTGGGGATCTATCTGGAGAAGTCGATCTTTTCCGTCGTCAGCGTGTTCGGGATCCTGAAGGCGGGAGGCGTCTACGTCCCGATCGACCCCAATTCCCCCCTGAGCCGCTTCGCCCACATCATCCAGGACTGCGGCATCCGGCACCTGATCACGTCCGATCACAAGCTCCCCGACGTCGCGGAGGCGCTGACCCACCTCTCCCGCCACCCCCTGGACGCGGTGTTCCTGGCCGACGATTCTCCGCGCCTGGAGGGGTCGGCGCCGGACAGCGTGCCGCTGGTCTCGTGGGAGACGGTGACCGGCGTTCCCCCCTTGATGCGGACGGTGGACGGCGTCGACACCGACCTCGGCTACATCCTCTATACCTCGGGGTCCACGGGCGTCCCCAAAGGGGTGATGATCTCCCACCGCGCGGCGTTCACGTTCATCAACTGGACCCACGAGCACTTCCAGATCTCCGAGGACGACGTCGTCTCCAATCACGCCCCCCTTCACTTCGATCTCTCCATCTTCGACATCTTCACGACGGTGAAGGCCGGCGGCGCCGTGGTGCTCGTCCCCGAGCGGCTCTCCACGTTCCCGGTGACACTGTCGCAATTCATCCGGGACCAGCGCATCACCGTCTGGTACTCCGTGCCCTCCGCGCTCACCCTGATGCTCGTCCGCGGCAACTTCTCGAAGTACGCGTATCCCGACCTCCGCCTGATCCTGTTCGCGGGTGAGGTGTTTCCGATCAAGTACCTCCGGGCTCTCCGGCAGAGCACGCGGGCCCGGCTCTTCAACCTCTACGGCCCGACCGAAACGAATGTCTGCACGGCCTACGAGGTCGGGGAGCTTCCCGCCGACCGCGTCGCGCCCGTCCCCATCGGGACCGCCATCGGCAACTACGAGGTGTTCGCCGTCGACGGGCAAGGGCAGCCCATCACGCCGGGTGCGGTGGGCGAGCTGTACGCCAGAGGGCCGGGGCTCATGTCGGGCTACTGGGGTGACCCGGAAAAGACCCGACGGGTTCTCGTACCCAACCGATTCCAGCCGCACTTCGAGGACATCGTGTGCCGGACCGGCGACCTCGTCGCCCTCGACGAGGACGGGAACTACGTTTATCTCGGGCGCGGGGACCACATGATCAAGAGCCGGGGGTACCGGATCGAGCTCGGGGAGGTGGAGACCGCGCTCTACAGTCACCCGAAGATCGTGGAAGCGGCGGTCGTCGGCATCCCCGATGAAGAGGTCACCAACCGCCTGAAGGCCTTCATCGTGTGCGGCCAAGGGGCCACCGTGACCGCGAAGGAGATCCAGGAGCATTGTCAGGCTCGGATCCCCAGGTACATGGTGCCGGAGATGATCGAGCTTCGCGACTCGCTCCCCAAGACGTCGACGGGAAAGATTGACCGAAACGCCCTGCTCGAGAAGGGGTAGCGCCCCGGATCGCTTGCGGGTCAGCCCCTGCCCCGTGGATGCCCCTCTTGATCAGAAGCAGGTGAGCCTCAGATTCTCCCGGGGCCCAGCGCCGGATCCGCTGTCCCCGGTCGTGACGAGCGCGACGGAGCGCTGGAAGACCATGCCTGTTCCAGTGCAGGAGGGCGGTCTCAGCGTGGTGCTGTCGCCCCAGAGCATCACCACGCTGATCGGGACCCGCACGCCCGGTCGGTGACCGTGGACGTCGAGATCGCCTGCCCGCACTGCGGGGGGCCGGGTTCGTAGAAAGGTCGCCAGCACGTACCGGACGAACGTCTCCATGTCTCTTACTTGCGAAGGCGCCAGCGTCACATAGTAGTAGACGACGCGAAGCGGCGGTGGAGCCCGTCCGGGTCAGACTGATGATCGTGTCTCAGGAGTGTACCGGTCGCTCCCCGATGAGGCAGCTACACACGTTCCAGACCGAGAAGCGAACATACTTCACGTTCTGGAATCCGGCCTGTTCCATCCATTCTTTCGTTTCACCGATGGTGTGGTTGCGTCCATGGGGGGTCGCGACACGTTGGATGAGGCTCAAGAGGGTGGGCCATCGGGGCGAGACGCGATCGTCGTTCAAGTACTGAGCCTGGACGATCAACCGGCCACCCGGTGTCAGCATCTGGTAACAACGCTTCAGCAGTTCGAGCGATCCTGCAGGCCCGATCATGTGGAGTGTGTTCGAGACGAGAACCGCGTCGAAGGGTTCGGCCGGCGTGTAGGACATGGCATCGGCAGCAACAAACTCGAGGCGATCCTCCATCTTGCGGGCGGCGGCCAAACGACGGGCTTCGGCGATAGGTCCCGGGAAGTCCAGGAGGGTCGCCTTCACGTGTGGGTGCTGTTGAACGATCGCGATGGAGTAGGTCCCGGGACCGCAGCCCAGGTCGAGAAGGCGCCGCGTCTGGGAGAAATCGAGACGCTCGGCGACCTCGATCCCCCGGGAACGGGCATAGGCGTCCATGGCCGTCGTCATGCGCTTGGCCGGAATGTTGTCGCCGCTCATGTCCTCAAAGAGTGCTCCGGGCGTGCTCCCAGTCCGAATGGCATCTCCCAGCTGGAAGAGCGGGCTCGCAAGCGCATGGAGTAACGCCACCCATTCGCCCAAATACGCAGGTGAATCTTCACGCCCTAAACAGTCGAGGGTCGATTCGCTAGCGGCGTAGCGGTTGTTCTGCTTGGAGAGCACATCGAGAGCCACGGCAGCGTCGAGGGTCGCACGGAGCGACTCTTCGTCGCCGCCGATGTTCTCCTGGATCTCCTGCAATGTCTTAGGGCCGGAGGACAAGATCTTGAAGACGCCGGTCTCGAACAGAGCGAAGAGCGTGACAGAATCGAAAAAGCGCTCCGCGATCTGCAGGAGTGCAACCTGCTTCTGAATGTCTGCAAGCGCGATGGTGTGCATTGGTCTGCTCCTCGATTCCCTAGACGGATGGGGGTGCGAGTTCGAGGCTCGCCCGGTAGTCGGCCGGCGAGCGCATGCCGAGCGCCGAATGCAGCGCCTGCCGGTTGTAATCCTCGATCCAGCCACCCAGCTGGGCGAGCACGGTTTCGGCATCGCGCAGTTCGGCGCCGCAAACACTTCGGCGAGGCCGTTGCTCTCTGGGTTGTAGGCCGGCGTCGTGATCGGGTGCAGCCGGAGCTCGTGCGCGGAGAGCACCGAGGCCGTGGCCGTATCGAAGTGAAGGCGGTGTAGCCTTCGGGTGACCACAGCGCGAGCCGCGGGCGCTGACCACGCCCGCCGAAGGAGAGACCGCCCATGAAGAAGAAGAGCACCGAGCGGGAGTGGGAGTCAAGTCCCACGCGGGAGGTTCGTAGGAAGCATAAAGGCCCTTTTCGGTCCTTCGCTCCCAGCCCACGTCTGCTCTCGTCGGCCTGCCGCCATACGGGGCGGATAGACCGGTGCGGGTGTGGATTTTCATTATTCGTGACCTCAGTTACCAGCCTTTTTGCCCCGAATCGAGCCTTTCGAAAGCGTCAAGTTTCCTGACTCCACGGAGAGAGCTTGCAGCAGTCGGCTTTCAGTAAAAATCCCTCGTTTCCATCGGCCATGTCGCCCGGGGTTCGCCGCCCAGCGTCGACCCCCGGCGGCCACCGACGGATGGCGCCCAGCGCGGGCGCCCAGAGAAGGTCCTTTGTCCTCCTTCTCCTAAGGAACTGCTCCCTCGACCAGCTCGCCGGTTTCGCGATTGACGAGTGAGAAGCCGAGACTGGTGGCGGCACTGGTGACAGAATCTCGCCTGAGGCAGGTTCTCCTGCTGGCAGCGGGGGCATCTCATGGGGGTCTCCAGCGGGTCTGGCCGGTCGAGGCGCAGAACCCCGTGGACGGAAGCCTGCGAGAACGATACGGTGAAGCGGGACGCCATTCAAGGAGGAAGGGATCGCATGGCTCGAGCGCTCGAAGGGCCAGGGAGGGGATGGTGACGGCCTCTCCGACTGAGCTGCGGGCGCGCGCCCGATGTTCCACCCGGTTCCGGCGCGGGCGGCTCCAGGACGCGCGCGGTATTGCCCGGCGCGTGCGGCCGCCGTAGAATCACCTCGATGGAAATCCGGGTGCACGCCACGCTCCCCCGGGCGGTGGGACGGTCAGCCGTCACGGTGGACACGCAGCCGGGGTCCACGGTGGCCGACGCGCTTCGCGCGCTCGTCGCGAAGCACCCCGCGCTCGGGCCCTCGATCTTCGACGCCGGCGGCGCGCTCGTGGGCCACGTGGCCGTGGTGCTCGACGGTCGCGATATCCGCCACGTCGACGGCCTCGACACGCCCATCACCGACGTCCAGCATCTGGACGTGTTCCCGCCCGTGGGAGGGGGATCGGCGGGGTGAGCCCCTGAAGCCGACGCGCATTGCGCTCAGGTCCATCGGCGAGTTCTGGGGCCACGTCGGGTTCGGGAGCGCGGATTTCGAGTTCGAGGGGGATGCGGTGCGCGAGCTCCTGCCCGCCCTCACCCGGGCCTACAACGTGGCCGACCTGCTGCTCAACCCGGATGGCCTCTCGACCAGGCCCTACTCGCGTCTCGTCATCAACGGGCGGTTCTTCGAGCTGGTGGGCGGTCCCGACGCGCCCATCCGCCTCGGCGATGTGGTGACGCTGATGCGGCCCTACGCGCCGGCCTTCTGATCTCGCTGTGGTCTGTGGCGCGCCCCATCCTGGACGTCGCGGTTCACCGCCGCCTCTTGGTTGCCGCTGTCCAGACACTGGGCGAACGTCGCGGAGTCGAGCTTGAGATCATTCGCGTACTGCTTGAGGTCGTCGGGAGCCTGGCGCGGCGATTTCTCGAAGAGCAGGTCGTGGTACTCCCAGAACTTCCCCTCCTCCGCCGCCTGCCAGACAAACTTCACCAAGCAGGATGAGACAAGCTCTAACCATAGACCCGGCTTCTCCCGAGAGCGCTTCTATTCTTGGCTATCGCTCCCGCGAACGCGAGGGAATGACTGACGGGGTGCGACGCGGCCGGTCGATTCTCTACAACTTGTACCGCTCCGCCAAGGGCTTCTCGAGGATCGTCGCCATCTGCTCGAGCGCGCGATCTTCGATCCAGTGCTCCCAAGCGGGAATATTGTGAAGCAGGTGGGTTTCCAGGCGTTGCACGTAGTCGCCGACCATGGTCGTCAGGTCGCGCTCAGGATCATTGGTCTTTATGAGAGCGATTGGCTCTTCGAGGGAGATCGTGAGCTTGTCAGGGGGCACCCCGGTGACAAAGAAAGGAATCGCCGGCACCTCAGTGAATCGAACGACGCCCATCGGCCCTGTGGTGAAATCAACGGTTTGCCGCAAGAACTTCGCCTTAACGAACGAAGCTGAGTGCCACCCATCACCCATCAGGATGACAGCCGCATTCTGCTTCAGCGCGCGCACGATCGGCCGGATATTGAATTGGGCGTAGAAGTGCCCGCGAGGATCGTCCCAGAGCCCTTTGCCGGAGCCCCGGTCCAGCATCTTGTGGAAGCGAGTCGGGGCGTACGGGACGACGGGTACAGGCAAAGCTACACGCGCATCGTAACCCTTCTCCCGCAGCAGGCCCTTCATCAGTAGCGTCACGATCGAGTGCAGGTGGGATCCGACCAGGACCGCACCCTTCCCCTGCGCGAGGGCAGCGTCGAGCCGGCCCAGGCCCTCGATGGGGAAAAGCCTTTCCTTCTCCGCAGGCCGGAGCCGGGGAAAGAGATAGACCAAGAGCCTGCGGAGCTGCCTGGACTCGAAATACTGTCGCGTCATCCGCTTGATGTCCCCCGCGCTGAGCTTCGGCTCAAACGTGAGACGGAAGTTCGTTTCAACCGCCGCACGCGCCCGGCTCCGCGCGTGCGCTTGCACTCTGCCCTGCAGCCTAGTGAGCGCGTACATCCACTGCCGGGGCACCATTCCACCCAGCAGATAGGCGAGGTCACCCAGGCACATTAATTTGGGAGTTGGAGCCGAACCCGGCGACTGCCCCGCACGGCTCGCCGAGGCGGCCCGTTCTGCAGAGTTCAATTCTTCTGCCTGCTCTGGATGAACGCAACCAGGTTGTTCACGGTTTCGAAGTGTTCCGGGACTATGTCTTCGTCCTGAACCTCTATATTAAATTCTTTTTCCAGGAAACCGACTAGCTCGAAGATTGCGGTAGAATCGATGAGCCCCGAATCGAGAAGGGATTCGTCGTTCGACAATGTCTTCTTGCCCTTTCGGCTGAGGAAGTTCCTTTCAACAAAACCCCGCACGGCTGTTTCGGCGTCCACGTACAATCCTCCCTTTTTCGGATGTAAGGCGGCGAACCTGGAAAAGATCCCGGGCTTAGTTGCCCTGGATTCGCACCACGTCCGTGCTGGCGCACGGCATGGGGCCGGCCGCGCGCTCCGGCGCGGCACTCGCCACAAACAAGGACGGGCCACCCCTCAAAACCTTTCCGAACGCCTCTTCGGTGTCGAACCATTGTTGTCTCGAGAAGCCAAGGTCGATCGGCCGCTGCTGGCTCCGAATCGTCTTGAACTGCCGCCGATTGTACTCTAAAACCTTCTGCTTCAACCCATCGGCCATCACGTTCTTCTCGCGTCCCTCAGGCATGCCCTGGTAACCCTCGATGTCCTTCAGGAGTTCGCGCGTGTAATCGATGAGTCTCACAATCGAGTTCGCAATCGACTTCGGCAAGATACCGTACTGCTTTTTCAGCAGCGTGAGTTTCCGCACGGCGTCGTAGCTGGAGTCGACGAGCTGCTCCCGGCTCAGCCACTGGGTCTCGTAATTGAGCCGGTCCTTCCAGTTCAAAGTAAGCAGAGCCCGGCGGTGATCCTCCAGTGTACGGTGGAAGAGGCGGTAGCCCCAAGTCTCCGGGTTTTCGTAGATCTCGCTGCCCGAATCCAGAAATGGCAGCATGGGGCAGACGTACGGCGTCACCCGTTTCCCCCTGTACTTTTCCAGCAGGTGTCCACAGTAATCCACCGTCGCGTCGATATTGGCAGGGGTTTGCTTGGGAAGACCCAGCATGAAGTAAATCTCGAACGAATACACGTCGTCGATGAGAGCATCAATGAAATCTTCCATCTGTTCCATTGTGTATCTGCCGCGTCCGCTCGCCTTCGCCACTTCCAGGTCATGGGAATCGGGCGACAATTCGATCACTGCCTTTGCTGGGACAGCCATCCGACGGCCCTTTTCCACAGTGGGAAGCCTGTGCAAGCTGAAGTGAACGCAATCGATCTTGTCGTCCATGAAAACGTCGGTGGCCAATTCGAAGAGCGCGGGATACTCGTGCCAGAAATCGATCATGGTGACGGTATGTCCCCCGCCCGTGGCCGCGGCGATGCTTTCCAATTCCGCCTTCAGCGTCTCCGGGGTTTTCTGCACCCGCGATGCGCCCTTCTCGAGTCCCATGTACTTCTGGAAGAAGTAGCGGCTACCACCGCACCAGCGGCAACTGTACTCGCAGCCCGCCTGGGGAATCACCAGATTGTACGGCGTCATGCCTTTGCGATCCCCGGAGAACACTTTTCTCCAGTCAACCGCAGCCGTGTAGGTCTGCGGGACATGCGTCATCGAATTAACTTGAACCTGGGTGTTGTCCTTCCAGGTCAGGTTGGGGACCTTGGCCAGCTCGCGGGGCAAATTGGCCGCTCTCAGCAGCATTTCCACCGGAAGGAGCGTGTCGTAGCCGCGGACGACGTAGTCCACCTGCGGATAGGTGATGAGCTCCTCGTGGTAGTAGGTGGACGCAATCCCGCCTACCACCGTCTTCGCCGTCGGGTGGATCTGCTTGTACAGCTTGAAGAGTTCTAGGGCGCCGTGCGTGTGGACCTGCCAATGCAGGTCAATCCCGAGGTAGTCGGCCGGTGACTTCTTGAAGAATTCCTCCACGTCGAAGTTCGGGTGCCGTAACATCTGCGAGGCCACATTGAAGAACTCGACCACGAAACCACACTTTTGCAAGTGCTGGTTTATGGCCAGAATGCCAACCGGCGGCATCTCGAAGATCGGGCTAATATGCACGCTGTCGGAATTGCTCAGGTAGGCAAACAAGATGTCGTCGCGAGATCGAAAGTCGTACACACTGGGGGCGTGTACCAAGATCATGTCGAACTTCATGCGACACCTCCCCTGGCTCCGGGCCTGACCGTCAATCGCGGTCGTGTCCCGATCGGTGTTGAAAAGAGAAGTGGCGCATTCTTCCGGTGGAGAAGGTGAACCACCACCATCCGGCCGCCTAGCAGGGCGACCAGCGGAGGAATGCGCCATGGTCAAGGATATCAAGAAGTCGGAGCGAGTGCCGGAGATTGCGCCCGTCTCCCCGGGGAAGCTGATCCACGCCCAGGTTCGGGGCGCGATCGAGGCGGCGGTGCACGAGGAACTGGCGGCAGCGCTCGAGGCGGCCCCCTACGAGCGCAGTGGGACGCAGCGGGGGTATCGCAATGGCGTCAAGCGCGGCACGCTGACGGGCCCGACGGGGCCCCTGGCGCTGACGCTGCCGCGGGGGACGCTCTTCGCGGCGGCGGGCGAGCAGGAATGGACCTCGGCGCTCCTGCCGCGCTACCAGCGCCGGGTGCGGGAGGTCAACGAAGCGGTGGTGGGCACCTACCTGGCCTGCGGCAACACGCGGCGGATCCGGCGGGCCCTGCAGCCGCTGCTCAAAGCGGCGCCGCTGTCCAAGAGCGCGGTCTCGCGTGTCGTCGCCACGCTCAAGGACGGGCTGGCGGCGTGGATGGCCCGCTCCCTGGCCGAGCTCGACGTCGTCTACCTGTACCTCGACGCACTGGCCCTGCGCGTCCGCAGTGCGGGCAAAGTGGTGCGCGCACCGGTGCTGACGGCGGTCGCGGTGCTCGCCGACGGCAGCAAGCAGTTGCTGGCCTTGGAGCTGTGCAGCAGCGAGTCGGCGGAGACGTGGCACGGCTTTGGCGCCGCCCTGGCGGCCCGGGGCCTCAAGGCCCCGCTGCTGTGCATCATCGACGGCAACCCGGGCCTGCGGCGGGCGGTCGAGCGCGTCTGGCCGCGGGCGGCCGTGCAGCGCTGTTGTGTGCACACGCTGCGCAACCTCGAGCGGAAGGCGCCCAAGCACGCGCTCGATGACCTCCGAGAGGACTTCCATCGCATCGTGTACGCGGCGAGTGGCGACGCGGCGCGGACAGCCTACCGGCAGTTCGAGCGCACCTGGGGCACGCGCTGCCCGGGCGTGGTGCGTAGCCTCCAGGAGGGGGGCGACGAGCTGCTCACCTTCTTCAGCTTCCCCACGGCGCAGTGGAAGACCCTGCGCACCACCAACGTCATCGAGCGGCTCAACGAAGAGTTCCGCCGGCGGGTGAAGACGCAAGCCGCCCTGCCGACCGAGGACGCGGCGCTGATCCTGCTCTTCGGCCTCGTCGCGAGCGGGCAGATCACGCCCCGCAAGATCGACGGCTACACAAAGATCGCCACCGTCATCAGCACGCGGATGCAGCCAGCGGCATGAGCACCCGATTGGGGGGATACCACGGTATGGCCCGGGCCACGATCGCTGCTCCTGAGCCAACTGCGGGCCTCCGTTTTCAGAGCGTGCTACCGTGAACCTCACGAAGAGCCGGAAGAACACCCATCACCTTTTCCACATCAAGCGGGACACCACCTGTCAAGTCGCGGCGTCCTCTCCTGTCTTGCCGTTTGGGGTTCACTACAGAGCATGGCGGTGGCCTCCGGTCTCGCGGGTTCTGTCGCGCTGATCGGGCGCCAGGCGCGCGTTGCCCGCGCCGTTCAGCGCGCCGGCCAGTCCGCAAGAAGGGCTGCGATGTACTCGGCGAAGCGGTCGGACCCCCGCTGATTCCAGTGGCCCTCGTACTGGAACCAGTAGGCTGGGATGTCCTCGTACGGGACTCCGGCGAAGGCCTGGGAGCCGTCGACCAAGCGGGCGCCCAGCATCTCGGCGAAGCGCCGCGTTGCAGCGGGCGAGCGAGGGGCTCGTCTCAGCTCGAGATCGTCGCGGAACGGGACGTGCACCACCACGACGGGGAGCCCGCGCGCGATCAGGACGCGCCGCATGTCCTCGATCAGCGGCCGGCGTCCGTCATCGAGCCTTGCGTCGGCCTCCGGGTCGTCCCGGGCGGGGAGCCGCCCGAGCTGTCGAAGTCCCAGCCACAGCCGTCGGGTGAGCTCGGGTCGCAGCGGGCGCGAGGGTCGGCGCTCGCCGCGCAGGATACCGTCGAACTCGGCGCTCGAGACAACGTAGCTGTTGGGGAAAGAGGCAAGATACGGGCGGGCCTCCTCGAGCGAGCGCGGATACGTGGAGGGATCCCACGACGGGACGCGTCCGAACGTGGGCTTGCCGCCTCCTTGGGCGTCCGTCACGGTGAAGCGCCGGCGGAGGTCGGGGGGGAACACGGCGAAGACGACGCCGTCTAGCTCATAGCGCTCGGCGTCGACAAGGCGGGTCAGGACACTCCACCAGTTAGCGAGGCCGGCGCCGTCCATCGAGAAGTTCAGGAGCTCGACGTCGCGGCCGCGGCCGCGCAGGAGGTCCTCGACGCGGTCGGGCCAGCTCCGCTCGAGGAAAAGGGCGGCAGTAAACGAGTCGCCGAAGACGGCGATCCGTCGCGTCCCGGCTGAGCGTCGGCCGGGCGAGAAATCGTCACGGTCGTGGAACCCCTGGGCGTTTCCGCGGAGGACTCGCACGTACTGGACCTGTCCATGGGCGATGCCGGCCCAGCGCGACGCCACCGGTGTCAGGCGCACACCGCGCACTGGATCGAAGTGAACCGTCCGCCCCGGCTCCTCGAAGATCCAGTACCGATCGGGCTCGCGAGAAGACGCCAGCGACCAGAGGGTTGTCGCCGTCTCTGCCACCCCAAAGACGGCGACGACGAGGAGCGTCGTGAAGACGACGCGGTCCCGGAGGCTCAACTGCCAAGGCCGACGGCGGGCACCCGACTGCGGAGCGAGAACGGCCGGCCCTGTGTGCATGGCGCTGACGAGCAGTTTTGCACGCGCCGGGACCTGGCGTATCTTTCTTCTCGGGCCCTCCACGCGACGGACGCCCCTTCGATCGGGCCCCGCGAGCGCCTGTGATTCGGTTCGTAGGAAGCATAAAGGCCCTTTTCGGCCCTTCGCTCCCAGCCCACGTCTGCTCTCGTCGGCCTGCCGTCGGCCTGCCGCCATACGGGGCGGATAGACGGGTGCGGGTGTGGATTTTCATTATTCGTGACCATCAGTTACCGGCCTTTTTGCTCCCGAATCGAGCCTTTCAAGAGTGTCAAGTTTTCTGACTCCACGGAGAGAGCTTGCAGCAGCGGCTGCCAGAGCGCGCCCGTCCCGCCGATCGGTCTTCACCTTGCGCGTGCGGGTGGCGTACATGGGGGCGAAGTTGGGATCGGCGACGATGACCTTGTGGCCCAAGGCCTCGAGGCAGCGTGCCACCCATCCACTGTCGGTCGAGGCCTCGAGCAGGATCCACCCCTGGGGTCGCGCGTCGAGCACGGCGGCGAAGCGCTCGGGCTCGGTGCGGATCCGCTGCTCGAGCAGCTCGCCCCCCTCTGCCGGGATGCAGATCTGACTTTCCTTCTTGTGGACGTCAATGCCAATATGGTCCATGGCTGGCCCCTCCTCAGTGCGCCTGTAGAGCGCGGTGTCTCCCGGTGGGGCAGAGCCTATGCCACCACGTCGAGTGGGGGGCCAGCCGCTTCATCCCATCGTGCGTCCAGCGAAGGCTGACGCGTTCAGGCGCAGAGAGTCCGTATGCTTAGACAATTGAGAAATGCGGATCTAGAAGCCGAATAACAATGGGGGCCCGGTAAGGACTCTCTCCATGGTCCATACTGGCGCCCGTGGGAAACCAGGGAGTCAATTTGATCCCAGGAGACTCAAATGACGACTGCTCGATCCATTAATAAATGGTTCATTCTAGTTTCGCTTTTGCTTGTTTCCGCGGGATATCTAGTCAGGGAGACAAATCAAAAGAATGGGACGGTAGCTGAGGTTAGAATTGATGCCAGTGTTACTTACCAGGTCATGGATGGCTTTGGCTCCTCCCAGAGACTTTTTGATGATCCTCATCTTATCGGTGGCCCAGACAATAGCTACGATCGAACTAAGGGGCTGATCATGACCCCAGCCCAACAGGACGAAATCTTAGACCGTCTATACGTGGACCTGGGGTTTACCCGCGTCCGGCCTGGCATTTATCCGGTGGAGCTCGAGCCGATGAATGACAATGCCGACGCGGAGGTAACTGATCTTTCAAAGTTCTTCTTTGAGTGGAAAAGGAATGACGGCTTTTTCGATTATGTCAGCAGGGCCAAAGCGCGTGGACTCACGACCTGGTGGCTTTCTCCGGGGAACCTGGAGCCTTGGATGACAGAGGCGAATCCAAAGGAATACGTGGAATGGGCCATGGCCGTTATCAGGCGTTGGCGCGACAACGGCCTGGAGTTACCGTATTATTCCATCATGAATGAGCCGGGGTATAAGCGAAGCGGCACCTGGTCCGGCGAATATATCAGAAACGTGATCAAGCTCCTTGGACCGAAGCTACAAGCGGAGGGGATAAACACAAAGATCGTAGTTCCGGATGACCTGAATGCCACCCAAGCCTATCAGCGTAGCAGAATCATCCTCGCTGATCCGGATGCTCGCCAGTACGTCAAGGCCCTGGCTTTCCATCTTTACGACGAGCCGATCACGAATGCCATAAAGATGAAAAGGCTCAGCGAGCAGTACGGTATTTCCTTGTGGATGACCGAGTATTCCCAGGGCGATCCTTTCACTTGGGCCAATACGATGCATGCTCTCATCTCGAACTATAGCGTGAGTGCAGTCGACTATATGTTTGGATTCAGTGGGGGGAGAGATCTAATAACACTGGAGCATGACGGGAGTCGATACCTTGGCTACGAACGGAACAAGCACTACTACGTTATGGGGCAGTTTTCGCGATTCGTGACGCCGGGATCTCGTCGCATCAAGGCTGACACGAACGACCGCGCCATCAAGGTTACCGCCTACAAGGATGGTCAGAATCTCGTCGCGGTAGCTATCAACAACGCATATACCGAAAAGAAAGTCCACTTTGATCTCAAAGGAATCACAGGCATCAGAGAGGTCGAGCCAATTCGAACCAGCAAAACTGAGAATTGGGAAGTGCTAGCGCGCATTCCCGTTGTTGGATCAACTTTCACGACAGCCTTGCCTCCAGGCAGCATCACAACCTTCCTTGCCCACTGACGGCACCGCATTTGGTTACAAGAGAGACCATTCCATGATCGCGGGTGTGCCCTCGGGAGGGCCAGGTACTTCGATCTTGTCGGCGTCATTCCTTGGTACGTCAACTACGTTCTGCTCCGAAACCCGATGGCCAGCGCCAGTGTATCCTTGTACGATCGGCTTGTCGTGCCAGCCACGAGGCTGATCGAAAGTGTTGTGACGCCTCCAATAGGAAAGAACGTGCTCTTGATTGCCAGAAAGGCGGCAGGCAAGACCGATCACCCGGCGCCTTCCGGCCTCCGCTCCTGAACTCGTCGACTTCATAGCTATGAGTAAAGCGGTGAGAGGAGAGGAGTCGTTCGCGCCGGTGAAACTCTCCATTGTCATCCCCTGCTTCAACGAGGAGCAGACTCTGGCGACCTGCGTGAGCCGGGTCCTAGAGATCCAAGATGAAGCTCTTTCCGTGGAAGTGATCCTTGTGGACGACTGCTCCCGTGACCGGAGCCTCGCGATCGCCGAAAGGCTTGCCGCAAGTCATCCGGAGATTTGAGTGCTCCGCCATGCAAAGAACCAGGGGAAGGGAGCGGCGCTTCGGACCGGGTTTCGTGAGGCTACCGGAGACTTTGTCGCCGTCCAGGATGCCGATCTCGAGTACGACCCCATGGAGCTCCGGGGTCTCTTGGAACCATTGCGGACCGATAAGGCCGACGTGGTGCTCGGCTCGAGATTCCTCGGAGGAAGGCCCCACCGGGTTCTCTACTTCTGGCACTGTCGGCAGGAAATTTCTCCACGAGCGGCTGGGCCCAGACCCGATGCGGATGACCGCGATTCCCGAGGTGGAAGAGGCGGAGCTCTTGAGCGCGATTGGTGCCCGGGTACTCGAAGTTCACGCGTATGCTGTTCCGTCTGGCGAGGGCAGGATCTATTTCGTCACGAAATCATGATGCCCGTCCGCCCCGGTGACGGGAGCGCCGGGCCTGGTCGCGGCGCGGAACGCGCTTGGGCAGGGCGCCCCCGGGACACGCGACGCGAGGGAGCTTGGGAGAGTCAGAATGGGTGAGGCGAGCATCCGGCTAGCACGCAGGCGGTGGCCCGTGGTGGCCCTCGCGGCCTACGGGGCCATCATGGTCCCGATGGCGTTTCATTTCTCGGACCTGATCAACCCGGACGGTGTCGCATACCTCCGGATCGCGGGCTACTACCTGAGCGGTGATGTCGCGAAAGCCGTGTCGGGCTACTGGTCGCCGCTGTACTCCTGGCTGCTGATGCCGTGGCTCGCGGTGGGGGTGCCGGGTTTGCTGGCGACGAAGCTGCTGGGTGTGCTTCTGGCGA